>ERZ772971.1428-NODE-1428-length-13877-cov-2.891767_pt1 | contig 13877 bp, 12 predicted proteins | sample MGYA00511943_ERZ772971 | MGnify/ENA primary metagenome ERZ772971 (study PRJEB29015, sample SAMEA2737929) | human oral metagenome | biome: human oral; feature: human-associated habitat; material: dental | place: China | collected 2144 ... | reverse complement strand
ATGAAATCTCCAACTAAACGGATTTTTTACCACTTGAAGGTTACTCAAAGCACTTTTGGCGCCAGAAACGCCCATCCGCGCACGTTCGCCGCACGTTAACAGCACACACTCCGCACGCGCTCCGAACAAAAAAGCCTGGTAGCGGAACGCTACCAGGCTTTTAGCGAAGCTAAACGTCTAAGCTAGATCTTAGAACTCGACAGGAAGGTCGAAGTAGACGCACTTAAGCAGCTGCTCCATCTCCTCCTGGGTAGGCTTGCGTGGGTTGGAGAGGGTGCAAGCGTCCTCGATGGCAAGGCGAGCAACCTCTGGAGCCTTCTCGAAGAACTCCTTCTCGTCGATGATGGAAGTCTCGGACTTGGTTCCGCCTTCGCCGTAGTTCTTGATGCCCTGTGGGATGTCAAGAGCGTCGTTGATGTCGCGAATCTTCTGAACAAGTGCCGCTACCAGCTCGTCCTCAGTGTTACCCTCGAGGTGCAGGATCTCCTTAGCAATGAATGCATAGCGAGTCTTTGCACGCTCGTCACGAGCGTTGAACTGGATAACCTTGCCAAGATACATGGCATTGGCGCAACCATGGATGATATGTCCGCCGGAGAATGCGGCGCCGGTCTTGTGAGCCATGGAGTGAACGATGCCCAGAAGGCCAGAGGAGAATGCAATACCAGCGAGGCACTGTGCGTCATGCATGTGCTGACGTCCCTCTTTGTCGCCTGCGTAGGACTTTGGCAGCCACTCGACAATCTCGCGGATTGCGTGGAGAGCGTCGCCGTCAGTGTACATGGAAGCAACGGTAGAAACATATGCCTCGATAGCGTGGGTCAGTGCGTCCATGCCAGTGTGAGCAACAAGCTTAACAGGCATGCCGTAAGTGAGCTCAGGGTCAACAATTGCAACGTCAGGGGTGATCTGGAAGTCAGCGATTGGGTACTTAACGCCCTTCTGGTAATCGGTAATGATGGAGAATGCGGTTACCTCAGTTGCGGTACCGGAAGTAGAAGAAATTGCGCAGAAGTGAGCCTTGGTGCGAAGCTCAGGAAGACCAAAGACCTTGCACATGTCCTCAAAAGTGGTCTCTGGATACTCGTACTTGATCCACATAGCCTTAGCTGCGTCGATTGGGGAGCCGCCGCCGATAGCAATGATCCAGTCTGGCTGGAACTCGCTCATCTTAGCAGCGCCGCTCATAACGGTCTCGACGGAAGGATCGGACTCAACACCCTCAATGTGAGCAACCTCAAAACCTGCGGACTTGAGGTCATTCTCGATGTCATCAAGGAAGCCGCCGCGACGCATGGAGCTGCCGCCGGAAACAATAACTGCCCTCTTACCCTTGAGGTTCTTAACCTCGTGACGAGCACCCTCGCCAAAATACAGATCGCGTGGATTAGTAAAACGTCCCATAAAACCTCTCCTTAACTATGTGCCGCTTTCCTAAGCGGCTAGCGAAGCCATTCTTCGCAATTACTTCGTCTCAACATTTCTATTTTAGCTCATTTTGAACACCTGTACCAAAATGAATATGCCATTTTATGCGATATCGTTCAGAATTTATGCACTCCCCTGACAGGAAACTGACACCCGTCTGGCGAGAAACCCGTCCACTCCAAACATTTCCGCCTGCCGTTTACAATCTTCTTACGACGCTCGCGGAGTTGCCCTGCACACCCCAATAACCTGCGATATCATTACCTAAGAGAGAAAGGAATCATGTGGCGTTTGACCCAGTAAAAGAAAACTACCAGCGGCTTATCCTCCGCTTTGCTCGCACACAAGTCAGCGACGAGGACAGTATTGCCACGCTGATGAAGGACTTCAACTGGCGATTCTCCAACGACCGCAATTCTCTCCCCCAAACAGACGAAGATCGCGCGTTCAATCTGGTTGCGCAAGCAGCCGAGATTGTTGATTACCGACTGCCGTTTGTCGAAGAATCTCAGGCACAGGCCCTTGTCGATCAGGGAAAACGCCTCCTCAACCAGGCTATTCAGTTGGATCCCAACTGTTTTGACGCCCAGCGCATGCTCTACGCCTCAAATAGCAGGCTTTTTGACGCCTACTACCAGTTCCTTGTGGAGAAGCTCCCACAGGTAGAAGCCGCGTGCTACCAGAAGGCACAAGAGTCCTCGCAAGGGCTTCCTGCCGAGCAGGCAGAACTTGCCCAGCGTCTGGCCATCAACCCCTATAAACGCTGGTTGGCAACTCTTTCTTCTCGTGCGCTTATCTGCGGGCGCAACAAAGACGCCATTGCATATGGCGAGAAACTCCTGGAGCTTGACGCTACGGACGCGGCTGATGCTCGTTTTACGCTTGCACTCGCGTACGCAAAACTCGAGGATGAAGACGCCCTCGACAACCTCATGGATCAGTACCGCAAGCTTGATCAGCCTCGCGGGGCAGATGACCCGTGGATTTTGCTGGCCCGCCTGGCCATTCACTTCAAGAAACGTGAGCTGGTTGAGGCGGAACACTACCTTGATCTGCTGATTAAGCGCTATCCAGAGGCAACGCTTTGTTGCTTCGTGCAGAAGGATTTACCCGAGGGAGAGTTCTCTCGTCTCAACGTACTTCCCTATTCTGAGGACGAGCTCATCATTGCCATCGCAGAGGCCACCGTGCTGCTGCAAGAAGGAAATGACCTGATAGGACGCGGTGTTCTTGGTCGTTGGCTTGCAGATCAAGTTAGGGCCAGAGACCCAAAGACCGTTGAACTTGCAGAAAAAGAGCTGCAAATGCAGGCAAACGCCTTATTCGCTTCGGCAGATTCGTTCCCCGATGGTCCGGGCGCCGCTCCTGGCGGTCCCGTCGGCCCCGGCTTCCCTGGCGGCCCGATCGGCCCCAGCTTCCCCGGAGGTCCCACTGGTCCGCGACCAAGTGGACCGCATATCGACGGGCCAAATAATCCACACTCAGGTGGTGATGCAGAGTGATTAAGCATTCCGCTAACGATATGATCAGTGAGCAGGTAGACCGCTTGGTGACCAAGTGTGCGCAAGAGAAGAACATCGTATCTGATGCCGCTCTCTATGAGTTGAAACTTGCGGTAGAAACTTCGCCTAAAGACTTTATTTCTGACGAAGAAAAAAAGGCCTTTGCTCAATATGTCAATGTCATTGGCAAGTATCAGGCTGGAATTACTAAAGAAATTGATTCCGATGCTGACTTCTTCTCAAGTCGAATGGACCTGCTTAACCTTTTGCATAATCAGATGACAAATATTACTGAAAACCCAACTCTTTCTGGCACAAGCATCAATCTTGAAGCACAGCGACTTCTTGCGCAGATCTCCAACAATCATCCTGCAGCAATCCTCAACGACCTACTTGACCTGCAAAAAGAATTTGACCCTATCTTTAGACCAAAACTAGAGCAAGCAAAGCAAACTCACGGCGACGCTTGGATCTGCGCTGAAGCTCGACCACTTTTGCGCCTCTACGCGCAGATTGCCCAGGTCGCAACAGATTGCGCCTGCTTCAAGCTCTCCAAAAAAGCCTGTGAAGATCTCCTGTTCTTCTCGCCAACAGATTTGCTGGGTGCGCGTTTTACCTTGGCATATGTTCTTGCTCGCCTGGAAGATGAGGAAGGGCTCCACAAGCTGGACGAGAGCTGTGGGTATCAGTCAAATGCCTGGATGCGTCTGGCGTTTACGCTGCTGTTCTTCAAGTTGAATCGCATGCCCGCGGCAAAACGCGCGCTCAAAGGCTTTGTTAACCTCGGCGAGGGAGCAGCATATGCGCTGCTCAGGCCATCTTTTGTTGATCTCTACATTCCGTGCAGGATCAATTTCACACCTGACACGTTTGCTGAAAACGTTATCGCAGTTCACGAGGCCGAGGCGATTATCGCCGACGTGCCGGAATTTATTTCGTGGGCAGAGTCGGTACCCGGCGTGACTCAGAGCGCTCGCGACTACGCGTTTAAGGCCGGGCTGGACTGGTGGGAAAACGAAGAATAGATGAAAGCCCAAAATCGCTTCGTTTAGCCCTAGAAATCTGCAGCATCTTTGCTATACTTTTTCTTCGCGTCCCCATCGTCTAACGGTTAGGACATCGCCCTTTCAAGGCGGCAATACGGGTTCGATTCCCGTTGGGGGCACCATAGAACGCAAACCCCCAAGGCGGCACATGCTCCCTTGGGTTTTTGTTTTTTTTGGACCTCTATTTAACAGTTGGCGAGAAGGACCTCTTGCAGACTCTCAACCGATAGTCCAACGCGCGCAAGAATGTTGTGGTGAACGTCCGCCTCCAGGTACCTATCGGGCATGCCTACACGAATTACCTGCGGACATGCACCTGAAGCGCTGGCCTGCTCGACAACTGCACTGCCAAACCCACCCAAAACACTGTGCTCCTCGACGGTAATAATTACGTCAGAGTTCTGACAGATTTCCGTCAGAGAAGCGCCAAGCGGCTTGATGCTCGACACGCCGTAGACCTCGATGTTTGTCCGGACGGGAGCGGCAACCTGCTCTGCAGCTCGCTGAGCTGCCTCGACGACTCTACTGGTTATCGCACCTGTTGCAAGAACGGTCACGCGTCTTGGTTCAGTGGCATGTGCAACTTCGGTGACCGCCACGCCATCTACGCTTGCCGTGTCCGCCGCGCAATCCGACTCAAAGAGTTTCTCGAAACCGGACGCATCAAAAACGTAACCATCTGGATGTAGATTGACGCCATCGCATGAGGTCATACGCACGTAAGCTGGTCGAGGATGCTTTGCAAGCTCCATGAGCGTGGCCACAAGCTGAGCATTATCGATCGGATTGAACACGGAAAGCCCCGGGATAGTCCTGGTGACCGCAATGTCCTCCACAGCCATGTGAGATGGTCCCGTAGCTGCAGATTCGCAGCCGGCAGCAACACCTACAAGCACCACGGGCGACTTCATCATGCCAAGGTTAACGCGAATCTGATCCAGCGTTCGAGAGGTCACAAAAGTGGCGTAGCACGGCGCAAAGACGTGAAAGCCCTCATTTGCGCAGGCAGATGCCACTTCAATAAGGTTTTGCTCTGCAATTCCACACTGGATGTAGCCGTCTGGCCTAAGCTCACGGAACCGATCCAGATTCAAACGACGACCATAGTCGGCAACAGCAACAGTTAGCAGCTCGTCATCCTCGGCAAGCTTACCCATAACCCAGCCGAACACTTCTTTTGTATTCATACCCGCAAGCATCTGCGACTCTTCAGCCGAAATGCACGCTGGCTGCAAAGATATATCTAGCATGAGCATGCCTCCTCTGCGACTTTCAGATCAAGCAATGCCTGCTCATAGAGGTCGTCCGTCACGCACGCGTCGTGGAACGAGACGTTATTCTCGGCAAATGAAAGTCCCTTGCCCTTGATGGTATGCGCGATAATCGCACGAGGCCTGGAAGTTTGCTGCTTTAATGCGTCGTACAGTGCAAGCACATCATGCCCGTCTACCTCGACAGACTCAAAACCAAACGCATCAAACTTTCTTGCAATTGAACCAGTGTCCAAAATGGACGCGCAAGGGCCGTCCAGCTGCATGCGGTTCTGGTCAACAATGACCGTCACGTTGGAGAGCTGGTTGTGGCCGATAAACGCCGCGCTCTCCCAAATGGAACCCTCGTCACACTCGCCGTCGCCCAAAATACAAAAAACGCGAGAAGGAAGATCTTTTCTGCGAAGGCTTAACCCCAGGCCAGCGGCATAGCCCAAGCCCATGCCAAGGCTGCCACCAGAGATTTCAAAGCCGCGCTGAGGGTCTCGCAGAGGATGCTTAAAGAGGACGGCATCGGGTCCAAAGACTCCGCGGTCAATATCCTCTTGAGAGATCATTCCTGCACGTAGAAGAGCCGGAAACAGCGCCAGTGATGTGTGAGCCTTAGAGAGAATCAAGCGGTCTCTGAGTTCCCACTCGCAATCCCTGTGGCCTACTTGCATGACCTTGCTCAAAAGCACGGAGACAATGTCTGCCACGGAACATGCGCCGCCAATGTGGAATGGCGTTGAGCTGTAGTGATGTGCCAGCTCGATGATGCCTCGTCGCACTGCCAGAGCCTCGTGACGCAAGTGGAGCTCAAGCTGTTTGCGCTGATCAGAGCCTATTTCTGCAGAAGTCAGCGACGAATCTACATGCTCTGACTGGCGAACAGAAGAAATATCCAGAGGCCCAATAGATCCATCTACCTGCTCAGATACACCAACGACACTCTGATGTGGGGCAAGCCAAGTCTGACTCCACTCAATGCAATTGCCGTCGGACAGCTCAATTACCTGCTCAAGTACAAGCAAAGCCTCATTAGGAGAACACTGCAGGTAATCGGCATGGTCTTTGCCTGCAATTTGCGACTGATAGCGCATACGAGAACGTGCAATCTCTTTTTGAGAAGTTCTTTCAACCGCGTCGAAGAGCGACTCATTCTCAAAGTCTGCTTCCTCAAGCTGCGGACAAACAAGCAGGTTAGACCATGATTCCTGGCACACCACCGGTCTATCCGAAACACTTCTGACACGACGCAAAAAGAGAACGTCAGAGCCAATGGGAATCTCCAGGTGCTCAGCAACGGCTTGATCTGCAGGAACTACCTGCTTAAACAGGACTTCGGTTCGATACTCAAAGCCACCATCTCTGAGCGCGGCCGCAAATGAAAGTACGGTATTTCCTGCCGCATGACGAACGGTGTTTGAAATTACCTGTGTTGCTCGGCCCTTTTGAGTAAGTAATAAACCCTCTTTGACCAGGGACTGAATGGCTTTTCTGATGGTTCCTCTGCTGACGCCATACTGCGCCATAAATTCGGCCTCAGACGGAATGTACGTTCCCGCCTTCCAGTCTTCTGACAGAATTTTGACGCGCATCAAATCTGACAACTGAACATGAAGAGGTGTAGCGGACGACGTATTGAGCCCACTTCTGACCTGCGGAGATAGTGACTCAGTAGCCGTATCTTCAGAAACTAAAACCGGAAAAACTCCTGTCTCGAATGACATAGGTCCTCCGAAGTGAGTTAGAAATTAGTCATGCATACGTTAGATACAAGACAAGTAGTATACAAGTTTCTGAAGGAGAACAGAATAGTGACTACAAAAGAAAGTTAATAGAAAAAATGATAGTTAACAAACAAAATTTTCTTAAAACTCGAAAATAGCCTTCTCTAAAAAATAAATAATCCTCATAGACAATTTGTTTATTTTACTGGTTATACCTCTCTTTTAGTAGTTAAGGTCACCCTCACCTTATCTTTACGAACGCAGGGAACTTTTTTGTTATTTAAAAAGCATACTTGGCAACATTAAATAACCAAATGGAGTATCTTGAGAGCAACAGACTATACGATCTCTTACTATTTGATACAACTCCGAAGCGCCTGATTTAGCTAAATAGTTCTTAATTTTCGTAGAAGACAGAGAATCATCTAAAACAGTAAAAATGCCTCTAATACAAATATGTGCTGAAAATTCATCAACTGCATCATCGTTGGATTTCCTTGCAGTCACAGAAGTATCAAGCTCAACAGAACTCAAATTACTATCATTGTTAGTTGAAGCCTCGACACTAATATTAATGCCTACTCTATTTTTATCCTGATCTTCATTCTCATCTTTTTGCTTTAAGTTAACCTTATATGAAAAATCTAAAAAGTCATATGAACTTAGTATAATTGGAGCAACTTCAACAGTTACTTCTTTCATTAATTACCCCTTAGTCTAAAACGATAATAGAATCCTTATTGGTTTTCTGAGGTCGCTTATATTCACCATATAATGTGAATTCAAGTTTCGTCTGATAGCCTTTTTTGTTTCTCGGATGAACCTCAGCTTTGTTCATTAAATAATTAGCAAAATCGGAACAATCGCGTAATGCTTCTATTTCTCTACTTGTTTGAGCTGAAGGCGCAAACATGCCAGTTTCCCATCTAGAAACAGTTGGATGCGAAACTTTCAACATCTTTTCGAGCTGTTGTTGTGTCACTCCTAAGCGTCTTCTAATAGATTTTATTTCTTGTGGACTTAAAATTGCGTGAGCTTTTCTGTATTGCTCCCACAAATATTCATTGAGCTTATCCGCCATTTCTAAACTAAGCTCATACTCCCCACAATCAGGACATTCGAAACGCTCTATACCTCTTACCGTATATTTTTCACCATTTATTTCTTCTATAAATGGTGAGTCAGTTTTTATTAGTTCATGACCACACTCAATGCATTTCATGACTCTCTCCTCTATGCATTAATACCATCATACTTAGATGAAAGAACTAATACGGTAGAGTTTTCTTCAATAAGAAACTTGACGTACCATTCATTTTCCTCATATGACGTTTTATATACGTCTCCATAACATCCAGGAAACGTATCTAGTTTGATGCTTTTGTAGAAGTCTTGCTCACTAAGATTACTAATCAAGCCTTTTACAAATGCCTGGACCCTTATGTAACCATGATTTCTGAGCCACTCTGATACTCTTCTAGTAACACGTATGTCCCCAGAAGAACAAAGTCCTTTTACCCTTCGTAATTCGTACGATGGCTTATTTTCAGATTTCCTCACTCCTCCTTCTTTCTTTAAAGATTAGCGTTACGCTAACAAAACTACAACATTTTTATTGAAAATAAATTTATAAGTTTCAAAATCAAATAAGTTCAAGCATCAAACGAGATCTCCAATGAATGAAATAGAGTAAATATTATTTTGGCTTGCGAGGTCATCTACCACTATTGTCTCCAGCAACTTCTATTTCAAGAATTAAATCTAAGGAAACACCGTAGAGTTTAACAAGCTGGATAAGGGAGTTTAAATCAGGATCATTTTGGCCTTACTCCCAACGCCTAATTGTGCCGAGCGGAATACCAGTTTTAGCAGAAACTTCTTTCTGTGTAAGCCTACTTTTCTCTCTTGAGCTCCCAAGAAAGGAAGCTACATAGCTATTTTTACGTGCCATAATAACCCACCTTTCTTACTATATTTCTGCATTATAAACTTTATTTGATAGAACTTTTATATATCAAACTAAATTTTGTCCCATAAGCTGACTAGCGAGTTAAGTTTTACCAGGTCAAAAGCTATGTGCTCTTCACGCTCAATAATGCCTAATACTTAAATATTTTCTGAAAATACACAGCTAAAATGCTATTTATTCTGCAATAAAAGTGGTAGGGGCGGCGGGACTCGAACCCGCAAGACCGAAGTCGAGGGATTTTAAGTCCCCTGCGTCTGCCAATTCCGCCACGCCCCCGGATATGTCTAGCTATTATGCCACTACTTTTAATTCAGCGGGCGCAAAATTGGCTTCCAAATCACAGGCGACTGCTTTCCCTGGTAAACGGCAGCTGCAGTTATCACCAGGCCAAAGAGCAGGTCACTCTCACTCACCACCAGGTATTTAAAGCCCGAATTCTTCATCAATTCGGAAAGCAAAATAGTTCCTGCAAGCATAACGGGTGCACGTTTTGCCTGAAGTCCCGTTATGTCTTCTCGCTCCTTTAGCGTTTTGCTGGCGAGAAGCCCCTCTATCTGCAACACCTCGTCAAGCGAGATGTGGTTGAGATGCACTTTTGACGGGTCGTACGGGTCAAGATGATCCCTAACAGCAATGAGGCTGGTTGCGGTTCCTCCAACACCAACCAGAAGCTCTGGAGCTGCACACTGCTGCTGAGCTCGCCCAATAGCCTCAGACATCATCTGAGCCGCCATTTTGTGAGCTCCATCAATGTCCTCAGCTGATAGGTGATCCGAAGACAGATTAAAGCGCTCGGTCAGACGTCTGCAGCCAAGCTCAACGGACTCGACAAAGTTGATGTCGAGCTGCTGCCCCTCAAGCTGCTGGCCTGCGCCTTGGGCTGCAGGCTGGCCCACCAGCGTACCAACGACCAGCTCAGTTGAGCCGCCACCGCTGTCGGCAACAAGAATGCGATGATTCTCAAAGTCGTGAGAGACACCCAGAAATGTGAGTGCGCCTTCAATTTCACCTGGAATAATCATAGGCTCAAGTCCCAGCGAAGCTAGACCCATTCCCAGATCAGGCGCATTTTCTGCATCGCGAGCAGCACTTGTGAGCGTACAAACAACCGCCTCGGCGCCCTCTTTTCTCGCGTGATCAACATAGGAAGAAACGCAACCAACGCAACGATGAATTGCCTCAGGTAGCAGGCGCTTTGCCTTATCAACACCCTCACCCAAATTGACAATCTCGGTGTATTTGGCCATGCGAATGACGCGACCGTCCTCTACCTGCGCAAGCGCAAGTCGAGCAGTTACGGTTCCAATATCAATTGCAGCCAGAAGCATTAGTGTGAGTTCCCACTATCAGACTTTGAATTGTCGGCGCCAGATCCCTCAGAAGATCCGCCTTCTCCAGAGTTCTTCTGCTCATGAGACTCTCCAGGAGCTGGTGCAGATGTAGAATCGTCAGAGTTTGCGCTCTTAGGAGCCTCAGTATTGCCGGAATCGCCTGGTGTAAATCCAAAAACAAAATCCCCAACCTTGATGTACCACGGATAGTCAGGATGCTGAACGGTATTCTCGTCCTTCTTTTTATCAAGGCCTTCTACTCGCGCAGATTCTTCGCCGCCTGAAACCAAGCCCTGCTTATGAGCCTCATCTATGATGCCCTCTTTTGTCTGCAGACCCTGAACCTCGGACTCAAGACGTTTTTGATCTTCCTCGATCTTCTGCTGATTTAGCAGCAACTCGTCATGCTCGCGAACAGCGTGGTAGTAGCCACGAATTGGCGGATACAGGCCCACAAGCAAAAAGATTACAACGCCGAGAAAAATGACAAGCTTGGTATGATTGCGCGCGAAGTCAAGTGCATTGTCTTTAAGTTCTACCAGAGAAGCTACGCTGAACTGCGGTTTATTGGTTCTTTCAGATTTCTGACCGCGCTCGGACTTTTGACCTCTTTCGGACCTCTGAGTCCTATCAATCCTCTTAACTTGAACAGTTCTTTTAGACTTAATGTCCTTGGAACTCTCCTGGGAAGATGCTTGTTTTGATGGCGTCGTGCCCTCTGACGACGCTGTATCTTTTGGAGCCGCCACGGATTTCTTTGCCACAGCAGACTTCTGATCAGATTGAGATTTCTCAGTTACCTGGGGTTTCTCGGCTTTTTTAGTTGGAAATATTTTGAGAGCACCAGCGGCATGCTCCGCGGTAGTCTCTTTAAGAGGTTCAACGGAACGCTTGGTGAGCGTTGTTTTTCTTTTTGTAACACTCTTTTTAGTGGTGTCTTGACTCATCACGGATCTCATTTCTGGTTTGTTTGGTGATGCGTCGCAACAAATTGCAACATCTTTATTATGGCAGAGGCAGCGCCGATAGCCCTGCCTCAGTTTGGAATTTCATCGTTTCACCGAATAGAAGTCGTCGCTCCACGGCAAGTCGCAAGCTTTGCGGTAAGTCGCACGTTTTCACTGCGATCTATGCAGCTTGTTTACGCATCAAGATGACGCTTAGCTTCTTGCCACAAATCTTCTTGAAGCTCGGGCTTTTCGTCAAGTGAGAAGCCACTCTCAGCAGCAGCTTTCTCCATGTACGACCAGCGAGCGCGGAACTTCCTGCAGGCGCTCATCAGCGCTTCTTCCGCATCAACACCTTCCCAACGAGCAACGTTTATCAGTGCAAACAAGATGTCGCCAAATTCGTCCGTTTTCTGCTGGGTACCTGGAGCTTCAGCGTCAAACTCCGAGCGTTCCTCGGCAACCTTGTCCCACACGTCATCAACAGACGCCCACTCAAAGCCCATCTTTGCGGCGCGTTTTGAGATCTTTTGCGCTTGCATGAGCGCAGGTAGAGACTGTGGAACCGAGTCGAGAAGACCCTCGGTGTGCACGGTATCTTCTGCACTGGCGCGCTCCTCAGCTTTAACGCTCTCCCACACGTCCAAGACGGCCGCGACCGACGACGTAGAACCCGCTTCTGGACCAAATACGTGCGGATGTCTCCGTACCAGCTTCTGGTTGAGCGCTCGACATACGTCGTCGATGTCGAAGCCTGCTGCACGGTCTCGCTCCCCACTGCCCGCACTGGCACCGCTGTCCGCCTCAATCTGCGAGTGGAGAACTACCTGCTCAAGTACGTCGCCAAGCTCTTCCTCAAGATGTTCGGGGGAACCCTCGGCAATTGCCTCGACCGCCTCGTAGGCCTCCTCAATCATGTTCTTTGAGATGGACTGATGCGTCTGTTCCTTATCCCAAGGACAGCCGTCCTCCTGGCGAAGACGCCAGATGGTTCTAACCAGACGGTCGAACTCCGGGTGTGTCTGCGGTGCACCAGGACGAGCCTTTGTTTCTTTATCAACTGCGGCTGCTAGCTGGGCGATTTTCTCGTCAGATGTCATGTAGTTTATTGCTCCTCAGGGTACAGGAAATTCCAGTCGTTGCGCAAGCCGGTCATGAGCTCCATAACGTCCTTTGAGACCTCAAGCTGCGCCTGAGCAGAAGCGTCTCCTGAAACAGCGGCCTCTAGATCTGCCAGCACGTATGCCAGCGCATTAGCCGTGCGACCCACCTGGACTTGCTCCTGTTTGCCGTCGTCAGTCCACGTAATTGTGGCAACGTCGGCGCGTGGGTACTCCATAATCTCAATGAAGGCTTTATCAGCGGAAATCATAGCTCGTTTTGGCTGCTTGGAGTGAAGCGTCAACGCCAGGACAACCATCTGACCCTCGGCGTTTCTGAGCAAAATGCCGTCCGTCTGATCAACGCCAGTAGGGGCCGGATTCATCATGGAGAGCACGTCATGAGGCTGGCTCTTCAAGAAAAGACGGGCTAGCGTCAGCGAATAGACGCCAATGTCCAGAAGCGCGCCGCCCGCAAGCTTGGGATTGAAGAAGCGATTCTCCATGTCGAACTCTTTGTAGCTGCCAAAATTCTCCTGAATCAGGTTGACTGGACCAAACTCGCCAGCCTCCATGCGGCTAACCAGCTCTTTGTAGAGTGGCATGTGCAAAATGGTGCAGGCGTCCATGAGCTGAACACCGTTTTGACATGCAAGTTCTTCGGCCTCAAGCAGCTCAGCCGAGTTGAGCGTAATGGACTTCTCGCACAGCACATGCTTGCCCGCCTGAAGTGCTTTGCGCAGGTAGATGATGTGTGTGTTGTGAGGCGTGGTCAGATACACCGCGTCAATCTCATCGCTGGCGAGAAGATCGTCGATGCTGTCATACACACGCTTGACGTGGTGTTTTTGTGCAAATGCGACGGCCTTTTCCTGTGTCCTGTTAGCTACACCGTCAATGGTTCTACCAACTGAAGCCAGCGCCTCTGCCATCTGGTTTGCAATGACTCCGCAGCCAATAACACCCCACCTGAGGTGTGGCGCGGCAAAGATCGTGTCCAGGGCGCTCGCGGCGTTCTGCACGGAGCTTGCGGCGTTCTGTGACGTCTGAACTGCTGTTTGGCTCATATTTACTCCTCAACCTCGTCGTCGCCACCAAGCTCTTCAAGAACTCCCAGAGCGGCGGGCATCAGCTGCTCTTCATTTCGGTGGAACGGATACGCCAGTTTATGCGTCTTTGGATACACAATAGCACCGCGGCCCTTCAACTTGAGGGCTTGTTCGCGAGGAATTTCTACGCCCAGATATACCAGGCGACCATTTGTCAGGCTCACTGACATTGTGCCCAAACGCTGCGCGCGGATGCGCACGCGGGCACGATCAAACAAGTTCTTACCTGCAAGCGGCAGGGCGCCAAAGCTATTCTCGGTATCTTGCTGCAGGGCATCCACATCGGAAAGCTCTGTAGCTGCGGCAAGACGACGGTACACCAGAACGCGTCGATCAACCTCTGGCAGATAGTCCTCATCAAGATAGAAATCTGCAGGTAGATTGATGGTAACTTCAGCTTGTTCCAACTCAGCGGACTCACCGCGAGCCTCAGCAACTGCCTCGCCCAGCATCTGTGTAAAG
>ERZ772971.1427-NODE-1427-length-13886-cov-7.911069_pt1 | contig 13886 bp, 13 predicted proteins | sample MGYA00511943_ERZ772971 | MGnify/ENA primary metagenome ERZ772971 (study PRJEB29015, sample SAMEA2737929) | human oral metagenome | biome: human oral; feature: human-associated habitat; material: dental | place: China | collected 2144 ... | reverse complement strand
AATTGGAACAAGCTATTGTGGACTACATTGATTACTACAACAATAAACGAATTAAAGTCAAACTAAAAGGACTTAGTCCTGTGCAATACAGAACTAAATCCTTTCAATAATTATTTGTCTAACTTTTTGGGGTCAGTACAGAGTTCTCTTGCTTTTTAGTATCTGATTATTTAATCACTTGTTGCGTTTTAGCATAATTAGTCTCTACTGCTTCTTTTTCAGATTTCCACCACTCTTGGTTATCTTTGTACCATTGAATGGTTTCTTTGAGACCTTGTTCGAAGTTCGTGAATTCTGGTTTCCAACCCAACTCATCACGTAGCTTGCTGGCATCAATAGCATAGCGAAGGTCGTGGCCGGCACGATCAGTTACATGATCGTAGGCATCGGCAGGTTGTCCCATTTCCTTAAGGATGAGTTCCAAGACTTCCTTGTTGTTCTTCTCGCCATCAGCCCCAATCAAGTAGGTTTCTCCGATTTGCCCTTTTATCAAGATTGTCCAAACTCCTGAAGAATGGTCATTGGTATGAATCCAGTCACGAACATTCTTACCTTCACCGTAAAGTTTTGGCTTGATTCCACTTAGGATGTTAGTAATCTGACGTGGGATGAATTTTTCAATGTGTTGATAAGGACCGTAGTTATTTGAACAGTTAGAAATCGTTGCCTTGACACCAAATGATCGTACCCAAGCTTTGACAATCAAGTCTGAAGCAGCTTTGGTTGATGAGTAAGGAGAGCTAGGATTGTATTTGGTATCAGCAGTAAATTTCTCACCTGGACCTTCTCCATGGCCAGGCAAGTCTTCACGCAGAGGCAGGTCCCCATAGACTTCGTCTGTTGAAACATGGTGGAAACGGAGGTCGTATTTACGAGCTGCTTCCAAGAGTGTATAAGTCCCGATGAAGTTGGTGTGGATAAAGGGGCTCGGATCATTGAGCGAGTTGTCATTATGGCTTTCTGCCGCATAGTGAACAATAGCATCTGCTTCAGCTGCCAGCTTATCTACCAAGGCTGCATCAGCAATGTCACCAACAACTAACTCAACACGATCACCTAAAATTTCCTCAATATTCGCGCGGTTCCCAGCATAAGTCAACTTGTCCAAGACTGTCACGTGAACATTTGGAAAATTATTGTAAACATAATGAACAAAGTTAGAGCCGATAAAACCAGCTCCACCTGTCACGATAATTTTTTTGTATTCAGTCATAATATTTCCTTTTACAACTCGTCTTTCGTAAGTGGTTTGACATCCTTAAGCAGTGGATGATTCTTGTCTGCCTCTGAAACCTCAGCTTCCGCTAGGTTTTCCCACTCAATTCTCAAGTCTGGGTCCGCATAGTTGACAAAGGCATATTTAGGCTTGAGTTCCAATGCCCAGTAGTCATTCACCAGATAACTATAGGAAACCGTGTCTGACAAGACTTGAAAACCGTTGGCTACGCCACGAGGGACAAAGATTCCCTTACTTGCATCAATCACCGTCTGGTAAACATTTCCAAAGGTCTCGCCTTCACGCAGGTCCACCCAAGATCCTAGGACCTTGCCATCATCTGCAACAGAGATGTACTTGTCCCAAGGCTCAGCATGGAGACCTCGAAGAACATTTTTTCGAGAATAGCTGACGTTATTTTGCAATTTCCCTTCTGCAAAGAAGCTTTCAGGAAAGCCAAGTGGCACCATCTTTTCCTTCTGGAAATTTTCCTTAAACCAACCACGATTGTCACCATGAACTGGAATGTCAAACTCTAACAAACCTGGAATTGCATCAATCTTACGCACTGCAAGTGTTTTTCCGAAAAAATTATCTGTCATCTAGATTTCTCCAATCAAACGGAGCAAGTACTGCCCGTATTCATTCTTCTTAAGAGGTTGCGCCAACTTCAGCACATCTTCACGGCTAATATAACCCATTCGATAGGCAATTTCTTCAAGATTAGCCACCTGAACATTTTGCATCCGTTGAACCGTTTCGATATACTGAGAAGCTTCTAGCAGGCTTTCATGGGTCCCCGTATCCAACCAAGCAAATCCTCGGCCCATCAGCTCAACAGAAAGGTCACCACGATCTAGGTAAGCCTTGTTGACATCTGTGATTTCTAATTCTCCGCGAGGACTTGGTTTGATACTCTTAGCAATTTCGACAACATCGTTATCATAGAAATACAGACCGGTCACTGCATAGTTGGAGCGAGGATTTTCCGGTTTTTCTTCTATGGAAATGGCATTCATGTCTGTATCAAACTCGACCACACCAAAACGCTCTGGATCCTTCACTTGGTATCCAAAAACAGTTGCACCTTTCTCTTTCTTGGATGCCTCTTGAAGCATTTTGCTCAAACCAGGTCCATGGTAGATATTATCTCCTAAAATCAAAGCAACACTGTCGTCACCGATAAATTTTTCACCGATGATAAAGGCTTGCGCTAGTCCATCTGGACTAGGCTGTTCGGCATAAGAAAGCTTGATTCCAAATTCAGAACCATCTAAGAGTAAGTCCTTAAAACGGGGTAGATCTTGAGGAGTTGAGATAATCAAAATATCTCTAATCCCAGCCAACATCAGGGTTGACAAAGGATAATAAATCATAGGTTTATCATAAACCGGCATAAGTTGTTTTGATGCAGCCCGTGTAAGGGGGTACAGTCGGGTACCTGAGCCACCTGCAAGAATAATACCTTTCATAACGGAATAGCCTTTCTTTATCATAACGTTTTGATTTGTTGTGTTTTTATGGCTTATAATTTAAGCATTTGGACAATTTTTAGCTAGCCTCTAACATCAATTATAAAGCTTTGTTGCGAAAATAAAAGTTACTTTTTACAAAATTTTACTCTGATAAATTAAATTTCGTTTTATCTTTGTCGTTGAGTTTCTTTGTTTTTGACAAATAGACTACTTCTAAATCTTCTTCTCAAAGATGAACAATTTACCCTACCAATCATCTCAAATAACAAAGATGTCAATATCATACTCCTTAACATCACCTCTTTTTTATCTCCAGCTTGTTTCTGGAACAGCAAGAACAACATATCAAATAGACCTACAAAATTTTTTCTATGCTCATAGCTAAAGTAACTTATCTTATTTTTTAGTTCAAATTAGACTCGTCGTTAGAAACAAACACCAATTAGTCTTCAAGCTCGTTTAAGCAAGCTGATTGATCATAATAAAGCAAAACACTATCCCATAAGTAATTACTTTCAATATGATCTCATTCATTCCACCCATTTTCAATTCTATACCGCGACTCACTAAGTCTATAAAAATCCCTGCCACCATGACACACATCTTTTACTTAGCATTTACGAACAACACATTGGTAAGTATTAGTGATATTAATTAATGACAAAGTGAAAACTACTGTTTGTAAAATTTTTGAAAAAATGTCTTTCAAAATTACTATTCTAAAGACAATTATCTATATCTTAAAAATATTAAAAAGTTCAATGTTCATTGACGAATGGACTCTGTTGCATATATCTGCTCCAATCTGTATTAATCACAAGCTTTTTAACAATTTTTCTAGCATAATCATGATTTTGATAGTCTGTTTTATTTAGTCATCTACTTACTAACATATCTCTTATGATACTCATGATTTTTTCACGATAAAAAATTAAAATTACTATACCATAGAACATACTACTTACGGTGATACATAGCACAATGTTAGCAAAATAATTACTTATAATACTATTTAATAAAAAACATACTAAAACAATAATTCCAGCTCCCACTATTCCCGTAACAATCGCCTTAATAACACTACGAAATTTCATACCACGACAATAAAACATAGCAATTAATATCATAGAAATTTCAGCAATCAATGTTGTAAAAGCAGCAGCATTTTCAGCGAAGATGGGAATTAAAACAAAATTCAACCCAATATTTACTATGCCACTAGTAATAGTAGCAATCATAACTTTCTTTTCCATTCCCAGTGGAATCATAACTATATTAATAAAAAAATTTGCTGTCATTGCTGGAATTAATGAAAATGCTAAAATCGCTAAAGAAGAGGTAGCTTTTAGATACTCCTCACCTGAGAATAGCAGTATCAAATTATTTCTTATCATAAATAGACCTGTAGCACATGGAATCATTACTAATATAGTAACCGTGAGAATTTTATTATATCGACTATAAGCTAAGGATTTATCCTTAGCCAGCTCATGTGAAATTCTTGGTATAATAACAATAAAAGCAGCATTTATCAATTGTTTAACCAATTGATAAAATTGAGTTGACACGCCATAGTAGCCTACAGAAGCATCATCTGCATAAATACGTAAAAGTGTTACATCCGAGTTTATATAAATTACAGTGGCAATCGTAGATCCAAATAGATATAAAATTGGTTTAATATGACTAAGTAATTGCCTTGAATATATCAAGCGAGGTACTATTTTTAAAGTTCTTCTAATATGCAAAACATTTAAAATATTTGCCAAAATTCCTCCAAAAATACTTACAATGACGTACTGAGTAATATCATCTTGATTTCTAACCAACAGAAACAAAAGAAAAAGAGCAACCATTTGACTTAGAATATATCTTATCGTTATAAAAAAATAATCTTCAAAAGCACTATTAATCCAATCCGTACCTATTGTTGTAAACAAGACAGATAAACTTATTAACATTATCCAAAGAACGTATTCTCTTAACATTGGAACAAATGCCAGCAATGCAAATAGAATGAGGTAAGCAACTATAGTAGTCGATATATTTATTGTATATATTTCGTTAACCAATCTATGCAATTTTTTTTTATCATCTCTTACCCTTGCACATTCGCGCACAGCATATCGTAAAATACCTGCCGCTGCAATATACGAGATGTAGTTTACGATAGATACACTAAATGTATATTTCCCATAATTCTCAACTCCAAGAATTCTAGTTGCATATGGAAATGTAATCATCGGAAAAATAATCGAAAACAACTGTTTTATTACACTCAAGATTGCATTTTTTTTCACCGATCTTTTCTTCTCTATCTTATTCTTTTTCATAACATCTCCTGCAATCTCTTACTCAAAGAGCTCCTCTATAATAAAAATATCTAATCATAAAAGTGTATATTGAGCACCTTGTGATGATTTCTTTGATTCTTAGGCGGTAATTCCATATAATTGCAACCATAATCAATTTTTAAAACTGCCTCAGGATGATTCGGACAAGGAACGGTTAAATCTTCAAAGCTTATTGATTTTAGCGGAAACACATCATTAGCATAATAGTAGTACCCAGAATCTCCAGTCTCATATCCAAGTCCTACTATTTTTCTTCCCTTAAATTTACTAACTGCTTTAAGAAAAGGTATTATCACCCCTCTAGTAAAATGAAAAATCAAGAATGTTAATACTCTATTTTTCCCCAAAAAAAACCTTTCGTTAAAACCATATGTCTTTCCAACAAGGCGTACTCCCCATTCCATTACACCATAATCATAGGGAAATAAATCAATTTGTATTCCTCTATATTCTCGTTGATTATGTTGATACTCTTCTTTTATATACTCTGATTTTAAATCTCTAAGCACATTATAATATCTCACAAATCCTTTATCGATAGAATAATCTTGAATAACATAAGGATAACTTCCGTTATTAATAATTCTTCTAAGTTTTTTTAAATCTTTATCATTTATGTAAATATCAAGATCATCATCCCAAGGAATAAATCCTCCATGCCTTACAGCGCCAAGTAGAGTTCCAAAAGCAATAAAATAAGTAATATCATGTTCCTTGCAGATATCATTTAAAAATGAGAGCATCTCAATCATACGGAGTTGTGCTTTCCTTAGCTCACTTCCGTCATAATTGTAGCTATTTTTCAACTCTAGCTCAGTCTCTCCAGTATTGTAAATTATATCTATTGGCATAGTCAACGACTCCTTTATCACAAATATCCAATCTCTTTGATTTATTTATTTTCTTTAAATTCATCAATTCCTTCCTTGTAGTAGCCGAGCAACTTCAAAAATGTATGTTCTTTCCCCTTATTCTTGAAAGCTTGGATATAACTTCCTGCTGTACTGATAAAAGGAAAATTAGCGGCCAGTAACGCACCCTTATCTTTGTAATATTTTCTATCGTATCCTTTAAACCATGTAGATGAATCTTGTTTCATGGTAGAAACAATAATGGGAGATTTATATACTCGTAACCCCGCTTTTAGACAGTCTTGAATGAACGTTACATCCTCCCCAGCTCCATATCTTGCTCCGCCTCCAAACAATAATGAGAATGTTATGTTATTGTAAAGTAATTTTTCTCTCCTCGCTGTAATCCTAGCCCCACCAAATTTAACACCTTCAAGCCTATTTATACGTCCAAAGTTATCAACTTGATAAGGCATACGATCTTCATTAAGACACTTATTCGAAAATAGAATAACATCAGCCTCTGGGTGCTTCTGATACTCCAATAAAACATCTTTATAATAAGTATCTGTGAAAACCATATCATCATCAGCAAATTGGATGATATCAGCATCTGATCTCATTAAACCTGTATTTCGACTTAAACCAATACCCCGTTCATTGAACTCATACCATTTTATAGTGGAATTCCCCAATATAGTCTCATGATAAGAAAATGAGTTAGATTGATTGATGATGATAGCATTAGATTTAATATTCATCTTCTCTATAAGACTATCATCATGTTGATTCATTGTAGATACAATAAGTTGATATGTCATATCTTAACCCCTCTATTAGCCATTACCAAATAATATCTCTAATTTTTTTGTTATTGTTTTATTCAATGTGTCATGTTGCAAATTGTTATTGAAGACAAGTTTTATTCTAGCTTTTATTGATGTTTTAGAATCAATAACCAATCTACAAATATCTTGATTTTTTAAACTTATATACTTTCGATAAACTTTCAACAAACTTACTGCTTGATCGCACATACTGATCTTACGCTTTTTTGTTATCTCATTTAAACGATTTCTAATAACATTAAATTTATTTTGCTTAGCTGATACCATGCCAAATACATTGTTGTCATGCATTCTATACTTCATTGATGGAATATCATCATAAATGATTTTGCCATCTATCAATGCACATAGGCAGGTAAGTAACGAATCATGCATAATAAAAACATCTGGCATATCATTATCCTGTATAATCGAGGCTAGCTCCTTATTAAATACAGAAGTACAACCTTGTGCACAACTTGCAAGACAGAGAACTGATTCAAGTGTATAGTGCGGTTTCTTCCTATGAGTATTCCGTCCAATAGCATTAAGATTAGAGTCTACTAACTCACAGTTAGTACAATAAAGAGCAGGATCATTAATTTCAGAAATGGCTCTAATACCTCGTTGTAATTTGTCCTCGTTCCAAATATCATCTTGATCCGAAAAAGCATAATAATCATATTCTGGATTATCACGTAGCAATGAAATAAAACACTGTGCAGCTCCCTTATTTTCACCTTCAATAAAAACAAGTTTACCAGTATCAGCGTATTCACGAATTATATTTCGAGTATTGTCCGTTGACCCATCATCTCTAATAATTAGGGTAAAATCAAGATTTATATCTTGATTTAGAATACTTTCAATTTGCTCTTTAATATATTTTTCACCATTGTATGTAGCCATAAGCACTGCTAATCTCTTAACCATCATTCATATCCCTTATATAATCATTTTATAACACATTGCCATTAAGATTATCTATATTTCTCAAAAAGTAACTGGATTCACAAATCAACATTCCTAATGTAATGTATGGAAATCTCGGTGCATCCGTTAATATCAAATTAATACAAGAAAACAGTAAGAACACGATAAATAATTTCATCAACAAATCATAGTAAGCAGGAATGTTATTTGTGTTATCTCTAATTATTCTCAGGCTTGAGTAAAACCAACTGATTAACCACATCAAGCCAATTATCCCACTTTTAAACATGAGTCCGATTACACCCACATCACTTGGATAGTAGCGCCCAAATGGACCAACAATGATTGAATAAGTTGAATAGTATGGGTTAGAAGAAATGTATCCTGCTCCAAACAACCAATGTTGTTTAAAATAATCTAAATAATATTCAATTGTAGAGAATCTAATTTGAATTCCATAATCACTCTCAATTAAATTATTGAGCAATGGAATAAAATATTGTAATGAAATCAAAACAACTACGATAATTACTAGCAATGTAATCAACAACTTTATGTACTTCTTTATATCCTTTTTTAGAATAGGTATCATCAAAATTGTCGCTAAAAGATATAGACTTAGTGTTCTTGTCTTAATAATCCAGACTAGATTGATAATTGTAATAAATATGTTAAAAATATGACAAAGTCGTCTACTTCTAGTCTCTCCCTTATTAGTAACAATACTACATGATATAAGAAAACTAAGGACAATAATAGTTTCTCCAATTGCAAATCGAGGAGTACCGTTTCGAAGTTTTTCAAACACACCTATATGTAGAAAATCAAATCCTTTTAAAGCCAAAAACATTTCAACACAAGAAAACCAATTACAGATAATCCCAGTTATAGAAACTATACGGAGAAATAATGAGATATCTTTCATTGATTTAATCATAGGTCGAAAAGCTAAATATAATAGCAATGGAGTAATGGTATACAAACTCTCCTTCAATATCACAGTAGTAGGAAGTCCATAGCCTTGCGCAACTATAATACCCGAAATCCACATTAGAACAGCCAATATAATGGTAGTTTTATACTTAGTTTTCTCAATTTTAATACCATTAAATATAAATACTATAATTGATAATATCAATGATGCCAAAAGCATAAAATCATATGTATAGAGTTTTATAAACCAATAATTTGTTCCATAAACTGCTGTAATACATAACATAAACAAAAGAAAACTTATATTTTTCTTTTTAATTACAAGTCGTCTGTTCATTAAATCTCCATCACTCTGTTACTTTTTCAAATTCAATTTTTAATACTCATTTCACGAATCTTCAGAATTTCAAAACATGTCTTCTGTATACTCTCTGATGAATTCTTCATATAGTTACCATAGTATGTACACTACATGCTCATTAGCAAGTCTAGTCTATAAAAATTGTTACATCTTCCCACTTCCATAGAATTCAGTTGGAACAATTTCTCTCGCCTTATACTCTTACAGATTATTTTCAATGAATTTTGCTCCTCAGCGTTTTGCCATCAAAGTAATCTATTAATCTTTCGCTTTTATTGATAAGGCTTTGTTATTTTCTCAACGGGAACTCCATTCACTATATACTCACTACATTTTTTCTAGTCTTACGAAGAAAGATAATCTATTAAATAAGCTCATCCGTCTAATTTAGACTAGATCATCCAAGCTATCGTTGCAAGTCAAAGCACTATACTCTTCTTCGAAAAAGCTGATAACTTTATATCTAATCTGTTTGGATATCCTCAGAGAGACATAATAGCTGAAACTTTGCTATCATCTTGCTCATGAATACTATTCCTTACAAGTTCATTTGCAGTAAAATAAAGATAGGTCATTTATGTTAATTTATTTCAAATAAATACTATTTTTTGAGGATGATATGGATGCATTTTCTATCCAGCTTATTTTTACAAATTGGACATTTATTCTTCCCCATAACTTAATTCTAAAAATAAATGTTGTTCTCGCTTATCTACTGGAGGTAGGACCATGTAATCATCTCCATAGAACATCTCTAAATACTCTTCTGATTGAACTGGAACATTCACCATCAAAGTTTCAAAAGGTACCTTCTTATAAACATTCATATTATCTCTCAAGTAAGTTTCGCGTCTAAAATGTTTTCGCCCTGTTGGTATGGATACATATTTAGTATGCGAATCCTTACAACTTGCGTTACATTTATCTAACCAGTCTAACCAATTTTTAATAGGAACGATTCCAAAAAACCATCCCACCATTAATTTGCCCATGGAATAATTTAATTTCCTTCCCTCAAGACGGTACATTTCTTTCATCAACGCATGATTCTTAGTTTCACGTACAGAAGCTAAAACAAAAGTCAAAAACATGCTTGTATAACATTGAAAGAATCGTTTAACTAAGTTATCAAAAACATTTTCTACAATATATATGTCTATAGAGATACCACATTCTTCAGCAGCATAGTCATATTTTCTACGAGCAATTGTTCCTTTTTTTCTAATTTGAGAGACATGTAAACCAAGATCTGGATGACTTCTTGGAGATTGTAGATAGTATTTTCTACTTAAACTGTTATCTGATTCAAATAACGAAAATAATCTATTATAACTTTCCCGAGGAATATTGATATCAACATCATCATCCCATGGTATGAAACCTTTATGACGAACAGCTCCTAAAATGCTCCCTCCACTCAAAGAATACTGGATTTCATTTTCTTCAAAAAAATCAAACACATCAGAAATTATTTTAAGTAATTCAGTTTGATATTTTTTCAATCCTTCATCGTCTAAGCGTATAATATCTGATTTATCATATTTTAATTTCACTGCCATTAATCCTACTCCTTAAACACTTCCTCATAATCCAACACAATCTTTTCCCAAGTGAATGCTTCCGCAATACGTTGGTTTGATTTCTCGTCTAATTCAGAAATGGCGACCTCATTAAATGCTTCCACTTCTTTAATCACACGTGCCATCTCATCTTTTTTCCAATAAATAGCCCCATCTTCACCAACCTCACGGTTAAAGCCAACATCTAGCAACAAATTCAGTTTTGTGGATGCTAGGGCTTCTAGTAGAGAAGGGTTGGTCCCCCCAACCTCATGCCCATGGAAATAGGCAAAAGCATTTTCACGAATGTACTTGAGCAACTCTTGGTCATAGACTGTACCGACAAATTTGACCCTAGAATCTTTGTCAAAACCAGTCTCCTGTAACAACTGATCGTAAAATTTATTCTGCTCCACATTTGTGATGAGGACAAAGTCCTTCTTAGACTTAGACTTGATAAATTCACGAATCATGGTTTCGTAGTTGTTTTCAGGGACGAATCGTCCCACCACTAGATAATAGCTATTTTCGCTTACACCTTTTTCCTGATACCAGTTCCGAACCTTGGTATCTTCTGCCTTCAGGCTTGAAGGAGCAGTATCTGTCCCATAGGCGATATAAGTCGTCTTGGGCTGATACTGTTTATAGTTTTCTTGGATATATTTTTCGATATTTTTACTATCGCAAACTAATAAGTCCGCATGCTTGACCATGAGTTGCTCTGAATACTTCCAATACTTACGGACAGGAAAACTCCATTTTGCTCGCAGCCACTCATGACCATCTGGATTTACCATCAAACGGCCACCAATCGCACGAATTTTTTTCTTAAGTCCAGAAATAAACGGCCCGATGCGGCAAGCTAGAATATAAAAAATCGGAGCCTCGTCCTTGTTTTCCTTAGCCAATTCAATAGCCTTATTGACCGCTGCAATATCGTAAGCGATAGCACGAGCCGGGCCAATATTAGGCACATCAATGTTGAAACAAATAGCTCCATTATGCTCAAACTGATCATCCGTGATGCCAGATTTAGCTGAATTTTCACGCATACAAGCAACGTAGTATTGTATGTTGCTGTCTTTTTGATATTCTGTTAATTTCTCAACAAAGGTTTCAAATCCTCCATACTTGGCAGGAATCCCCTTTGAACCTATGATATAAACTGACTTCTTCATTTTTCTCCTAGTAGTCTGAAACAAAAGTGATCTACTTCGCTCCATCCTTCATCAATACTACTTTAACTGTCTTCAATAAAATTTCAATATCTTTCCAGATTGTCCAATCGTCTATATAGGCCACATCTAATTTGACAACTTCATCGAAATTCTTGATCTCACTTCGTCCGCTGACTTGCCATAAACCTGTTATACCAGGTTTAAAACTTAGACGACGTTTTTGTTCTGGGGTATAGTGCTCATACTCGTCCACTGTTGGTGGTCGTGTGCCTACCAAACTCATATCTCCCTTTAGAACATTGTAAAACTGTGGCAGCTCGTCCAAGCTAGTCTTCCGTATAAAACGACCAATTTTCGTGATACGTGGGTCATCATCCACCTTAAACATTCCACCCTGCATGGTATTTTGCTCCATGAGTTCTCTTTTTTTCGCCTCGGCATCTACACACATAGAGCGAAACTTATAAAAAGTGAACTGGCGACCATTTTTTCCTATACGCGTCTGAGCAAAAATAGCAGAGCCCCCATCCTTTCGAATCAAAGGAACCAGTACAATACTGACTAGACCACATAGTATCAAACCTACCAAGGAACCGATAATATCAATAACCCGCTTAGCAATCACATGGCTAGTCTTATAAAATGTTGTCGAAAAAGTCACAACGTTTAATCCTGCCATCTCACGAATTTGCTTGTTACGTGCCAAGCTACGATCAAAAGCATTTAGATTGACTGTTACATCAATTCCCATCGTTTCAAACTGAGAGACAAGTTCACCAATATTGTATTTTTCACTTGGAAGATTGATAAAGACTTCATCGACTACCTCATGAGTCGCAAAGTTTACTATCTCTCCCTCTGCTACTACCTTTAAATAATCGTGCTGAAAATCTGGTTTGTCTAAAACACTGACGGCTACCAACTCCCCAACAACATCATCTGATTCTATTAGTTTATCCAGTACCTTTTCAACACGAGAAGTTGCTGTAAGTAGGAGAATCTTCTTACTTCCTTTAAAGTTGGGATAAGCCCGCTTCCAATACCACTTGATAAATAAGTTTAGCACATAGACTAAGAGAGCATGTAATGTGAGGAAGTAAATCATGCCTCTTCTGGAAATACTAAAACGATCTTCTAAGAAAAAATTAGAAATACTAATCGCTAGCGCAAAGAATAGGATATATTTCAATGTCTGGACAAGTTCAAGCAAATATCCCCTTTTAAAGAAATCCTGTCCATAATCACTGATATAAAAGACAAAATAATGGAGGATATAAAATGCAATAGCTGTTGTTGAAACAATCTCCGTTTCTCTCACAGCACTAAGTAGATAAGTCAATAAAATAACAAGAAAACTCTGGATTATGGCCAATGAAGGCTTTACTACTTTTCCACTCATCTCTATCCCCCAACCTATTTTTTATTTTTTTCCGTAATCTCCATAGCTCCCATAAGAACCGTATTTGTCTACTGAAGTATCGAATTTGTTCAACACAACTCCTAAAAACGGCTTCCCTGTGTGTTCCAACTGTTCCTTCGCTTTTTGAATATCCCGTCGATTTGTTTCACCTGCTGCTGTCACTAAAATAGAAGCATCGCATTTTTGCGTAATGATAGCCGCATCAATCACGACACCGATAGGAGCAGTATCTACAATGATGTAGTCAAAATATTTACGCAAGGTTTCAAGCATTGTACTAAAATTCTTACTTTGAAGAAGGGCTGTCGGATTTGGTGACACAGAGCCAGACTGAATCACAAAGAGATTTTCGATATTGGTATCGCAAAGTCCCTGCGACAGGTCTGTATTCCCTGATAGAAATTCTGTCAGACCTGTAATTTTATCCCTTGCTTTAAAGACACCTGACATAACCGAATTGCGAATATCTCCATCAATTAGCAGTGTTTTGTAACCTGCACGCGCAAAAGCCCAAGCGATATTGGTGGAAGTCATTGATTTTCCTTCTCCTGGTTTCACAGAAGTGATAGAAAATACTTTCAAATCATCTCCACTTAACTGTAGATTCATGCACAAAGCATTATAATATTCCTCTGCCTTTTTTACAAAATCCAATTTTGCCTGTGAGATTTCTAACGTTGGCATAACTTCCTCCTATTTCATTTTGTCCAAATCTGGAACGACTCCTAGAAGTGGAATTTGCAGTACATCTTCGACATCTTCAGGACGTTTCACACGGG
>ERZ772971.1424-NODE-1424-length-13894-cov-3.414120_pt1 | contig 13894 bp, 13 predicted proteins | sample MGYA00511943_ERZ772971 | MGnify/ENA primary metagenome ERZ772971 (study PRJEB29015, sample SAMEA2737929) | human oral metagenome | biome: human oral; feature: human-associated habitat; material: dental | place: China | collected 2144 ... | reverse complement strand
CGGGTCAAATCCTGTAATTCCTAAAACAATAGCTGAAAATAATAACTTCATATGGAAATGATAAGGTGATAAAAATTAATATTTCTTTTTTTACAGCATTTATAAAGGAAAACCTCGGCTCTGGGTTAGTTTTTCATTTCAAAAGTCCCTTCCAAGGACTGCGAAAGGCGTTTTCTGTTTTCATCGGTATAGGTTAGGAAAACCGAAACGGTCTTTTTCTCCACATCCACCACCTTAATTAAGGTAGTGCCGTCATTTTCTATCCAATTTACAAAGAATTGCATCCCACTGATGAATTTTAGCACGAGCAGGTCTTATTTCCCAACGCCCCGATTCCCCTTTCCAACGACTTTTTTTGTCTGTATTTCATTTATGTTCATTTGTTTAGCATTCAAATATAATACTTTATATTTAATTTCAAAACTTTTATAGTTCAAAAAGGGCTAATAAACAAAAAAGCCGAGAAATTTCTCGGCTTTATGCTACTATATGGGTTGCGCTTTCGCTCCGATGCTCTTTTTCCTGATATTTAGATTTAAAAACTATAAATAAATGCAGCTAAAATGCACTAAAAATCATTATTTCATGATGCTTTCGGCTATTATTTTCCCCATTGCTATGTCTATTTTTTGGGTAATCTGTTCTACTCTTTCAAGTTTATAATCCGATACTAAAAGACTTACGAATTTATACCTCACTTGCACAATTCCGCCTTCTTCATAGACCAAAACCTTCAGTGGCAGCTCTATCGCTACTTTGGGATTTTCCTGCATCAGGCGAGTTCCCACCTTAGGATTTCCCACCACCAAAACCGTAGATGGCAAAAGGTTTTCTTTCGCTTTCTTCGCTGCTTTTGTGTGGTCTATTTCCGCAAAAACTGCGATATTATTGGCTTTAAAATTCTTCTTTAATCTCCTAATTGTTTGTTTAAAATCATATTTGCTTTTTGCTGTAAAAGATGGATAATCTTCCGATTGAGCAGAAAAATTCACCGATATAAACAACGAAATAAAAAACAATATTCTCATAATTTTTAACTTTAATTCATTTGTTCCAAAACCTTTTTTATCGCCTTTGGGAAAATTTCATATTCTACTCCATGCACTTTCTCCGCGAGTTTTTCAGGTGTATCTCCTTCACTTACGGCAACTTTCCCTTGCAGAATGATTTCGCCCTCATCTATTCCAGCCGTCACGAAATGCACCGTAGCACCGCTTTCCTTCTCTTTGGCATCTATTACAGCCGTATGAACATGCATTCCCCACATGCCCTTTCCACCAAACTTGGGCAGAAGCGCAGGATGAATGTTGATAATTTTACCCGCGTATTTTTTCGCAAAATCTTTACTAATGATAGAAAGAAATCCCGCCAAGACTATCAAATCCGTGTCTTTCGGAAGGATTTTTTCTAAATTTTCACAAAAATCTTTTCCTCTCTTTATCAAATGATGAGGAATCTGGTGTTTCTCGGCACGAACCAAAGCATAGCAGTCTCTATCCGCAACCACCATGCTTACTTTTGCGTTAGGAATTTCTCCGTTTTGGATGCATTCCAATATCCTTTCTAAATTGGTTCCTGAGCCAGAAGCCAAAACTACGATGTTTTTCATTTCTTTGATTTTGTTAGTCTTCCTTATCCTCCTCTACGCCGTGCTTTATCTTAGATTTTTTCCCTTTAATATCTACAGCATATTCTTTTCCGTTTCTGATGAGCAGCCCTTGGGTTTTCCCTTTGGAATGCAGTACATCGATGTCTATCACACGCCCGTCCATTAGGTAAGTAACCTCTTTTCTAAGGGTATGCCCGATGACAAATTTCTTTGCATTGAGTTTTTTGAGAATTTCCTCCAAATCTTCTTTCTTTGTAGTTTCCTTCCCATAGCCTCTGTACCACATAGGACTTTTCCCATACATATAGATGACATTTGCGATGGCATCTTTCCCTTTTTGCCCTTCTTTATTATTGAAATAATATTTTCTAGCGTGTTCATTCAGCTCCTCCACGGAAAGATTTAGGTCACTTACCTCCTTAGAAATCCCTGCATGAACGAAAACATAGTCACCGATTTTCTCTACAATGTTTTTTGTATTAAGCCACTTGCCCAGTTCCGTACCATACTGAGAAAGAAGGAAAGTTGGCTCCTCGTTCATGAGTTTTGCATTTTCAAAATATTTTTTTCGCACATAGCGCAAATCTTTATTCATGTTCATCAAATCATGATTTCCAAGGACAAAATGCACCTTTCCACCTGCTTTTTCGGCCTGTTCTTCCAAGGAATAAATCAGCCAAAGAGTCTGCGTTACAAAAAGCCCTCTGTCAAAGAAATCTCCCACCGTTACGAGATGTCCTTTCCCAAAAGTCCATTTGTAATTCTTATCCATCACCTTATTATTGATAAGAAATTCTTTAAACTGCTCAAAATTCCCTTCAATATCCGAAATGGCTATCAGCTTTTTAGGCATTGGATAAACCGAAGGTTCTTCTTTTAGCTCCTTTTTTAGCCTGAAAGAAAAGAAATCCTTATCCGTAATGTAGGATTTTAGCTCCTGATTTTCTTCATACCATTTATAAACTGGCGTAGGAACGCCATTTTCTTCCTTAATGTTCTTCACAACAGACCCAGACCGACCTAAACCCGAGTAAAAGATATATGGTCCATCTATCCCTGCTCTGGAAGTGTCTTTTTCTAATCTTTTTTCCGATATGATGAGCTTGGGCTGTAAATCCTCTTCCTCCTTATCATAATCATATCCAATAGCCACAACAGGCCCAGTTACTGTTGCTGCTACTTCAGCTATTTTGGAAGAGTCTTTCGGCTGCTTTTTTCCTGATAAAACGGGCTTCTTTTGGGCATTTAGAATATTACCCAAAAATAAAAATGCTAAAACAAGAACAGTTATTTTTTTCAATTTAAAATTTTTCATTAGTATCAAATTAATTTTTTCTTAGTTTTTCTTCATCCAAAGCTTTATTTATCAGGATTTCAAACACTTCTCCCAGTTCATCCGATGCGCGTTTTACGGCGTGTTCTATGATTTTTCTGGCTTGGTTTTCTGTAATTCCTGCCTCTGTCCAGCTCCTGCCAGAGGAATGCGTATTGAGCAGAAAAGGCATTATTCGGTCTATGGCACAGGCAAAAACAGCATCAGGCGTTTCCTCCGCTTCAAACTCTTTCCACAGACCAAGAAACTCACTGCTCATCGGCTCTTCAAGGATACCGAAAATTCTCTCCGCAGAGGCGAGTTCCCTTTCATATTTGCCGACCATCGCTTTTTCATCAAAGATAAAAGTATCGCCAGCATCTATCTCCACCACATCATGAATGGACAGCATTTTAATCACTCGCAGAAGGTCTATTTTCTCCTTATTTTTGGCATAAGGGAAAAGTATCTGAGCCAAAACAATAATCTGCCAGCTGTGCTCCGCCGAGTTTTCCCTCCTTTGGTCATCGTGGTTAAAATTCCTGCGCTGCACATTTTTCAGAGCATCAAGGGTTAAGATGAATTTGATTTCCTTTTCTAAAACCATGAAAATGAATTTTATATTAAATTGATTTTCTCTTCATTTTCGGTAATTTCTCCGATTTCGTAGGCATCTTTCAGCGTAGAAAGCACTTTTTCTGCATCCTTTTCATCTACGACAACTACCATTCCCACGCCCATATTGAAAGTCCCAAACATCTCCATTCGGTCTACATTTCCTCGTTTTTCAAGTTCAAGCATAATGCTCGGAATACGGATTTTTTCCGTTTGAATCTCTGCACAAAGTCCATTCGGAATGATTCTCGGAACATTCTCTATCAGTCCGCCGCCCGTGATATGCGCTATTCCACTCAGACTCACCACTTTCAAAAGCTGATGAATAGGCTGATAATAAAGCTTTGTCGGCTCAAGAAGTGTTTCATAAAGCGGTTTTCCTTCAAATTCTTCCTCAAAATTTGGGAACACTTTTCTCACCAAAGAAAATCCATTGGAATGAAAACCAGAACTCGGAATAGCGATGATTTTATCTCCTTTTTTGATTTTTGAACCATCGATGATTTCGTCTCTTTCTACGATTCCCACACAGAAACCAGCCACATCATAATCGCCCACCTGATACATCCCTGGCATTTCTGCTGTTTCCCCACCGATAAGGGCGCATTCATTGTCTTTGCAGGCTTTTACCATTCCTAAAACGATTTCTGATGCTACATTGGAATCCAGTTTTCCACAAGCGAGATAATCCAAGAAAAACAAAGGTTTCGCGCCATGGCAGAGAATATCATTGGCACACATTGCAAAGCAGTCAATCCCGATGGAATCATACTTTTTGGTATCCAAAGCAATTTTCAGTTTCGTTCCCACGCCATCCGTTCCGCTCACTAAGACTGGATTTTTATACTCTCCAATGGCATAAAACGCCCCAAAACTTCCAAGATTGTTCAGTACATTTTTATTGTGAGTTTCGGCTACGGCGGATTTTATTTTATCTACGGTTTTGTAGCCTTCTTCTTTGTCTACTCCTGCGGATTTGTAAGTGTTATTCATAGTTTATTTTTTTATTTAAAGTTAAAATTCAGACACAAAAAAGCCGACAAACCCCAAGGTAAGCCGACTGGTATATTTTCAGCACAAAACTCCATTCCACTATTTTGGTTAGGAAAAAGAGCCGAAGTAATGCTGTTTAAGTTCAAAGTAATTTTGTTTTTTGTGCTTACAAAAATAGAATTTTTAGTGATAAAACCCAAAAATTCGTTTCATAAAAAAATATTACCTTTGTCCCTTTAAATAAAAGAAAGAATATGTCTATTACCAGATTATTTGACTTAGCCTACGATTCTCTGAAGAGATACCCAAAAGAAGATATTATTGTAATGAAATATGATGGAGTATGGGAGAAGATTTCCACAAAACATTTTGTAGACCAAGGAAATAAGCTGTCCAGAGGGCTTTTGCAGTTGGGCATAGCTCCAGGGGACAAGATAGGTTTGGTTTCCACGAACAACCGCACGGAATGGTGCATTGCAGACTTGGGGATTTCTCAGCTGGGAGTGGTTACCGTGCCGGTCTATCCTACGATAAGCGTGGAAGACTATATCTATATTTTTAATAATGCAGAAATAAAATATTGTTTTGTCTCAGATAAAGACCTTTACGAAAAACTGATGCAGGTAAAACCTGAAGTGCCGTCTCTGGTGGGCGTTTTTACTTTTGATGAGGTGGAGGGAGCCCCGCATTGGTCAGAAGTGATGAGTTTAGGTGAAAATAATATCAGTCAGCAGGAAGTAGAAGACCTGAAAGACACCGTGGATGGGGAAGATGTGGCGACCATCATCTACACCTCTGGCACCACAGGAAAGCCGAAAGGAGTGATGCTTACGCACAGGAACATTATATCTAACCTGATGGCGGTAGACCACAGAATTCCTAAAATTAGGAAGAATTACAAAGAGGTCAGAGGGCTTAGTTTTCTGCCAATCTGCCATGTTTTTGAACGCATAGTGTATTATTTCTATTTGTATAACGGCTATTCTATTTATTTTGCGGAGAGTATAGATAAACTCGGTGAAAACCTTAAAGAGGTAAAACCGCATTATGTGACCGTAGTTCCACGGCTTTTAGAAAAAGTTTATGATAAAATCTATGCTAAGGGCATCAGCTCAGGAGGGCTGAAGAAGCTCATTTTCCTATGGGCAATGGGCGTTGGTAAGAAATATGAAATAGGAAAACCGAAAACACTGAAACAAATAATAGCCGACAAGCTGGTCTTTTCCAAGTGGAGAGAGGCGCTGGGCGGAGAGATATTTACCCTTGTTTCGGGTTCAGCGGCGCTTTCGGTGAGTTTAAACAAGAAGTTTCAGGCGGCTGGAATTCCTATTTTGGAGGGCTACGGACTTACAGAAACTTCACCAGTGATTGCTGTGAGCAGTTTCGAGCGGATGAAACCAGGCTCGGTGGGGCATCCTTTGGACAACTTAGATGTGAAAATCGCAGAAGATGGCGAGATACTCGTGAAAGGACCTTCCGTTATGAAAGGTTATTATAAAAACCCAGAGCAGACCAAGGAAGCCTTTACCGAAGATGGCTATTTCAAGACGGGAGACATCGGGTTTATTGATGAAGAGGGCTTCCTTATCATTACCGACCGTAAGAAAGAGATGTTCAAAACATCGGGAGGGAAATATGTAGCGCCGCAGATTATAGAAAATAAAGCTAAAAATTCCCGCTTTATAGAACAGATAATGGTAGTAGGAGAGGGGGAGAAGATGCCTTGCGCCTTGGTGCAGCCCAACTTTGTTTTTGCAAAACGATGGGCAGAACTCCATAAACTGAATATCGGTAAAACCCCAGCAGAGATGGCGGCAAGCCCAGAACTAAAAACAAGAATAGAAAAAGAAATCTCTAAACTCAATGAGAAACTGGGCAACTGGGAGAAAATAAAGAAAATAGAGCTGGTGCCGGATGTCTGGACTACAGAAAACGGCATGCTTACTCCCACCCTGAAACTCAGAAGGAGAATAATCCTCCAAAAGTATGCAGACCTCTATAACAAGCTGTATGATAGAGAGAATGAGTAATAAATTTGCAAAAATAATTTTGTGCGAAAACAAAATTATTTTTATTTTTGCCTATTGTTTTTAGAAAACACAAGGATTTGATGAATTGTAGATAGAAACAACTCATCATTAGTATGTGAGAGAGGTGTAGATTAGTCTATATCTTTAAGTTTAATTTAAATTATAAGTTATAAGTTATGAAAAAGACTTTTATTTTCGCTGGGGTGCTGGGGGCAGCATTGGCTTATGCCCAAACACAGCGAGTAGGAATTAACACTTCCGAACCAAAAGCGACTTTAGACATTGCTAAAGGAACAGGGCTGCCTACAGGGCAGGTAGAAGGGGTTCTATTCCCAAGGCTCACACAAGCGGAGCGGAACGATATGGACCAAACCCAGTTTTTACCAGGACTGCAGATTTTTAATACAGACAAAAACTGTATAGACATCTGGACAGGGAGCAACTGGCAGTGTACCGATGGAACCAAAAAAGACAACCAAGGAGACACACCAGCCAGCCCAAGCGCAGTTTATTCTATTAGAAACGAAGGATTTGGAGGGGTCTTTATAGACAATATAGCCCTTACTAGTGACAACAGGATCACCTTTACCTTGGAAAACATAGGAGCTGCAGCTGCTACTAATTTGGACTTGTCCAATGCCGTTACCATTACTAACGACGGCGGCGGAAATGTAAGAGTAGTCCCAGGACAGAACAGCGCTGTAAGTATAGCTGCCGGCAGAAAGGTAACCCTTACCTACATATTGACCGGAACACCGAAAGCAGGTACCATTAGAGCAAAGATGACTTATAATGGAGCCCAGTCTGAGGAGGCTATAGCTACTGCTGTTACAGAGGCTGCACCAGAGATACCGCAGTATGTAACCTTAGGAAATGGCGAGCGTTCCTTTGTCTCTGTATCTGACTACGACTTCCTGCCATACAACGGACCTACTACCGCTACCGCACAGCTGACCTCTGAAGGTGTAGATGGAGTGTATGATGGTTGGTGGTGGGCATCAGGAACAACACCAGCAGGAAGTTTTGAAGCAAGCGGCTTTCAGGGAAAAATAACTACTACGGGAGTGCAGGTCTATATCCCTATTACAGTAGACCCTGCTATAGGCTCTCAGACCGTCACTCTGCCTTATTTCCCAGGGATAGAGATACCGGTGTCCAAAACCTATACGGAGGATGGTAATGGCAGAAATATAAAACTCTCTTGGGGGCAGCAGTTTATAACTATTAACACCACTTATATTACCGCAACAATCTCTGCGGTGGGTAATGATTTGTTGATTAAAAGGCTGGACTTCAACAGCGGAATAGGACAGGACTATGAAGGCATCCTACTGGGAACTTTTAACTATGCCAATACCCAAGGCGGGACTACCAAAGCTAGCTTTAAGGTAAAAGCCACCCCAGGGATACCAGAAAGAAATAATAATGGTTGGGATTGGAATATTTATGTACCAGTAAAAGACCCACTGACGGGTAAAATATGGCTGAATAACAACTTAGGGGCTGTATATACAAGCCCACGAATATATAATATTGGCACAAGTTCATGGGATCCAAACCTCAATTTTGACCCAGGACAGCAGGCGACAGGGCATTGGGATGAAAAGGCTTTTGGGTCTTTGTACCAGTTTGGGCGTACGAATGAAGGGCATCAGTTAGTAACATGGGGTGGCCCATATCCTACATATGTAAATAATACAGAAAATTATCAGTCATATTGGTCTAATAATTATCCATCTGGAGGAGCTACTATAAATACAATTATTCCACCTAGTGTGACATATTCATATGGACCTAATAAATACCAGTTTACCATGTGGTATGGGGATACTACACCATCAAATTTTGGTATTACATTGAATGATAGTAGTAATTATGCTGTGTGTCCGAAAGGTTTTAGAATCGCTTCTCCACAGGAGCTGTATACGGTGATCAGCAGAACTAAACCGCAGGACCCTATGAAGGATTTCTATGTGAGAATACCAAGTGTGCCTTTTGTAAATAGAGATGCGTATAGTAACCAAAATGCATATTATGGCCAGTATAGACCAAAGCTATGGACAAATTATTACAAAGCAGGGGATATCACAGACTCTAGAGCGACAGGTTCTATAGCTACGGTAGGGACTACGGACTATGGCTGGAACTCTGCTACACAGAAGTGGGTAATGCTGGATCAGCTCTATACTATGCCGGCTACATTATCATCGGGTAGTGCACCTAATGCTTATGATGGAGAGTATTTTATCTATAATGGAGTAGTGGAAGATAGCTTACTCATTGATGAATGGGATAGAAACACCCAATGGACAACAAATGGGACAACAGATACTAATACCATACAAAACTATGGTGCGCCGCATAGTGCCAATAGTAGTTTTGCCATCCGTTGTATAAAAATATAATAAGGATTAAATATAAACAATAAACACCCAGCCTTAGGCTGGGTGTTTGTTTTGTCCCATAAGAGACACAGGGTACTAACTTAGTTGGTGCCGACCCGTTCGGAAGTGGTCATGGGGTACTGATTTAGTGGTCGAGAGGTACTAACTTAGTGGTTATTGACCCGTTCGGAAGGGGTAAAAGGGTATTAATTTAGTGGTTGAGGGGTACTAACTTAGTGGGTAACGACCCGTTCGGAAGGGGTAAAGGGGTACTGGTTTAGTGGTCGTAGGGAATAAAAAAACAGGAAACCAATAATTTCCTGTTTGTATTTTTGGGCTAAAGCATTTCAGATTCTATAGCAATTTCGCCAGTGAGAATTTTCTGAATAGGGCAGGCGTGGGCTGTTTTGTGCAGGATGTTGCGCTGCTCCTCGGTAAGATTTCCTTTTATTTCTATGATTTTTTTGAATTGAGAAACGCCTTCTTTGGTTTCGTTATCAAAAAGAACTTTTACAGAAACTTCCTCTACATCCCATTCTTTGCGGTCTGCAAACATTTTGATAGTTGCAGTGGTGCAAGATGAAAGAGCTGAAGCTAAAAGTTCTAGTGGATTAAATCCTTTTTCCTGTCCGCCTTTAGCAGCGGGTTCATCACCGATAATGCTGTTTTTACCAGCAGAGATGTTCATTAGATATTTCTCTGCGCCAATTTTTGTAATTACTTCTGCTTTCATAAATTAAGATTAAGACAGCAAATATAAGGCATATTTTGTCAAAACACCTTAACCTAAATCAAGAAGTTTGGTCAGATAAATATTTATTAGTTATATTTGCATACTATTTTTGTTTAACAATTTAAATTAAATGGACCCCGATAGTTTATTAAAACTTTTATTAGCATTATTTTTTGTAATACTTAATGGCTTTTTCGTGGCAGCAGAGTTTTCGATAGTTAAAGTGCGCCACTCTCAAATTCAAATCAAGGCGGAAGGAGGAAATGCCTCTGCAAAACAGGCCGAAAAAATCATCAAAAACTTAGACGCTTATCTTTCTGCTACACAGCTGGGAATCACGCTTGCCAGTCTAGCACTCGGTTTCATAGGAGAAAGCACGATGCATCATATTTTAGAAGCGGCGTTTTCTAAACTGAATATAGATATTGCACCAGAAACGCTTTCTACGATGGCTTTGGCGGGAAGTTTCCTTGTTGTAACGATGATGCACATAGTCTTCGGAGAATTAGTTCCGAAGTCAATAGCGATTAGAAAATCAGAATCAACCACTTTATTTGTTGCGTGGCCTTTGTTGTTATTTTACAACATATTCAAACCTTTTATTTGGTTGATGAATGCAATTTCTAACGCGTTTTTAAGGCTTATCAATATTCACCCTGTGGCTGGTCATGAGATACACTCCACAGAGGAGCTTCAGCTGTTGGTAAAACAAAGTGCGGCAGGAGGCGAGATAGAGGAGGAAAACTATGAAATCATCAAAAATGCTTTTGATTTTACTGACCATACCGCTAAACAGGTAATGGTGCCGAGACAGAATATCATTACTATTGATATCAGCGAGGATAATGATGTGATTTTAAGTAAAATAATAGACTGCGGATATTCCAGAATACCTGTGTATGAGAACTCCATAGACAATATCATAGGGATTTTCTACACAAAAGAAATCATGCGTGAGTACATCAAAAACAAAGATGTAGATTTAAGAAAATTCTTGCGTGAGGCGTTTTTCGTGGTTGGAAGTAAGAAAATATCTGATTTGATGAATGTTTTTCAGCAGAAAAAACAACACATTGCGATTGTAATTGATGAATTTGGAGGAACGGAAGGAATCGTAACATTAGAAGATATTTTGGAAGAGCTGGTAGGCGAAATCCAAGACGAGGAAGATGATGAACAAAAAGTGGTGGATGAAATAGCAGAAAATACATTCTGGATACAGGCTACTCAGCCTTTGGATGAGATAAACGAATACCTTCCTGCGCCACTGCCAGAAGATCCTGAATATAATACTTTGGCAGGATATATTATGTATCAGCTGTCGGATATTCCAGAAGAAAATCAGGAATTTAAGTTGTGTAATTATGCTTTCAAAATCTTGAAAATGCAGAATAAAAGTGTAGAGATGGTAGAGCTGAAATATGAACCACAGGACATAGAAGAAACGAATGAAGAGACAGAAAAAATATAGCATATACTGCGAAAGCTCACAAACAGAGAAACAAACCGATGTTCTTCTCTTGGAGGAGGAGAATGCAGAAAATAAGTTGGTTCTTTATAACGATGATGTCAATACTTTTGACTTTGTGATAGAATCTCTTATAGAAGTTTGCAAACACACGCTGGAACAGGCGGAGCAATGCACTATGCTGGTTCATTATAAAGGCAAATGCACTGTAAAGACAGGCGATATGGAAACGCTTATGCCTATGCACCAGAAGCTTTTAGGACGAGGTCTTACCAGTGAAATAATATAAAAGAACTGCTCAAATCTGAGCAGTTTTTTTAGTTTTTAGCAATCCATTCTTTGAAGAAACTTTCTACTTTTTCTAGGCTGTAGCCTTTTCCTTCTTCAAAAACCTCACTGCTCTGCGTGTGGATTTGTTTTCCGTTTTTATCTAAAATAATGAAAACAGGATAGCCAAACTTCTCACCAGGGTTGCCGTATTTTGCAAAAACTTTTTCGTTTTTATTCTTTGGAGAAAAATTTAGATGGTAATAAAGGAAATTCTCATCAACTATTTTCTTTAGTTCAGGAGTTGTTTTTACAAAATTATCAAATCTCAAGCACCAGATGCACCAGTTTCCGCCCGCCTGTAAGATGATGTTTTTGTTTTCTTTTTGGGCTAGTTTTACTAATTTTTGGATTTCTATTTCTGCATTGTCCTCCTCTCTGTATGGTTTTGGAAGAGCCAGTTTTTCCTGCTGTGGGCTTATTTCAGAAGTCTGAGCGTAATATAATGAAGGTGCCAAAACTCCTAAAAAAGCAAGTTTTATGAATATCTTTTTCATTGTTAAAATTTTTCCAAATGTAATAAAAAAATGGAATTGACAAAATTTGTATCTTCGCACCCAAAATTTATACATTGAATAATTTACTTTTTCATATTGTTTATTTAGCATCAAAACTGCCGCTGGGCGTGTTGTATATTATTTCGGATATTATTTTTTTCGTTAATTATTATATCATTGGTTACCGAAAAAAAATCGTTTATGAAAATTTGAAAAATTCTTTTCCTAACAAAAGTGAAAAGGAACTTAAACAAATTCAAAAGAAATTTTTCCGTAATTTTTCTGATTACATCGTAGAAACAGTGAAGGCGATGACAATCAGTGAAGAAGAACTCGGAAAGCGTGTGAAACACATTAACCAAGAGCTTTTTCATCAAGCCAAAGCCGAAAGAAAAAATGTGATTATCTTGGCAGGGCATGTTTTTGACTGGGAGTGGATTAATGCCTTTGCGAAAATCATTCCGCAGGAAAACTGCCATCCTGTTTATAGAAAGGTAAATAATGACTTTTGGGAAGAAAAAGTGAAACTCATCAGAAATCGTTTTGGGAATAAGGCGCTGAACTCTCGTGAGATTATCAGACATATATTGAGAACGCCTGTTGATGGGAATTCGGCGTATATGTTCGTGGCTGACCAAACGCCGCATTTCTCCGAGGTTTATTACGGATTAAAGTTTTTAAATCAGAGAACTCCTGTTTTCATCGGTTATGACAAGCTTTCACAAAGGCTGGATTTGGCTTTTATCTATTGTGAAATGAAAAAGGTGAAACGAGGCTATTACGAAGTGAGCTATCACCGAATTTACCCTGATGGAGAGCAGTTTAAAGAATATGAAGTGGTGAGAAAATTCCATAAAATGCTGGAAGAAACGATAAATGAGCGCCCAGACAACTGGCTCTGGTCTCACCGAAGATGGAAATATCAGAACGATATCAAAAAATATGAGGAATAAATACTTTTTCTAATGAAAAAAATTGCTGTTGTAATCCTAAACTGGAATGGGAAAAGCTGGCTGGAAAAATTCCTGCCCACGGTTCTCAAATATTCTGAATCTGCGCAAATTTATGTTGTGGATAATGCCTCTACGGATGACAGTGTTTTGTTTTTAGAGAATAATTTTCCTTCGGTAAAAGTGATTCAGAATGCTAGAAATTCGGGATTTGCAGGAGGTTACAATGAAGGACTGAAACAAGTAAAGGAAGAAATCTACTGTCTGCTCAATTCCGATGTAGAAGTCACAGAGGGCTGGCTGGAACCTATTTTGGATTTATTTCAGCAAAACCCAGAAATAGCGGCTATTCAGCCCAAAATTCTTTCTTATGATAGGAAAAATTACTTTGAATTTGCAGGAGCAGGAGGTGGTTTGATAGATAATTTGGGCTATCCCTACTGCCGAGGGCGTGTTTTTGATGATTTGGAGGAGGATAAAGGGCAGTATGATGACGAAACGGAGATTTTCTGGGCGTCGGGCTGTTGTTTTTTTATAAGGAAGAGCGATTTTTGGCTGGCTGGTGGATTTGATGAGCGTTTTTTTGCCCATCAGGAGGAAATAGACCTTTGCTGGCGGCTGATAAATTTGGGTAAAAAAATATTTTATACAGGAAAATCGACGATTTATCATGTTGGCGGAGGAACTTTAAATAAACAAAACCCAAGAAAAACTTTTCTGAATATAAGGAATAACCTTTCTATGCTGGTTAAAAACCTGCCTTTTGGTGCTTTGTTTTGGATAATTCCACTAAGATTGGCTTTAGATGTGGTGGCTGGCATTTATCTTGCATATAAAGAGGGAATTTCGCATCTTTGGGCAGTTTTCAGGGGACATTTTGGTTTTTATGCTCAGTTTCCAGAAAGTTTTAGAAGAAGAGCAAAGTTTCAGAAAAAGAATTATTACCAAACCAAATATTTGGTTTTTAGGTATTTTA
>ERZ772971.1423-NODE-1423-length-13897-cov-2.738911_pt1 | contig 13897 bp, 10 predicted proteins | sample MGYA00511943_ERZ772971 | MGnify/ENA primary metagenome ERZ772971 (study PRJEB29015, sample SAMEA2737929) | human oral metagenome | biome: human oral; feature: human-associated habitat; material: dental | place: China | collected 2144 ... | reverse complement strand
CGTCAGCGAGGGGAAGAAGGAGAGGCGAGCAGCCTTGAGCTGGGCCTCTGCTTGCTGGGTGGAGAGGTTCGCCGAGAGCAGGTCGACATTCTGCTGGAGAGCCTTCTCGATGAGTGCCTGCAGGGGCGCATCGGTGAAGAGTGCACGCCAGGGCGTCTGCCCGAAGGACGTGGTGTCTTGGCTCAGCGTGTCGATCTTGTCGCCACGGTAGACGGAGGTGTCTACCGTGGGACGCTGATACTTCTTGTAGACGCCACAGCCTGTGAGTGTGAGGCTGAGGGCGATGAGGGGAAGGCTATGCTTGAGCGTCATCTTGTGATTCGGTCTTGGAGGTGTTGGAGAACTGAAGGATCTCACCCGAGGGCTTCGAGGTAATGATGTCGTCGAAGCGTAGGGGCTTGAAGCGCTCCTGCAGGCTCTGGAAGACGACGAAGAGGGCGGGGACGATGAAGATCTGCAGGATCATCCCGATGAGCATCCCACCGACGGTGCTGGCACCGAGCGTGGAGTTCCCGTTAGCCCCGACACCACTGGCGAACATCAGTGGGAGGAGCCCCACGATCATCGCAAGCGAGGTCATCAAGATCGGGCGCAGACGAGCCACCGCCCCGAGGATCGCACTCCACGTGATCGCCATACCTGTGCGGCGGCGGTCCAGAGCGAATTCGACGATGAGGATGGCGTTCTTCGCCAAGAGACCGATGAGCATGATCAGAGCGATCTGCATATAGATATTGTTCGTGTGCCCGAAGATATTCGAGAAGATGAAGGCACCCGAGAGCCCGAAGGGGATGGAGAGGATGACCGAGAAGGGCAGGAGGTAGCTTTCGTACTGTGCACTCAGGATGAGGTAGACGAAGAGCAGACAGAGGCCGAAGATGAGTGCTGTCGTATCCGACGAACCCTGCTCCTCACGTGTCAGACCTGAGTAGTCGTAGCCGTAGCCTGCCGAGAGCGTCGAACTGGCGACCTCGGAGACGGCTTTCAGCACGTCCCCTGTGGCATAGCCTGGGGCGGGGGAGGCCATCACGTCGATAGAGGTGTAGAGGTTGAAGCGGTTCACGCTCGCAGGGCCGTAGACCTTCTCCGTGGTGATGAAGGAGGTGATGGGCGCCATCTCACCCGTACCGGTACGCACATAGATATTGCTCAGGGCGTTGATGTCGAGGCGCTGCTCGGGGGCGGACTGCAGGAGCACGCGGTAGAGCTTACCGTAGCTATTGAAGTTCGCTACGTACATCCCCCCGAAGTAACCCTGCAGGGTGGAGAGGACGGTCTGCGGTGTCGTGCCGGCACGCATCGTGGCGGCTACGTCGACGTCGATGACGTACTGGGGGAAGCTGGGGTTGTACTGCGTCATCGCATAGGCAACCTCGGAGCGCGCATTGAGTGCGGCGAGGAACTTCTGCGTCTCGGCGAAGAACTTATCCAGCTCGCCACCCGTCTTGTCGAGCATCGTCAGCGACACGCCCGAGGCCATACCATAGCCCGGGACCATCGGTGGGGTCATCGCCAGCACGGAGGCATCCTTGATGGTTGCACCATAGGCGAAGAGCTTGCCTGCGATCTCACTCGTCGTCGTCTTACGCTCACCGAAGGGCTTCATACGGATGAACATCGAGCCGTAGTTCGAGCCCGAGCCACCTATGAGGCTGAAGCCCGAGATGCTCATCGCCTGCTCGACACCGTCCTGTGCCTTCGCTACGTCGGCGATATCCTTGAGCACCTTCTCCGTCTTCTCGCGGCTGGTACCTGGAGGTGTGGCGACGGTGACCATCACCGTACCCGTATCTTCCTGAGGCACGAGCTCGCTACTGGTGAACTTCATCAGGACGACCATGATGACGATACTTACCAGCACGATGAGCCCCGAGGTGACGCGATGGCGCACGAAGAACTCGACCCCCTTGCGGTAGGGGCGCAGGACACGATTCTCATACACCGCGTTGAAGGCCAGATGGAAGCGGTCGATGAAGCTGAGCTTCTTCCCCTCGTGACCCTTGTGGGGCTTGAGCAGAAGGGCGCAGAGCGTGGGGCTAAGCGTCAGCGCGTTGACGGCAGAGATGACGATAGAGACGGCCATCGTGACGCCGAACTCACGGTAGAACGTACCGCTGATCCCCGAGATGAACGATACGGGCACGAAGACCGCAGCCATGACGAGCGTGATGGAGATGATAGCCCCCGAGATCTCATGCATGGCGTCCATACTGGCTGTGCGGGCGGAGTCGTAGCCCTCATCCAGCTTGGCGTGCACGGCCTCGACGACGACGATGGCATCATCCACGACGATAGCAATCGCTAAGACGAGCGCCGAGAGCGTGAGGAGGTTCAGCGAGAAGCCGAAGATCTGCAGGAAGAAGAACGTACCGACGAGCGACACGGGCACCGCGATGGCGGGGATGAGCGTGCTTCGGAAGTCCTGCAGGAAGATATATACGACGATGAAGACGAGGAGGAAGGCCTCGAGGAGCGTCTGGATGACGTGCCAGATAGAGGCGTAGAGGAAGTCCGTGACGTCGAGGACGTAGGTCATCTTCATGCCAGGAGGGAAGTCCTTCTCCAGCTCCTGGACCTCGGACTTGATGGCGGTGACGATATCGTTAGCGTTGGAGCCTGCGATCTGCGAGACCATCCCCATGACGGCGGGATTGCCGTTGGAGAGGGTGTTTCTGCTGTAGCTGAGGGAGCCCAGCTCGATCTTCGCCACGTCCTTGAGGCGGATGATGTTGCCCGCATCGTCAGACTTGATGATGATGTTCTCGTACTCGGGGATGCTCTTCAGACGGCCCTTGTAGCGGAGCGAATATTCATAGGTGCGGTCACCTGATTCGCCGAGGCTCCCTGGGGCAGCCTCGAAGTTCTGCGCCGAGAGGATGCCTGAGACGTCGCTGGGGACGAGGGAGTAGGCGCGCATCTTGTCGGGGTCGAGCCAGAGGCGCATGGCGTAGGTGTCTTGGCTGAAGGTGTTTGCCGAGCCGACACCAGGCACACGCTTCAGCGCGGGCAGGATGTTGATGTCGGCATAGTTTGCGAGGAACTGCGCATCGTATCTCCCACCTTCGCTCGTCAGCGAATAGATGAGGAGCATGCTCGACTGGCGCTTCTGCGTCGTCACCCCGACGCGCACGACGTCGGCGGGGAGGAGGGACTGAGCCTGCTGTACGCGGTTCTGCACGTTCACCGCAGCCATGTCGGGGTCGGTACCTTCCTTGAAGTAGACGGTGATGGAGGCGCCTCCCGAGTTCGTGGCGGTAGAGGTCATGTAGGTCATGCCTTCGACCCCGTTGATCTGCTCTTCGAGGGGGATGATGACGGAGTTGAGCACCGTCTGGGCGTCTGCACCTGCGTAGGCTGTGGAGACCTGCACGGTGGGCGGTGCGAGGTTGGGGTACTGCTCGATAGGCAGCTGTATGAGCCCGATGACCCCGAGGATGACGATGATGATGGAGATCACCGTCGAGAGCACGGGGCGGGTAATAAATCTATCGAAATTCATTGCTCTATATGCTTCCGGTTAAGGCGGTGGGGGCTTAGTGCTTCTCAGCGCCGCCCTTGCCCATCATCTGCTGGCGTATAGCCTCCTGCTGCTTGGCATAGGCTTCTTCGGTGAGGGGCTTGATGACCTCGCCCTCCTTGACGCCCGTAGTGCCGGCGACGAGGATGCGGTCGCCAGCCTTGAGGCCGCTGGTGACGGTGTAGCTCTGCCCATCATCGACGGGGCTGACGGTGATCTCGGTGAAGGTCAGCTTGCCGTCCTTGTCGACGGTGTAGACGAACTTCTTGTGGAGCATCTCGACCGTCGCGCTCTGGGGGACGAGGATAGCCCCTGCCGTCTGGGTGGGGACGAGGACCGTACCTACCGAGCCGCTACGGAGCTTGCCCTCAGTGTTGGGGAAGTCGACGCGCAGCGTGATAGCGCCCGTGTTCTTATCGACGACGCCGCTGACGCCCTGGATACTCCCTTCGATGGGATATTCACTGCCGTCGGAGAGGCGCAGACGCACCTTGGGAAGGCTCTTGGCGGTGGTAGCATCGTTGCCGCCTATAAGGGTTTGGTACTCTTGCTCAGAGACCGAGAAGTAGACGTAGGTCAGACGTGTGTCGGAGACTTGAGTGAGAGGATAGGTGCTCTGGGGATTCACGAGATTCCCTGCGCTGTAGTTGATTAGGCCGACCACCCCCGAGACGGGGCTGGTGACGGTGCAGTAGGAGAGGTTCTCGCGAGCCGAGACGAGGGCTGCCTTGGCGACGGCGACATTGGCCTCAGCACTCTTCAGTGCGTTGGCGACCTCCTCGTAGTTGCTCTGGCTGATGATGTTCTTGGCTAAGAGATCCTGACTATTGCGCTGGTTGAGCTGTGCTGTGGCGAGCGAGGCCTGTGCGGCGGAGAGGCTGGCGGTAGCTTGTGCGACGGCGGCTCGATAGGTGACATCTTCGAGCTTGAAGAGGGGCTGTCCAGCCTTTACTCGCTGGCCTTCGTCAACAAAGACTTTGGTGATGACCCCCGAGACCTTGGGGCGAATCTCGGCATCAAACTCGCCTCGGATGACGGCGGGATAGCTATTGTAGGCGGAGAAGTCGCCTGCGGAGAGGGTGCGTACGGGGAGTTCCTGGGGGCCTTGGGCTTGTCCCTGCTGGGTCGACTGGCTGGAGCAGGCGGGCAGGAGCGTGATCCCTGCGGAGAGGAGCAGGAGGCTAAGGCACGAGACGGTGAGGTATCGATGCGTCATAATTCTGTGGGGTTGTATTGTTGATTTTTTTGTTCTTTGATGAGGAGCCCCCGTTGGTGGGGGATTGGGGGATTGTACTTCTCTCCTCCTTGCTGTAGCAAGAGTGGCTTAGCAAGAAGGTCGGGATATGGGTATGTAAAGATACTATAAATTGAGGCTGTGAGGTCAGCCGTCTGGTTTTTCCCTGGGCTATGAGCCTCGCTTCGGATGGGCGTGGCGGAGCATTTGCCCGCTCTCCCTCGAGCGTACCTATTATATTAGGAGCTTTGCTTCGCATATATAGAGTCCCGTCCCTCCCGAAGGTTTATCCTCCCCGCCAAATTTCTTCTGCACCCTCCTCCCGAAGGGGGGCTATGAACCTATATTGGTCGCTGGGTTGACCTATATAGGTCGCATCAACAACCTATTATAGGTTCGCGCGACGACCTATATAGGTCGACTCACTGACCAATATAGGTCGATACTATGTCCTTCTATAGGGCTTTGGGGTGGTATCGCAGTCGGAGCTTCTGTCGTATGCGGATGGTGTGGGAGAGGGACTAATGCTCAGCTCCCCTTCTATACAATAATGTACGCGCGCGAGGTGGAGTACTTGCTTGCGGGGAGACGTAAGCGTGCAGAGCTTATATATAGATATATGGTTGCGTGGGTAGAGCTATATAGGATGGCGAAGAAGGCTATATGGTTTTGTAAAGTGACCTCTATTAGGTTGTTGCTCTGCGTAGGAATAAAAGTTGTGGACGAGTGGCAGAAAAGTTTGGACTACGCACGTAGACGATAAATCTACGTACGTGGATATTTGGACTGACGTGCCTGGTCTTTAAGACTACGTACATAGACAGAAGAAAACCACTACGTGAAGGCGCTTTTTCTTCACAGGAAGGATACTTTTCCCTCCGCTGAATAAGAGGAATACTCGCGATAAGGCGAAGGGCTTGTGTATCTCTTCGGAGAGGTATATCGTGGAGCTGGGCAGGCGATACCTTAGCACTCTACTATGGAGAGAGTTTGCGCAATCAATGATTGGGGCACTCTATATAGCGAAGAGATTAGCTACTTTTGTGGGCGTAATCACACTCCCTCCTTGAGAAAATCATGACCTCTGACACCACCCCGCTCAGCCCCCTGCGCAAGGGGATCGCTGGCGCCCAGTACCTATTCGTTGCCTTCGGAGCCACAGTCCTCGTACCTATCCTCGTCGGGCTCGATCCGTCGACCGCCCTCTTCTCAGCTGGTATCGGCACCCTCCTCTTCCACCTCGTGACCAAGGGCAAGGTACCCATCTTCCTCGGCAGTAGCTTCGCCTTCATCGCACCGATCATCAAAGCCACAGAGCTCTACGGACTCAGCGGCGCGCTCTTCGGCTGTATCGGGGTGAGTGCCGTGTACTTCGTGATGTCGCTCCTGATCCGTCTCTTCGGCCTGCGCTTCATCTCCCGTCTCTTCCCTCCAGTCGTCATCGGCCCCATCATCATGCTCATCGGGCTCTCCCTCTCGGACTCCGCCGTGAAGATGGCCTCAACGAACTGGCCCCTGGCGGTCATCTCGCTCGCTACGGCGATCATCGTCACGCTCTACGGCCGAGGGATCACGAAGCTCATCCCCATCTTCCTCGGTATCGTCGTGGGCTATATCGCTGACCTCATCTTCTTCGAGGTCGATCTAAGGCCCATCGCTGAGGCCTCTTGGCTGAGCCTGCCTAAGATCACGCTCCCCGAGAACTTCTCCTTCGCCCCCATCCTCTTCATGATCCCCGTGGCCATCGCCCCCGTCATCGAGCATATCGGTGACGTGTATGTGGTGAACAATGTCGCAGGGAAGAACTTCGTCAAGGACCCCGGCCTGCACCGCACGATGCTCGGCGACGGTATCGCCTGCCTCTTCGCCTCTCTTGTCGGGGGGCCTCCTGTGACGACCTACTCTGAGGTCACGGGTGCCATGTCGCTGACGAAGGTCACCGACCCGCTGGTCTTCCGTATCGCAGCCGTCACGGGTGTGCTCTTCTCCCTCATCGGGAAGGTCAGCGCCCTCCTGCGTAGCATCGACCAGGCTATCCTCGGTGGGATCATGCTCCTGCTCTTCGGCACGATCGCTGGCGCAGGGATCTCGAGCCTCCTGCATAGCCGTGTGAACCTCGCCTCGTCGCGCAACGTGGTCATCATCTCCGTCACCCTCACTACGGGTATCGGGGGTGCCGCACTCTCCTTCGGCAACTTCTCCCTCTCGGGTATCAGGCTCTCGGCTGTCATCGCCGTCCTGCTGAACCTGCTCCTCCCCGAGCGCAAGGAGGATCGCGAGGAGCCTACTACGAAGCAATAACTTAACTCTCACAATAATCCATCCATGCGACAGCTTTATCGTATCGCGCTTGTACTCCTGCTGACTACCCTCGGAGCACAAGCACAAAACATTCAGCTCCACTACGACTTCGGGCGCCAGCTCTATAGCAAGGACCAGCCCGATCGTCCCAAGCTCACCACGACCGTGGAACTCTTCCGCCCCGATAGCTGGGGGAATACCTTCTTCTTTGTCGATATGAACTATCAGCGAGAGGGCATCACCTCGGCCTACTGGGAGATCTCTCGTGAGTTCAGCCTCGGCAAGCTCCCTCTGGCCCTGCATATCGAGTACGACGGCGGGCTGAGCAATCAGTTCTCCTATAAGAATGCCTACCTCGCAGGTCTGACCTACGCGTGGAACCAAGCAGACTATCAGGCCGGCTTCACCTTCACGCCGATGTATAAGTATCTGGCACGTCAGGATAGACCCCACTCCTTCCAGCTGACGAGCACGTGGTACCTGCACATGGCAGGTGGTAAGCTCTCCTTCCTGGGCTTCGCTGATCTCTGGGGCGACCGTCATCTCGTCACGGGCAAGAACAACATTATCTTCATCACCGAGCCGCAGCTTTGGGTGAACTTGAATAAGTTCGAGGGTATCAACCCCAAGTTCAACCTCAGCATCGGTACCGAATGGGAGATCAGCAGCAACTTCGCTGTACTGGACAAGACCGTCGTGAACCCCACGCTGGCCATCAAGTGGACCTTCTAAGCCCCCGCACACTCTAATGCAAGCACTCTATCGCCTTGTGGGCTTTGACCCCACGAAGTACAAGCTCCGCACCGAGCTTTTGGCAGGCCTGACGACCTTCCTCACGATGAGCTATATCCTCGCGGTCAACCCCGACATCCTCAGCACTGCTGGCATGGACAAGGGCGCCGTCTTCACCGCTACCGCCCTGGCATCAGCCGTCGGTACGCTCCTCATCGCCTTCTTAGCTAAGCTGCCCTTCGCCCAGGCTCCCAGCATGGGTATCAATGCCTTCTTCGCCTTCACCCTCGTCATGGGGATGGGCTACAGCTGGCAGGCTGGTCTGGCAGCCGTCTTCGTCGAAGGGATCATCTTCATCCTGCTCACCGCCTTCAACATCCGTGAGCAGATCGTCCGCTGTATCCCGAAGAACCTCCGCTTCGCTATCTCGGCAGGTATCGGCTTCTTCATCGCCTTCATCGGGCTGAAGAATGCTGGGGTCATCGTCGCCAACGAAGCTACCTTCGTAGCCCTCGGCCCCTTCACCCCTACGGCTATCCTCGCCGTCATCGGTATCATCCTCAGCGGTGTCCTGATGACGCTGCGTGTACGCGGTGCGCTCTTCTACAGCATCGTCCTCTGCACGATCATCGGGATTCCCCTCGGCGTGACACAGATCCCCGATAGCTTCATCCCCGTCTCCCTACCCCGCTCGCTGGCACCTACGTTCCTGCAGTTCGACTTCAAGGCACTGCTCAACATGGATATGGCGCTCACGATCTTCGCTCTGGTCTTCATGGATATCTTCAACACCGTGGGTACGCTCATCGGTGCTGCTGCTAAGACTGAGATGATGGACAGCGAAGGCAACGTGAAGAACATCAAGCAGGCGATGATGGCTGACGCTCTGGCCACCTCCATCGGTGCCGTCTGCGGTACGTCGACCGTGACGACCTTCGTAGAGAGTGGTGCAGGTATCGCCGAGGGCGGCCGCACGGGTATGACTGCACTATCTACGGCTGTACTTTTTATCCTCGCGCTCTTCCTCTCACCCCTCTTCCTACTCATCCCCTCCGCTGCGACGACGGGTGCTCTCGTGCTGGTAGGTGTGCTGATGCTGAGTTCTATCCAGGATATCGACCTCATGGATATCTCCGAGGCACTGCCCAGCTTCATCACCGTACTGACGATGGTGCTGACCTACAATATCGCCGAAGGGATGGCCCTCGGGCTCATTTCCTACACGCTGGTCAAGCTCCTCAGCGGCCAGTGGCGCCAGGTCTCCATCACCCTCTACATCGTCTCGGCACTCCTCATCCTGCGCTACATCCTCGCTATATAATAGTAGAGCGCACTACGCGTGCCCACAACGAAGAAGACCCCTCCCTCACGACTTCACCTGTCGCGGGGGAGGGGTCTTCGCATGGTCCTCCGTGAGATACAAGTCCCTTTTACAAAAGCGTTGTATCTTTGCGTTATTAAATAAATCATTGTTCGTAGAGCCTACATGGCTCCTCCCAAGCATATGCCGCTCGCAGAGATCCACGCTATACGCTACGTCCGCGCCTCGATACTTACGCTCCTCCTCTGTCTCGCTCTTGCTCCCCTCGGGATGCAAGCCCAGCGCCTCTTCACCGTCGTCATCGACGCTGGTCACGGGGGGAAGGACTCTGGTACCGTAGGGAATGGTGGCAAGGAGAAGGATATCACCCTCGCGGTGGCTAAGCTCGTCGGGGCGAAGATCCAGGCAGCGCACCCCGAGGTACGCGTACTCTACACGCGTAGCACCGACGTCTTCGTCGGGCTGCAGGCCCGTGCAGACTTTGCCAATAAGCACAAGGCCTCCCTCATGCTCAGCATCCACGTCAATAGCGCACCGTCGAAGGACGTCCACGGTACGGAGACCTATGTACTGGGGATAGCGAAGTTCGCCAACAACCTCAGCGTGGCGATGCGTGAGAACAAGGCGATGCTCCTCGAGAGTAACTATAAGACGACTTACAAGGGCTTCGACCCGACGTCGACGGAGAGCTATATTATGTTTGACCTTATGCAAGATGCTTACTTCAACAAGAGCATCGAGCTGGCAAACAAGATTCAGCGCCAGTACCGCTCCGCTGGACGCTACAGCCGTGGCGTACGTCAGGACATCCTCTGGGTACTGAGCCAGTCGGCTATGCCCAGCATCCTCACCGAGATCGGCTTCCTCTCGAATGCCAACGAAGCCTCCTTCATGCTCAGCGCAGCAGGCCAGCAGTCCCTTGCCTCAGCCATCGCCGCAGGCTTCAGCTCTTACTACCGCAGCTATCGCGGCAAGAGCACGAAGCCCCAGGACAGCAAGGAGGCCGACAGCACCGAGACAAAGAAGGAAGAGACCGCTACTGTTAGCGACGAGACCGCCGAAGAGCCTACCGCAGACAAGGAGACCAGTCCCCGAGCAGAGGTAGAGCGTGCGATGAACCAGAGCCGTGAGCGTAGCAAGGAGAAGACGGCGGAGCGCAAGCAGGAGCAGACCAAGAAGGAGAGCGAAGCGAAGAACTCCGAATCGGGGATCACGTACCGCGTCCAGTTCCTCTCCAGCCCCGATAAGATCGACACGAAAGATGCGCGCTTCCGCAAGCTCCCTACCGCAGTAGAGCGAATGAAGGTCGGGCGCGCGTACATCTATCTGCTCGCACCCACGAGCTCGAAGGCCGAAGCGCAGAAGCAGCTTCGTGCCCTCCCCCGCACTTACCGCGATGCTTACATCGCACGCTACCGAGGCAAGACACGCCTCTAAGCCCCCCTATCAAAGAGCATATATAGAAATAAGATACATATGAAGATAAAGAAAGAGGTACAGATCGGCCTGCTGGCCATCATCGCCGTTGCCCTCGGCTACATCGGGGTCAACTTCCTCAAGGGTATCGAAGTCTTTAAGAAGACCTCGATCTATTACGCCCACTTCGACAACCTCAGCGGCATCTCTGCAGCAGCTCCTGTCGAAGCCAGTGGCTTCAAGGTCGGCAACGTCCGCTCGGTAGCCTTCGACTATGCCCGTGGCTATGGTGCTACGCTCGAGCTGGCGCTCGATGACGATATGCGCATCCCCGTAGGGAGTCAGCTGAAGATCAAGTCAAATCCTCTTGGGAGTGCCGAGCTTGTGCTCATTATCAATCCCCAGAGCCAGACCTACCTCAGCGAGGGGGATACCATCGCCAGCCAAGACGCAGGCGACGGGCTCCTATCCTCCGTCTCTGAGAAGATCCTCCCCGCCATCGCAGGGATGATGCCCACGATCACCAACACGCTGGAGCGCCTGAATGCCTTGCTCAACGACAAGAGCATCGACAGCATGCTCTACGGGCTGAGTGCCTCTACACAGCAGCTGCACGGCATGATGGCTGGGCTGAACCGCACGAGCCGCAGCCTTGGCCCCGTCCTCGACAACGTCGGGCACATGAGCTCGAACCTTGCGAACTTCTCCGGTCAGCTCTCCTCGATGCGCCTTGACTCGCTGATGCTCAGCCTCCAGGAGACGACGGCTCAGCTTCAGATGGTATCCCAGCAGCTTCGTGGCAAGGACAATACCGCAGGGCTTCTCCTCAACGACCCTTCACTCTACAACCGCCTCGACAGCCTCGTAGGCAGTGCAGACCGTCTCATGCGTGACCTACAGGAGAACCCCAAGCGCTACGTGCACTTCTCCATCTTCTAAGCCCACACGACCGACACGATCACCATGGAGCGTCTACTCATCACCGGAGCCTCTGGCTTCATCGGCAGCCACCTCGTCCGCCAAGCCCTCGAAGCGGGCTACGAGGTATGGGCCGCTGTACGTAAGGACAGTGACAAGACCCGCCTTGAGAAGCAAGGAGTCAAGCTGCTGGAAGTCGACTACTATGATGAGGAACAGCTCTTCACTGCTCTCGACTCGGTCCGTCCCTTAGAGGAAGGCGGGCCCCAGTGGGACTACGTCATCCACAATGCGGGCATCACGAAGACCGCCCGCCTGGAGGAGTTCACAGAGGTCAATGCCGAGCATACGCGCCGACTACTCCGTGCACTCAGCCGTCTCTCGGAGCAGCCCAAGCGCTTCGTCCTAATGAGTAGCCTCAGTAGCTACGGTAATGTAGCAGGCCCCGACGAAGCCCTGCATGCCGAGCTCCCTCAGAAGCCCAACACCCGCTACGGTCGTAGTAAATGCCTCGCGGAGCACTACACCGAGCAGTCGGGTATCCCCTTCACGATCCTCCTCCCCACAGGCGTCTATGGCCCAGGAGACAAGGATTACCTCATCGCCCTACAGAGTATCGCACGTGGCATCAATGCGATGTCTGGCCTGCGTAAGCAGTACCTGACCTTCGTCTATGGCGGGGATGTTGCCCGTGCTGCCCTCTTTGTATTGCGCGACGAGCGTGCCCGCGGCCAGCGCTATATCGTAGCCGACGGCGACACCTATATCGACCGAGAGTTCGGTCATCTGGCTCAGCGTCTGCTGGGTCGCAAGCACGTATTCCATATACGTATCCCCCTACCACTGGTGCGCCTCACCTGCCTCTTCGGCTCGCTCCGGGCAGCCATCACGGGGCAGACGACGCCACTCAATCGGGACAAGTACCCGATCCTCGCACAGCGCAACTGGCGCTGTGATCCCTCACCGCTCTTCGCTCTGGGCTTCACCCCAAGCAAGAACCTTGAGGAAGGGCTTCGCGAGACCATCGCCGACGGGCGCTCCCGCGGTCTCCTCCCTTAGTCACCGCCCCCGCATAGCCTGCTCCTCTCAAGAGCTGGCAAACATTGCTCACTTTTTAATTGTGGGAATGGGGGCTTTTGTGTATCTTTGCGCAGATTTTTACGCATAGTTTAAGAGTCACCCATGCATACCGACCAGTACAAGATCAATCTACGGAGTCTCCCGGAGGGCGATCACGAGTACACCTGGCTCCTCGAGGACAGCTACTTCGAGCGCCTATCGGAGGGTAGCTTACACGGCGGTGAGGTCGATGTCGACCTACGCCTGCGCCGTACGGGAGACGTCTTTAGCTTGGACCTCTACTATGAGGGCTATGTAGTGGTTGACTGTGATCGCTGCCTTGACCCAGTAGATATAGATGTAGAGTCCGAGCGCGAGCTTATAGTCAAGTTCGGCAGTGAAGCCCTTGAGGAGAAGGACGAGATCCTCGTCGTCTCTGAGCAAGATGGGGTGCTCGACCTGGAGTGGGTCCTCTATGAGGATATCATCCTGAGCCTTCCCCTACAGCGAATGCATCTCGAGGGCGAGTGCAACGAGGAGATGATGTCGGCCTATGCCCGCATCTCTACCGACGAAGTGCGCGACGAAGCCGAAGGCCCCGCCCCCACCCTCGATGATGAGGGGATCGACGAGCGCTGGGCTGCACTCAAGGCTCTCAAGCGAGATTAGTAATTAAAACAAAATAGATTTATGGCACATCCTAAAAGAAGACAGTCGAAGACACGCACCGCTAAGCGTCGCTCACACGACAAGGCCGCTCTGCCTACCCTCGCTAAGTGCGCAAACTGTGGCGCATGGCACATCTACCACACGGTATGTGGTGAGTGCGGTTACTACCGCGGTAAGCTCGCCATCGAGCAGGCTTAATAGCCCCGCTTAGCCAACACAAAGAAAAGCCCCAGGGTATCCCCTTTGGGGCTTTTTTTGTAACTTCGTGAGCGACAAGCTAAGGCGATTGAAATTAATCTACATCAGTATATCCAACAACCTATGAGTATCATCAACGCAGCCATCACGGCTGTCGGAGGGTATCTCCCTGAAGATAAGATAACCAATGCCGACCTCGAGAAGATGGTCGATACCAACAACGAGTGGATCATGACCCGTGTCGGGATCCGCGAGCGTCGCATCCTCAAGGATCCCACGAAGGGTGCTTCCTTCCTCGGCATCGAAGCCGTCAAGGATCTCTTCTCCCGCAACAACATCGACCCCGCCACCATCGACGGGATCATCGTGACTACGAATACAGCTGACTACCACTTCCCCACGACGGCTTCTATCGTAGCCTTCGAGACGGGCTGTGTCAACGCCTTTACCTTCGACATGCAGGCTGCTTGCCCCGGCTTCATCTACGCTCTCGAAGCTGGTGCTAACTACATCCGCTCAGGCCGCTACAAGC
>ERZ772971.1419-NODE-1419-length-13911-cov-24.046334_pt1 | contig 13911 bp, 11 predicted proteins | sample MGYA00511943_ERZ772971 | MGnify/ENA primary metagenome ERZ772971 (study PRJEB29015, sample SAMEA2737929) | human oral metagenome | biome: human oral; feature: human-associated habitat; material: dental | place: China | collected 2144 ... | reverse complement strand
CATCTCCCAGAGCCATCAGCAATCTTCGGTCATAGCGATCTGCCAGAATTCCAGCTAGAGGGGTGACCAAAAGACCGGGTAGAAAAGCACAAAGAGTAACAAAAGAAGAAACAGAAACCAAACCGGTCAGCTGGAAGATATAAACTCCTAAAGCGAAAGAAGTCATACCAGAGCCGATTTCCGAGATGAGGCTTCCAATCCAAATCAATAAAAAGAGTCTAAAGCCTGATTGTTTCATAATTGCCTCCTAATCTTATGACGTCAAGTAAGTATAAATAGTGAATCTAGTGCTTATTTTTCTAGCTGCTTTGAGTCTGAATCAAGTCTAGAAAGGGATTGAAGTAGCCTTGCCGGCTTTGAAAAAGAGTTTCTAAAAGATAGAGAAAAGCCTGCAGTTTTTGATGCTGTTTTTCTGGAGGGAGAGCCTGAAAACTGCTGCCAAAAGCTTGTAGTGAATAAGTAAGAATCATTTCCAGGCTTTCGTAGGGATAGTCGGTCCTCATATCTCCAGCAGCAATACCGTCTTGGATGATGGGGAGGAGAATCTGAGGTGCCCGTTCAAGAAGAATTTGATTGGTCTTTTCGTGCAGGAGTGCATTTTGCGGCTGATTGAGATGTAGCAGCACTTTCTCTCCCTCTTGATGATTGAGATTCAGTGCATCCATGCTACCAGCCAAGCGCTCCAGAACAGTCAGTTCACGATTATCAGCAAAGGCTTGAGAAGCCGTAAATGCTCCTTCAATGGTTCGCTCAATGATGGCATCCATTATCTCTTCCTTAGAAGAAAAGTAATAGTAGAGAGTACCGCGAGCGATTTGAGTCGCTTCTAAAATCTGGGAGATAGAGGTCTGGTCAAAGCCTTGCTCCATAAAAAGCTCCTGAGCGGTATCTAAGATAAAGTCTTTTTTATTGGCCATGTTTGCATCCTTTTTAATAGTAAAATTTTATTCGACCGACTGTCGGTTTATTATTTCCTTTATCATACATCTTTTCTAAATCCATGTCAAGAATAAAGACAGTTCCACTATTTTTTGATATAATAAGTCTAATCAAAATTGAAGGAGTATATCATGACTTTTATTATTGTTCTTATTATTGTCGCGGTTTTAGCATTCTTCGTTGTTGGTGCTTACAATACCTTGGTTAAAAGCCGTATGCAGACTCAAGAAGCTTGGAGTCAGATCGATGTGCAGCTCAAACGCCGTAATGACCTGATTCCTAACCTCTTGGAAACGGTCAAAGGCTATGGCAAGTACGAGCAGGCAACCTTGGAAAAGGTAACACAACTGCGCAACCAGGTAGCTTCAGCTGCTTCACCAGCCGAAGCCATGCAAGCCAGCGACGCCCTTTCTCGTCAGATTTCTGGAATCTTTGCAGTAGCTGAAAGCTATCCAGATCTGAAAGCAAATACCAACTACTTGAAGTTGCAGGAAGAGCTGACCAATACTGAAAATAAAATTGCTTATTCTCGTCAGCTTTATAATTCAGTAACTGGCAACTACAATGTGAAGTTGGAAACATTCCCAAGCAATATTGTTGCAGGAATGTTTGGCTTTAAAGCTGCTGACTTCCTCAAGACACCAGAAGAAGAAAAGGCTGTGCCAAAAGTTGACTTTGGCAGTACTGGACTAGGTGACTAAGATGCTATTTGATCAAATTGCCAGCAATAAAAGGAGGACTTGGCTCCTCCTTATCGCTTTTTTCGGTCTCTTGGCTCTCCTTGGAGCAGCTATTGGCTATCTCTGGCTGCGCTCTGCGGTAGGTGGTGTCTTGCTAGCCTTGATCATCGGAGCGATTTATGCCGGAGTGATGATTTTTCAGTCTACAGAGGTTGTCATGGCTATGAATGGGGCTCGCGAGGTCTCTGAGCAGGAAGCACCTGAACTCTATCATATTGTTCAAGATATGGCCATGGTCGCTCAGATTCCTATGCCACGTGTCTATATCGTAGAGGATCCCTCTCCCAATGCTTTTGCTACCGGCTCTAAGCCTGAAAATGCAGCTGTCGCAGCAACGACAGGTATCTTGCAAATCATGAATCGTGAGGAGCTTGAGGGAGTGATTGGTCATGAAGTCAGTCATATTCGCAATTACGATATCCGAATTTCAACGATTGCTGTGGCTTTGGCCAGTGCTATTACCCTGTTGTCTAGCCTGGCTGGGCGGATGATGTGGTTTGGTGGCGGACGGCGCAGTAGTAATGATCGAGATAACGATAGTGGTTTGGGAATTATTCTCCTTATCGTATCATTGATTGCTATCGTTTTAGCTCCTCTGGCAGCTACCTTGGTGCAGTTGGCCATTTCTCGTCAGCGGGAGTTTCTGGCTGATGCTTCCAGTGTAGAGCTGACCCGCAATCCGCAAGGTATGATTAATGCCCTACTCAAGCTGGATCGCAGCGAGCCTATGGAGCATCATGTCGATGATGCAAGTGCAGCTCTCTATATCAGCGATCCTAAAAAAGAAGGCGGATTGAAGAAACTCTTCTATACGCACCCTCCTATCTCAGAACGAGTGGAGCGCTTGAGACAGATGTAAAAGCAGGGAAACTTAAATTATTTCCAAAAGTTAGATAAACAACTAGTAAAAGGATTTAGTTCTGCATTGGACAGGGCTAAGTCCTTTTCATTTTGCTTCCTTTAACTCATGTCTAAAAGATGTTCACTCAGATTGTGTTACAATTTTATTTCAGCCGTCTATAAATCTTAGATTATCCAAGTTTATTTTTGTATAAGTACGGAAGCTACCTTTAGAAAATTCAGTGTTTTCAAGTTGTCAGGTTGAACCCTTCTGACTTTCTGATAAAATTAGCATTTTCTTGAAAAACAGAAAATTTTCAGAAAAAATCACTATATTGAGTTGTTTTATTGCTCAAATTAATCTATTTGTATTATTTAGAAATATAAAGTAATTTTTCTGTAATAAAAAAGAAATATATTACTAGTATATTAAATTTAGTAAAAAATTTTATTGCATATATGAAACCGGGGGTTCGGTATGTTGAAAACATTTGGAAAAATTTTCAAAGTCATTAGAGAATCAAAAAATATGTCTCTTAAAGAGGCGGCAGCCGGAGATATTTCAGTAGCTCAATTGTCCCGTTTTGAGCGGGGAGTCAGCGGTATCACGCTTGATTCTTTTTATTGCTGCTTGAAGAATATGGCCGTTTCTCTAGACGAGTTCCAGTATGTTTATCATAACTACATTGAGGCAGATGATGCGCTCTTCTCAAAAAAAGTAGCTGATGCTTATCAGGAAAACAATGTCGTCAAGCTCCAAAATATTTTGGCTGGCTCGGAAGCTTTGGTCGAAAAATTCCCTGAGAAGAAGAATTATAGGCTCAATACAATTGTTGTTAGGGCAGTCCTGTCTTCCTGCAGTCCAGATTTTCAGATTAGCAAGAAAGATATAGAATTTCTGACCGATTATCTCTTTTCTGTCGAGGAATGGGGCCGTTATGAGCTATGGCTCTTTACTAACAGTGTTGATTTGCTGACCTTAGAAACACTGGAAACCTTTGCTAGTGAGATGATTAATCGGACCCAGTTTTATAATGACCTACCAGAGAATCGCCGGCGTATTATCAAGATGCTGCTTAATGTTATCAGCGTCTGCATAGAGGGAAATCATTTGCTGGTTGCTATGAGATTCCTAAATTATCTTGACCATTCTAAAATCCCTGAGACAGATCTCTATGAACGGATGCTGATTAAATATCACAGAGCTCTTTATTCCTATAAGGTTGGGAATAGCCATGCTCTGAGTGATATTGAGCAATGCCTAGCTTTTTTGGAATTTTTAGATTCCTTCGGTGTTGCCCAGAAGCTCAAAGCACAGTTTGAAAGAATTTGCCTTTCGCAGTTGCAGATGTGCAAATAAAATAGACTCATTTCTAAAAATGTACTAAAATAAGGGTAAAACTTTATATTAATTTCAAAAGGAGGTTTTATGATGGAGAAAAAAATTCATTATAAAATGCATAAAGTTAAGAAGAACTGGGTAGCTATTGGCGTGACTGCTTTATCACTCCTCGTAGCACCAAAAGTACTTGGTCTTGAAGCAGGCATTGTCCATGCGGATGATGCTGAACAAGCGGCCGTTAAAGATCAGACGCCCGTTCAGAGCAGTAGTTCAGAGCAGGCGATTGAAGCCCAAGCGACTACACCTTCTAAACTAGAAGCAGAAAAAACAGCTTCTGCGGACCAAGCAACTTACAGAGCTACCGCAGTAAGTCCAGCAAGCATTGAAAAGACAGCTGCAGCAGCTGCAGCAACTACAGAGGCAGTAGCTAAAACCGATGCTCAAGAACCAGCAAAGCAGGTAGAAGCAGCAGCTACAGAAAATGCAGCCGTTGCTGAAGAAGCAAAAGCAGCTAACGCAACATCAGAAGCAGCTAAAACGGAAGCAATTGCTCAGGATAGACAAGCAAGTCCAGCAACTGTTCAAAAGCAGGCTGCTGACAAACAAGCAAAAAAGACTGTTACAGACAAAATTGTTGCAAATCCAAAGGTTGCAAAGAAAGATCGCTTGCCAGAACCGGTTCAAAGACAGGGAGCGATAGCTGAAAGAATGCGTGCTGCTCAAGCTCAAGCGGCGCCTGTTAATACTGAGCATGATGATGATGTCTTATCTCATATCAAGACGATTGATGGCAAGAAATACTATGTTCAGGACGATGGTACAGTTAAAAAGAATTTTGCAGTTGAGCTTAATGGAAAAGTTCTTTATTTCGATGCAGAGACTGGAGCACTGATTGATTCAGCTGAGTATCAATTCCAGCAAGGTACTAGCAGCCTTAACAATGAATTCACCAGAATGAATGCCTTCCATGGCACTACGGAAAAGGACATCGAAACAGTTGACGGCTACCTGACAGCGGATAGCTGGTATCGTCCAAAAGCTATCCTCAAGGATGGAAAAACATGGACTCAGTCTACAGAGACTGACTTGCGTCCGCTTTTAATGGCTTGGTGGCCTGATAAGCAAACGCAGGTTAGCTATCTTAACTATATGAACCAGCAAGGTTTGGGAGCAGGAGCTTTTGAAAACAAAGTGGAACAAGCTATCCTGACAGGTGCTTCTCAGCAGGTTCAGCGCAAAATTGAAGAAAGAATCGGTAAAGACGGCGATACTAAATGGCTGAGAACACTGATGGGTGCATTTATCAAAACTCAGCCAAACTGGAATATCAAGACAGAGTCTGAAACAACTGGTACTAATAAGGACCACTTGCAAGGCGGAGCTCTGCTTTATACCAATAGTGATAAGACTTCTCATGCTAATTCTAAGTACCGCATCCTGAATCGCACACCTACCAGCCAAACTGGTACACCTAAGTACTTCATTGATAAGTCAAATGGTGGTTATGAGTTCCTGCTAGCTAACGACTTTGACAACTCTAATCCAGCTGTTCAGGCTGAGCAACTCAACTGGCTGCACTTTATGATGAATTTCGGCAGCATCGTAGCTAATGATCCGACTGCTAACTTTGACGGAGTCCGTGTCGATGCGGTGGACAATGTCAATGCGGACTTGCTCCAAATTGCCTCTGACTACTTCAAGTCTCGCTACAAGGTTGGAGAAAGTGAAGAGCAGGCTATTAAGCATCTGTCTATCTTAGAAGCTTGGTCTGACAACGACCCTGACTACAACAAAGACACCAAGGGCGCTCAATTGCCGATTGATAATAAGCTTCGTCTGTCCTTGCTTTATTCGTTCATGCGTAAACTTTCTATCCGTAGCGGTGTAGAGCCAACGATTACGAATAGTCTGAATGACCGTTCTACTGAAAAGAAAAATGGCGAGCGGATGGCCAACTATATCTTTGTTCGGGCTCATGACAGTGAAGTACAAACCGTTATTGCCGACATCATTCGGGAAAATATCAATCCAAATACTGATGGTTTGACCTTTACCATGGATGAGCTTAAGCAAGCCTTCAAGATTTACAACGAAGATATGCGCAAGGCGGACAAGAAGTATACGCAGTTCAATATTCCAACTGCTCATGCTCTCATGCTCTCTAATAAAGACTCCATTACTCGGGTCTACTATGGGGATCTCTATACTGATGACGGTCAATACATGGAGAAAAAATCTCCTTACTATGACGCTATTGATGCCTTGTTGCGGGCTCGTATTAAGTATGTAGCTGGTGGTCAGGACATGAAAGTCACCTATATGGGTGTACCTCGTGAGGCTGATAAATGGTCTTATAACGGTATTTTGACTTCTGTTCGTTACGGTACTGGTGCCAACGAAGCAACGGATGAAGGAACAGAAGAGACCCGTACCCAAGGGATGGCTGTTATTGCTTCTAACAACCCTAACCTCAAGTTAAATGTATGGGATAAACTGCAAGTCAATATGGGAGCAGCCCATAAGAATCAATACTACCGTCCTGTGCTCTTGACGACCAAAGATGGCATTTCCCGCTATTTAACTGACGAAGAAGTACCACAATCCCTCTGGAAGAAGACAGATGCCAATGGTATTTTGACCTTTGATATGAATGATATTGCAGGCTACAGCAATGTCCAAGTTTCTGGTTATCTGGCTGTTTGGGTACCAGTTGGTGCTAAGGCAGATCAGGATGCTCGTGTAACAGCCAGCAAGAAGAAAAATGCCAGCGGTCAGGTTTACGAGTCTAGCGCAGCCCTTGATTCTCAGCTGATTTATGAAGGTTTCTCTAACTTCCAAGACTTTGCAACTCGTGATGACCAATATACCAATAAAGTCATTGCTAAAAATGTCAACCTCTTCAAGGAATGGGGAGTGACTTCATTTGAGCTGCCACCTCAGTATGTATCTAGCCAAGACGGTACTTTCCTAGATTCTATCATCCAGAATGGTTATGCCTTTGAAGATCGCTATGATATGGCAATGAGCAAAAACAATAAATATGGTTCTTTAAATGACCTGCTCAATGCTCTCCGTGCTCTTCATAGTGTCAATATCCAAGCCATTGCGGACTGGGTGCCAGACCAAATCTACAATCTGCCAGGCAAAGAAGTAGTAACAGCAACTCGTGTCAACAACTACGGAACCTACCGTGAAGGTGCAGAAATCAAGGAAAAACTTTACGTTGCCAATACTAGAACGAATGGTACAGACTATCAAGGCAAGTATGGTGGAGCCTTCTTGGATGAACTCAAAGCTAAATACCCAGAAATCTTTGAACGAGTACAGATTTCCAACGGCCAAAAGATGACGACTGATGAGAAGATTACCAAGTGGTCAGCTAAACACTTCAACGGTACCAATATCTTAGGTCGCGGGGCTTACTATGTTCTTAAAGATTGGGCTAGCAACGAATATCTCAATACCAAGAATGGTGAGATGGTACTGCCTAAGCAACTGGTCAATAAGAAAGCTTCCACTGGATTTGTTAGTGATGCTAATGGTACTAAGTATTATTCAACTAGTGGATATGAGGCTAAGAATGCCTTTATCCAAGATGAAAATGGAAATTGGTATTACTTCAACAACCGCGGCTATCTGGTGACAGGCGCGCAAGAAATTGACGGCAAACAGCTCTACTTCCTCAAGAATGGTATTCAGTTACGAGACTCTCTCCGTGAAGATGAAAACGGCAATCAGTACTACTACGATAAGACTGGTGCCCAAGTTCTCAACCGTTACTACACTACTGATGGCCAAAACTGGCGTTACTTTGATGCCAAGGGTGTCATGGCTAGAGGTTTGGTAACTCTGGGTGGCAATCAGCAATTCTTCGACCAAAACGGCTACCAAGTCAAGGGCAAGATTGCGCGTGCCAAGGATGGTAAACTTCGTTACTTTGACAAGGATTCAGGTAACGCTGCTGCTAATCGCTTTGCCCAAGGAGATAATCCAAGTGACTGGTACTATTTCGGCGCAGATGGTGTTGCTGTGACTGGTCTGCAAAAAGTTGGTCAGCAAACTCTTTATTTCGCTCAAGATGGCAAGCAAGTCAAGGGGCAGGTAGTAACTCTGGCTGATAAATCTATCCGTTACTTTGATGCTAACTCAGGTGAAATGGCTGTCAACAAGTTTGTCGAAGGCGCCAAGAATGTATGGTATTACTTCGATCAGGCTGGTAAGGCTGTGACTGGTCTACAAACCATCAACAAGCAAGTGCTTTACTTTGACCAAGATGGCAAGCAAGTCAAGGGCAAGATTGTGAAGAACAATAAAGGACAACGCTACTACTTTGATGCCAACTCCGGCGAGCTGGCTCGCAACCGCTTTGCTGAAGCAGAACCAAATGCTTGGTACTACTTTGGCCGTGACGGGATAGCTGTGACAGGTCTGCAGCAGATTGGCCAACAAACCCTTTACTTCGACCAAAATGGCAAGCAAGTCAAAGGTAAGATTGTCTATGTCAATGGTGCTAACCGTTACTTTGATGCCAATTCAGGTGAAATGGCGCGCAATAAATGGATTCAGCTGGAAGATGGAAGTTGGATGTACTTTGACCGAAATGGTAGAGGCAGACGCTTCGGCTGGAACTAATAGCAATAGAATAGGCTAAATGAAACTTAATCTTTAGCTTTCTAATACACAAAAACGATAACTTCTTATTTGGAAGTTATCGTTTTTTGCTGTCTTCTGGGAGAACAAATATAAAAATAAAATTAAATCTATCAAATTTCTTTAACATCTTTCTTTTTTTCGATAGATAGGAGCAGAGCAATCACACCGATAATGCTGAAGATGAGCCAGCTAGCGTTCATATTCCAGAGGGCCAGACTGCTGAAGATCATAGTACCAAAGGGAACAGAGAAAGAAAAGAGCAGACTCAGAAAGCTGGAAGTCTGAGCGAGAACATCAGAAGGCAATTTGCTCAGTAAGAGGGTGTTGATTTTGGGATTAATCTTGCCGGAGATATAAGCTAGTAAAAATCCGAAAGCAATACCAACGAAAACAGGCAGATGCAAGAAATTGCTGACAGCAAGCAGAATCATGGTAAGAGCAGCCCAGAGGGTTAGTTGATTTAGAGAGAGACGGCTAAAGTAATCGTTGGGCGTCAGGCTGGCTGCAATCATGGCTAGGACAAGAGTGGTCTGAAGAACCAAGAGAGACTGACTAAAGGACAGCTGGAAGATGGGATTGTCCAGCAAGTAGAGATTATAAAGAGCTATAAGAGAACCTGCCATAGCGTTGACGATCAGGATTTGAGCCAGTAGTTTAAGAAAATTGTTAGAACCTTCCTGTTCGAAGATGAGCTTGGACGATGTGTACATTTTCTTCAATTCTTCCTTCAGAGGAGCTTTTTTCTCAGAAATTGCCACTGGGTCATGGGTCAATCTGCGACGGACTAGGTAGAGGATGGTGGAGGATAGGAGAAAGGTCAAGGCGTTAACCAAAGCAACTAAGAAAAAGTCTTGCTGGCTGACGGTTAGGAGCCAAACTCCCAAAGCTTGTCCGGCCAGGCTGCAGAGAAAACTGATAAGCTGGGTAAAAGAGAAGGCTTCCATAAGGTCTTTCTCTGGAACATTCTTTTTCAAAATCGGCATTTGCAGGCCGCTCCGATAGTCGCTGATGATATCAGAAAGGATATTCATCAAGCAGACGGCTGAGAAGGCTAGATAAGAGCTGGAGCGAGTCATGAAGGCAACAAGGACAAAGAGCAGGGCTTGAAGATAACCAAAATGAATCAGCCAACGAGTTTTATGAACGGTCTTGTCAGCTTTGATACCAGCAAAGATAGTAAAGAAGGTCGGAACCAGAACGATAAAATTAGCCACAGCAATAGCGAACTTGGGATTGGGCATGCTGGAAGCAAATACCACAAAAACAATATTGAAAATAGAAGCTCCCAAGGTGTTGAAGATTCGGGAAAGGCTGAGTGAGGCATAGACCCCATTTTTAAAGAATAATTTCATCGTAGACTCCTTTTCTAAACTGCAAAATTGTATAAAAGCTGATTTGGCACATCTGTAATCTAGCTTTTGTTTTTTCTCTTTCTGATGACCATTATAGACCGTTTAAAGCCAAAAAAAAAGGGCTTTTCGGCAACTGGTTAGGTCTCATAAGTAAGTGGTAAAATTCTGAAAGTGACTTGCGCTAGCTCTTTCTGTTTTTAGTATAAAATAGAAAATCTAAGCCGCAAGAAATGTTGCATATATTCAATGATTTTTTTGGGTGTAATTGTTAAAATGAGTAAGTTGGAGTGTATTTTGCATCAAAAAACCACTTTCCAACTCAACATCGCTGAGCTTAAAAGTGGAGATTTGCATTATTTACTATATTTTTGAAAAGCAGTATCAAGAGCTTCTTGATAATAGTCAGCGCTATGCTGACAGTTCAAGATTCGGAAAATGTCGACAGATTGCTTCATTTGAGTGAGTCCCTCTTCTTTTTGCCCTTTCAAACAAGCTAACTCTCCCTGAGCAAAGAGATAGACAATTCGGAAGTAAGTCTCATTTTCTTCGTAAAAGTGTCGCTCAATGACTTGTTGGAAATAGTCTGCCTGGGTGATATTTTCCTGACTGATGGCCAGAAGATAGCCATTAAGAAAAGTAGTGTGCAGGGTGTTGCGATTGTTGGCAAATAAGGCTACGAAATCCTTTCTTGAGAGGATTTCTTTCGTATACTGAGAAAACAAATCTAGAGATAAAACTGGAGTGCAGATAGAGAAGAGATTGAGCTCGTAGCGGCCCCAAATATCAACTGAAAAGAGGTAATCATGTAGGTAATCGAGTTCTTTTGGGCTGGCCTTTTCAGACTCTTTGAGGGCACAGAGATAGGCCTTTATAATCAGGCGCTCAACCCAATCGTTAGCGCTCTTACTTTTTCGCGTGATTTTTTCTTTTTCCAGATAAAGTTCCTCTAAGAGGTTAAGCTGATTGGCTTGCAACAGGTCTTGGATTTGGCTTAAGAGTTCCTTGTGAGAGTGATGGTTCTGGATGCCGGCTGCAACAGTAAATTCTTCCGTTTCCGTGTGGATAGCACTGAGTGCGCTAAAAAGTTTCTGTGCCGACAGTTCGCTCTGCCCATTTTCAAAGCGAGAGAGCATAGATTTTGAAAATTCTCCACCGGTCGCCTCGGATAAAGAGATGTGCCTAGCCTCTCGAAAAAATCTAAAAACCTGTCCCAGATGTTCCATTGTCTTCCCTCCTTGCTATTTATTATAACAAAATAATTTTCAATAACAGCGGAGCGCCCAAACATGATATAATAAAAGAAAAAAACAAAGAGGAACTTATGTTGCATATTCAAGAAATTCGGAAGAATCCAGATGGACTAGCCTTTGAGAAAAAGCTGGACTTGGCAGAGGAGTTAAAAGAGCGCAATCCTGAAATTTTAGATGTTCAGGATATTGTAGCCAGTGGAAAGGTTCAATATGAAGACGGCCTTTATTTTCTAGATTATGACTTGTCTTATACCATTACTCTGACGTCCAGTCGTAGCATGGAGCCAGTGGAACTCAAGGAGTCTTATCTAGTCAACGAAATTTTCATGGAAGAAGGACAGGCTGCATCGCAGGATATGATTGATCAGGATTTGGTGCTGCCGATTGAAAATGGCGAGATTAATGTATCCGAGAGTGTGGCTGATAATATCTTGCTGAATATCCCGTTGAAAATCCTGACAGCTGAGGAAGAAGCCGGCCAAGGCTTTCTGTCGGGCCAAGACTGGCAGGTTATGACGGAAGAGGAATTCGCCGCTGCTCAAGAAGCTCAAAAAGAGAAGAACAATCCTTTCGCCGGTTTGCAAGGACTTTTTGATGAATGATTCTTGTAAAAATCTTGAAAATAATTTGAGAATTTGAAATAATTTGTTATACTAAGTATAAAAAGAAAATAGACAATGAAAATTGTCTTATAGAAGGAGATTTAATGGATACATTTTTCTTTCCAACCTGGTTGATTCCAGTAATTATTGGTTTGGTTGTCCTTGTCGTACTTTTAGTGAAAGGCTATGTTAACGCACGCCCTAACGAAGTAGTTGTAATTACGGGACTACGTAAACAGCGTCACCTTCGTGGTAAGGCTGGCTTTATGATTCCTTTTGTAGAGCAGCGCTCTTATTTGGATATTGAGCAGTTCTCAACAGATGTTCGCACTTCTGAAGCGGTACCGACTCTAGACTTTATCAATGTTCGTGCCGATGCAGCTGTTAAGCTAAAAATCGGAACGACTGATGAAATGATTGCTCGTGCGGCAGAAAACTTCCTTAATTGGAATACAATTGATATTTCCAACTCTGTTCAAGATGTCTTGGAAGGAAATCTTCGGGAAGTAATTGGTCAGATGGAGTTGCGGAAGATGGTCAATGACCGTCAGGAATTTGCCTCAAAAGTGCAGGATAACGTAGCTCCGGATTTAGCTAAAATGGGATTGGAAGTCATTGCCTTTACAGTTCAATCTTTCTCTGACGAAGGTGGTGTGATTGATAATCTCGGTATCGAAAATGTTGAAACCATCAAAAAAGATGCCTTAATCGCAAAGGCTAAAGCGGAACGTGAGCGCAAGGAAGTAGAAGCTGAGCAAGACAAATTGGCTAACGACAAGCGAGTAGCCGCTGACTTAGAAATCGCTCAAAAGCAAAATGAGTTGAAACTGAAACAAGCAGCCCTCAAGCAGGAAGCGGATATTGCGCAAGCTAAGGCTGATGCAGCTAAAGGTATTGAGGCGGAAGTGCAGCGTCGCGAGCAAGAACGTGTGGCTGCCGAAGCTAATATCATGAAGCAAGAGAAAGAAGCTGAAGTCAAGGAACGCGAAGTTAAGGTTCGGGAGCAAGAACTGGATGCTAACATCCGCAAACAGGCTGAAGCAGAGAAATACTCTCGTCAACAAGCTGCGGAAGCACAATTGATTGAGCGTCAACGCCAAGCCGAGGCTGAACTCTTTGAAACACAAAAAGAAGCCGAAGCTCGCAAGGCTCAAGCCGAGGCTGAGAAATTTGCGCAACTGCAAGAAGCTGAAGCCATTGAAGCCAAGGGACGTGCTGAAGCGGAGGCTATTCGTCTTAAGCTAGAAGCTGAAGCAGAAGGTTTGGATAAAAAAGCTGAAGCCATGAAGAAAATGCAGGAAGCTGCGATTACTGAGATGATTGTAGACAAACTGCCAGAAATTGCCCGTGCTGTAGCAGAGCCGCTTACTAAAGTGGACAAAATTACTATGTATGGTGAAGGCAATGCTTCTAAGATGGTTGGTGATATCATGCAGAGTATTGACCAAGTGTCGCAAGGTGCAGGCTTCGATATCCGCCAACTCCTAGCAGGAGCTCTTGGTGTTAATATGACTGTTAACAAGCTAAAACAAGATGAGCAACCTGCTATTGAAGCTGCAAATCTTGACACCGATAAAAAATAAAAGAAAAGATAAATGGTTTTGATTGCACCCCAAAAGTTAGACAGAAAATCTAACGATTGGGGTGTCTTTAATCTGAAATTAAGTTATACAAATAAACTAGGTATATAACCTAAAAAGAATGGCGTTTCTCAGGTTCGAATATACCCGGTTCAAATCTTTAATGTTATTTGCCTGACTTAAAGCAAGAAAGAATTGAGAAGATTCTAGTAGATGGCCAGCTCCATACAATAAGCTCCCAGACATTTAGTTTGGGAGCTCATTGCTTTATATCTTCTGTTTGGCCTTGATAGTGGTAAATGCAGAGTCGGTTTGCTTGGTCTGGGCGGCTGACGGTAAAGTGGAAGTAATGGTCCTTCTTGTCCAAACTTTTGGTCTTGGAGAGTTTGAAGTAAGTGACCCGGCGGCTGGCCATGTGGAGTAGGATGTCATCTTCCATGACCATCAGAGGCTGGGGAAGATTGGAAAATTGATAAAAATCCTCTTGAAATTGATAGTAATTCTGGGAAAAATAGTCAAATTGAAGTTCCTCATGTAGATTCTGAGTAGTCATCTGCACCTCCTGAAGCTTGTATCGAAAGAATCTGATGGATAGCAAGGACTTTGTAATGGT
>ERZ772971.1415-NODE-1415-length-13936-cov-2.673583_pt1 | contig 13936 bp, 7 predicted proteins | sample MGYA00511943_ERZ772971 | MGnify/ENA primary metagenome ERZ772971 (study PRJEB29015, sample SAMEA2737929) | human oral metagenome | biome: human oral; feature: human-associated habitat; material: dental | place: China | collected 2144 ... | reverse complement strand
TTAATAGATTTTGTTGATTTAAATTATCACCAACGTTATTTGACATAGAGCCTTTATAGAATATATTATCTGTTTTTATATCTTCCGTACAAACCTGTGATATAGCTAATATAGCCTTCAAGGTCCCTGTTGTGCATTTCGTGATGTAGCATCCTAAATACCCAGTTTCCATCATCTATACCTGGTGTATTTAATCTTGACCATCCTTCAAAGTCATACCAGTCCTGTAGTGGTATTATAGCCAAGTCAGAATTTGACATCATTACAGCCCTGATTAGGCTTTCCGTATACCTATCATAGGCTGACATCCTTAGGTAGGCTTCTGCATATGAAAATTCCCCATAAGAACAAGTCTTTAGCCATTCTGCTAGACTATTGTTGTCGTGAGTACCTGTATAGGCTACAGAGTTCTTCGGATAGTTGTGTGGCAGGTTAAGGTTGCTGGCATCTGAACTAAATCCAAACTGGACTATCTTCATACCTGGGAAGCCTGTGTATTCTAATAGGTCACGAACTTCATCTGTAATAATTCCAAGGTCTTCTGCTATTATCTTAGCATCCTTAATTTCTAGATTTACCTGATCAAATAGTTCTTTACCAGGTGCCTTTACCCACTGACCATTCATAGCATCTTTAGTAAGAGGGTCTATGCAGTAGAAGCTTTCTAGCCCTCTAAAGTGGTCTATTCTTACTATATCGTATAGTTCAAGTTTTTTTATTCTCTTTATCCACCAGTCAAATTTGTTGTCTTTTAGGTAGTCCCAATCGTATAGGGGATTGCCCCACACCTGGCCAGTTGCTGAGAATTCATCTGGTGGAACTCCTGATATTTTATTAGGTTCACCCTTTTCGTCAGTCAAGAACATATCCCTATTGTAGTAGAAGTCTGAACTATCACGAGAAACATAAATAGGCATATCACCAAATATTTCTATACCACGGTCATTGGCATAGTTTTTTAATCTGTGCCACTGGTCAAAGAATAGGTATTGTAGGAAGCAGTGGAAGTCTACTGTATTTGGGTTAGCTTCATTTTTAGGATTTGGCCATTCCCAATAGGGCTTTTCTCCATTAGCTTCTTTAAGGGCCATATACATTGCAAAGTCATCCAACCAAAAGGCATTTTCCTTTTTGAAGTCCTTATATGCCTGGTCCTGATCTGGATTAAAGTTCTTGAAGGCCTCCCTGAAGAAAATCATCTTTAGGGCCCTAGTCTTGCCATAGTCTATATATCTAGGGTCAGCATGGTAAGGGGACTGGTCTACAGAGTTCATGAAGTTCCAGTCTAAAAGTCCTTTTTCAACAAGCTGGTCTATGTCTATCAGGTCGTAGTTTCCTGAAAAAGCAGAGGCAGACTTGTATGGTGAGTATCCCTCGTCCTGGGCAGTGGCTGTAAGTGGCAAAATCTGCCAAACAGACTGGCCAGTTCTGGCCAAAAAATCTACAAATTCATATGAAGCCTGACCCAGACTTCCAATTCCAAACCTGCTAGGTAGGGAGAATACAGGCAGGAGGATTCCCGCCTTTCTAGTATTTGTCATATTAATTACCTTTTATCCAAGTTGGTCTTTAGTCTACTTGGATCCTTTCTTAATTTATTATAATTGAGTTTTTATATTTCAAAAAAATGTTTATCTATCAAGCTTCATAGCAGTATAAGACCTGGCTCCTACTACTAGTCCATAGGATGTAACATGGACATCCTTGTTACCGAAGATTTTTTCACCATGTAAAATTTCTTCTACCAGGGCAGGTTTGAATCCAAGGTTGATTATGCAGGCTATATCATTTCTGTAGTAGCAGATCAGATTTTCCCTGGCAAAACCAAATTTGAAGCCGGTTTTAAAGCTATTTCTATAATCAGCTCTAAAGGCAGTCAAAGCCTTATAATGATCGTATATGTCCTGGTTCCTATCTTCTTCCATAAAGCAATACCTATTAAATGGGTCAGAGAAACCTTCCATACCATTTTCATCACCATAGTATAGAGATGGTATACCTGGTAGGGTAAACTGGATAAAGGAAGCGAATTTTTCAAGTTCTATGGCCCTATTATATAAGGCTTGAGGTAACTTATATCCCAACTTGTTTTCGTGTTTAAAGTTGTCTGCATCAAGTACCAGGCTAGTAGTAATCCTAGGCGTATCGTGGGTAGATAGGAGGTTCATAAGTGTATCTAGGGCTGGCTGTGGATAGTTGGATATTATGTCCATTATCCTATTCTTAAATAGGAGGGTATCCTGTCCTTTTAAGAGGTCGATAATTGCCGTCCTCCATGGGTAGTTCATGACTGAATCTAACTGCTCACCCAGCAGATAACGTCTCTTTACACCATATGAAAATTTGTTGGTTGCATCTTCCCATACCTCACCTATAATTAGGGCATCAGGGTCAGTTGCCTTTATTGACTTCCTTAGATTATCTATAAATACGTCAGGAAGTTCGTCTGCCACATCAAGTCTCCAACCACCAGCGCCAAGGTCTTGCCAATATTTAAGTACACCGTCTTCCTGGTTACATATGTAGTTTGTATAGTCCTCATTTTCCTTTATTAGCTCCGGTAGGTTATCAAAGCCCCACCATGAAGCATACTTGTCTGGATATTCTATAAATTTAAACCAAGGATAGTAAGGTGATTCCATAGACTGGTAGGCTCCTAGACTAGGGTATCTACCATACCTGTTGAAATAGATACTGTCGGATCCTGTATGGCTAAAGACACCATCTAAAACAACCTTAATATTTGATTTCTTTAGGTCAGCACATAAGTCTTTAAAACTATCTATAGTTCCTAAATAAGGGTCTACATTTTTGTAGTCAGCAGTAGAGTACCTATGGTTTTCAGAACTCTCCACAATAGGATTTAGGTAGACCAGGTCTACATTTAAGCCTTCAAGGTAGGAGCGATTCTCTCTGATACCATCGAGGTTACCCATAAAGAAGTCCTTGGCAGAATAATTAGGCGTATCAAGGCCCGATTGAGGACGTCCTCCCCAATCATTTCTAATAGTTCTTTCTTCCTCATTGATAGCCCTAGGAGCAGTATATGAAGGACTTCTTTTAAACCTGTCCGGGAAAATCTGGTAGATAATACCACCCTTAATCCAATCCGGAGTAGAGAAGTCAGCATCATAAACTGTCAACTGCCAGCAGATAAGATTGTCAGTAATCTCTGGCAGGTAGTTGATTTTAGATATATTTTTGCTAGTGCCATCATTGTAGTTTAGCTGAAAATAGTAAAAATACAGTCCTGTCTCCAGGGGACCTAGGTCTACAGAATATTTGATGTATTCATTGCAGTCATGGTGTTCCTTATTATATAGATTAGTAGCTAAAGTTTGGTATTCTTGACTACAAATATAACCGGCACCACCTTTATTTTGGTTTGACTTGGTCATGACTATCCTATTTAGCTGGTCTGGATACCTGTCATTTAAATATACAAAATCCAACGACTTACAATCTACTGATTCATGAATGTATATTGATACACTAATTTTTTCATTGTTTTTCACACCACCGAGTGGCCTTCTATGTCTTTCTTGTTTATATATTACTTTTCTTATCTGTTCCATTTTATCCTCTTTATTATATCCTCATTATTTTAACCGTATTTTTGAATTGTTTTTTTTTTATTTCTAAATTTAAACCCTGAATCTATCTATACCCATATATCAACATAAATAAAGTTAAATTAAAAAAATGTTTTAAAATTCTTTTTTAATAAGCTGATTTTGGATACATACTAGCACAATATATTATATACCAAAATTAGGTGGTTTTTGTGAAAAAATTTAAATTATTTCATATAATCTTCAATATGTTAGAAAAAACGATTTTCTGAAAAGTAATTCGCCTTGTATAAAAAATTTGATTTAATTTTGTGAAAATTTATATATATTTATGGTATGATATATGTAATTACAATGGTATGATGTATGGATTGTATCTAATTTTAAATAAGTAAATCTAATCGATAAATGAATACATTAAATAGGTATAAGAAACAATATGTGTGGTGAGGTGATAAGAGCATGAAAAAAGACCAAAACAACGATTTGGCTAAATATCTATTCCATGAAGGTACTAACTACAGGGCTTTCGATTATATGGGCTCTTTCCTTTATGGTGATGAGTGCACCTTTAGGGTATGGGCTCCGGGGGCCAAGAAGGTATATGTTACTGGAGAGTTTTGTAACTGGGAACCCTTTGTTTACGAGGCTGATAAGGTTACAGACTCAGGAATATATGAATGCCGTATAAAAAACATTAAACAATTTGATGCATACAAGTATGTATTCGAAACTCAGGATGGTAGGACCTTGTATAAGTCCGACCCATATGCAAGACACTTTGAGACTAGGCCAAATACCTCATCAAAAGTATATAAATTCAATGACTATGAATGGGGTGACCAGGCTTGGATGAAGTCCAGGAAGGTACCTAAGGAAGGTCCAATGAATATATATGAATTACACCTTGGCACTTGGAAGACCAGGGAAAATGGGGACTTCTATTCCTATCGTGAATACGCAGACTATCTACTTGCATATTTAAAGGAAATGAAGTATACACATGTAGAACTACTTCCTTTGATGGAGCACCCATATGACAAGTCTTGGGGATACCAGGTTACAGGTTACTTTGCACCTACATCTAGGTATGGTTTACCGGAAGACCTAATGTATCTGGTGGACCTACTTCATCAAAACAATATAGGTATAATCCTGGACTGGGTACCAGGACATTTTCCAAAGGATGAATCTGGCCTGTTTGAATTTGATGGCTCATGTGTCTACGAGTACTCAGACCCCCTAAAAATGGAGCATAAGGAGTGGGGAACTAGGGTCTTTGACTATGGTAAAAATGAAGTGATTTCCTTCTTGATATCAAATGCAGTCTACTGGTTAGACAAGTTCCATATAGATGGCTTGAGGGTAGATGCAGTTTCTTCCATGCTATATCTTGACTACTTTAGACAGGGTGGCGAGTGGAGACCAAACATTTACGGTGGCAAGGAAAACCTGGAGGTGCTAGACTTCTTAAAGAAGTTAAATAAACATGTACATGATGTTTTCCCGGGAGCCATGATGATAGCAGAAGAATCTACAGCCTGGCCAAAGGTTAGTCATCCTATAGAGGATGGTGGACTAGGTTTTGACTTTAAGTGGAATATGGGATGGATGAATGATTCCCTAAAATATCTAGAAGCTGACCCCTTCTTTAGGTCTGGAATCCATAATAATATGACTTTTTCTATCACATATGCCTTTAGCGAAAACTACATACTGGCCCTATCACACGATGAGGTAGTACATGGAAAGAAGTCTATCTTGGAAAAAGCATATGTAGCTTATGAGGACAAGTTTAAGAGTCTAAGGGTATTTTTGGCCTATATGTATGCCCATCCAGGCAAGAAGTTGACCTTTATGGGAACAGACATAGCCCAAGTTATAGAATGGAATGATGAAAGGCAGTTGGATTGGGTCCTATTGGATTATCCAATACATGCCAACCATAAGAAGTTTGTCAAGGACCTGAATACTATATATGCCAAGCATAAACAACTTTGGGAGTTAGATACGAACTGGGATGGCTTTAGGTGGAATACTGTAGATGACTATACTAATAATGTATTTACATTTACCAGGTATGATGCCAAGGGCAATGAAATGCTGGTTATCTGCAACTTCTCATCTCAAAAGCTTAAAAAGTATAAGATTGGAGTTAGCTCCGATAAAAAATATAAGATCTTGTTGAATAGTGATGCCAAGAAATACGGTGGAGAAGGCCTGGTCAACAGGAATATTCATTCAGTAAAATCTGAGTTTAATGGGTTTGACTACTATATTGAGGTTAATATCGGTTCATTTGGTAGCCTATATTTGGTTGAAAAGTAAGAAGTATTTTAGAGAGGTAATGCTATGAGTTTAAAAAAAGAAATAGTTGCTATGCTATTAGCAGGTGGTCAGGGAACTAGGCTTAGAGCCCTAACAAAGAATATGGCCAAGCCAGCAGTTCCATTTGGTGGTAAGTATAAGATAATAGACTTTCCTTTGTCAAATTGTGTAAATTCAGGTATATCGACAGTGGGAGTATTGACTCAGTTTATGCCACTAGAACTAAATAGCTATATGGGTAATGGTGCACCATGGGATTTAGACAGGATGGATGGTGGCTTGTCAATCCTACCTCCATATACAGGTGGTGAAACAGGAGACTGGTACAAGGGTACATCAAATGCTATCTACCAGAACATGAAGTATATAGAACAGTATGACCCTGAATATGTCTTGATTCTTTCTGGTGACCATATATACAAGATGAACTACAATGAAATGTTGAAGTTCCATAAGTCCAAGGGGGCAGACCTGACTGTGGCCCACATAGATGTACCTATTGAAGAGGCTAGCAGGTTTGGTATCCTAAATACCATGTCAGACCTATCAGTTAGCGAATTTGTTGAAAAACCTGAAAATCCTATATCAACAAAGGCCTCTATGGGTATCTACATATTCAACTGGTCACAGCTAAAGCTATACCTGGAAAAATGTGAACAGGCTGAAGATACTAGCTATGACTTTGGTAAGGATGTAATACCAATGATGTTGGCAGATGGTAAGAAGATATTTGCCTATCCATTTAAGGGTTATTGGAAGGATGTTGGAACTATAGAGAGTCTATGGCAGGCTAATATGGACCTTCTAAGCAATGCTGACAATTTCTGCATATATGACCCTCTATGGAGAATCTACTGTAGACACTATGAGTCTATGGCCCAGTATATCGGACCTAAGGCCAAGCTATCTAATTCCATGATATCTGAAGGTAGTACAGTTAAGGGTTGTGTCAAAGAATCTGTCGTATCATCTGGCGTCTATATTAATGAAGGTGCAGAGATAGTAAATAGTGTAATAATGAAAAATGCAGTTATAGGCAAGAATGCTAAGGTATACAATTCCATAGTAGCTGAGGATGCAGTGATTGGTGAAAAGGCAATAGTTGGTCACGAAAATATAGAAGTTGGTAAGGATATGATTACAGTTGTTGCCAACAAGGATGTAGTCGGTCCTAATGAGATATTTAAGAAGATGTAGGAGGGGATATTATGAATGGATTTTGTTTAATATTTGCGGATAATTACAAGAATTACGATATAGAAGGTCTAATAAAAAACAGGTCCCTTGCTTCTCTACCTGTAGCTTGTAGGTATAGAATTGTTGACTTTACCCTATCTTCCCTGGTTAAGGCAGATGTGGATGACATAGGAATATTGACTACTAATAACTATAACTCGCTTATGGACCATGTGGGATGGGGTAAGGACTGGAACCTAAACAGGAAAAATGGTGGTCTAAAAATAATACCACCGCTTGCAATTTCAGATACTGGTCTGGCTAGGAATAAATTTGAATCCTTGAGCAATGCCAGTCAGTATATGGAGAGCAGGTTACAGGACTACTGTATACTTGTAGATTCAAATATAATCTGTAATATCGACTACAAGGACCTACTGAAGTACCATGAAGAAAACAATGCTGATGTAACAGTGGCAGTAGTAAAGAGAAAGCCTCAAAATGATGAAATAGAAATGATTCTTGACACTAAGAATAGGGCCTACGACTCCCTATACCATAAGAATGGGGCAGATTATGAATGTAATACCCTATTAAAGATTACAATTATGCATAGGGACCTTCTAAAGGAGATTATCCAGAAGGGTATCACACTAGGTTGGGAAGACATAGTGAGAGACTATATATCAAAGAACTTCAATAGGTTAAATGTATATGCCTATGAGGTAAAGGGTTATTGTAAGGTTATAAACAGCCTGGAAAGTTATTATGACTTCCATATGGACCTATTAGATGAAAACATCATCAAGGAGATATTCTTGTCAGGTACAGAGATACTTACAAGGGTAAGGGACAGTGTTCCTACTAGCTATGGTGAAAAATCAAGTGTATCCAACTCTATACTGGCAGATGGTTGCCATATAAATGGTAAGGTGGAAAATTCTGTAATATTCAGAGATGTAACTATAGAAGAAGGCGTTGAGCTTAAAAACTGTATTATAATGTCTAGTACAAATATCAAGGCAGGTGCCAAGTTGGAGTATGTAATTACAGACAAGGAAGTAGTTATTACAGAAGGCAAGGAGCTAAAGGGCGATAGGAATTGCCAGTTTATAGTTCCTAAGAAAAAAACGATTTAATTTTTAATCATTGGGTAACTAAATACAGTATGACTTTAAATATAAGAATAGAAAAAAAGAAGAAAGCTTATATGGAAAGAGGTGTTGTGAGTGAAGGTTTTATTCGTTGCTGCAGAAGCATCCCCCTTTGTAAAGGTTGGAGGCCTGGGAGATGTAATAGGTGGTTTACCGGCAGCCTTGAATGAAAATGGTGTTGATGCAAGAGTAGTTCTACCACTATATTCATCAATTAATAGAAACAAGTACAATATTAGATTTGTAAAATATATATATGTATCACTAGGTTGGAAGCATATATATTGCGGTATATTTGAGGCAGAACACAAGGGTATAAAGTTCTACTTTATTGATAATGAGCAGTACTTCAACAGGTACCAGACATATGGTGAGCCGGATGATGGAGAGAGGTTTGCCTTCTTCTCAAAGGCAGCTGTAGATATGATGCCACATATAGATTTTAAGGCGGATGTCATGAATGCCAATGACTGGCATGCAGCCCTGTCAGTAGTCTATCTAGATAGGTATAGGAGGGAAAGAAATGACTTCTACAAGGATATGAAAAGTGTAATTTCAATCCATAATGTAGAGTTCCAGGGTAAGTTCAACCCATACCTATTGGGTAGCCTATTTGGACTAGGGAATGACTACTTGGGAGCCTTGAAGTTTGACCATGATATCAACCTTTTAAAGGGAGCTATCCAACTAGCGGACAGGGTGAATACAGTTAGTGAAAACTATGCAAATGAGCTATTAAATCCATACTTTTCCTTTGGTCTTGACCCGATTCTTTCTAGTGAAAGGGGCAAGTTAAGAGGGATAGTAAACGGTATAGACTACGATAAATTCGACCCATCAAGTGATCCTAATATCAGTCAGAAGTTCTCACTAAAAAGCCTAAACAAGAAGATAAAGAACAAATTGGCCTTCCAGAAGGAAATGGCCCTTGAGGTGAGTGAAGATATACCTATGGTAGGTATGGTAACTAGGTTGACTGGTCAAAAGGGTATAGACCTGGTAGTGGGTGCAGCCGAGCATATCCTAAATATGGGGGCCCAGTTAGTAATTCTAGGGACAGGTGACCCTTACTTTGAGGACCAGTTAAGGAACCTGGAAAATAGGAGACATGACAAGATGAGGTCCATCCTAAAGTTCTCTAATGAAATATCATCAAAGATATATGCCAGTTCAGATATCTTCTTGATGCCATCTAAGTCAGAACCATGTGGCCTTTCCCAGTTAATAGCTATGAGGTATGGTAGTATACCCGTAGTAAATAGGGTAGGAGGCTTGAGGGATACGGTGGAACCATTTGACCCAACCAGGATGACTGGATATGGCTTTACATTTGAGAGCTATAATATGTATGATATGCTAGATGCCATAAAGAGGGCTTTAGATGTGTATAACCTGGACCAGAAGACTTGGAAGAAGATTATGAAAAATGCTATGGACCATGATATGTCATGGAACAATTCAGCTAAAAAGTATATAGAAATGTACAATGAAATTGTATAAAAAAGTGTATGTAAATGTGTAATAAAATCACATAAAATAGCTTGGTAGGTTATTACATATAATTTATCAATTAAGTAAATAATTTTTTATCTAATTATGACTAGACAATAGGGTGTCTATAGGTTAAAATAGGTACTAATGGTAAAAATGTAAAACAAAAGTAATAGAGGAGTAATGTAATGAATCATATGACAAAAGATATTGAACAGTATCTACAGACAAAGTTTGGTAATTCTTTGGAAGACTCTAATGAGAGACAGTTGTACCAGGCTTTGATGGCAGAAACTAGAAACAGGCTATCTAAGGAGAGGTATGACTATACTAAGAAACTAAAGGAAAGTGGCCAGAAGCAGGCTTATTATATGTCAATGGAATTTTTGGTAGGAAGGACATTGAGAAATAATCTTTTCAATCTTGGTATAGAAGACGAGGTAAGAAGTTTCTTGGCTGAAAAGAACTTCGACCTGGATAGGATCTATGATATGGAGCCAGATCCAGGCCTAGGAAATGGTGGTCTAGGTAGATTGGCATCTTGTTATCTTGATGCCCTAACTAGCAACGATTACCCTGTAACTGGTTTTTCTATCCTGTATGAATTTGGTATATTCAAGCAGGTAATAGCAAATGGTTGGCAGCAGGAATATCCGGACAATTGGCTGGGTATGGGCCAGTATGGTCTGGTTCACAGAAGTGATGAAGAGATAGAAATAAAATTCTATGGTAAAACAGAGGAACATTGGACTAATGAAGGCTTGAAAGTTAACTATGAAGACTATAAATCAATAATTGCAGAACCATATGACCTGATGATATCAGGATACAAGAGTGAAGCAGTTAATGTCTTAAGATTGTGGAAGTCAAAGGCAAATGCAGGCTTTGATATGAAGCTATTTGAAAGAGGGGAATATGCCAGATCATCAGAATCTGAGGCCATTGCAGAGTCTATTTCAAAGCTTCTATATCCTGCTGATGACAACAATGAGGGTAAGGCCCTAAGAATCAAGCAGCAGTACTTCTTTACTAGTGCATCACTTCAACAGATAGTAAAGAACCACTACAAGACATATGGTAGTCTAGATAATTTAGCAGACAAGGCAGCTATTCATATCAATGATACTCACCCATCAATGTGTATACCTGAGATGATGAGAATCCTGATGGATGACTATAATTACAGCTGGGAAAAGGCATGGGAAATTACTATAAAAGTATTTGCCTACACTAACCATACAATAATGGCAGAGGCCTTAGAAAAGTGGTCTGTAGACCTATTTGCCCCAATCTTGCCTAGAATATACACAATTATCAGGGAGATTAACAACAGGTTCTGTCAGTATTGCAATGAAATAGGCGCAGCTTCTGACCTTGAATCTATGTCAATCATCCACAATAATATGATAAGGATGGCAAATCTTTGTATAGTTGGTAGCTATAATGTAAATGGTGTATCAGGTCTACATACAGACATCCTAAAGGCGGATACTTTTGAAGCATTTAATAGGATTTATCCAGGTAAGTTCAACAATGTTACAAATGGTATAGCCCATAGAAGATGGTTGGGCCAGGCTAACCCTGAGTTAACAAACTACCTGAATGGACTACTAGGTGGCGACTTTATCAAGGACCTATCAAATATAGAAGAATTGTTAAAGTATGCTGATGACAAGACTGTCCTAGCAGACCTTGAAAAGATCAAGTATACAAAGAAGGAACAGTTAGCCAAGTATATCAAGGATGCCAATGGAATCAATGTAGATATTAACTCAATATTCGATGTCCAGGTAAAGAGGTTACATGAATACAAGAGGCAGCTTTTAAATGCCCTACACATAGTTTACCTATATAGACAGATTAAGTTCAATGGCCTAAGACCTAGACCAAGAACATTTATATTTGCAGCCAAGGCATCATCAGGATATGTAATGGCTAAGAATATAATTAAGTTTATCTGTACCCTATCCGAGATGATAGAAGCAGATCCGCTAGTTAGAGACTATATTAAGGTAGTATTCCTAGAAGACTACAGGGTAACACTAGCTGAAATAATCATACCGGGAGCCAATGTCAGTGAACAGATATCACAGGCAGGTAAGGAAGCATCTGGTACTGGTAACATGAAGCTAATGTTAAATGGAGCCCTAACTATAGGTACCCTAGATGGAGCCAATGTTGAAATCCACGATGCAGTAGGTGACGACAATATGTTCCTATTTGGTCTAAAGACACCTGAGGTAAATGACCTATATGCCAAGGGATATAGACCAAGAGACTTCTATGAAAGGGTTCCAGAAATCAAGGAAACACTTGACTTTATGAGGACTATAAACGTAGACGGAACAAGATTTGATAATCTTGTAGACTACCTGATTAACCAGGACCCATATATGTGCCTAGCCGACTTTGAAAGCTATGTAAGCAAGCAGAAGGAAGTAGAAGAGGCCTATGGAGACAAGGATAGGTGGAACAGGATGTCATTAGTCAATATAGCTAAGTCTGGAATATTCTCAGCAGACAGGGCTACACAGGAATATACTGATGGTATCTGGCATATAAGTAGGGCTGGTAGATAAGATATACTAAACTAAGACAGCCAATCTAATATGTTTTATTTATAGTACGACTATATGGTCATCACTTGACTATATAGTCGTATAATTAAAATTAAAATAATTAAATTTTTGGCAATCTTGCCAAAAAGTAATAAAAGGAGATAGTAAATGATTAAAAAACTTTTTAAGAAATCTTTAAAAAAGACAATTTGTCTTGTAATGATTTTATCTTTGGTGGCTGTGAGTGGACTTTCATTAGATTCAGCTTTGGCAGCTGGATTGCCATATGATGTAGTTTTTAAAACAACATCAGGGGATAAAAATATCACATTTAATTCGGCAGATGAAACTATTTCAGATTTGGCTACTAATAGGGGTGAGCCTTACGACTCAGGTAGTTCAATGAATAAAAAATATTTTATAGGTTGGAGCGATGTTTCCGACTATACTAGAAATGATTCTGGAAAACTATATTATGGATATGAACCCGTATCAAGGTTAATTGAAGATAATGTTTCTACCTTATATCCAGCTTTTTTGAGTAGGCTTGATGTTACAGATTTTAAGAATAATGGTTTTTATATTAACTTAGGTAAGACGGATGCAGATACAGTGCCTGGTTCAGCTATTGACAAGGTGAAGGATACTGATTTAACTGACCATAATATAAACCTTTATTTTGATGAGTCAAAAGATAAGTATGAAATAAATTTAGATTCAAGTTTTCACCTAGATAAGGTGCTTGCACATTGGCTATATAGTGGTAATGGTTCAACTATCATGACCAATACACAGGGAGACCAGGGCAATTCTAAAAAAGGTGCAAAATATACACATGTAGACCTTAACGTAACCATTCCTGACGAGGTAGATGTTCCTGATGAGTTAAATCTGACTTTTGTAGGGAGTTATTTCCAACCATATATGGCTATTGACCTTGAAACTAGCTCTAGGGATAAATATGAAATTAAGGAAGTTACAGGTTCTGAAAAGTGGAACCTTACTGAACTTGTTTCTAACTCTTCTCCAAATGTAACCTTTACTATTAAAAACCCTAACAAGTCTAGAAAGATAACTATTAGAACAATTGTTAGGACAAACACAGGTTTTGGTGGCAAGATAATTCCTAGATTAAGTGCTAAAGATATCGAAAATGAAAAAATGAAGTTGGTTTCTAATACTAACTTAACTATTTCAAAAAACAAGGCATTAGATATGTTAAAGACATCTAAGACAGCAAAGATAACGGGTACGGTTGATGGTTTTGTTAAGATGCCAGTAGTTAATACGCCTTTTTTTGGTCCTATGGATATTCTATCAAAAGAAATACCAGCAATATCAGCAGAAACTCCAATTTCAATTTCCTACAGTGCAAGCTCTGTAAAGTTTGACAAGAATTCAGCCGCCTTAGGTGATACTGGAGCCCAGGACTTAGGAAAGTCTAATGTTGCCTATAATGGTTCTCTAAAGGGAGATTCTCTAAATGATGGAGTAAAGCCAGCTGCGGGTGTTGAAGGTGATACTATTGCAGATAGTCCAGCTCCTTTTATAGTAGGTGGAGTTACTTATACATTTAAAGAATGGAACACTAAGGCCGATGGCACAGGTAATAAATTTGATGAGAATACTCCAGTTACTGAACCTATTACTGTATATG
>ERZ772971.1405-NODE-1405-length-14007-cov-14.605648_pt1 | contig 14007 bp, 9 predicted proteins | sample MGYA00511943_ERZ772971 | MGnify/ENA primary metagenome ERZ772971 (study PRJEB29015, sample SAMEA2737929) | human oral metagenome | biome: human oral; feature: human-associated habitat; material: dental | place: China | collected 2144 ... | reverse complement strand
TGTGGGCGAAGTCGTTTTCTTCTTTCATACGCTGCATCAAAACCGAACCGACCATACCGCGCCAGCCGACGAAACCTACTTTCATTACAGTTGCTCCTAAGGAAATTGTTAACAATAAATTGTGAAAAGACAAAGAGCGTTTTAACGCTGCCCGGAGAAATTGTAAAGACTTTTGTTGAATTTTTTTGAAATTACCTGCAAGATTGGAATCGTTAGACGCTTAAAGGAAAGATTATGAATTTTGAAAAATTTGATTTGTTAAACCAGAACGAAGTCGAAGTTACTATTGCCAGTGCGGGCAGCCGCATGGCTGCATATTTAATTAACATTATTTTCGGTGTGATTGCACTTAGCCCATTTTTTATAGTCGTCAAGAGTTTGGTGGTAAGAACTGATGGATTCAAACAAATGGCTGCTTTGGAAGGTTTCTGGCAGGATATGGGGTGGCTGATGTTACTTGGGCTGCTTGTCGTGGCGCTTTACGGTATCGTGCAAATTTATTTTATGAGCCGTGATGGGCAATCGTTGGGTAAAAAAATAATGGGCATCCGTGTGCTGAAAACAGACGGACGAAATCCCGGGTTTGTCGGTGCGGTCCTGATGCGCGAGGTGCTTTATAATCTGATTGTTGTATTGGTTGCTGTTGCTATCGGGAAATTAGGTCAGTTGGCAACGGGAAGCGAGAATGTTGGTGTAAAGTTGGGACAAATTGTCAGTTGGGGGGCTTTTATCGTTTGTGTTGTAATGCTATTTCAAACGAAAATCGACCGAAGGACGTTGTCTGATTATTTGGCGGATACGGTTGTGGTTAAGTTGCCGAAGCGGCAACGGTAGAGAATTTTATGGACAGTTTTTCATATTCATTTTGTAAAATAACCCGATAAAAATTGGCCGAAACTGAATGTTTATCAGTTTCGGCCAATTTTTATATATCCGACGGTTTAGAAGATTTCTCCCCAACTAATACGGTGTACCGTATTGAAAAGAGGATTAAGGTTCTCATTGGTAGGCTCCCCGCTGTCTCCTACCAGCAATGAACCTTGTTTTCTTCCTGCTTTTGTAAGCATCGTTACCGTATTGCGTTTCAATGCGAGTTGTCCGGTATGTACCACCATAGCCGATAGTGCATCACTGCTATCAAACCTATGGTCGCGGTTGGTATCGAATACCGGGTTACGATACATGCCGCCTGTTTGCAAATCCACTTCTATCAATGCAGATACGCCGGAATTGTTGGAGCAAATATTGCCGTTGTTAGTATTCCGGTTGGTATTGATGCTGTCATTATGATTGACGTTGAAGGCAAAAAACTGGGCCACTCTTTTATTGCGGATTAAGGCATCGTCAATACTGATAAATCCGGAAGGGAGGGAAAGTTTCCAGCCTTTATGTTTGTCGGAAAGCGCATTTTGGGAGGCTGAGTAATAGGTTCTGTCGGTTTGCGAAGCTACCGGTGTTACGCTATTAATGGTTTGTCCGAGTAGGCTGGTTTCGGCAATTTTGGAACCATCGGTATCGAAAAGTCCGTAAGCATAGTTTTGCAGGTTTCGGCGTGTACTGTCTTCTACAGTAAAATATTTTCCGGTGCTGAAGATAACCGTGTAGCCGTTGCGTGATGCGATTGCGTCTGGTGCTCCGGTAATCGGTTCTTGCGCCGTACTTGTGAAAATATTTTTAGCAGTCCATTTTTTGGTGGCTTTATCGTAATCGATACGCCAGAGACTGCCGGACTCATCACCTACATAGATACGGTCGCTTACCCCGTCGCTATCTGTATCCAATACCTTCGGCGCCCCTACACCGGAGTTACCCAGTTCGATGCGCTGGTAATGGGTTCCGTTTATCCACGGGCCGCCGCTTTTCCCGATGTCAAGTATATAGATGTAGCCCTTGTAATTTTTATCTGCTTTGTAACCGCTGCTAACAATGGCTACCGCTTTTTTGCCACCGTTGGATTCAATTTCGGTAATGACGGGTTTATGTATAGTCAAGCCTAAACCATCATCATCCGCTTTACTGAATTCCCAGAGCAGATTGGCCGAACCCGCATTATCTAGGTTGGTGGCATCCACGGCATATACGGCCTCACCCCCGCGTCCGGCAGTACCGATGATAACGGATTTTGCTTTTTTGTTTGTCCCGTTGCCCAAACAGATTTCGGCGGTAACAGGAGTACCGTCGTTCAGGAAGATATGGCCGTCTGAAGTGTTGTCAGGCTGGCGGCTGAGGGCATAGTTTTTCAACTTGGGCAACGCAGTCGAAGGAATATAGGCGTATTTTTCTTCGCCATCTTTACCTACTATATGCAACATACCGTCATTGGCGGCGAAAGCGTAAACCGTCGTCCGGTTTCGCACGGAGGCAAAGTTTTCATATTTGCAAGTATCCGCTACGGTTTCTTCTGCAGGTGCCAAAATCGGCGTTACCGCTGAATTGACCACCGTACCCAAAAGTCCGTCCACGGCACGCTTGCGAAAGGTGCCGTCTTGCTCGAATTCGTCCGAGCCGCGTATATATTGGATCAGATTTTGAGCGGTATAGTTGGCACTGGTGCTTTCTCCCGATTTTAAGTTAAAAACAGAACTTGCCACATTTTGCAGCAATACCGTGTTCCTGCCCGAGCGGGTCCAGATATTGCGTGAATTCCATCCCGAACGATATTTGGTACTAAACAAGGTGCTCAACTGCCATTGCGGAGTGGAAAATCTGGTGTTGCCGTCATCAGACAAATAATACGCAATAACATCGCCTTGCCAACCGAATTGTTGGCTTTTCTTATATGAAGATTGCAATACGAAAGGTTTTTCCTTCGTTGTCAAATCTAATACGCCGTTCTTATTCAATCCTGCGTTTAAGACTGCTTGGGACGGATTGTCGGATCTGGCCGAAGCGGCATTAAACGAACTGCGTAACGCCTCAATCATAGATTCAGGATTATTCGCGGCAGAATAATTGCGCGGTACCCCGTCGGGAAAGGGAGTTTGGCCGTTACTCTTAATTATTCGGCTTTTCCCTACGGCGTCATCGGTCCAACGCCAACGGTCGGACTCGTATGCAGTCAATTCCGGTGTTCCGCCTTCTTCTTCCTCTTTGCTGCTGTAGAAGCCGCCGTATTTGGCCGCCCAATAAAATTGGTTTGCCCAACCTTTATAGTCATTGTGCTCGACGACATCCAGCATAATTGATTTGATATATTGTTTCCCCAATAATTGAGGACGGAAATCGTTGGTACGCGCCCAATAAGCCAAGCCTGCAATTGCTCCGTAGGATTTTGAGCTGCTTCGGTTGGTCAGTTGATAACCGCTGTGGATTTTCGGATCTACCTTGCTTTCATTCGTCTTGATTTTATTCATATACAGGCTGACATCTATCTCGCTGTCGGATACATGGCTGTTCGCGTATTCCGGTCCTGAACCGGGAAGGTCTTGGTCTAAGTTTGAGTTGGTGTCGCCAATGAACAGGATATAGTTGGGACGGCATACCGCCGCTTTGCCGTCGGTAGCGGATTCTACCCAGTTGCCTAAGTTGTCTTTGGTTTGCGGCAGTAGGGGGTCGTCCCAATTCGAACTGGAAATAACGGGGAAACCGTCTTTGGCGGTAGCCGCTTTAACCGGATCCGGAGGAACGGCGGAGAAAGAAGCAGGGACCAAGTCTTTTCGGTTTCGCAGATAAAGCAGGCCTGTATAGTAAAGCTCATCTACGGGGTCTAATGTTTTATATGTACCTGCATCGCCGAATTTGTTGAGGTAGTTGATGACGCCGCTGTTGGATACGCCGCTTGCATCGGCATCTTTGGCATCGGGATTGATAATGAAAGTACCGTCAGTTTCGTTAATCTCTTTGCCAAGATCTATCCCCGTATTGGTGCGGCCTCCCAATAGCGATTTCATGCGGGCGCGCATCACGCCGCCATCATGAGTGCCGACGTTCATGTAGCCGAATACACTGAAGCGGGCCTTTTCAGCTTTGGCCTGCATGATGCCCTCGGGTTTGTAATACGAACCGTATTGGCGGCAATTGTCTTCCAGCAGGCCGGGTTTGCATACCTCCACCACCATGTTGAAAGTTTGGCTGTTTGCATCGCCTTCGTTACAGTTCATGTGACTGCGTCGTATATGTGTTGCAGAATCAGGAATTTTTGTCGGCGCATTGCAAAATGTTATTTTGAAACCGGAACTCATGACAGTGATGTCGTCCTGAAGGCCGGAAGATGACCTTATGGTACGCGCGACAGACGGCATGGTGCGGTTTAGCAGTGTGGCACTGATGGAACGGTTGAGGAAACTTTCAACATTAGTATTGTATTCGCCACCCATAACGAAGGCACGGCGCAAGGTCGTACGGTTGGGCATATCGCCGTTTTGGTAATTTTCGACAGACGAACCTTTGGCCCCGAAAGCACGATTACCGCCGGTCATCTCTTTACGGAAAATATCGATGGCGCTCATCCCCAGCCAGTTTAAAGCTTTACCGCTAAAGGTATTTCCGCCGCAGTTGCCGTTGTTGGTTGTATTGACGGGAGTGAAATAAGCATTGTCCCCGCTGCCGATATAGCTGTAACACTTGCCGGAATCAAAATATCCGATGAAAGATTTGCTTTGGTCGAATTTTTGTTCGTTAAGCTGTCTTTTACCTTTTGGGTTCCATATATTCGCAGCTTCATAAGCCGCCCCTGCCGTCGGGTATTCCACCGACAGGGCCAGCAGAATATTTGGCGGGTAAACTGACCCCACCCCTACCAGCGGCTGTTGGTCAAAGGTAGTGGCAGAGGCGTGTGTTGGCAGTAAGACGGTCAATGCGGCCGCTGTGCAGGCGGCGAGTGTACGAATGGGGAAGTACGGGTGTTTGTTGAATTTTTCCATCGTTTTCTTTTTCGTAAGAGTTACGTTGCAGACGGCGCCTGAGCAAAGTGTCGTAATGAATTATTACTTAATAGTAGTTATTATAAAAAACAAAATTATAATTAATTTAACATTTTCTTTTTTTATAAACTATTAATCTGTACCCTGGTTATGTATTTATTCAATACCTGTAACAAATTTAGTTTTGTGAAACTCTATTACCGAATAAATAATAACAATAACTGGCAATAATTACGAATGTCCGAATTATTTACCGCTTGTCTGCAAAATGCAAGTGGTATTTTATGTTTTATAGGGTTGCGACAGTATGGCGAGCAATTTTGGGTAATGGACAATCTTGGATGAGGAGTGCGCAGGGAAAGCGAATATTGCCGGCAGAACAGTAAAAAGGCCGTCTGAAAACAAGTTTCAGACGGCCTCAGTTTTTGTTGCCCATCAAATCCGCATCGGCATCACGATGTATTTAAAGTTCGGATTATTGGGGATGGTAAACAGGGTCGAACGGTTGGCGTCTCCGAAGGCGAGTTGCATGTCGTCGGCGTGTACGTTGCGAAGCACGTCCATCAGGTAGCCGATGTTGAAACCGACCTCAAGTTCGCCGCCTTGGTAGGCGATTTCAAGTTCTTCGCGGGCTTCTTCCTGTTCGTTATTGCTGCACACAACGCTTAACAGACCCGGTTGCAGGAACAGGCGCGCTCCGCGGAATTTTTCGTTAGCGAGAATGGCGGCACGCTCGAGTGCACCCAAGAAGTCGGTTCGGGAAACAAGGAAGATTTTGTCGTTGTCCAGCGGGATGACGCGGTTGAAATCGGGGAATTTACCGTCGATGACTTTGCTGACGATGGTGGTGCCGTTGCATTGGAAACGCACTTGGTTGTCAAGCAGCTCGACGGTGATTTGTTCGGACGGATTGTTCAGCAGCTTAAAGAGTTCCAATACGGTTTTACGCGGCAGGATAACTTCAGTTTTGAGCAGATCGGCTTCGATTTGGCTGGCGGCATAGGCAAGGCGGTGGCCGTCGGTGGCGACAAGGCGTAATTGGTTGCCTTCTACCTGCATCAAGAGGCCGTTGAGATAATAACGGATGTCTTGCACGGCCATGCTGTATTGCACCTGCGAAAGCATGTTTTTGAAGGTTTCCTGAGTCAGCGAAAAAGCCGTGCTGACGTCGTGGCCGACGCTCATCAGCGGGAAATCCTCGGCAGGCAGGGTTTGCAGGGCGAATCGGGATTTTCCTGCTTTAAGGGTCAGCCGGTTATCGGCCCAGTCGAGCGATACGATGGCGCTTTCGGGCAGGGCGCGCAGGATGTCTTGGAATTTCTTGGCATTGGTGGTAATGCGGAAGTCTCCGGTCTGGCTTTCGGGGCCGGCGGTGTTGATTTGGATTTCCAAGTCGGTGGCCAGAATGTTGGTTTGTCCGTTGCTGCTTTCGAGCAGTACGTTGGACAGAATCGGCAGGGTGTGGCGGCGCTCGACGATGCCGGTTACTGCTTGTAGCGGCTTGAGCAGGCTGTCGCGGTCGGCTTGTAGAATCAACATATTTTATTCCTTTGAATTTTGAAATCCGGTTTTATCTGTTTTTCAGACGGCCTTTAGCCGATTGGGTTGGAGAGAGGCCGTCTGAAAGTTAATTTTGAATCATAATCAGCAGCTTTTCGTAATCCTGCGCCAGTTCGGGGTCGTCTTCGCGCAATTTGGCGACGGTTTTGACGCCGTGCATGACCGTGGTGTGGTCCCGCCCGCCGAACGCATCGCCGATGGAGGGCAGGCTGAGGTTGGTCAGCTCTTTAGTCAGACTCATGGCGACTTGGCGCGGGCGGGCGATGTTGCGGGTGCGTTTTTTGCCAAGTATGTCGCTGATTTTAATCCGGTAGTATTTCGCCGTTACATCGATGATGATGTCGGCGGTAATGACTTTGTGTTTGACGGCGATGATGTCCTGTAAAGCGTCGCGCGCCAAATCGATGTCAATCGGCTTATTCATGAAGCGGCTGCTGGCGCTGACGCGGTTGAACGCGCCTTCCAGCTCGCGCACGTTGGAGCGGATAAGGTTGGCAATGAAAAAGGCGGCTTCGTCGGTCAGGCTGATACCGGAGGATTCGGCTTTTTTTTGTAAAATCGCCACGCGCATTTCCAGTTCGGGCGGTTCGAGCTCCAGCGTCAATCCCCATGAAAAACGCGATTTCAGCCGGTCGTCCATATCTTCGATTTTGGCGGGAAGGACGTCGCAGGTAAGGATAAGCTGTTTTTTTTCGTTATGGAAGTGGTTGTACAGATAGAAAAATTCTTCCATCGTACGGTCTTTGCCCTTGATGAACTGAATGTCGTCGATGATGAGCAGGTCGTATTGTTTGTATTGCTGTTTGAACACGTCGTAGCTGTTGGTGCGTACGGCGCTCATAAAGCTGCGTATATAGTCGTCGGAGTGCATGTAACGCACTTTGGCGTCGGGGCGGTTTTTCAACAGCTCGTTGCCGATGGCCTGTACCAGATGGGTTTTGCCCAAGCCGGTGCTGCCGTAGAGGAAAAACGGGTTGTAGCTTTGGCCGGGATTTTCGGCGATGGATTGTGCGGCGGCGGCGGCGATGCGGTTGCCTTTGCCTTCCACCAGCGTTTCAAAAGTATAGTCGGAAGACAGGTTGGTCTGGCTGTAACGCGTTTCCGCCGTGCTGCGCTGTTCGTCGTGTTTGGTTTTTGCAGTCGGGTTGGCCGCCGCAGGTGCAGGTTCTGGCTCGGTGCGGCGGTTGCCGTGCGGCAGGTTTTTCATGCGTTCGGCGAGGATGTCTGCAGCGGTTTTGTTCGAAGATGCCGGTGTGGTGTGCGGATGTGCGGGGACGTTTTCAGACGGCCTTTCTTCCAAAGATTTGCCGGATGCGTCTGAGGCCATAGGGTAGTTTCGGCCCGTACCCGTTTTGAACAAGAATGGGGCTTGTTGCGGTGCAAGTTCGGCGCGGACGGCTTCAATATTGGCGGCAAAGCGATTTTGCAGCATGTTGCAGGCAAACTGGTTTTTACCGTACACCACCCATGTGCCGTTTTCTTCGCCCACGGTCAGCGGCGCAATCCAAGTTTGGAATTGTTGCGCCGGTAGGGAATCGTGGAGTTTGCGGAGGCACAGCGGCCAGAATTCTGCCAAAGTCATGAGAAGCCCGTCAGGAAAATCAAATCAGGCCGTCTGAAAAATAAAAAGCAGCCACAACGTTCGTTATTTTTCAGACGGCCTGCAAGGAAATATGCATAATTAATGTAATTATACCGATTTTTATCCACAAGCGCATCAGAAATTTTATCCACAGAAGCGGCCGCATTTTAACTCGCGGCAAATCGGAACGTTCGATAAAATCATCGCCAAAGCGTTAATTCTGATTGACAAATCTGTCGGATTAGGGTGTAATCCGCAGTTTAATTCTACCGATTTTTAGGAAAAGACATGAAACGCACTTATCAACCTTCGGTTACCAAACGCAAACGCACCCACGGCTTCTTGGTGCGCTCGAAAACCCGCGGCGGCCGCGCAGTGTTGGCTGCGCGTCGGGCCAAAGGCCGCAAACGCCTGGCCGTATAATTTTGGACAACCGCTTCGGCAGGCAGTACCGCTTATTAAAAACGGATGATTTTTCATCCGTTTTTGCGTTAAGAAACCGACGCAGCCGCGATTTGTTGCAGGTTTCGCAGTCGGGCGACAACGGCCTGAACCATCCGCGCCTCGGTCTCGTGGTCGGCAAGAAGGTCGCCAAACGAGCCAATGCGCGCAACTATATGAAACGCGTTATCCGCGACTGGTTCCGCCGCCATAAGGAAATTTTGCCGCCGCACGATTTCGTGGTGCGGGTGCATCGGCCTTTTACGCGTGAAAATGCCGCCGCTGCCCGCGAACAGTTGGCGCAACTGATGAAGAAACGCTGATGGGGCTGACTGCAAAAATCATGCTCGGGCTGATTCGGTTTTACCAGTATGCCGTCAGTCCGCTGATTCCGCCGCGTTGCCGGTACACGCCGACTTGTTCGCAATATGCGCTGGAAGCGGTAAAGAAATACGGCGCGTTCAAAGGAGGTTGGCTTGCCGTCAAACGCATTGCCCGCTGCCATCCTTTCGGCGGCAGCGGACACGACCCCGTGCCTTAAAGAATTTTTAAGAGAATTGGGGCGGAAAGACGAGGAATAGTTTGCATGAGGTTTGGTCGGGCGGAACGGAATATGTCCCGCCGAACCGCGAAAATCCGTGTCGGGTTTGTATGTCCGTTGCCGTTGAAACCGCCGTTTTAAGCCTATCTGCACCGCATTTGCTTTTTGCGTATTTTTCTTTTATTTCTCATCGGTTTCTATATAATGCCGTCTGAAGTAACCATCCCACCTTTTGATATTTACATCCTGTAAATTTGGAAAATTTTTATGGATTCTAAAAGACTTGTAACCTTTGCCGTTATCGCGTTTGCGATATTGTTCGGTTGGCAGAAGCTTTTCCCTGCACCGAAGCCGGTGCAGACGCAACATGCCGTGCAGCAACAGCAGGCGGTTGCCGCCAAGGCGGAAGCGGCACTGACTGCCGCCGTGCCGATTACCGTGACCACCGATACGGTCAAGGCCGTTATTGATGAGAAGAGCGGCGATTTGCGTCGGCTGACTTTGCTGAAGTACAAAGCGTCGGGTGATGCGAACAAGGATTTCGTCCTGTTTGACGACGGCAAAGACCACACTTATGTCGCGCAAGCCGAACTGTTGGATGCGCAGGGCAACAATGTCCTGAAAAATGTCGGTTTTACCGCGCCGCAAAAACAATATACGTTAAACGGCGATAAAACCGAAGTGCGCCTGAGTGCGGAGGCGGACGGTCTGAAAATCGACAAAGTCTATACTTTCACCAAAGGCAGCTATTTGATCAATGTACGGTTTGACGTAACTGACGCGGGCGGCAAGCCTGTCAACCTGACCGCCAACTACCGCGTGGTGCGTGACAGCAGCAAGCCCGAAGGGCAGGGTTATTTCACCCAGTCGTATGTCGGCCCCGTGGTTTATACGCCCGAAGGCCAGTTTGAAAAAGTAACCTTCTCCGATTTGGACGACGATTTCAAATCCGGCAAAAACAAAGCCGAATATGTGCACAAAACCAATAGCGGGTGGTTGGGCATGATTGAGCATCATTTTATGGCGACTTGGATTCTCCAGCCGAAAGACGGCCAGACCGTTTGCGCGGCGGGCGACTGCCAGATTGACATCAAACGCCGCGGCGACAACCTTTACAGCGCGGGAGTGGGCGTACCGATGGCGGCCGTTGCCGCGGGCGGCAAAGCGTCGGTTTCGATGAATCTGTATGCCGGCCCGCAGACCACCAGCGTTTTGGCGGGTATTGCCGACAAGCTGCAACTGGCCAAAGATTACGGCAAGGTACACTGGTTTGCGTCGCCGCTGTTCTGGCTGTTGAACAAGCTGCATGAACTTATCGGCAACTGGGGCTGGTCGATTATCGCGCTGACTATCATCGTTAAGGCGGTGCTGTATCCGCTGACCAATGCGTCCTACCGCTCGATGGCCAAAATGCGTGCCGTGGCGCCGAAACTTCAGGCGATTAAAGAAAAATACGGCGACGACCGTATGGCGCAGCAACAGGCCATGATGCAGATGTATAAAGACGAGAAAATCAATCCGCTCGGCGGCTGTTTGCCGATGCTGTTGCAGATTCCCGTGTTCATCGGCCTTTACTGGGCGCTGTTTGCCTCGGTCGAGTTGCGTCAGGCGCCGTGGCTGGGCTGGATCACCGACTTGAGCCGTCCCGATCCGTTTTACATCCTGCCGCTGATTATGGCCGGTACGATGTTTGCCCAGACTTTCCTCAATCCGCCGCCGACCGATCCGATGCAGGCGAAGATGATGAAAATCATGCCGATGGTTTTTTCGGTGATGTTCTTCTTCTTCCCCGCCGGTTTGGTACTGTACTGGGTGGTCAACAATCTGCTGACCATCGCGCAGCAATGGTATATCAACAGGAATATTGAGAAGCAGCGCACTCAGGGCGAAGTGGTTTCTTAAGTTAAGGCTAAAGGAGGCCGTCTGAAAACATCTTCAGACGGCCTTTTCGTATCGGGCGGGCGGTTTGTTTCGGTTCGGGCTTTGTCCGGCGTTTTTTTGTCGTGAGCGTGGTTTGGGATGCGATAACTGCCGGACGTTTAAGTTTCAGACGGCCTTCTGGCCGTAGGGAAAGGCAGGGATGTGTTTGCCGTCTGTTTGATTTTCTTCTATTCGGGTACACCGGATTTCAGGCGGATAGAGGCGGTCTGTAATTTGACGTTGCAGATGCTTAGTGCTATTAATTCTTGTTTGGCAATGTTTCGTAACAAATCTTTAAGGATGAGGCAATGAAAAAAGTAGGTAACAAAGTGGTGGTGGTCGGCACAGGCTCGGTGGGTATCAGCTATGCGTATTCGATGCTGAATCAGGCACTTTGTGATGATTTGGTCTTAATCGACCTTAACCGCAAACGCGCCGAAGGCGAGGCGCGCGACTTTCGGCACGGGATGCCTTATGCCGCGTCGCCGGCACGGATTTATGTCGGCGATTACGGCGACTGTTCCGATGCCGACATCGTGTGCATCTGCGCCGGACTGCCGCAACGCCCGGGCGAAACGCGGCTGGATTTGATCGACAACAACCTGCGCGTGTTCCATTCCATCGTTACGGCGGTTATGGCGTCGGGCTTCGATGGAATCTTTCTGGTGGCGACTAACCCTGTCGATGTGCTGTCGTATGCGACTTGGAGGTTCTCCGGCCTGCCGAAGGAACGCGTTATCGGTTCGGGTACGATTATCGACTCCGCCCGTTTCCGCAGTTGCTTGGGCAATGAATTTAATGTTGCGCCTTGGAGCGTGGATGCGATGATGATAGGCGAACACGGCGACAGCGTGATTGCCGTATGGAGTACCGCCAATATCTCCGGCATGTCGGTGAAAAAGATTCTGGGGCAGGAAGAGGGCGGCAAGGCGCGGATGGAGAAAATCTATTCCAACGTGCGCAATGCCGCTTACGAAGTGATTGAGGCCAAAGGTTCGACCAGCCACGGTATCGGCATGGGCTTGAGCCGCATTTCCAATGCGATTCTGCACAATCAGGGCGTGGTGTTGCCGGTGTCGTCCCTGCTTGAGGGCGAGTTCGGACAAGAAAACGTGTATATCGGCGTGCCGACCGTGGTCAACCGCCAAGGTGCGGTGCGCATCATCAATCTGGATTTGTCCGACGACGAAGCGGGGCAGTTTGCCCGCTCCGCCGAATTGTTGAAAAGCTATCAGCGGAAAGTCGACGACTTTATGGCGGCGCTGTAATTCCACCCAGGCCGTCTGAAAACCAAGCCCTGTTCCCCGCCGGAGCAGGGCTTAGTTACAGCGGCTGAGTCCAAATATCCCGCGTTCTGTTAAAATATCCGCATCCGATTATTAACCCGAACAAACGCATCAAGAGAAATACCATGAATATCCCAGCCATTCGGACCGCCCTCGAGGCGGTGCAGATTCCCCAAACCGGCCGCACGCTCGGCGGTGAAAAGGCCGTACAGGCGGTCGAAGAGCGTTCAGACGGCCTCTACATCACCCTGCAATTCGGCTTTCCCGTCAACCATATCGGCGCGGAACTGGCGAACAGGGTGCAAGAGGCCGTCATCGGCATCACCGGCGATGCACACATCCACCTCAGCATCGACACCGTTATCGGCACGCACAAAGTGCAGCCCGGCGTTGCCACCATCAAAGGCGTGAAAAACATCATCGCCGTCGCATCCGGCAAGGGCGGCGTCGGCAAGTCCACCACCACCGCCAACCTCGCTACCGCCATGGCGCGTATGGGCGCGCGCGTGGGCGTGCTGGATGCCGACCTCTACGGCCCCAGCCAGCCGACCATGTTGGGCGTGCAAGACCGCAAACCCGACCAGCAGAACCAAAAACTGATTCCCGTCGAAGCCGACAGCGGCATCCAAGTGATGTCCATCGGTTTTCTGGTCGACACCGACCAAGCCGTTGTCTGGCGCGGGCCGATGGTGAGCCAGGCCTTGCAGCAGTTGATGTTTCAAAGCGAGTGGGACGACGTCGACTACCTCTTCATCGACCTGCCGCCGGGCACGGGCGACATTCAGCTTACCCTGTCGCAGAAAATTCCGGTAACCGGTTCGGTGGTCGTTACCACGCCGCAGGACATCGCCCTGATTGACGCGCGCAAGGCGGTGGATATGTTCAACAAAGTCAACATCCCGATTCTCGGCGTACTGGAAAACATGTCGGTACACATCTGCTCCAACTGCGGCCACGCCGAAGCCATTTTCGGTTCGGAAGGCGGCAAAAATCTGGCAGGCCGTCTGAACGTGCCGCTGCTCGGACAGCTCCCGCTGAGCCTGCCCGTGCGCGAAGCGATGGACAGCGGTTCGGCCAAGCAGCTTTTGGAAGACAATCCCGCCATCGCCGAAATCTATACCGGCGCGGCTTTCCAAATCGCCCTCGCCATCGCCGACAAAGGCAAGGATTTCAGCAGCCGCTTCCCGAAAATCGTCGTCGAATAAAGTGCTCGGGCAGCAAGCCTGCTTGCAATAATCGGGCTTTTTAACCGTCAAGGCCGTCTGAAAACTGTTTTCAGACGGCCTTTTGTTATATGCTTTGATTTAAAACAGTTCCGGATGAAACTGCCGTTGCCGAACACGGGCGGGTCGGATAGACTGGCAGATAGGCGGATGTCGGGTTCCGCACCGCCGTTTTAAAAATATCGAGACACGGTATCGAAACCGTGCAGGCCATCTGAAAAACAACATGAGCCATGCGGACATGGCCGTTACTGTTCCGAATCAACCGCTATCACCACATTTTCTTCAAGAGCAAACCGGTTTTTGAGTTGTCGATGAATAACAAACTTCCTGCGGCATATCCGGCCAAACGACCGGCCTGTTTCCGCTCGGATTCAAAATTTCGCAGGAAGCCTAATAATCCATAATTTCTTTTATTTATTTATTTACAGCTAAAAAAGAAAGGAACTACCTCATGTCGGAAAATACGCAAAAAACCACGCGGCAGGGCTTGCCCTCGCTGCCGAAAAGCACGATTTGGATGCTCAGTTTCGGCTTTCTCGGCGTTCAGACGGCCTTTACCCTGCAAAGCTCGCAGATGAGCCGCATCTTC
>ERZ772971.1401-NODE-1401-length-14057-cov-2.525853_pt1 | contig 14057 bp, 10 predicted proteins | sample MGYA00511943_ERZ772971 | MGnify/ENA primary metagenome ERZ772971 (study PRJEB29015, sample SAMEA2737929) | human oral metagenome | biome: human oral; feature: human-associated habitat; material: dental | place: China | collected 2144 ... | reverse complement strand
AGTGAGCGGTACCAAACGGCAACTCGAGGGCGCGAGCAACTGACTCAACAGTTCGGTCATCAATCGTCGGGCCAAGACCTCCAATGGTAAAAATCAAGTCTGGCTCCGTACGCATGCAATATGCCAACGCGTCTTGTATTGCAGTTGGGTCATCGTGTACCGTAATTACCGTCGTAACCAGTGCACCGCGACCAGCAATTTGTGTACAAAGCCAGTGAGAATTAGTATCGAGCGTACTTCCGTTGAGCACCTCATCGCCTATTGTGATGATAGCTCCTCGCCTGCGAGGCATATGTACACCTCCTCTTTTCTATTACATTAAATGGCTAACTGCTGTGTCGTATTTTTGAGTATCACTAAATCGGAAATACTCTAATCATTCATTGAACTCTGATGGCATACACAGGTAACCCTGTCGCTCAAATTATTGATTATCTGTCGATCTGCAACACCCATCACCTCTTGCATTCAGCACCACCCATCATTATCGGGAGTATAATCACCCATTGTTAATTCATCAATCAGGCTGCACATCATGCATTGCACCATCTTCATTCGAAGCTGTGGGAGGTACTTGAGCTTGTTCCTCCGCTTTTGCTGCTTGCTGCTCAGCAGCAATTTGTGCCCGCACCTGGCGTTCAATCTCGTGCCGAAGCTGCTGCTCATTCTGTACTAGTGTATTTGGTTGCGCAGGTTGGAGGTAGCGCTGTACCTTATCTAGATGTACCAAAATAGGCGTTACTATTAAACCAAATACAGTGAGTATACCAAAAACTATCAAAAAACGTAGCGTACTTGACGTATCTCGCACATTAAACCATACCATACTCAAACATGCCATACTTAAAAGACTGGCGCAAGTAACCGTCATCATTTTCATTCCTATGATGAAAGAGTTTTTGTTGGCGTATGACAAGGTCTTTACGCTAAGTGTAATGAGCAGTGCAATAATTAATGCTGTGAGCGTAAGCTTCGTCGTAATCGAGAGGAAGTCGCTGCATATTTGTGTCTGAACATGACCTTCGTAGTCATAGTTGCTATAGTCGCTATAATGTCTATTATATCGACTCCCCGTACTGACAGAAGGACGACAAAAACTAAGAAACCGATAGAGATTCCACTGGATAACAAACATACCAGTAAACCACTGAACATTGAGGATGATCGACATAATGGATAGAATTTTTATAACTATTCGGTTATCCGTAAGTCGCGATATGTTGCTCATAGCAATTAATGATGCGATTGCGGCGCAAAACGTCGTGAATAGGATTCGCCAATCAATTTCTTGCGATAATACTGCAAGAATCCCGAGAAGTGCGCACAATGTTAGCAATCCAATTGATAGATAGAGCAGGACACTTCGCAATTGCGCTACAGAGTAGGATTGTTTCATGGCACTATCATACACCATTTACTATCTATGTCAACTCACTTTAGTTATTTAATACACCACCCCAGCCGGCAACGTCGTTGGGACTGCTGGTGACGCATCCTCAATCGACGCGCATGGGTATGAGCAGTAGTCAACCGACAGGAATCCAGCCGATCGGTAATTACCACTAGCCTTCGCTCCGCCAAATGGTGCCGCAGTCGTTGCGCCAGTTAGTGGCTGATTCCAGTTGACGATACCTGCTTTTGTTTGCTGGTAAAACGCTTCGTATTGTGCACACCCACGAGTGACGATGCCAGCAGCAAGCCCAAACTGTGTTGCGACAGAAACAGCCTGCACAATCGCAGCGTCATCCGCAAGACTTCCAGACCAGATTGGTTCGTTGGTGGCAGGGTTACGGGATATTATTCGTTGATCGACACTCATATTCATTAGCCTCTTTCTTTCTCCATTTTATTGAGGGACGACAAAGAAATCAATTGCTACAGATAGCAAGTATATTTCCTCCACAAAGTTTTATCGCCAATCCACTGTATATTCATTGCGTAGCATTGCAGTGATGGTGCGAGCTTGCAAAGTGGTTTTCGTGCCAGGATTAAGAATGCCGTGAGGGTCAAAGAGCTGCTTGATTTGCTGATAGAGAGCTGTAAGGTCTGGATTTTGCGTGGCGCGCACAAAACGAGTTTTGAGCCGGCCCTCACCACCACTCATCACCAAATGGCCGTCATATAGCGCAAGCAGCTTGGCGAGTTCGTCGTAGAGCTTGAAGATTTTTTGCTTATCGCTCACTTTGCGGAGCGAGAGACGTGGATAAATACCATAAAGATTCAGGCTAGGATGGCCAGCGAGAGGTAGTGGTAACTGCAGCGCGCGCGCCAGTGGTGCTAAAGCTCGTATAAACTCTTCAAAGCGCTGTGGTGGCACATAAAACCCCTCAAACAAGCGCGGCACACCGATATGCGCGGCATCAGGCCAGCGGTACTGATCGAGCGCAGCAAACCCTGCCGCTACATCTTCATCACCGTCATCTTCAGCGATGGTGACGATTGTCTCACCCGCAGATTGCAACTGCTCGAGCTTGGCCTGTTTGCGAGCACGTGTCCGAGTGTTAAAGTCATCGAGTGTCACGAGCAAAACTGCCTGCGGCGTAAACTGCTGGGCAGCTGCCTCATAAAAAGCATACTTCTTGCCATCGCGGCGGAGCTGCTCAAAAATCGCTGCGTCGAGATAGCTAAGCTGTGCTGGTTGGAGTGCGTCAATATCATCAATCGCAGCCTGAGCATCGCTACTATTCCGAAATACCAGAGCTGCCATTGTCTTGCGAAAGCTAAAGAATTCTGTCTTGAGAATAAGCTCGTCAATGATCCCTAGCGTTCCCTCGCTCCCCACAAAGAGCGGCCCAAGGTCAAACGTCCCGTCCGGTTGCTTGACCCGTGCAATACCACTATAACCAGACGTATCATTGGGGTTAATCTGCTCGATCAGCGCTGCATTATCAGTAATAATCGCATCGACACGACGATAAATATCCCCTTCAAACCCAGGCAAACCCTTGCGCCGGCTGAGCTCACGCCGCGAGAGACGCTCTGTCTGCATAACGTCACCGTTGGCGAGTACAACCTCGATCTGATCAATCGCTTCAGCTGGATCGGTCGCTCGGCTGAGGAGCGTCCCGCGTGCACCAGCTGCAATAACTCCACCAACTGTACCTCGCTGGCCAGTCAGTGGCCCAACACCAGCACCATGCATGCTCAGTGCTGCCGCTACACTGCGTGCTGGTACACCTGGCTGGACGCGAACCCGCTGCGATTTGCCATCATATTCAAAGATCGTGTCGAGAGCTGTTGTATCGAGCAGTATCCCCTGGCCCACGGCACCACCCAGCGCACCACAGCCAGCGCCGCGTGTGACAACTGGTATAGTGTGGCCCTTCTCAGCCATTTGCCAGGCAAAACGGGTAATCTTGCGAATATCACTCACAACGCGCGGCACTACCACGAGTTCTGGCGTTGCCGCTAGAATACCGGCATCTGCACTGACTGACGCACGCCAATCGGCCCGAGTCGAAACAGACCCGGCAATATGACTGCGTAAATAATTTGCAATTTTACTCACATTTCCCCCGTTAGCTTACTGCTTATACTATAGCACAGGGCAGCGCATTTGCACCAGGTGCGGTACAATAAAAATGTGAACTTATCGACACAGCTCTCTCAGATCAAAGGCGTTGGGCCAAAAACAGCTGAGCAACTGGCTCAGGCTGGACTCTCGACCGTCAATGATCTCATTATGTTTTTGCCACGCAAGCACGATGATTTTACTGCGGTGAGCTCAATCGCAACGTTGACACCAGGCAATGTGACGATCACGGCGCGCTGCGAATCAATCAGCACGCGTACGGTGCGGCGTGGTCTCCGCATTACCACAGCAGTATTGGCAGATAGCTCGGGCAAGCTTAATGCCGTGTGGTTTAATCAGCCGTATCGAGTACAGCAGCTCGCGAGTGGGGATGAATGTTACTTTCGGGGACAATTTGAGTATAAGAATGGCCGCTACCAACTCACCAACCCAAGTGCCGAGCGTGTCAAAGAGCTTGTCCATCATGACACCAACCTGCTGCCCATCTACCACGCAGTACACGGCCTCAAAAGCCAACTGGTGCGCAAACTACTTACTGAGCTACGACCACTGATAACAATGCTACCCGAGACACTCCCCCCGCACATTGTTGCACGCGAAGGCTTAATGAGCCGGAGCGAGGCGCTGCTTGCGATACATTTCCCTACCACATCAGAGGATGTCGCAAGAGCACGCCAGCGCTTTGCCTTTGAGGAACTCTTTAGCTTACTGCTTGCTAGTCAGCTCAATCGCCAGGCGCACGCTCAGCTCCAAGGCTATGTCATACCGTTTGAGCAAGCTATTGTAAAATCATTTGTGAGTGCTCTACCCTTTACTCTCACAGACGATCAACGCCGAGCAGCCTGGGATATCCTGCAAGACTTTCAGCGTAGTACACCAATGAATCGCCTCCTCCAAGGTGACGTGGGGAGTGGCAAAACAGTGGTCGCTGGCCTGGCCGCTCGCCAGGCTGCCAGTGCTGGCTACCAAACCGCCTTGATGGCACCGACAGAGATTCTTGCCCGTCAGCACGCCGCCACGCTCGATGCATTACTTACGCCCTTTGGTATCAAAGTTGGGCTACTGACTGGCAGCGTGACCGGTGCTACGCGTAGTGAGCTTGTGCAGCGAATTGCACGCGGCGAGGTAGATGTCGTAGTAGGAACGCACGCACTCATCCAAGACTCGGTGAATTTTGCACGGCTTGGCTTTGTGGTAATCGACGAGCAGCATCGCTTTGGCGTGACGCAGCGCCAGAAGCTCCTTGATAAATCCGGCCATATGCTACACCTACTTGCTATGACAGCGACACCGATCCCCCGCAGCCTTGCCCTGACCGTCTATGGTGAGCTTGATATTAGCGTTATTAGTCAGCGCCCAGCGGGTCGCCAGCCGATCATTACCAAAATTATTTCTCCCGCCTCGCGCCCAGCCCTGTACCAACGCGTCACGAAGGAGCTCGAGGCCGGCAACCAAGCCTATGTCGTCTGCAGCCTCATCGATGACAACCCCGATAACGACGCACGCAGCGTTGAGGCAACCGTACGTCATCTCAAGAGTAGCACCTTAGGCCGGTGGCGAATTGGCTTGCTTCATGGCAAGATGAAGCCTGCCGACAAAGAACGGGTGATGCAAGAATTTCACCAGCATGCGTATGATATTCTTGTGAGTACCACAGTAGTAGAAGTTGGTGTTGATGTGCCAAATGCGACAGTAATGATGATCGAGGATGCCGAGCGATTTGGTCTTGCCCAGCTCCACCAGCTGCGTGGCCGAGTGGGACGTGGCGCACGCCAGAGCTACTGCTATCTTTTGCTTAATAACCACAGCAAGCCGAGCCAGCGCCTGCGCGAAGTGGAGGCCTCAAACGATGGATTCCACCTCGCCGAAGTCGACATGCAGCTCCGTGGCCCAGGCGAAATTTACGGCAAAGCCCAGCACGGCGCACTCAATCTGCGCATTGCAAGCCTGGCCGACAGCAAGGCAATCGCCCGAGCCCAAAAAGCAGCCCAGGCCTTTATTACCAGAGGTGATTCGCTTGATCACTACCCAGAGCTCCAAGCAGCCGTGCAGCGCAACCAACGGCTCACGACGCTCAATTAAGCTAGGATAATCTTACCTATTCATAATGCTGCTTATTTCATTTTCTCTATCCTTGCCCATTTAGCCTGCAAGGATCGGAAATATCAACAAAACACACCCGTAGTGATAATCCAGCCACGCCAAAATCTGCTATACTATATGAGATATGTACAGTGGAACAACCTTTCGAGACCAGTCGGGGCACTTGGTTGGTGTTCATCAGCGAATCGACCAGCTCGCACGGCGCGACCTTGGCCAGATGTGCAGCCACCATGTCGCCATTCTCCACTTCCCGAGCTCGCGCGACATTCTCCATTTCGAGGGCAATAATGGTCCCGACGGTATCAAACGCAAAAGCCCCAGCGTCGATGAACCCTGGCACTACATCGACCCTACCAAGCCAGACGACCGCGACCTCGTCGTTATGATTCTCGATCATCATTACAATCTCGTCCAGGCACTACGCCAAGGCAACACAGTGCGTGCCGCCTTTGAGGCAGCGTGGATGTCGCACGCTATCGTCGATGGCCTCACGCCGGCTCATCATTACCCGCTGAGCGATAAAATTGAGGAGCTCTGGGGTCACCCCAAAGAGGAGCGTCTTACCGTCTTAGATAAAAATTTCATCCATGGGACAACGGGGCTCGATACCATCAACAAAAACTGGGAATACTGGGGGGCGAAAGGCGTCTTTGCGACGCATGTTCTCTTCGAACTTGGCGTGGCAGCCTCGATGCGTACCGCCCGTTTTGCCGACACCTGTCCATCACCCGAGTGGGTGGCTGAGGCAGAGCAGCTTGGCCTCGAGGCAGTCTTTTTGCGAGCAGTGCAGCGAGTGTATGCACTGGATATGTATCACACGTTTTGGCGTAATGGCTGGACGACGGGCCTAGCCTTGCAGACACGCAACGAGCTCATCCCAGAGATCGTTCGCACCGTTGCCTATGCGTGGTACAGTGCGCTGTGCGAGGCTTATCCATTATGAAAGTCCGAGTGATCGCCGGGCGCTATGGCGGGCGCTGGCTCGATGCGCCAGACAACCGCCGTACTCACCCAATGGGCGAGCGAGTCCGCAATGCGCTGTTCAATTCGCTTGGCGATGCAGTGCACGATGCCCGCATCCTCGATGCCTTTGCGGGCACTGGCGCAGTTGGTCTCGAAGCCTTGAGCCGTGGAGCTCGCCAGGCGGTGTTTGTCGAGCGTGACCGCCTCGCCTTTACCATCCTCTGCAAGAATATCGCAGCGCTTGGTGCAGATCCATCCACTACTGCAGTCAAAGCTGGCGTCGGCCCATGGCTTGGCACTTATGATGGCGAAGCGTTCGATATCATCTTCGCCGACCCACCATATCACGATCTCCAGCTTGCGACAGTTAGCCGGCTTTTTGCCCTTCTCAAACCAGGCGGATTTATGGTATTATCACATACAGGAATAGGTGAGGGGCCAAAATTAGCAAACGACATTGTTGTGGTGGACAATCGTAGTTATGGAAACGCACACCTCACCTTTTTCCGCCGAGCTGATGAGCGCAGCTAGGGTTGCAGATATGTCAGCTCGTTTGGTATAATATCCTTGCTATGCGGATGTGGTGGAATTGGTAGACACGCATGCCTTAGGAGCATGTGCCCTCGTGGCGTGAAGGTTCAAGTCCTTTCATCCGCACCAGCTATTTGTAAATTTGATGCCGTTTTTTGCGGCACTTTTTTATGATTTGGAGTAAAGGGTTTTCTTTTTCACAGCCTTACTCAAGAATTCTATAGAAGTGTTCTATTTCTCAAATATAATCCTACTCCAATAGTAAAATCCGTTGGGCGCGATAAATGCTCGATAGCCCCATCAGATAACATAGACAAACAAGCACTGGTATTGCAAAGTAGAAACTATATATAGTACAGAAGGAGCAACAAATGAGCCAACAGTTAGAACGAGAGCGCACATTCCTCGCAAAAGAGCTGCCGCAAGAAATCAAAACAACCAAGCCAACTCGCATTGTTGATATTTATATCCCAGACACGCCAGCGCATTCTCACCTTCGGCTCAGACAAAACGGCAAAACATATGAAATCACCAAGAAGACCTCCGTTGCAGCAGGTGATGCGTCCGAGCACATTGAGCAAACCATCCCTTTGACGGAGGAAGAATTCGCAGCACTCTCACGTTGCAGTGCAAAGCGCGTCGCAAAGGACCGCTACCGCGTCGTGATCGATGGCACACTCGCCGAAATTGACGTATTTATCGAGGATCTGGCTGGGCTGGTGTTAATAGATTTTGAGTTTGATACAGAAGCCGAGAAGAATAATTTCACTCCACCAAGCGTTGCCCTTGCCGACGTTACACAGGAGCATTTCATTGCTGGAGGCCTGCTCGCCGGCAAGACATACAGCGCTATTGCGCCAGAGCTTGCGCGGTTTTGCTATAAAAAGCTTAATAGAGAGTAGTCCTTAGTTTATTCGGCACTCACTATAAAAATACGCACCCAGTAGGGTGAGTATTTTTATATACTGCAAGTTTTCGCTCTTTTGGTCAGTGTATGAAAGTAAAGGTTTTTATTCCGTTACGCCCAAAACCCCATCTAGAGCATAGGCGGTTGTTTCCCAGCCATTGACGGCAATGCTGTCGATGCCCATCGCGCGGACTGGGTAGTCGTTGCCTCCTTCTTCGATCTTATCACCAAAGAAGAGGACTTCGCTTTTTTCTAGCCCATTAGCTTCAAGCAGCTTCTTCATGCCATAGGCTTTGTCGATGCCAGGACGAGTAATATCGGTGCTAGTGGTGCCACCAATGCGCACTTCGAGGCCAGGCAGTTGTGCCGCCACTTTGTCGCGGTAGACTGGCCGAACATCCTTATATTTCTCTGCCCAGGCGTATTTTTCCTCCGGAGTGGCTTGCTGGCCCAAGGCAGATATAGTGATCTGGCTCTGGCGATCCTCGATAATCTCACCCGCTGGGTGTTCACACCAGATCCCCATCTCTCGTGCGGTCGACTCAAGCACGCTCACGATTTGCGCCTTTTGCTCGTCCGTCAGATCCTCAGCATACTGCAGTTGCCACTCACCCGCCTGTGGGTCGAAGCGGTAATAGCGCGTGCCACACGTCGGCATAGCGTGAAACTTGCCCAGCAGCTCGGGCGACACATCAAGGCGGCTGGTCACCTGCTTTTGGATCTGCTTGAAGTCTCCACCGGTGATGACGCACACATCATACTTCTCCAGCAAGCGCCCGAGTAGAGCCGCCATCCGGTCACTCACAGGTGACTTCGTTACTGCCAACGTATCGTCTAGATCAAATGCGATTAGTTTTTTCATGACAAATTCTCCTCTTGTAGCTACTAATGTGCCATTATCATACCATAAAATATGACAAATACATAATAGAATAATCGGTCGCTACCATTCTACCAAGCACAAGCCATCGGCAACATCCATCTATCGTACAAGCACGAAGCTATTTTTGCCTTTTTTGATCAAGCTTGGATTCGTCGCTGGTTGATCACTGGTGATTTTTGCACCATCAAGGCTAATGGCATTGTTTTTGATAAGGCGGCGTGCTTCGCCATTGCTAGCGCAGACCTCAGCCTCCACCAGAGCGGTTACTACTGATTGAGGTGAGACGGTTGGGATCTCGTCAGCCAGCGCGTCAAGATCTTCCTCGCGCAGTGTCGATAGGTCATTGTCACCAAAGAGCACACTGGTTACTCGCTCCACACTCTCGCGGCGCTCATGGCCATGGACGATATCGGTTACTTCTCGTGCTAGAGTCTTTTGTAGGGTGCGCGCGCCAGGGTTAGTGCGGTGGGTGTTGATCAATGTTTCGATAGTTGCTTGATCAAGTAACGTGTAGATCTTGATCAAGTCTTCGCTCGTCTCGTCATCGCAGTTGAGCCAGAATTGGTAGAATTTATATGGGCTGGTCAGTGCTGGGTCAAGCCATATTGCACCACCCTCCGACTTGCCGAATTTCACCCCTGTCTGTTTATTGATTACCAGCGGTGCCGTCAAGACATGGGCTTCGCCACCCTCGAGCTTACGAATGAGCGACACACCTGTCACGCTATTACCCCATTGGTCGGCACCAGCCAATTGCAGCGTCGCACCCTTCTCGCGGTACAGATGCAAGAAGTCATAACCTTGAATCAATGCATAGCTAAATTCACCATAGCTAATGCCAGCCCCACCTTCGCCAATTCGCTGCTGCACAAAATCGCGGTCGAGCAGCTGCGTCATACTCACGTGCTTACCGATCTGGTGCAAAAAATCGACATAATTAACGTGAGCAAACCAATCGGCGTTATTGACTACCGCAAAATCCTGGCCGCGAAATATCTGCCGAAACTGCGCCGTTAAGCCCTCAACGCTGCGCGCTACGGTCTCGGCATTACGGAGGTCACGTTCTTGCTTTTTGCCGTCTGGGTCGCCAATCATGCCGGTTGCACCGCCCACAAGCAATAGTGGTGTGTGTCCATGGTCAATGAAATGCCGGCACAGCATCATGACGGCCAAGTTACCAATCGTCATACTCGGTGCACTGGGGTCGACCCCAAAGTAGAAGGTGCGTGGCTCATTAATGTCAGTAATATCGGCAAATGTCGTTTGGTTGATAAATCCACGCCAGGTTAATTCTTCTGCTAAGGTCATATATCCTCCACTCTTGCTCTTTCTTATACTCATGTATTGCTATTTATTGTAGCACGAAAGAGGAGTCACGTGGCGGGAAAGACTAGCCCTACCCACCCACATAATGCTATAATGCAGAGGAATATCGTGTGTTAGAGGAATAAGAGATCGTGGTTAAAAATAATTTATCACATCGAGTTAGCGTCTACTCCAATCTTGCAGCCAAGCGCCGCACCAAAAAAGACGCCGAAGCCCGCCGCAAAGCGGAATACTTGGCGAGCCTACCCAAGCAGCCCCTCAAGCGGCTACTCTATCGGATGCATCCACGCCGGGTGGCACAATTTTTATTTAGCAAGCGTGGAGCTTTTGCCATCCTCAAGGTGATTGGTGGGTTTTTCCTTGTACTGGCCCTCATTATTGCTGGGCTCTTCACCTACTATCGTAAAGACCTCGATGCAATTCGCCCAGGCGAGATCGACAAGCGCGTCCAGACCACCGTTACCAAATACCTCGACCGCAGCGGCCAACTCCTCTGGGAAGACAAAGGTAACGGCGATTACAAGCTGGTGGTTGACGGCAACCAGATTAGCGACTACGTGAAGAAAGCGACAATCGCTGTGGAGGACCGCGATTTTTACAACCACCACGGTATCAGTCTGGCTGGTATTTCTCGCGCATTCTTGAGTAACTCGCAGGGTAATGCTGTGCAGGGTGGCTCGACGCTCACACAACAGCTCGTTAAGCAAGCCTTTTTTGAGAAAAGTGAGATCGAAAAACGCGGCCTCGATGGTGTACCACGTAAGATTAAGGAGGTGATTCTCTCGATTGAAGTTGAGCGTATGTACAACAAAGATCAAATCCTTAACCTCTACCTCAACGAAGCATCGTATGGTGGCCGCCGCAATGGTGTTGAATCGGCCGCACGCACCTACTTCCAGAAGCCAGCCAAGGATCTCACTCTAGCCGAATCGGCCCTACTGGCTGGTATTCCGAATAGCCCAGGACTCTACGACCCGTATTACGTACCAGGTAATAGTGCCCTCATTGCACGCCAGCACAAGGTGCTTGATAGTATGGTTGAGATGAATTACATTACCAAAGAGCAGGCTAACGAAGCAAAGCAAGTTCCCATTCTTGACACTGTGAGACCAAAGGCTGAGCAGTATGCCGACATAAAAGCGCCGCACTTCGTCCTGATGGTACGCGACCAGCTCGAAAAAGAGCTGGGCAAATCAACCGTTGGCAAAGGCGGTCTCACCGTTACAACCACGCTTGACTCTACACTCCAAGGCAAGCTTGAGACTCGTATGCAAAGTATGTTTAATGGCAAGCTTACTAATTCTCACTGTGGTAATACTAACTGTGCGACCTATGCTGGCTTTACCAATGGCGCAGCTGCTATTGAGGATAATAAAACAGGTCAAGTGGTAGCGCTGGTTGGGAGTCGAGACTTTAACTATGACGTCTTTGGTCAAAACAATGCCGCTACCGCCTTTATCCAGCCTGGCTCATCCATCAAGCCACTGGTCTATGCTCAGCTCTTCCAAAACAAGGGCAATGGCAGGACTAACTATGGGAGTGGCTCTGTCCTCTCCGATTCAAAGATCAGCTTTGGCAGCTGGACGCCGCAAAACGCCGATGGCAAGTTCCAAAACAACATTAATCTCCGCCAAGCCCTTGCTCGCTCACGCAACATCCCCGCCATCAAAGCTATGCAAGAAAATGAGCGCAATAGGCGTGGCAGCACCTGGCAGACTATTCGCGAGATGGGAGACAGCGCCTACTGTACCCAAGGTGCAGATGCTCAAGCTGGCCTATCAAGCGCCATCGGGAGCTGTGGTACACGCCTCGTCGACCACGTCAATGCCATCGCATCTTTGGCGCGGATGGGCACCTACACCCCGCAATCAACAGTTCTCAAAGTAACCAATAGCACCGGCCAAGTCCTCAAGCAATACACCGCCTCTACCAAGCAGGTGATCGACCAACAAGCTGCCTACATCGTCAATGACATCCTCGGTGACTCGAGTGCCCGAGCCAACCTGGGTGGTGGGCAAGACTATATGCCACAGATGAACCGCCTCAAGGCAAAAACCGCTGTCAAGACTGGTACATCAAACTCCGAGATTAATGGTAAAGTAGTAGCGAAGGATATCTGGACGGTTGGCTACACACCAGCACTGTCGATGGCTGTTTGGCTCGGTAATTCGGACACTTCGCCACTGCGTAATGGTAACTCGCTCATCCCCGCCATGCTGCTCGACTACACTATGGCCGACGCCACGCAATATTACGTCAGCCAACACAAAGCATCGTACAGCGACTGGTTCTCTGCACCCAGCGGTATCCAGCGGATCAACAATGAGATCTATCCATCGTATTACAACAAAAACTCTAACCGCAGCAGCAACACAATGTCATTCGACCGGGTGTCTAAGAAAAAGGCCACAAACTGTACACCAGAGTCAGCTCGTGTGGATATCCCCGTCACTCGATCGAAAGACTCGTCGGGTAAAGAAACCGTCTCAGCCCAAGATGGCTATGACGCCACCAGCAATGACGACACCCATCGCTGTACCGACTCCAAGCCAAGTGTCTCCGTCGCCGTAAGCTCTAGTGGGCAATCGGCGACGGTATACTACCGACAGGGTAGTCATCCTCTCCAGCAGTTAGAGGTGAAGGTGGGTGACCAGCTCGTTGGTACGCGCCACGTCAGTAGCGATGGCGACACCAACGTCTCTATCCCCTCCTCTGCTGGCAAAAACTTCACAGTGACTGCCACATTGACAGACAGTGTATACTACAGCGACAAAAATACCGCTCATGGCCAGCGAACAAGCTAGTGCGTTTGTAGAGAACAATGAAATACCCTGCGACTGTATGTGCAGGATTTTTTATAGTGGAGTTTAAATATAGAATTATATATCTACTCCAAGCTTGTTATTTATCCCCTAGAAGTAGCCTACACCCTTCGAATAAGATATCGGAGGATAGGCATCTCCATAATGGGAATATCAAGAAATTTAGGGCTTACGATTAAAAATAGAATACATCTGCTTTGGAGTCGATCATCGCGATTCTAGCTCATCCAAGATACATCCTTAGCCTATTATCTCTCACAGCATGCCTTCGCGCAATCAGCTTACACTCCGCACTTCATTACATTTTCTCCAGCTTCACCGGACATAATTGGGACTCACGATCATACAGAGACGTTATGATCATAAGGAAAGCAATAAAGGTTCCACTACCCTCACCAACTGCCGATGCAGCTCCGGCGCTCCCGCCAGCCAGGTGAAGTTCTCGTGAGAGCGGTTCAGGGCGTCATGGTAATCCATGGGGCTACCAGCAATATCGGTATAGACACCTCCTGCTTCCTCAATAATGATCTGCTGCGCGACGTTGTCCCAGATCTTGCTCGTTTGGTTGGCGCAAGCGCCATAGGCACCCCTCGCAACCATTGCTTGGTCGAAAACACTGTTGGAGGAGCGAAGATTACGGATCGAGAGGATGATGGCGCCGAGTAGCTCAGCCTCGTGCTTTGTCCGGGCTGGATCTTCAGGGTGGCCGTCAATACCATAGGCGACAAGACTATTGGCAAGGTCGGATTCGCGCGAGACATGGATCTTCTGGCCATTGCACCAGGCACCCGCACCCTTGGTCGCAATGTAGAGCTCGCCAAAGGCAGGCAGGGCAATGCCACCCGCCACTGGTGTGTCATGGTCGAGCAGCCCAAGCATAATGCCATACTGTGGTAGCCCCGCCGCGAAGTTACTTGTCCCATCGATCGGGTCAACCACCCAGGTGTAGCGCGACCCGTTATCGGCGCAGCCCAGTTCCTCGTCGATAAT
>ERZ772971.1395-NODE-1395-length-14101-cov-9.183255_pt1 | contig 14101 bp, 10 predicted proteins | sample MGYA00511943_ERZ772971 | MGnify/ENA primary metagenome ERZ772971 (study PRJEB29015, sample SAMEA2737929) | human oral metagenome | biome: human oral; feature: human-associated habitat; material: dental | place: China | collected 2144 ... | reverse complement strand
CCGAGATCGAGGACGAGGAGGGCATCGCGCTATGAGCAGGCTGAGGGAGTTGATGAAAGAGCTTTGCCCGGATGGGGTGGAATATAAGAAGCTGGGGGATGTGGGAACACTTGTTAGAGGAAAAAGATTTGTAAAAAATGATTTTGCAGATATTGGAGTACCAGCCATTCATTATGGGGAAATGTATACCTATTACGGAATTTCTAGTAGTGAAGCTAAAACAAAAATACGTGCAGAAATCTCATCAAAGATGAGGTATGCACAAACCAATGATGTTATTATTGTAGGCGCAGGCGAAACTGTTGAGGATATTGGAATCGGTGTAGCTTGGCTGGGAAAAGACGATGTAGCTGTACATGATGCTTGCTATATTTTTCGACATAATATGAATCCGATATATGTATCGTATCTCTTGCGTACAGAAAGCTACCACAAACTAATTAAGAAATATATTACTACAGGGAAAATATCGTCTATTTCGGCGCAAGGCTTAGCGAAAGCGATCATTCCCGTCCCGCCATTGGAAATTCAAAATGAAATCGTAAAATTATTAGACAGTTTTACGGAGCTTACAACGGAGCTTACCGCAGAGCTTACAGCGGAGCTTACCTTGCGGAAAAAGCAGTATAATTTTTACCGCGACAGCCTTTTGAATTTTGTCCGTGTGGATGATACAATCGTTCAGACAGACAGACAGACAGACAGACAAGCTCAAAGAATAAGTGAATTTGGGCTGTGGCGGAAAACGCAACATATAGAGTGGAAAAGTTTACGAGATATTTCCGTGCGAATTTCTTCGGGAGGAACGCCAAGAAAAACAAATTCTGCTTATTATACTGGCGGTACAATTCCTTGGTTGCGAACTCAAGAGGTGGAATTTAATTATATTGAGAAAGCGACATCTTTTATTACAGAAGAGGGATTAAAAAACTCATCGGCGAAATGGATCCCTGCACACTGTGTTATTGTTGCCATATCTGGTGCGACGGCTGGACGAAGTGCTGTCAATAATATCCCTGTTACAACGAATCAGCATTGTTGTAACATTGAAGTTAACGAGGAAATGGTTGAGTATAAATATGTGTTCTATTGGGTAAAAAGCCAATATGAAAAGTTGAAAGGGCTAGGGCGCGGCGCACGGGCAGATTTGAGTGCAGAAATTATAGCCAACTATCCTATCCCTGTTCCGCCTCTTTCTGAACAGTGCCGCATCGTCTCCATCCTCGACCGCTTCGACGCCCTATGCAACGATCTCACAAGCGGCCTCCCTGCCGAGATCGCCGCTCGCAAGAAGCAATACGAACACTATCGCGACCGACTGCTGACCTTTCCAAGAAGCAACGGATAGTTCTAATGCATGGATTCATGAAGAAAACACAGAAGACCCTGGTACGAGAAATCGAACGTGCGAAAAAATATCGTGTGATTTATTGCGAGAGAGAGGAGAAATGACATGGATGATTTGGATCGCTATATTGCAGAGCAGATGAAAGACCCCGCTTTTCGCGAAGAACACGAACGGACACGTTTGGAATTCGCACTTACAGAACTCCTGATTACGGCACGCATGGAGCAGGATCTGACACAGAAAGAATTGGCGGAGAAATCGGGGGTTCGCCAATCGAACATCAGCCGTATTGAAAAAGGACAGGCGGTACCTTCCTTGGTGACGCTTGATAAGATTGCAAAGGCATTGGGAAAGGAAGTCCAAGTCAGTTTTGTCTGATGGGGCGAGGAGGTCGGTACATTGTACTATAACCTGATTGCAAGCGCAGAAGAGAGCACGGTGCTCGCGCAGTATGTTCGCGAGGAGCGGGCGCCGTATGCGGCGTATCAGTCGGAGGCGGCGCTTGAGCGAGCATTGATCGGGCTGCTGGAAGAGGAAGGCTATACGTATCTTCGGATTCATGACGAGGCGGAGCTGGTCGCGAATCTTCGAGAGCAGCTTTCGGCGCTCAATGATTATGCGTTCAGTGATGCGGAGTGGGAGAGGTTCTTCAAGGCGTCAATCGCGCCTGCGGGCGACGGCATTGCAGAGAAGACGCGGCGCATTCAGACGGATTACATTCAGAATCTTCGGCGCGATGACGGAACGACGAAGAACATCAAGCTGATCGACAAGGAGAACATTTATAACAATCGTTTGCAGGTCATCAATCAATATGCGGTAGAGGGCGGTGCGGACGCTCAAGCAGAGAATGCGGCGGCTCATGCGAATCGCTACGATGTGACGATTCTCGTCAACGGCTTGCCGCTCGTGCATTTGGAGCTGAAGCGGCGCGGCGTGGAGATTCGGCAGGCGTTCAACCAGATCAATCGCTATCAGCGCGACAGCTTCTGGGCAGGTGCGGGGCTGTATGAGTATGTGCAGGTTTTCATCATTTCGAACGGGACGAATACGAAGTATTATTCCAATACGACGCGTGCAAGTCATATCCGCGAGATGGATGCGGCGGGGCGCAGGGCGAGCAAGAAGACGAGCAACAGTTTTGAGTTCACGTCGTTTTGGGCGGATGCGAGCAATCGCCTCATCACCGATCTCATGGATTTTGGACGCACGTTCCTCGCGAAGCATACCCTGCTCGCCGTCTTGACGCGCTATTCGATCTTTACGACGGAAGAGGTGCTGATGCTCATGCGTCCGTACCAGATTGCGGCAACGGAGCGCATTTTGTCGCGCATCAAGATCGCGTCGAATTACAAGACTTGGGGCAAGATCGAGGGCGGCGGCTATATCTGGCACACGACGGGCTCGGGCAAGACGTTGACTTCGTTCAAGACGGCGCAGCTTGCCGCAGGACTGCCGGATATTGACAAGGTGCTCTTCGTGGTCGACCGCAAGGATCTTGACTATCAGACGATGAAGGAGTACGACCGCTTCGAAAAGGGAGCGGCGAACGGCAATACGTCGACGCGCGTGCTCGCGGGGCAGCTCGCGAATGATGCGGCGCGCATCGTCGTCACAACGATTCAGAAGCTCGCTATGTTCATCAAGCAGAACAAGACGCACGCGATCTACGGCAAGCATGTCGTGCTGATTTTCGATGAGTGCCATCGCTCGCAGTTCGGCGATATGCACACGGCGATTGCGAAGGCGTTCAAGAAGTATCATATCTTCGGCTTTACGGGAACGCCGATTTTCGCGCCGAATGCGTCGGGCGCGGGCAAGCCTTCGGCGCGGACGACGCCGCAGCTTTTCGGCGACAAGCTCCACACCTATACGATTGTGAACGCCATCAACGACGGCAATGTGCTGCCGTTTCGCATTGATTACATCAACACGATGAAGAGCAAGGCGGAGATCGAGGACAAGGAAGTGCGTGCCATTGACCGCGAGAAGGCGCTCGCTGCGCCCGAACGCATCCGTGCCGTGACGGAATATATCCTCGCGCATTTCGATCAGAAGACGATGCGCGGCAAGGCGTATTCGCTCAAGGGACAGCGTGTCTTGGGGTTCAATTCGATGTTCGCGGTCGCGTCGATTCCTGTCTGCATGAAGTATTACGAGGAGTTCAAGCGTCAGCTGGCAGCGGCGGGGCGCGACCTTGCGGTTGCGACGATTTTCAGCTATGCGGCGAACGAGGACGATCCCGAGGACGCTTTGCCCGATGAGGATTTTGATACGGCGGGGCTTGACCGCACGAGCAGCGACTTCCTTTCGGACGCGATTGCGGACTATAATGCGCGTTTTTCTACGAATTTTTCGACGGACGGGGATTCCTTCCAGAATTATTACAAGGATCTTTCTCAGCGCATGAAGAAGCGCGAGATCGATTTGCTCATCGTCGTCAATATGTTCCTCACGGGCTTTGACGCGACGACGCTCAACACGCTTTGGGTGGACAAGAACCTCAAGTACCATGGGCTGATTCAGGCGTTTTCACGCACGAACCGCATTTTGAATTCGGTCAAGACGTTTGGCAATATCGTTGCTTTTCGCAATCTGGCGAAAGCGACGGACGATGCGATCTCGCTTTTCGGTGATGAGAATGCCGAGAGCGTCGTGCTGCTGCGAGGTTTTCGCGACTACTACGACGGCTATGACGATGCGAGCGACCGTCACCACAAGGGCTATGCGGAGCTTATCCTGGAGCTGCGCGAGAAGTTCGCTGTCGGTGAGCCGATCTTGGGCGAGCAGGCGCAGAAGGATTTCGTGCGCATCTTCGGCAGCATTCTGCGCCTCAGGAACATTCTCACGGCGTTTGATGATTTTGAGGAAAATGATCCTCTCCTGCCGCCGCGCGATTTGCAGGATTACCAGAGCATGTACTTGGACATTCATCGCGAGATGACGGGCGCAGGAAATGCGGAGAAGGAGAACATCAACGACGATGTCGTGTTCGAGCTGGAATTGATCCGGCAGGTGGACATCAATATCGACTACATTCTGCTGCTTGTGGAGAAGTATCATGCATCGAACGGCATGGATCAGAGCATCATCGGAGCGATTGACCGCGCCGTCGGCGCAAGTCCCGAGCTTAGGAGCAAGAAGGAGCTGATCGACGGCTTCATCAAGACGGTCAACACGAGTACGAAGGTGATGGAGGACTGGCGCACCTATGTCGATGCGGAGAAGGAAAAGGCGCTTGAGAAAATCGTGCAGGAGGAGAAGCTGAAGCCCGAGGAGACGGAGAAGTTCGTCCGAAGTGCGCTGCGCGACGGCAGGTTCAAGACGACGGGCACGGCGATTGATACGATCCTGCCGCCCGTTCGCCGCTTCGGCGGCGCTCGCGCCGAGAAGAAGGCGGGCGTCATTGAAAAGCTCAAGACGTTCTTTGCGACTTTCATGGGGCTGGTGGAGGAGTGAGGAGGGGCGGTAGTTATTGAAGATAGGGGCATGAATTTGTATAAAAGGTTGTTACACAAATTGGAAAATGAAGATGAGAAAATTGCGAGGAAATAGAAAGATGAGCGAAGGATATATAGCTAAAGATCGAGCATATAAGAAGAAAGAGAGGATGACATGAAGATATCAAAAATTTACGTGCAAAACTATAAACTACTCAAAGAGGTGTGTGTCGAGGTAAATCCTGATATGAATGTCTTTGTGGGTGAAAACGATGCTGGTAAAAGCACCTTGCTTGAGGTGATTTCAATTATATCGTCGGGGAAATTGAATGGATATGCTTTTAATAAGCAGATTAAGAGCAATATGTTCAATGTCGATGTCCGAAGAGATTATATGGATTCATTGAAATTGAAAAAAAGTTTGGTTACACTGCCTCAAATAGTCATGGAGGCGTATTGTGCAGATGGTGATGCACAATATCAAGGTAACAATAACTCATGGAAGGAAGATATGGCAGGGATTCGGGTAGTGGTTGAATTTGACAACCAGTATGAAAAGATATACTTCTCGATGCTTAAAGAGAATGAAGTGAAGGATATTCCCGTGGAGTTTTATAGAGTTGAATGCACGTATTTTAGTGGGGAACCCGTTGTTTATCGAAAATGTCCGATACGGTCTGTTTTTGTTGATACGACGCGCAAGGATTATACTGGCGTTGTTGATCGATTTGTATCAGAAAATATAACGCAGTATCTTTCGCCTTCAGACCAGGTTGATTTGAGTCTTGCGTACAGAAAAGTTCGTTCTGATTTTAAGAACAGTGCTACAATGGTAAAACTTAATGACGAATTACAGAAGAGTCAGGTGATTAATGGCAGAAATGTATCTATTGAGTTAAGAGAGAATGAGATTGACGAATGGAAACGCCAAATGGCGATATCTGTTGATGGTATTCCGTTTGACCAGATCGGTTTTGGTACGCAGAATGCAATTAAAGTGGAACTTGCTATTGAACATGATGAAGATGCTGTAAATATGATTTTTATGGAAGAACCTGAGAATTGTTTATCTTATACAAACATGGCAAAATTGGTGCACCGTATTTCCATGACAGCTGGGAAACAAATCTTTATATCTACACACAGTAGTTTTATTGCAAATAAGTTAAATTTAGGAAAACTATTTTTCATCAAAAATGGAGATATACATCCGTTCAGAAATATACCGCTTGATACAATAAATTATTTCAAAAAACTTCCTGGATATAATACCCTGCGCTTAGTGTTGGCAGAAAAAGTTATTCTTGTGGAAGGACCGACAGACGACCTTATTATTCAGAGAGCATATAAAGACAAAAAAGGAGTTCTCCCCAGTGAAAATGGAATCGACATTATAGCTGTTGATTCATTAGCTTTTAAGCGGTATTGTGATATAGCGGTACTGCTTAATAAAACGATTGCAGTAGTGACAGATAACGATGGCGATATAGAAAATAATGTTAAGAAAAAGTATAAGGAGTATATAAACTCGCCCTGTATTAAAATTTTTTATGAAAAAGATGAAAATTTAAATACGATTGAGCCTTCCGTTTTAGCCATGAATTGCGATAAAAGCGGCGAACCCACTAAGATATTTAAGCGCGCCATTTCCAAAAATGGTTCATTGTTGAGAAGAGATAGACATGGCGTATTGGATTTTATGAGTAAGCATAAGTCGGAATGGGCATCGCGCGTCTTTGAGGCAGATGAAAACATTCAATATCCAAAATATATTGAGGCACTGATCGATGAATATCGTTAGATTTGCAGCAGCCGGCTCTGGCAAAACGTACGGAATATGTCAGCAAGCTATCGTATGTGCTCATAAAAGCAAAGCCAATTGCATCCTGATGGTAACATATACGAATAGAGGCAAAAACGCGATTATAGATGAGCTTGAGGCTCAAAATAAAGGAATTATACCGGCAAATGTTGTTGTTTTAAGCTGGTATCAGTTCCTTTTGAAAGAATTAATCAAGCCTTACCAAGCATGTTTCGTTGGTATAAATGAGACGGTTTCTCTTGATTTTTCCTGCCAACGCAAAAGAAACTTTGCAAGGACTGGTGAAAAAGGCCGTTATTATACTGCGGCGAATAATATACGATCAGAGGAAGCCAGCAATCTAGCTCTATTGCTTGATGAGAAAAGTGATCATAAAGTATTTGAACGATTGGAAAAAGTGTATTCATCAATATTTTTTGATGAAGTTCAAGACTTTGCGGGTCGGGATATAAACATATTGGAAAAACTCTTTCAGTCAAATATTGATACGATCTGTGTTGGGGATGAAAAACAAGCAACGTTCCAAACGCACAGTACAAGAACCAACAGGTCAAGAACGGGGAGACATATTTTTGAATTCTTTCAATGCCTTCATAGAAAAGGCGTTGTTCAGATACAAGAGGTGTTGTGCAGCAGACGTTTTAATGCAGCTATTTGCAATTTTGCGAACAGCGTTTATCCGAATGATAAAAATATGACATCTAGTATGACGGAAAAAACCGAACATGACGGTGTATTTATCATTGCAAAAAAAGACGCAATGGTGTATTTTGAACATTTTTCACCGCAAGAAATTAGATATGATAGACGAACTTCCGGCACTTGCGGGGATGGAGCTGTAAACTTTGGTGAATGCAAGGGAATTACGTATAATCGTTGTTTGATTTATGCCAATAAAACATTCGTCCAGTTTTTAAAGGGAAAGAAATTGGAAACACCTGAAAAATACTATGTTGCTGTTACGAGAGCGAGATATAGCAATGCTATAATCGTCGATAAGCTTTTTGGTGCGGTTGGATTTGAAAAATGCAAGATAAAAATAGGTGAGGATGAGATTGAGGCGGAAAAGTATCTAGGTAATTTGGATTGAAAATTATATAGTATCTGTACCTTCATTTTGATACAGCAGCTAGATCCCCTGGCAGAATCAATGTAGAAAAAAGCAGGCGCAGTCCGTAGCTGAACTACAGACCGCACCTGCTTTTTACATTGTGCTAGAACAGATTCTCTATCAAGTGAATTTCGATAATCGTGCCTTCTTGGTCGGTGTAGAAGACGAGGGAAGCGTCGGTGTCCTCATAGCGATAGAGGTCGGTGAAGGGCAGACCGTTTCCTTCGAGTTTTTCAGGCAGATACCCGAAAGCTTGCTTGATGTCGACGATGGTGTTGCCGACATGCAGACCTTGCGGCGTCTCGATGTCGTTGGTGACGGCAGATGGCGAATGTTGTCATTTCAACGGATAAGCCTCGGTGAAAAGCTCGGGGGCGTCCGCGCGCTCGATGGTTAGCGTGAAGTCGCCGGAGGAGTAGGGACCGAGGGCGTAGGGCGGGTAGAGGAAGACGAGTTCGCCGCGCGTGCCCATGTACCAGGAGAAGGTGTCAAATCCTTTTTCCGGCGTGTGGAATCGTTTGAGCTGCTCTTCGATGTCGTAGGCGAAGAGATCCTCCTCGCGTCCAGGATATTGGGTACGGAAGGCGTTGGCTAGTGCTCGGAGCAAAGCTTCGCGGCTTGTGACGATGGCGGCGAGGGGGACTTCTTTTCCTGTCTTTGCGTCGAAGGTCGTGCCGCCTTCGCCGTGCATCGGGTGTATGCCGCCGGTGAACTCGGCGCCGAAGCTGCAGAAGCTGATCATTTGTTCGTCGACGCGTCCCCACTTCGTGATGACAGAGTAGTCGAAGTAGGCGATGTCTTCGAGGAAGCCGCCTTGGCGGTCGCCGTTCTTGCATTCATAGGCGAAATCGAAGCCCTTTTTTGCAGCTTGCGCCTCGTGCTTGTTCCAGGCGTCGAGGGCGCGAGAGAGCGTTTCGCGCTCTTCGCCTTTGACGTGAAGTATAGGATGACTGCTGTAGGTCACGCATTTTCCGTTGGCATTCAAGGCCTCGATGCGATGATCTTCGACGAGGAGCCACGGCACGGGGGCTTCGACGGAGCGTTCCTTGTCTTTGTCGGCGGAAGTTTTTGCCGGACGCGTGTACTCTTTGATTGTATCTTGCTGCGCTGCCGCATGGACGACGGATGCGAGGGGCAAGTCGCCCGAGACAGGCGCAATGGGAGCGAGCAGGAGGACGGCTGCGAGGGAGAGTGCATGGATTTTCTTCATGGGATGAACCTCCTTTTTGATGGCTCTGCATATACTTTGCTTTTTCTCGTGTGCAATCGTACGCGAAGTTGCAGCAAGACTTCGTTTAGGCTGCTGTTTGTCGGTTAACAAGCCATCGGGAATATGTTAGTCTGCCCTAGAAACAAGGGGGTTGAATATGCAAAACAACGGTTTGCCGGTTGATCGCTCGCGCAGTTTGCTGCATCGCGCCAATCAGGCTTTTTTCTTTGTCGGCGGCTTCGGCGTGGCATCTTGGGCGCCTCTCGTGCCGCTTTTGAAGGCGCGGCTCGGCGTCGCTGAGGATGTGCTTGGACTCTTGCTTCTCTGCATCGGCGTTGGCTCGCTGGTGACGATGCCTTTTGCAGGAGTCCTGGCCGGGCATTTCGGCTGCCGCCGCGTGATCGCTGTCGATTCGTTCGTCTTTGCGGCGCTTCTTGTGGCTCTTGCCAGGGTGGACAATATCGTTCTTGCTGTGCCGACGCTCCTTTTGTTCGGCTCTTCCATGGGAATTATTGATGTCACGATCAATATCCATGCTGTGCGCGTCGAGCAGCTTTTGAAGAGGCGCGTGATGAGCGGCATGCACGCGCTTTGGAGCGTGGGCGGCTTCATGGGGGCGGGACTTTTCGGCGTTTGGATGGCGCTCGGATTCACGCCCTTGGGCGCGACGGCGTGTTCGGCAGGCATCATCGTGCTCTTGGTGCTCGCCTTCGCGCGATTTTTGCTCGCGGGCAGGAGTGCGCCCGAGGGCAGGGCGCTCGCCGTGCCGCACGGCATCGTAGCCTTTGTCGCGGCGGTCGCGGGTATATCCTTCCTCGTCGAGGGCGCTGTCATGGACTGGTCGGGCGTGTTTCTCACGGAGGTGCGCGCGATGGACATGTCTCTTGCGGGCACGGGCTTCGCTGTCTTTTCTGCGGCGATGCTTCTCATGCGGCTCTTGGGTGATGCGATTGTCAATCGCCTGGGTGCGCGCCGCGTCGTATTCTTCGGTTCGGTCATCGCCATCGCGGGTTTCTTGCTCGTGATCGTTTCGTCCTCCGCGTGGCTCATCTTCCCCGGCTTCTTCGCGATCGGTTTCGGCTGCGCGAACATCGTGCCGATTTTCTTCTCATTGATGGGAAAGCAGCAGGATATGACGATCAATGCGGCGGTCGCGGCGGTGTCGACGTGCGGTTACCTCGGCGTGCTCATGGGGCCTGCCGCCATCGGTTTCATCGCACACAGCACGAGTCTTTTGGCGTCGTTCGCACTATTGGCCGTGCTGCTCTTCGTGCAGCTTCTCATTGGGCTGCATGTGTTCCGCAAGGTGGCGTGAGAAAAATTTTATCGGCGCGTGCTTATAAAGGCGGCGCAAGGGCAGCAGCAAAAGCTCTTGCGCCGTCTTTTCACTTATGTGCGATGCTCTTTGATGCACGCGAGGAAAGTCGCGCCGTAGCGCGCGCATTTTCTTTCGCCGACGCCCTTGACGTGCAGGAAGTCGTCGAGCGTTTCGGGCAGCACTTGGCACATGTCGCGCAGCGTCGCATCGGAGAAGATGACGTAGGGCGGCACGCGGTCGCGTGCGGCTAGCTCTTTCCTGAGTGCTCGGAGGTAGTCGAAGAGCGAGATGTCGACGGGCTTTTCCTTCTGCTTTCGGGGGAAGTTTTGGAAGACTTGTTCCTTGCCGCGCAGTACGGCGTAGGCGGGTTCTGCGAGCTGCAGCACGGGGTATTCGCTCTCGGTGAGCGAGAGATACCCCGTGGCGATGAAGCGCTGGATCGAGCGCTTGATCTCGGCGAGCGTCTGCTCCTGCATGATGCCGTAGGTCGACAGTTCGTCGAGGTGCAGCGTGCGCACGCGCTGCTCGGCGGAGCCTTTGAGCACCTGCGCTGTCAGCGTCATGCCGTAGCGTCCTCTCATGCGGTAGACGCACGAGAAGATTTTCTGCGCATCAAGCGTCACGTCGCGCCGCTCGAAGTCGCCCTTGCAGCTGCTGCAGCGTTCGCACGAGGCGGCGGGGCTTTCTTCGCCGAAGTAGCGCAGGATGAAGGAGCGCAGGCATTCGGGCGTGTGGCAGTAGTCGGACATCTTTTGCAGGCAGCCGAGTTCGTGCGCCTTGCGCGCGGCATCCTCGGTCGAGATGTCGATCAGGTACTTCTGCGTCATGACGTCCTGCGGCGAGAAGAGCAGGATGCATTCGCCCGGCTCGCCGTCGCGTCCCGCGCGTCCCGCCTCCTGATAGTACGACTCGATGTTTTTCGGCATGTTGTAGTGGATGACGAAGCGCACGTTCGACTTGTCGATGCCCATGCCGAAGGCGTTCGTCGCGACGATCGCCTGCACGTTGTCGTAGAGGAAGTCGTCCTGCGCCTTCGAGCGCTCTTCGTCGCTGAGTCCCGCATGGTAGGGACTGACAGCGAATTTTTTTTGCTGCAGGAAGCGGCTCAGGGCGTCCGTCTCCTTGCGCGTCGCACAGTAGATGATGCCGGCTTCTTCGCGATGCGTGCGCAGGTAGTTCGCGATGAAGTCCTTGCGGTCGACGCCTGTGAGGACGCCGAAGAAGAGGTTCGGCCGGTCGAAGCCCGCGACGTGCACGGCGGGGCGGCGAAGCGCGAGGAGAGAGATGATGTCGTCCTTGACGCGCGGCGTCGCCGTCGCCGTGAAGGCGCCGATCAAGGGGCGCTTCGGCAGACGTTCGATGAAGGGCGCGATGGCGCGATAGCTCGGGCGGAAGTCGTGCCCCCACTGCGACAGGCAGTGCGCCTCGTCGATGGCGATGAAGGAAACGGTCTGCTCTTGCAGCAGGGATTGGAAGAAGTCGGTTTCGAGCCGCTCGGGCGCGACATAGACGATTTTGTACGCGCCTCTCGCGATGGCGCTGAGCCTTGCGCGAGCTTCCGCCTGCCCAAGCGAGCTGTTGATGAATGTCGCGGGCGCACCGGCTTCTGTGAGCGCATCGACCTGATCCTTCATCAGCGAGATCAAGGGCGAGATGACGAGCGTGACGCCTGGGAGCAGTAGGGCGGGAACTTGGAAGCAGATGGATTTTCCCGCGCCCGTGGGCATGATGGCGACGGTCTCGCGGCCTTCGAGCAGGCTCTTGACGACGGTCTCCTGCGCAGGGCGGAAGCTCTTGTAGCCGAAGGTCTGCTGCAGGATCTGCAGCGCGCGGGTGAAGTTTTGCTCGGGCATGGATGGACTTCCTTTCGTGTCATGGTATAATATATGTCAAGGAGGCGGTACGAATGCCGATGACGGCAAAACAGATGATACGGCTGCTTGAAAAGAATGGCTTTGCAGCGGTAACATCAAACTCCGGCTCGCATCAGAAGATGAAAAATCCTGCGACAGGGAAAATGACGATTGTACCCGTCCATACAGGAACATTGGGCAAGGGCTTAGAACATAAGATATTGAAGCAAGCAGGTTTGCTGGAAAGGCTGTGCGAATCGAAGGGAGGATATGAGCCATGAAGCATTATTATCCTGCTGTGTTTGAAACAGCGCAGGAGGGCGGCTATACGGTGACGGTGCCCGATATCGATGGTTGCTTCACGGAAGGGAAAACGCTGGAACAGGCAATGTGGATGGCGCAGGATGCGATTGGCTGTATGCTTGAAGATGTGGCAGAGGCGGATTATCCGAAAGCAAGCAAGGTGAACGACATCGATACGGCGGAATATGCGGACTGCTTTGTGACGCTAGTGGAGTTTGATAGACAGGTCTATGAGCAGCGCTGCAGGGATGTTGCCCTTGCGCGCGAACAAATCAAGGCGCTGGCATGAGGGTGAGCGTCATAGAATATGATGGTAGAAAAGGCATCGGGAGCACGATGCCTTTTTTGTGCACATCGTTTCGTTCATCTCGTAACAAATCCTGAAAAGATTGCGATGCACGAGGAGTGTTGCGCTTTTATAGCTACACCTTTCGAGAAAAATCGTTAAATCCCTCTAAAGCTCAGCGATTTCTTATTGTTACGCGGGGGGACGGGCAGTATAATAAGCAACATAAGTGGAAATATATCCCTCGGGGAGGAGAAAGACGATGAAGAAATGGCGCAGGAAGCCTTGGGCGCTTTTGTTGGCGGGAGCTTTTTTTTGCAGCATGTCATCCGTGGGAGCGGCGGCTGACCTTTCGCTTGCGGGCGCGGTCGAGCTTGCGCTTTCGCAGAATGCGGATCTGAAGATCACGAAGCAGGCGGAGGAGGCGGCGCTTGCTTCGCTCGGCGAGGCGAAGAGCGAGAAGGGATTCTCCGTCAGAGCTTCGGGCGGCTATTCCGTCGGCAGAAATTGGAGGGATCGCGGCAATACGACGACATCGAAGCTTAATGGGGTCGTCGAGAGCGGCGTCAATATCTGGGACGGCGGCAAGGCGAGCGGCGGTATCGACAGCGCCAAGATCGCCATCTTGACGGCGCGCCTCAAGACGGCACGCGCCGAGGAGAAGCTGCGTCTTTCCGTCATCGAGGCGTATTATAACGCACTGCAGGCGAAGAAGACCGTCGGTGTGAACAAGGCGTCCGTCGACAACTACCAAGCGCATTTGACGAACGTCGAGCAGCTTTTCTCGGCGGGCAGCAAGGCGCGCATGGATGTACTGCGTGCTTCCGTGGAGCTTTCCGATGCGCGTCAGACGCTCATCAAGGCGGAGAACGAGTACGAGATCAGCTTGGCGAAGCTTAGGAATCTTGTGAACATGGACAGGGACGAGCCGCTTCGCCTCACCGACGATGCCGTATACAGCCCGTTCGCCCCCGCGCTTTCCGACTGCCTCGCCTTCGGCGTCGAGAACCGCAAGGAGCTTTGGATCGACAATTACGATGTCGTGCGCAAGGAGCTTGACATCGAGGTGGTCAAAGCGGGCTATACGCCGCAGATCGACTTCTCGCTGAGCGCGTCGGCGAACAAGGACTTCGAGCCTGCGTCGGACAGCAGTCGCGGCGTGACGGCAGGCATCAATATGAATTGGAACATCTTCGACGGCGGCAGAAAGAAGGCGCGCATCGAGGCGGCGGAAGCGGCGCTCGATGCCGCGCGGCTGCAGCTGGAAAAGGACAGGAACGATGTGGACTACGACATCCGCGCGGCGTACTTTTCGATGAAGGAGGCGGAAAACCGTCTGAACTCGACGCAGGACGCCGTAGACAAGGCGAAGGAGGACTACTTCATCGCACGCGAGAAGTACCGCGCGGG
>ERZ772971.1394-NODE-1394-length-14104-cov-2.929675_pt1 | contig 14104 bp, 15 predicted proteins | sample MGYA00511943_ERZ772971 | MGnify/ENA primary metagenome ERZ772971 (study PRJEB29015, sample SAMEA2737929) | human oral metagenome | biome: human oral; feature: human-associated habitat; material: dental | place: China | collected 2144 ... | reverse complement strand
TGAAAAGTGCAAAGAATCTGTGTTTGGGACACAGATTCTTTGATGAAATCAGGCAAAATCCACTGATTCTTTTACATTTTCAGGCAAAAGTTACAGATTCTTTGCAGAAATCAGGCGCACCATACGGTCGCGAGCAGGGCGAGCGCGCCATTCGCGCGGGTCGGGCGCGTTTGCGTTAGTACGCTAGGCGTACAGCTTACAGTGCGGCGAGAAAATCCTCTACCTGCTGAGCAATTGCCTGGTGAAGCTCGGGCTCTGGCTCCCAAGTTCCCTCAGTCCAGGCGGTTACAGGAAGCGAGAAACCATTGAACGGCTCAACTGGCTTGGTATGCAGGGCCAGGAACTGCTGCTTTACCACGGCGAGCGATCCTGCGACCTTATTTCTACCACCAACGCCACTTGCAGTAACAACCTTACCAGCAATGGCGGTCTCAGATTTCTTCTCGTAATCAGAAGTGAGCGGGCGGCTCAGCCAGTCCAGGATGTTCTTAACGGTACCGGGGATGCTGTAGTTGTACTCCGGGGTAAAGAGCCATACGCCATCAGCAGCCATGACAGCATCCCTAACTTTCTGAACACCTTCAAGAGCTGGGAATTCTTCGTCCTGGTTGAGCAGAGGGACGTCCAAAACGTCAACTACCTCAATCTCTGCCTTGCCTTCAAGCGCCTTTGCAGCAACCTGACTCAGCGTCCTATTGAACGAGTTCTTACGACCAGAACCGATGATAAATACAATTTTCTTCATGAGAAGACCTCTCCGTAAATGCTACGTAAAATAAAAATCATGCACGAGCAAACCTGCCCGTACATGATTCGTGTACCCAAATGTTAGTTCTGTAGTCGTATTTAACAGAAGTCCGAGAAATTCGCACAGCTCTCAAGCGCTTCTACCACCTGCTCAAGACCTGCAAGATCTTCCTGGGTGAACCTTGCCACGCTTGGACTATCAATGTCTAGCACGCCAACTACCTGCTCATCCTTGAAGATAGGAACAACCACCTCAGAGTTTGATGCAGAGTCACACGCAATATGCCCTGGAAACTGATGCACATCTTCTACCAGCTGACTTGTCTTTGTTGCCGCAGCTGTACCGCACACTCCCCGTCCAAAAGGAATGCGCACGCAGGCAACCTTTCCCTGGAAAGGTCCCAGGCGCAGCTCGGGAAGGCGCAGCTCGGAAGAACCCGGTTCCAAACCCGGCTCTGAGCCCGGCTCCAAATCCACCACAGTAGAAGGATCTACCAAGTAGAAGCCTGCCCAGTTGATGTCATCCAAAGCATCCCACAGAAGAGCAGCAGCGTTAGACAACACCGGCAGCCAGTGAGCGTCAACCTCAGCTAGCGAGACAATCTGTTTTGCAAGTAAGCCGTAGTCTGCCATGGTTACTTCTCTGGCAAAATCTCAATCCAGCAGCCATCTGGGTCTGCAATAAAGTAGAGGCCCATCTTTGGGTTCTCTTTAACAATGCAGCCCATCTCCTCATGAAGCGCGTGGAAGGCATCAAAATCATCAACGCGGAACGCAATGTGCGTGTCTTTACCGCCGTTGTCGTAAGGCTCTACCCAACCGCGGTTCCACGTGAGCTCCAGCTCAAAGGGAGACCAATCATTTACCAAAAATGTATTAGTCCAAGAGCCGTCCTCCGGTCCCTTCACGCGATCAACACGGAATCCCAGAGCCTTCTTATAAAACTCGACGGTTTTCTCGCTATCCAAAACATGAGTGCAACGGTGAACAAAACGTGCCTGCATAAATCCTCCTTTGTTGCGACGTGATCATGCGTAGTCGCGACGCGATCATGCGCAGTCGCGTGCGTGATCGCGCGCGGTTGTGTGCGCAATCGTGAGCTCGGTTGGCTCAGCTGCGCGCCTAGTTGAGCTCCTGCTCAAGCTGGTCAACAAGCTCGCCAAAGTACTTTAGTGCAGCATTAACGGGATCTGGAGTTGCCATGTCAACGCCAGCGCCGCGGAGCAGCTCAATTGGAGTCTTGGAGCAGCCGCCGGACAGATAGCCAATGTAGTCCTTGACCGCAGGCTCACCCTTAGAAAGGATGCGCTGGGACAGAGCAATAGCTGCCGAGAAACCAATGCAGTACTGGTAAACATAGAAGTTGTAGTAGAAGTGAGGGATGCGCGACCACTCCAGCTTGATCTCTTCGTCCAGCTCAATGCCAGGTCCAAAGTACTCTGCGCAAAGCTTGCCGTAGCGCTCCGAGAGAACCTCGGCGTTCAGAGCCACGCCGTCAGCGTTCATCTGGCTGATGTCGCGCTCAAACTCGGCAAACATGCACTGGCGATAGATAGTGCCGCGGAAGCCCTCAAGGAAGTGGTTGAGGATGTACGCGTGGCGCGCAGGATCGGTCTCGTGCTCAAGTAGGTAGTGCGAGAGCAGCGCCTCGTTGCAGGTAGATGCAACCTCTGCAACAAAGATGGAGTAATCGGAGTAGGTAATCTCCTGGTTGTGGGACGAGAAGTACGTGTGCAGAGAATGGCCCATCTCGTGGATAAGGGTGTAGACGTCGTCAAGACCGCCCTGGAAGTTGAGGAGCATGACAGGGTTCATACCCTTGCCACCTGCGGAGTAAGCGCCGGAGCGTTTGCCTGGAGTCTCGTACACGTCAACCCAGCGACTCTCCAGGCCCTTCTTGACCAGGCCAACGTACTCCTCACCCATAGGTGCCAGCGCCTTAACAATAAGGTCGCAAGCCTCCTCGTAGGTGAACTTCATATCAACGTCGTCAACAAGAGGAGTGTAGACGTCCCAGAAGTGCAGCTCATCCAAGCCCATGACGCGCTTGCGCAGGTCAACGTACTTGTAGAACGCTGGGAAATTCTGGTGAACGGCGTCAATGAGGTTGTTGTAGACCTCAACAGGAATCTCGTTCTCTGCAAGAGCAGCCTCAAGGGAGCTTGCATACTTTCTAGATGACGAGAAGAACTGCAGGTTCTTGACCTGGCTGGTCAGAATTGCAGCGGAGGTGTTACGGAACTCGCCAAAGCGGCTGTAGAGCTGCTTGAATGCGGACTCACGCAGAACGCGGTCAGCATCCATCAGCAGAGGAACAAATGAACCGCTGGTCAGCTTATGAGTCTTGCCCTCGGAGTCAACTGCGTCGTCAAAGGTAAGATCTGCATCGTCAAACATGGAGAAGATGTTGGTTGGCTGAACAGCAAGCTCTTCAGCACGTGCCAGGAGAGCCTCTTCCTCAGCAGAGAGGGTATGCTCACGCTGGTTCAAGATCTTGTTGAGCTTGCGACGATAAAACTCAAGAGCTGGAACCTCTGCATAGAACTTCTCGACAGATTCTGCTGGAATAGCCAGAAGCTCTGCAGCAAACCAAGAAGTTGCCTCGCCAACCTGGGTATATGCGCTGGTAGCATTTGCGACGTATGCCTGGTACTTAGCAACGCGGGTGTCCTCGTCGCTCTTGCGCTCGGCGTAGTTGATAATCTTGTAGAGCAGAAGGGTCATCTTGTCCTCAAGCTGCAGGAACTCCAGAAGAGCCTGTGCGGAGGTGGAAATCTTGCCCTTGAATGCAAGCAGCTTTGGGCAGTAAGCCTTGAGTTCCTCAAGTCCAGCCTCAAATGTCTCATCACTAGGGAACATTGAGGACAGGTCCCACTTATATTTACTGTCAATTTCTTCGCGAGACTCGTATGCCATGAGCCTTCCTTTCTTGACCGGTCAGTATGTGCTGTTATTTAGTGTCCCACATACACGCCAATTTCATGCTGATAACAAGAAAAAATGAACCCATTTGATACAAATCATCAAACGGGCTCATCGATTTCAAAAATGAAAAACTCTATTGCAGTTCTTCTCCGTTTGTTTTAATTACCTGCTGATACCAAGAGAAACTATCCTTCTTAATGCGACGGCCTGTTCCGTTTCCTAGGTCATCCTGATCAACATAGATGAAGCCGTACCTCTTGCTCATCTCCGAAGAAGAGCAGCTCACAATATCTATTGGCGCCCATGCATAATAGCCGCGCAAATCTACACCATCACTGATAGCTTCAAGCATCTGTTCAACATGTGCTCTGAAATATTCAACACGATACGGATCATGGATTGTTCCATCGTCCTCAAGCTTGTCAAAAGCGCCAATGCCATTTTCTGTGATGTAAATTGGACACTGATAGCGGTCGTAGAAGACATTGAGGGTGTAACGAAGCCCAAGAGGATCAATAGACCAGCCCCAAGGGTTTGCAGGAAGATGAGGATTAGAGAAATCTTTATTTCCATCCGCAAAGCTCTGAGCACTACAAACGCTTGAATAGTAATACGAGAAACTCATGAAGTCGGCGGTATTTGTTAAATCCTCAAGGTCATTCTCGCCAAATTGAATGTCAAAACCGTTCTCTTCAAAGAAGCGCAAAGCATATCCTGGATACTGACCCCTGAGCAACACATCAGAGTAATAGAACTCCATTTGATTATGCCTATAGCAGGCAAGAACGTCCTCAGGATTACTTGACGATGGATAATCTGGTCCACCGCACAGCATCATGCCTATCTGGAGCTCGGGATACTTTTCATGAGCATAACGAGTGGCGCGAGCACAAGCTACCATCTCGTTGTGAACTCCCTGGTACTTAGCTTCTGCAAGGTTATCTACCTTATCAGCACAAATTCCAAGGTGGTTGAATGACTCAACTGACACAAGGTTAATTTGATTGATAAGAATCCACAGCTTAACTCTATCGTGATAACGGTCAAATAAAACTTTACAGTAGCGTTCAAAAAGATCAATTAGTTCGCGAGAAGCCCAACCCTTGTAGTTGAGCGTTAATGCAACAGGCATTTCATAATGAGAGCAGGTAATCATAGGCTCCATGCCGTTAGCAATAACTGCATCAATAAGCCTGTCATAAAAAGCTAATCCTTCTTCAGAAGGCTCAGCGTCATCCCCGTTAGGAAAAATGCGTGACCAGTTAATTGAAGTCCGGAACGTCTTCAAACCAAGCTCTGCAAGAAGCTTTAAATCTTCCTCAAAGTTGTGATAGAAATCAATGCCCCAACGTTTAGGAAAAATCCTATCAGTTGCCTCAAGACCCGCGGTAACTTTTTGAGTAGTCTCTTCTCCATTGTATTTCTCATCAAGCGGAACATTTGACTTGTACTCATTAAGATCACTTACGCAAGGACCCTTGCCGCCTTCTTGCCAAGCACCCTCCATCTGATTAGCCGCAAAAGCACCGCCCCAAAGAAAATCCTTTGGAAAACTATGCCTTACCTGAGGCTTTGCTCCCATTTAGCGCTCCTCCAACTTTTTAATCCTGTCATCAAAGGACTTAAAAACTTGAACGAGCTGTTTAGCAGTAATGATCTCAGAATAAATAACCATAAGCGTGTCCTGGGCGTGTGAGAACAGAAGACTGTACTCTTGCTTTTCTCCCTGAAAGACACCTTGAATGTGATCAGTCTGAACATGATGAGCTTCAAGAATCTTTGTATCTGCAGCAGCAATTTTTTCCTCTGCAAGTGAAATATCTCCAGCAGCAACAGCCTCATAAGCAAGCTTGCATTCATTACGAGCCTCGCCGGCAGCAATAAGGATAGTCATAGCATCCTGGGTGGTCTTATCAATTTCTTCTTCCATAAGAAATTCTCCTCTAGACTCTAAACAGCGCATGAGATTACCTAAGACTACAAGTTGAAATGTAGTCTTAGGTACAGGTTATAGATTTAGAAAGACCAATCGTCGTCTGAATCGGACTCAGTTTCTGCGGTCTCAGCATCAATAAGCTGCTTATCGTATGTTTTAAAGAATGGCATCCAAATAAGACCAGACACAACAAAAATGATAAGCATCAGAACAATACTGCCTATTGTTCCACAGGTAAGGAATGTGGCGATTGGGAATGGGCAATACCACATGTTAAAGAGCATCGAAGGAATAGCACCTAGTGGGATCACCTTAGTAAAGACGTAAGCAACAAGTGGTAAAACAATGCCCTGAAGCCACATTGGAATCATCATGAGTGGATTCCACGCAACCACACCAAATACACAAGGCTCATTAATGTTAAAAATTGCAGGTACGAGGCAAGCACGACCAAGTGCTTTTAGCTGATTTGATTTAGCAGAGAATGCCATCAGAAGGACAAGAGATAACGTGCAGCCAATGCCACCAATCCAAAGATATCCAGAGTACACAAATGCATCGGTAAAGACTGCAAGATTTGATGCTGTTGCACTACCAGCGGCTGCTAGAACACCATTTGCCTCGGCGTTTGCAAGAAGGATTGGGGTAAATACTGGTGTTAAAACCCAGGAAGAAACGCCCATAGAATACAGGAAACAGAAAAGGAACATTGCAATTACAAGACCAACAGGTGAGTTAACAATATTCTGAAGAGGCATAAAGCAGCTAACAACCAGCTGATACAGGTTAAGGTTCAAAAACTTAGGATCGGTAAGAATCCAACCAAAAACTGTTACGATGCCAATTGGCAGCATTGAGTTAAACCAGTCTTTTACAAAATCAGGAATTACAGAGTCTTCCTTAAAAAATGAGAAGTCTGCAAACTTATTTAGAACTGCTGCAGATATAAGACCAGCAACAATTGCCAAAAACATTCCGCCAGCACCAAAGCCGCCAATATTAGAAATACGGAACCACGTAGATTCTCCTGCTGCAATCATGGCTGCTTGATCGGCCACAAACTGTGGATTTAAAGAAATCAAAAACAAAATAACACCAGCAATACCCGCATTAACAGCCGAGCGCTTGTGTTCCTTAAGTATCAACAGATTGTAAGGAATCAAAAATGCAACAATCAGACCGACAATACCAAAGGTCCAACCGTAAGGTGTCCAGAAGTTTGGCCACCACTCAAAATAATTCATTGGAATTGTAAGTAAACTAAATATAGAACCTAAGAAAATAAGAGGAAGTGCCTGCAATACAGAATTCTTAATTGTAAGAATCCAAGGGTTCTGAACAATCTTGTTCATTTTTGGCGAGAAGCTCGTCTGAAGCCAATCAATGAGCTTATTCACAGCTGTAGCCTCCTTAACGGCATATTACTAACAAATCTCTTATGACAAATCTGAGTGCCATATGATTTAGTTCTTCCTCAGATTACTGAGCATTTGCTTCGCGAATTGTTTTAATAAGGTGCTTGAGGGCTTTCTCGCCATTTAGGGTTGAATAATATGCGGGATCCATAAGAATCACCTGAACGGGCTTATCGGCATATTTTTCTTTAAGCTCATCAGCAAGATACTTTAGATGGGGACCAATCATCAAGGCATCGATGGAGTCAATGTAGCTCTCAACCTCGGCTTCACTTCTTGCGGTGATGGAAATATCAAGGCCATGTTCTGCAGCGACCTTCTTCATGTTGACCGCCATAAAACCACTACTTGCTCCAGAACCACAAACCAAAAGAACCTCAAGATGTTTAGACATGTATTGCCCTTCTCTCTAGCAGAAATACAGCCAAATTACTTCTTACAACATCAATAATGTTCCTATTCTTTAGAGATTCCAATTATCCTATTTCCTAAGGTAAGGAAATACGGCTCTGTTGAAATTTTTTTACCTTATAAAAAAGATTTAGAACAAAGGAATACTGTTTTGGCTACGTACTTGCAGCTTAAAGTTCGTCTGATTTGAGTTTTTTACGTAAGGTACAGAGCGCAAAAAGGATTTTCTCTTTCTCGTTACACCCTCACAGCTCCATCCCTACCGTTCGCGGAAAATGTCAGTTTTGGTGAACAAACAGCAAATCCATATATCCATCAGGGATATAATCGCAGGTGAACAACAGATGGAGAACTGTCATGAAGATGCACCTCATTGAGCCCAAGACTTGTACTCAAAGCACGCCTACCGTGTTGCTAATTCATCCCATGCTCTCGTCTGCAGAGGGAATGAAAACAGTTCTTGTGAGTAACATGGGTGATGATCTGCGCTATCTGGTCCCAGATCTTGCCGCTCACGGGGAAGAAGATGCAACGGAATATGTCTCAGCGTCCCAAGAAGCTGTGCAGATTCATGACTGGCTGCTGGAGCACGACATAACTCATCTCTCCCTGGGTTTTGGCGCGTCCCTAGGCGGCGTAGTTTTATTTGAGCTCCTCAAGTTCCCCGATTTAGTCTTTGGCCACCTCTTCTTTGAAGGAACAAGTTTCTGGACAGAAGGATTTCTTGCCTCCGCGCTTGAGTTTGTGCTCAAGAAAGTGTTCCTTGCCAAGCATCGCAAAGCTATTGCAGACCCCGAACTTTCCGTACAAAAGATGGAACAACTTTACGGAAAAGTTGCAGCTAAACCTATGTCAGAACACTTTATTGCGATGAGTGACCAAAGCATCCAGAACATCATTCACGACTGCGGCAACGTTGACCTCCCCGCTCTTAGCCCCGACGTACAACGCCGCTGCATCTTCACGTATGGCGAGAAGGATTTTGACTTGAAACGAGCAAAACAAGTTCTGCCCAAAGTATATCCCGAGGCCACGCTTACCATCTGGCAAGGTTATAATCACTGCGAGCGCATGACTAGCGATTCAGCCGCGTATGGTCAGATGCTCAGAGAGCTTGTAGTTTAGAGCGCAAAACTCGTAAAATAGAGGAAACCAAACTAATCGTATAAATTTATCAGCATAGAAGCTGCTCATTAACACTAGGAGGCTTCATGTATTACACACCTATGACTAAAGCTGCGATGAAACTCTGTTTTGAAGCGCACAAAGACCAAGTTGACAAAGCGGGAATCCCCTACGTCTTCCACCCCATCAGTCTTGCTGAAAGATTTGGAGAAGGTCAAGAAGCGGAGACCTGTGTAGCACTTCTGCACGATGTCCTAGAAGACACAGATTACACAGTAGATGATATTCGTGCAACCGGCATGAGTGAGGAGGTTATTGAAGCCCTGCTTCTCTTAAACCACAATCCCAAAGTGGAGTACATGGACTATGTTCGCCATCTAAGTAAAAACGACATTGCACGATACGTGAAAATTTGCGATCTACAACACAACTCAAACCTATCCCGCCTGGAAAAGGTTACTGAGAAGGACTTAAAGCGCGTCGAGAAATACAAGAAAGCCCTCAAGATTCTTTTTGAGGTGGAGGGTAGTTCAGAGAGTAAATAATTCCTTACAAAGAAGCACAATAGAAGCCGATTACAAAGCTATTAAGAGGTTAAATGCTCTCTTTGCCTTCATGCTTATCAAGCTTCCCGTTCTTTTCAAGCTTATTATCAAGCCACCAAATTAGAATTGGAAGAATCTCATCAATGGGTTGAGTATTGTCCCAAATATCGATAAATTCCTTTGTTTCCCTATCGTATAAGAACTTGCAATATACGCGATAATCAGGGGCTGAAAATTCTCCGCCGTAGAATCCGTCATCGTACTCAATGTTATGAAAATAATAGTTCATATAATATGCGCCCATTTTTACCTCACTTAGTGGTAAATGCTCTCCGAGAATGCATTTCCCAATCCATCTCCAAATATGTGAAAAGAAGGATAAGGTCGAAAACCAATCTGAGTGGATACTACATTGGACAGTAAAAAGTCTTTATCACTGCTGACAAAAGCAGCGCACATGAATGATCTGGCATTATTCAATTGCCCAATCAAATTCGAGGTCGTATAATTCAATTAACAAGCAGTTCGTTCCTGATTGGAGTGAATATGATGTTATCTTCAGTTATATTGTGGTCCTTAACCGCAATTCTTGGCATTTGTTCTCTCATACTTTTATCCGGTCATGGTGCTGCTTTAATTGCTGGATATAACACAATGACTGAAGATGAAAAGAAAACAATTGACGAGAAAAAACTCTGTTTTGTAATGGGTATTTCTACGTCTGTATGTGCACTAACAATGCTTTATATGGCCGTACTTAGCCCAAATATAACGATTACAACAACAATCATTGCAAGTAGTATTATCACAATAGATATGATAGTAACAATCTATATAGCAAACACAAAATGCGAAAAATAATAAAAACCTGACGATAAAGTACTTGAAATTATTATCGCCTTTAGGCAATGACTCTTGTCAAAACAAATACAAAACATCATCTCAAGCTACTCGCATCTATCGCCCTAAAGTCTGATCACGCACGTACGCAAGTAGCCGCACAAGCACAACAATACAAAGCCCTGCTATAAGCACCGTTTCAACAGAGGCTATTCCATCGAGCCATTGAAGAGGCTGACCAAGTCCAGCTAGATATGCCGACGTCTGCGTGCGCGCAACGACACAAATTACAAAAGGAAAGGTGAACGCGGCATGGCTAGGAGAGAACGGTTTTGTAAGACACCTAATGCACCACGCAAAAGAAACTACATAAATAAGTGAAGCAATTGCCAGCATAACCAAAAGAAACGGTACAGACTTTGGCGTAATAGATTGAATATATCCCGCAATACAAAGGCTTGTTGGGGCTGCGTAAATACAAGCGAGCGACTCAGCAGAATCAGGCACTGGTCCATATTTAACATACTTTATGCTTACTACTATAAAAAGCACCACGAGGCAGATAAATCCAAACCAAAATGCAACCGTGCCAACACTTGTTTCAAAGTTAAACGCCGGCGCTGTAACACTGGCAACAACGATACCTACATACACAATGAACCAGCTGGCGTGCACATTCTCCCAATCAAATTTTGCAATATATCGAGAAGTAAAGAGAGCTATGCACAGGATGTGTAACGCAATTCCTGCAAACCAAAATAACTGTGCCGCATCACCAATATCAGCCTTCAAATACACCGAAATCAGCATAACTGCCATAGGATATGTTGCGGCAATTGAAAGCCCAATCGGATCAGAGAGCTCTCGCAATACAACTTTAGTCGACACGATAAATTTGAGAGTATAGAGAGCCAAAAGAGCAATAGAGATTATGCCGCACACAAGATAAAGACCTTCGGAATAAGTCTTAAACAGATTTCCAAGTGCTGCAAAACCTAAAGCAACACCACAAATAGCAACAGGAACTTTTTGGACATAGTTCATAAGGACTCTTCTATCTGTTTTTGCCTAAATTTGTGATACACGTTAGAGTTCAATCGTGCTACACCGTCAATTCCACAAGGCATAAATGCTTTATTAGTGAACTTATGAATTTCATCTAAATATTCTACTTCTCCCATATAACAGATTTCTTTTATAAATAAACATTTTAACCTATATGTACAATGTAAAAAATAATATTAGTCAATGCTGAAAATTACATCCATCACACTACCACTTTGGTGGGGTGTGATCTTACTTGGATACCGAGCAATAGGAGCGACCTGTACACATGCATAACTATGAATAGCATTAGTATTACCACAAAGAAATGTCTTCAAACTCTAACCACAAGCAACTTAGGTATTTATTACAGATTATGTTCAAGGATTACAAATCCTTGACTTTAATAACATCAAAAAAGCGTTTGTTCACTATTACATTCCCACTACATAATTTCACAAATTTCAAATTAAGAATACAATATCTAACAATAATCCATAGCTCATACATTCTCAGCCACTTTGGTATCAAATGTATTAAAAAGAATTATTTTCCGATTGATTGTGATAATTCAAGATAAAGTGCAATGAGTTCCAATTCATAAACTGGTTTGTTTTGAACTTCCGGAACTACATCTGCTTCGAATTGATATCCACTATCTTTTGATATTTGTTCAAGGGAACTTATAATTCCTTGCTTCATCTCCTCATTGTTAAGCTTCGCGAATATCGTATTGCGTAACAATGGAGCTCCGTTTTCAAACACGCGTTTTATCTGTGCAAAACACATAAGATTTGTGCCAATAAGATCCTGTCTTGATGCTTGATAAAGGTTTTCATCAGAAATATTTCCAACCAATGCATAGTTATCAGTTATATAAACTGCTTCCTCTGCACTCACTAATTCTTTAACAATTCCTTGCATCTGTTGCACCTGTTTTAGCAGATTATTTTTTTCTGGCTGCCTTTTACCAGCTTGCATAAATGTCGATTTCTCAATATTGGAGCCTAACTTCAGTAGGTCTTCAATCTCGGCTATGAAAGATCTAATCGAGTTTATTTTGAGCTCAACTGGAGTTAAAACAAACATTCCTGGCTTAATCTCATCTGGATGATTTAATTCAACTGAAAAGAGATAGCCTCTTCTCTTCATCTCATTGATTCCCAATTTAAGCATTGTTGGTATTGTCTGTACGCGCTTCGTAGTTGAATCGGTGTGTTCACCATTGTCTTTTTCATGAGAAGCGGCGGCGTTGGCTCCTAAGTTAAAAAGTTTAAAACCACCTGATCCTTGTACGTCTACTTGGTTACCTATCTTAGTTCTCTTCTCATTAGTAATACTAATTTCTTCATATTCAGAGTAGCCATCATTGAGCAATGAGAACAAATCGATTAGACGTGGCTGATTAACATAGTATGGAAAAGGGATTATCTCTTCGCTTTTTTCTTTTTCGGACATGGATGGCCTCCAGACCTGCTAATAAAGCAAAATTGAAACATCTATTGTACGCTCTAGCCACTTGGTCGGTGGTAGGAAGATGGCGGTTTTAAGGCAACATAAACTGATTCTATTTTCTATCGAGAATTATCTCTCTGAATTAAATCATAAGTCAAACAGTTTGGATATCAATATCCCTTTACATTGACTCTAATCATGCTAGTCATAGTTTTTGTATATCGCAGTTCTACCATGACATGTGCCGCCCGCCGCATTATTCGTCTCACAAACGTGAAGTTCACCATTATTAGCAAGTCCGAATACCGTAAAAATAAGTTGTTCAAATGCTCTATTAACTTCGTAAGGATGAACATCTCCCACATCTATGTTAATTCTGAATTTTTCTAGTAGACACACTATGTCAAAAGATAATCACTAAGCAATAGACACAATAAATTTGTGTAAGACACTTTCAAATAATTTAACGATAGTTTGTGGTATTTGTTGATAACTCAGGCGTTTTAAAGCTCTTTTCAATAACCTCTTAGATGAACCTGTAATTTTGCTTAAATTAACGCGCTTGCCAATGGCGGATCTGAAATTCCTATACTTGTGGAAACAAAATTTAACCCTGGAACCTTCAGAATACGATTAATGGAAACTTACTCACGTTAAGCGAATTGCCAAACAAGACTGAATAATTAACACATTCACCTAAAACAAACAAAGATAAGACCACGCAGGAAACAAAATCCTGCGTGGTCTCTACATTGCGTATGTTCAAGATGATACGCATGTTCAAATGGTGCGTATGTTCAAACGCATCTATTTCTGAGGATACAGAACCTCAAGAATCTTCTCGGCAGAATCAAATGCGCGTGGAGAGTAGTCGATGTATTCAGAATATGGAATCTCTACGATGCTCTTGTTGGCAATAGCGGGGACGTTCTGCAAGGAGCTCTCGCCCAGAAGAGTGTCTTTAGCTACAGCGTCAGTTGCTTTATTACGCTCTGCGGTAACGTAAATAATGACGTCAGGATTGAACTTAATCAGATTCTCATACGTCAGGCCGTTTGCAGACTGGGTTGTCGCAGGAGTAGCTCCAAGCTGGTCGATGATAGTAAACTCAAGGCTCTTCTCGCTACCGCCAAAGAGACCAAACGTACCGTCCTTGAGGTTAGTCATAACCAGCACTGACTTCTTTGCATCTTTCTCGTGTGCCTTAACTCGCTCGTTAATGGCATCAAGACGCTTTTGCAGGTCAGCAGTATAGGTGTCGGCATTGCTCTGAACGTCAAAAATAGATCCAAGGTTCTTAATATCAGAGATAATTCCGGCAAGCGTTGGGTCGCCCTGCTCAGAAGATGCCAGCTGGGTATAGACAGAAATGCCTAGGTCAGCGTAGTCCTTTGGAGTAGTCTGATCCTTTGAAGTGAAGAGACGGGAACGTCCCACAATAAGGTTTGGATTAGCGGCAACAACAACCTCGCGCGAGAGGCTCTTCTTATCGCCCAGCTGCTTGATGTTCGCATACTCGTCAGCAATATCTGAAGGCATTGGTGCATCAGGCTTGATAGTACTAAACAAAAAACCCGCCGATGGCGGGTTTGAAGTTCTTATGGTCGCGGGGGCAGGATTTGAACCTACGACCTTCGGGTTATGAGCCCGACGAGCTACCA
>ERZ772971.1388-NODE-1388-length-14125-cov-4.096873_pt1 | contig 14125 bp, 7 predicted proteins | sample MGYA00511943_ERZ772971 | MGnify/ENA primary metagenome ERZ772971 (study PRJEB29015, sample SAMEA2737929) | human oral metagenome | biome: human oral; feature: human-associated habitat; material: dental | place: China | collected 2144 ... | reverse complement strand
CCGCGCGCGCGCAGCTGGCGCAGCAAGTGCAGCAGCTGCAAGCCGAGCGCGAGAGCCTGACGCAAGGCTGGCCGCGCATGCAGGCGGGCAAGGCTTTGAGCTTTGGCACGGAAAGCGGCGCGCAGCTGGCGGGGCACTGGGCGCTGGCCGAGGCTGATCAGCTGGTGACTTCGCACGATGAGGGCTTGCGCCAGAACCCGGCGTACCCGCAGCAGTTGCAGCCGCGCGAGCGCAGCCGGGCGGCCAGCGAAGCGCAGATTGCGCGCATGGCGCAGCGCTTGCAGCCCGAGCGCCTGGCGCACAGTGCAGACGCGGCCACGGGCGCGCCCATTGTGGGCGCAGACGGCCTGGTGGAATCGGGCAACGCCCGCAGCATTGCACTGAAGCGCGTGTATGCGGGGCAAGGCCCGCAGGCGGCCGCTTACAAGGACTTTTTGCAAGCGCACGCTGCCGAGTTTGGCCTGACGCCCGAACAAGTGGCCGGCATGCAAAAGCCCGTGCTGGTGCGCGTGCGCGACACGCCCGTGAACCGCGCCGAATTTGCGCGGCAGGCCAACGCGCCCACGGTGGCGATGATGTCGCCTGCGGAGCAGGCCCGCGCGGATGCGGCGCGCATGGACTCGATGGACGGGCTGGAGCCGGATGAGAGCGGGGACTTTTCCGGCGCGGCCTCGCGCGGCTTTGTGCGCCGCTTCATGGCGCGCCTGCCGGTATCCGAGCAGGCGGCGATGGTGGACGCTGACGGGCGTCTGTCCAGCGCGGGCTATGCGCGCGTGCGCAATGCGGTGCTGGCCAAGGCATGGGGCACAGGCGAGCAAGGGGGCGATGCGCTGGCGCGCATGACCGAGAGCCTGGATGACAACACGCGCAGCATCAGCCGCGCGTTGATGATGGCTGCGCCAGAGACGGCGCGCATGCGCGAGGCCATTGCCGCTGGCGCGCGCCACGATGCGGACATTGCGGGCGATGTGGCCGCCGCCGCCCAGGAGATTTCGCGGCTGCGCGAGGCGGGCCAGAGCGTGCAGCAGGCACTGGCGCAAACCGACGCCTTTGGCGACAAGCACACGCCGGAGGCCCGCGCGCTGATGCAGTTCATGGCTGACAACGCGCGGCGGCCCAGGCGCATTGCCCAGCTGATCCAGGCTTACTGGCAGGCGCTGGATGCGGCGGGCGACCCGCATCAGCAGGGCATGTTTGGCGGCCAGGCCGCGCCCACGAAGCAGGCTTTGCTGCAAGCGGCGATGCGGCAGGTGCAGGACGCGCCCGCCCAGGGCGCGGCTCAAGAAAGAGAGGCTCCAGAAAGAGAGGTTCAAGAGCGCGCGACTCAAGAGAGAGAGGCTCAAGACAGGGCGCAAGCGGCCTGGAACGCCTTGCCGCCAGAAGGCCGCCATCAGCTGGCGCTGGCCGCAGGCGTGCAGGGCGTGGTGGCGCGCAACGCTGCGCGGCATGCTGACTGGAGCGGCCTGCCCGCCGCGATGCAGCAGCGCCTGGCGCAGGCCGTGGGCGCTGCCAGCGCCGCGCCAGGGCGTGACAATGCGGGCCATGAAACCGCCCATAAATCCACCCATAAATCCGCCCATGAATCCGCCCATGAATCCGGCGTGCCGCGAGGGCTTGCCGCCCGCGAAACCGCAGACTCGCGCCAGCTGGAAAGCATCATCAACCGCAACCTTGAGCGCGGCGGACAAGCAGCGGCCTTCAAGGCCCTGGCCGTCGGGGCGGATCAACTGCCTGACGCCCTTCGTGGCGCCCTGGCCGCCTTCGAGCGAGCCACCGGAGCGCGGGCCGTCGTCTTCAGAAACCTGACGCCGCACGTTGCCGACTTCAACGGCGTGACGGTGCGCGACGGCACGCTGTTCATCAACGAAACCAGCCAAAGCCCCGTCACGGGCGTGGCCGCGCACGAGTGGCTGCATAACTTGCGCCGCACGCATCCGGCCCTCTACCATGAGCTGGCCGCCGAAGTGGCCCGCCAGGGCGATGCGCAAGGCTTTGCCCGCCAGTGGGGCTATGCCCCAGGCGAGGCGCAAGAAGAACTCACGGCCGCCGCCGTGGGCGATGCCATGACCGACCCGCAGTTTCTGGCGCGGCTGGCTGAAAAAGACGGCAGCCTGTTTGCCCGCGTGGCCAAGAGCTTTCTGGCGTTTTTGGACACGCTCACGGCGCGCTGGAGCAGCCAGGGCAGCAACGCCTATTTGCGCGATGTGCAGGCGTTTCGTGACAAGCTGGCGGCGGTGCTGCAAGCGTATGAGCAGCAGGCGGGCCAGGCGGGCGGGGTGGGCCAGGCGGGCCTGCCGCAAGCCATGTTCCAGCGCGTCTGGCACGGCACGCCGCACAAGGGCATCGAGAAAACCGGCTTCCGGCTGGACAAGATTGGCACGGGCGAGGGCTTGCAGGTTTACGGGCACGGCATTTACTTTGCCAGCCGCCGCGAAGTGGCCGAGTTCTACCGTGGCATGCGCCAAGGCCAGGTGCGCCTGGACGGGCGTCTGATGACCGACGGGCATCATCGCGGCGCGGCCAGCACGGGCGACGCTGAAGTGGATGCGCTGCTGCTGGACGCGCAAGGCGATGTAGACCAGGCCATTGCGTGGGCGCGCGATTTCGGCCAGGACGCGCAGGCCGCAAAGCTGGAGCGCCTGCGCGGCAGGGTGCAGCGCGGCGAGCCGGGGCAGCTGTATGCGGCTGAAATACCGGAAGATGACGATTTGCTGGACTGGGACAAGCCGCTGGATGAGCAGCCTGCGAAGGTGCGCCGGGCGTTGCTTGAACTGGCGGGCAGCCTGCCTGCTGACGGGCGGGCGGCTTTCAGGCAGGCGATGGCCCGGCGCGCCACGGGCCAGGATGTTTACGCCTTTTTGGCGCAGCGGGCCGCTGGCGCAGATGCCGGTGCAGAGGGTGTGCAAAAAGGCCAGCGCGCAGCCAGCGAGCTGCTGCTGGCGCACGGCATTCCGGGCTTGCGCTATCTGGACGGCGACAGCCGCAATGCGGGCGAAGGCAGCCACAACTACGTGATTTGGGATGAGGGGCTGCTCACGCCTGAAGCGGCGCAGATTGCGCCCCAATACAGCCGCAAGCAGGCCACCCAGGCCGCCTACGAGCGGCGCATTGATGAACTGTTTGCGGGCGGCCACGCCAGCAGGCAAGGGGCGGTGCTGCTGGACGGTAGCGACGTGATGGGCTTGCTGGGCCATGAGCATGTGCCGCTGGTGCTCAACGAGCGGCATTTGCTGGATGGCCGCTCCAGCCACCCAGAGATGACGGCGGCGGCTTGGAAGCGTGTGCCCGAGTGGCTGGAAAACCCGGCGGCGGTGTATGACGACCCGCGCCATCCGGGCCGCCTGACGGCGATTGCGCCCGAGACTCTGGCGGGCTATCCGGTGGTGATGGCGGTGGAGCTGGAGCCTGACAATCAACACGACCCGCGGGCGCATCAGTTGCTGGTGACGGCCTTTGCCAAAACCACAGGCGACTTGCCCGCGCTGGGCTTTCTGGCCGCCAGCGGGCGCTTGCAATACGTGGACACAAAAACGGCCCCGGTCGCTTGGCCTGATACCGGGGACGTCCCCCGGACGGCAGGCCGCGCTCACGGAGCCAGGCGCATTCTAACCGAGAAGAGTTTGGCTGCCTGGCGCAAGGCACAGGCGGCAAAGGCTGGTGATGCGCCTGCGTTCTCCCTGCCCGAATCTCGCGCCTCCCGTCAAGTCAAACGCGAAGCCAGTGCCCTGAAAGTGCAGCAGGCGCAAAGGCTGGTGAAGGCCCTTTCAAGGGGCTGGGCCAACGCGCCGGAAGTGGTGATTGCGTCCAGCGTGCGCGATGAGGCCCTGCCCGAAACGGCGCGCCGGGCCATTGCACAGCAGGAAAGCCGGAGCGCCGGTGGCCGGGTGGAAGGCTTTTACTGGCAGGGCAAGGTGTATCTGGTGGCCGGGAACCTGCCTTCCATGCATGACGTGGCGCGGGTTTACATGCATGAGACGCTGGGGCACTATGGCCTGCGGGGCGTGTATGGCGAAAAGCTCAATTCCATCCTCAATCGCACCGGGATAGCCATGCGCGGCGAAGTCATTGAGCGGGCGCGGCAATACGGTTTCCACGGCTTGGGCGCGGCAGCCAGGACGGCCAGCGACGCGCAAGTGTGGGCCTCGATGACGGACAAGCAAAAGCTGGATTCTGCTGAAGAGGCTTTGGCGTATCTGGCGCAAACCGGCGGCAAGGTGGGCGATGAAAAGTCCCTTGGCCTGCTGCGCGAGCTGGTGGCGGCGATTCGCTCGTGGCTGCGCGCCCATGTGCCGGTGTTTGCGAATTTGCGCTACAGCGATGATGAAATCCTGCGCGAGTTCATTTTGCCTGCGCGGCGCTGGGTGAAAAACGGCAGCGGGCAGGCCGATGATGCCAGCGACGTGATGTTCCAGCTTGCATGGCATGGCACGCCTTACCGTGGGATTGAGAAAACCGGGTTCAAGCTCAACAAGATTGGCACGGGTGAAGGGGCGCAAGCTTATGGCTGGGGGATTTACTTCGCCAGCCAGAGGCATGTGGCTGAAGAGTATCGAAGGAACTTGACTCGCGATACGCCGCAAGCGCGATATGAGATGCTGGGCAAGCACAAGGACATGCTGGACAGGCAAATCCGGCAGGGCGGCAGTTATCTGCGCTATGACGAGCAGGGGCGGGTGATCGCGCAAGGGTTGGCGCTGAAAGACGGCGCGGACATGAAGGGCGTGGTCATCCAGCCGTATTCAAAATGGAAGCTTGCCAAACTGAAAAAGCAGGCGGCCGAGCTGGAAGCGCAAATGAATGAGCTGCGCACGTTGCTGGGGCCGGGCGGCAGCATCGCCGGGGGACAGCTTTATCAGACGGAGGTGCCCGAAGACAAGGATTTGCTGATTTGGGACAGCCCGTGGAACAAGCAGCCGCTGAAAGTGCGCCGGGCCGTTGTGAATTTCCTGCGGCAGGTGTCGAACGGCCCCGTGCATCCGACGCAATCGGATATTTCCCGGATACACGCGGCAGATGCCCTCAAGCACCGGATTCAAAACAGCAAGCGAAGCGATGCGCTGACCGGCAAAGACCTCTACACGGCCTTCCGGGACATTTTCGGCGGCCCGAAAGCCGCCAGCGAAGCGCTGCGCGCGGCAGGCGTTCCGGGCCTGCGGTATTTGGATGGCATGAGCCGCGCCGGTGGCGAAGGCACCTACAACTACGTCATCTGGGATGAAGCCCTGCTGACCCCGGAGGCGGCGCAGATTGCGCCCCAATACAGCCGCAAGAGAACGGACGGCTTTTACAGCGCCTTGCAGGAAGCCGTTGAAAACGCGCCCATGAAGGCGGGCGACGCCCAAGCATGGAAGCAGTATCTGACCGGGCAAATCAACAAGGGCGCCGTCAAGGAAGACGAAGTCTTTTGGAGCGGCGTGCGCGAGTGGCTGGACGCGCAGCAAGGCAAGGTGAGCCGCCAGGGCGTGCAAGACTGGCTGGCGGGCAACCATGTGCGCATCGAGCCGGTCTGGGAGGGCCTGAAATACACCGTCCAGGATTTGGACGGCGACCAGGTGCGCTTTGACAGCCTGCAAGATGCGCAAGCGTTTTACGAAGAGCTGGTGCAGCGCGCGCACGATATGGTTCAGGTGCATGAAGATGATGATGAAATCATCATTGAAGACACAGAAGACGGCACGCAGGAAACCCTCACGCGCGATGAAGACGGCGTCTGGACAGGCGACATGTCATACGAAGCGTTTGACACGCGCGAGGCGGCGCTGGAATACGCGCAGAGCCTGGCCGACGCCTGGCGCGAGACTTGGCAAGAGCGGCTGCCGCAAGGCCCGCAGCGCAGCGGCAACCGGAAATACCACGAATACAGCTTTGCGGACAAGGGTGACAACTACCGCGAGCTGCTGCTGACGGCGCAGGTGCCGCCAAGCCATCCGGTGCGCCAGCAGCTGGGCGTGCAGCAGCATGCGCAGCGGCGGGCCGCTCTTGAGAGGCAGCAAAAAGAGGTGCAAGACCGCCTGCAATCTGCGCGCCGCCTGCTGCAACAGGCCGAGCAGTGGCAGCAGCAGACGGGCTGGGGCGATGACGAGCGGTTTGCCTACTTCACCGGCCAGGACGGCACGCGGTTTTTTGCCATACGGCCCGAAGCCGTGCAGTATGCGCGCCAGGCCGCAGGCATCACATCGCACGAGGCGCTGTTGTCCAAGGTCAGCGTAAGCACCATCAATGCGCTTCGGGAATACGTGGCCTGGCAACAAAAGGCCAGCGAAGAAGAGGTGGCCAGGCTGGAGCGCGTGCTGGCCGGGCTGCCTGCGCCTGGCCCCATGACGGGCATACTCTACGGCAGCAGCCACTGGAAAACAAAGGATGTCATTGCCCACACGCGCCTGACCGACTTCGAGAACGGGCAGACCCTGTTTGTGGAAGAGTTGCAGTCAGACTGGGCGCAAGATGTGCGCAAGGGCGAGGTCAGCGCGCATGCGCCGTTTGTGGACAGCACGGGCAAGTGGCTGGACTTGCTGCTCAAAAAAGTGCTGTTGCAAGCGGCCGAGGGCGGCTATGCCCGCGTGGCGTTCATTGGCGGGCAGCAAAGCGCCGACCGCTACGGCCTGGACAGGCAAATCAGCCGCATCGAATATGCCAATGGGCGTCTCATGGCGTATCGCAAGGACGGCGGCGGCCCCATCAGGCATGACGTGCAGCCGGGCCAGCTCCAAGGCGTGATTGGCGAGGAGGCGGCGCAAAAGCTGCTGGACGCGCCCGTCAAAGATGGCGTGCAGGTCATTGAAGGCGATGACCTGAAGATAGGCGGCGAAGGCATGCGCGCCTTCTACGACAACGTGGTGCCCAAGGCGCTGGGCAAGCTGTTGAAAAAAGCGGACAAGAGCGTGCAGCTTCAGATGCGCGAGCAGCCCGAGACGGGGCAAAAGCAGCTGTCCTTCGAGATGACGCCTGCCTTGCGCGAAAAACTGGATGAAGGGCTGCCCCTGTTCAGCCGCAAGCAGGCCACAAAGGCCGCCTACGACAAGCGCATTGACGCCCTGTTTGCCGGAGGCAAGGCTCAGCGCGTGGGCCAGCGCGTGCTGGACAGAAGCGATGTGCTGGGCCTGCTGGGGCATGTGGACAAGCCCGTGCTGCTGCAAGAGAGCAAGGTGCTTCAGGGGCAGCTCAATCATCCTCTCATGACGGCGCAAGCGTGGAAGCGTGTACCCGAGTGGCTGGAAAACCCGGCAGCCGTGTTCGAGTCGGATACCGAGGCGGGGCGGCTGGTGGTGATTGCGCCCGAGACGCTGGGCGGCGCGCCGGTGTCCATCATCGTTGAGCCGCAGCCCACGGCGGGCGGTGAAAAACTGTATGCCAGCCTGCTGGTCAATGCCTATGACCGCCCCGGACAAACGCCGTTCATGCGCTGGATTGGCGATGGGCTACTGCGCTATGTGGACAAAAAGAAATTCCCGGCTGTCTTTGCGCTATCGGTCGGGCGGCGATTGCCCGATACGGCGCTTCAGAACAAGCCGGGAACGGCCAAGATTCTAACGGAAAAGCATCTGGCAGGCTGGCGCAAGCTGCATGCAGGCCAGGCGCAGCCGGATGCGCACTTCAGCCGCCGCGCGCCAGAACCCCTGGAACCCCGGCCCAATGAAGCGGCGCGCCTGAAGGAAAGCGCCCTTGAGCAGCTTGACCGCGTGTTCAGCCACCCCGGCACGGTGAGCTGGTGGCACAAGACGGTGGGCACCATGCGCAATCTGGCCGAGCGCCAGCCGCTGTTCAAGCCCGTTTACGAGGCGGCGCAGCAGTTCATTGACGATGTGTCGCACTTTGCCAATGACGCGGCCGACTTTGCGCCGCGCTTGCTGCCGCGCCTGGAGAGCTGGCGCGATTTGGGCAAGCGCGCCGTGAGCGCCGCCGATAGCCAGGCCGTGGCCGCGCCCTTGTTCGAGGGCACGCTCAGCTACACGCGCGGCAAGGATGGCTCTTTGGTGAAGACTGATAACGTGGATGCCGCCGGCGTGGTGTTCACGGATGCCGAGCTGAAGGGCCGCTTTGGCCTGACGCCTGCGCAAATCGAGCTGTACCGCCAGGCGCGCGCGGCCATCGACCGCTCCATCGACACCACGGCGCGCGCCGATATCTTGCGGCTGGCCGGGCGCGATTTCGCGCATTTACGCCAGGCGGTGATGGATGCGCCCGATTTGCGCGCCGCCGCTGTGCAGGTGGTGGAGGCCATGCAGGAGGTGATGCAAAGCGACGCGAAGCGGCGCGATGCCATGCGCGGGGCCATTGAGGCGGCGCAAGAGCGCGTGCAGACGGCCCAGGCGCTGATGCAGCGCGGCTATGCGCCGCTGACGCGTTTTGGCCGCTACACGCTGGATGTGGTGGACGCGCAGGGCCAGCGCCAGTATTTCGGGCTGTATGAGAGCAGGCGCGAGGCGAATGTGGCGGCCATTCACATGCGCAGCCAGTATCCGGGCGCGCAGGTGACGCAAGGCACTTTGAGCGATGACGCCTACAAGCTGTTTGCGGGCATCACGCCCGAGAGCCTGGAGCTGTTTGGCGATTTGCTGGCCGCGCCGGGGCAAGGCAAGGACAAGGGGCAGGACAAGGCGTTTCAGGCGTGGCTGCAACTGGCGCGCAACAACCGCAGCGCCATCAAGCGGCTGATTCACCGCAAGGGGGTGGCCGGTTACAGCCAGGATGCGGGGCGCGTGCTGGCCTCGTTCATCTATGCAAACGCACGGCAGACGGCGGGCGCGCTGAATGCGGGCCGCATGGACAGGGCCATTGCGGCCATTCCGAAGGAGCAAGGCCAGTTGCGCGATGTGGCGATGGCGCTGCGCGATTACACGCAGAACCCGCGCGAGGAGGGGCAGGCGATACGCGGGATGCTGTTTGCGCAGTATCTGGGCGGCTCGCTGGCTTCGGCGGCGGTGAACATGACGCAGCCTTTTGCCGTGACGCTGCCGTGGCTGAGCCAGTTTGGCGGCATGCGCCAGGCCGCCGCGCAGATGACGCGCGCGCTGGCGGACATGACCCGGCCCGGCCATCGCTATGAGGCGGATTTGGCGCGCGACATGGCCAAGGCGGAAGAAGACGGCGTGGTCTCGCCGCAGGAGATTCATCAGCTCATGGCGCAGGCCCGGGGCGCGGGCGCGCTGCGCTCAGGCGACGGCACGCGCCGGGGCGATGCGCTGGCCGCCGCTGCCAACGCGTGGGAGCGGCTGAAGGTGGCCTGGGGCCAGCCCTTTGCGCTGGCCGAGCAGTTCAACCGGCGCTCTACTTACATTGCCGCCTGGCGGCTGGCGCGCCAGCAGGGCATGGCCGACGCAGACGCTTTTGCGCGCCGCGCCGTGCTGGAAACACAATTCCTTTACACAAAAGCAAATAAACCCCGCTGGGGCCGGGGCGCGGTGGGCGGGGCCTTGTTCACGTTCAAGACCTACAGCGTCAGCTACCTGGAGCTGATGCACCGCATGTGGACGCAAGGCGGCACGCCAGGCAAGCAGGGCGTGGCCTGGATGCTGGCGATGCTGCTGCTCATGGGCGGCGCAGGCGGCCTGCCGTTCATGGAGGATGCAGAGGATTTGATCGACGGGCTGGCGCAGCTGGCGGGCTACAACACGAGTGTGAAGCAATGGCGGCGGCAGGCGCTGCAAGACATTGTGGGCGATGGGCTGGCGGAATTTATCGAGTCGGGCGTGTCGGGCTTGCCGGGCGCGCCGATTGATATTTCGGGGCGGCTGGGCATGGGCAATTTGCTTCCCGGAACGGGCCTGCTTTTGACCAAGCAAAACCGCGAGAGGGACTTGCTGGATGTGGCCGGGCCTGCCGGGGACTTGCTGGCGCGCGGCTTTACGGCCGGGCGCAAGCTACTCACGGGCGATGCGGGCGGCGCAGCAATGGAGCTGGCCCCGACGGCGGTGCGCAATCTGGCCAAGGGCGCAGACATGCTGGCCACAGGCAGCTACCGCGATGCCAAGGGCTACAAGGTGCTGGATACGACGGCGCTGGAGGCGCTGGCCAAGGCCGCAGGCTTTCAGCCGCGCAGCGTGGCGCAGGTGCAGGAGGGCAACTCTTTTTTGATGCGCAGCAAGAGCTTTTACCAGCACACCAGCGCCGAGATCAAGGCGCAGTGGGCCAGGGCGTTGTTTGAAAAGGATGAGGCGGCCTTGCAGCGCGTGCGCCAGCGCGTGGCCGACTGGAACCGGCGCAACCCGGAGCAGCCCATCACGGTGCGCATGCCCGATATCTGGCGCAGGGTGCGCGAGATGGGCAAGGAGCGCAGCCAGCGCATTGCTGATTCGGCCCCGCGCGCACTGCGCCAGCAAATGCGCCAGGCACTGGCGCAAGAGGGGTGATGGAGGGCGGCGCGCGGGCGGCTGCCATGCCGGCGTCGTTGATGCCGCCGCCAGGATTTGCCATGAAGTATGTAGCATCAGAGCCTTTGCACACGGGGCTTGCTTGCTACGGATTCGAAAGCGGCGCACAAAGGCTTGCGCGCGTGACGCGCGTTACGTATCATGGTCAGGTGTTGCCGACGGTGATTGAAACGCCCCAATACCGGAAGCAAGCCGAGCGCTTGCTGACGGACGATGAGCGCGAGGCCATTTGTGTGGCGCTGGCTTGTGACCCGGCGCAAGGCGTGCTTATCCCCGGTGCGCAGGGCGCGCGAAAGATGCGCTGGGCTGTGGGCGGGCGGGGAAAAAGCGGCGGCGTGCGCATCATCTACGTGCAGGCGGCGGCAGAGGGCATTTACCTGCTGGCGGTGTACGCCAAAAACGAGCGGGCCAACATGGCCGCGCATGAAATCCGCCAGCAAAGGAGGCTGACATGATTGCAAGCATTCGCGACATTGACGTGGAGAAGATGGCATCAGCCATTGAGGCCGATGCGGGGCAGGCCCTTGCCGGCCTGCGCGAGAGCATCCAGCAGGCCAAGGACGGCCTTTACGGCAAGGTCTATACCCCGCAGGCGCTGGAAAAGCTCAAACGGAAAAGGCAGAGCGCCTACGAGGCGCGCAAGGTGAAAAGCGGCAGCCGCCGCCTGCCCGGTGTGCTGCTTTCGCCCGAGGCGGCGCAAGCGCTGGATGTGCTGATGCGGCGCGGCGCGGCCAGCAAGGCCGCCGCAATCAACGGGGCGCTGATCGCGGCGGCGCAAGGGGTTTGACGGCAGCAATCCCGGCGGCCTGCCGAATGGCGATGGGCTGCTGCAGCAGGGGGGCGGCTCCGCTGGGCGGGGCGGTCAGTCATGCTTGCACGCTATTGGATCAAACCTTTCTCATGGCACTTGGCGCGATCTACGTACACGCTCATGAGTTGCTTTTCATCCCGTGTGCGATAAGAAAATGTGTAGGATAGGCCGCGACTGAATGCGGGGTTGTCTTTGTTGACCGCGCATGCGCCGGGGAGAATTTCCTTCTCCGTCTCTCGTTGCCATCCATTAATGGCTTCCTGTGAGACATTGGGGCGCAGCTTCATGAAGTGAACGAAAGTCACGTTCTTGCCCTGTGATTCAGCGCGATGCGGCCCGCCGTGTGCAACAGTGTCGGCATTGATGCCCGCATTTGTGTTCGCCGCGATTTGCCTTGCGATATCTTCTATTTGCTTGTTCTGTTCCGAGGTCAGCGTCTGGGCGGCCGCCATTGCGGGAAGCAACAGCGCGGCAAGTGCAAATTTCTTCATGTTCATAGAGTTGGGTAATCCTGCGAAGATTGGGCGGCGTCGAGTCGGCTTCAGCGCTTGCCGTTTCCCGCAGGGAAGATGCCGCGAATCACGCCCAGAAAAGCGGCCAGCACGCTGACCGTGACGGCCGTGGTGACGGCGATGACCACACGATCAGAATACATGGGCTGCCCCGTGCAGGCGTTGGAGATGCCGGCGACCAGCAGGAAAACCGCCCAGCCCGCCAATGCGCATTTGGCAATTTTGTAGGCTTTGCCCGCATAGATGCCGCGCATTTCGCGCGTGTGTTTTTTGTCCTGGATTTCTTCATCTTCAAGAGGGCGGGAGCCGGTTTGCTGCGCAGGCTGAGCGTCTGTCGCAGAAGCGAGCGGAGCGGGCGGCTCGCCGCTCAAGACGACTTTGTCGCCCCATTCGCGTTCAGATTCGCCGCTCATCATTTGCTCCCAAAGACGGTAGCATCGCTTTTCATTTGCTCATGCGTGATGACGCTTCCGTCTGGCGGCGAGACTTGCGCCCAGGCTCCGCCCGCCTTGTGTGTGATGGCAGATAGCTGCGGGCCTGAAAAGCCGCCATATCGCTGCGCAATGACGCGCAAGAGCGCCCATGTGTCACGGTCACTTCGGGGCACTATGGGCACAATGGCATGCCAGCCGTCGGAGTCTGCGCTCAGGGTCTGGGCGGGCTGCGTGATGACACCCGCTTCGTAGGCTTTGAATTCGTGATAGATGGCCGGGATCACGGGGCCATACTGCCAGCGTGAAAAGTGGTCATCCAGCAGCGGGAAGCCTCTTTCGCGCAGATACCACGCTTGCGTGAAGTACATGAGCTTTTGCAGCTTCATGGGCGTGAGCTGCGGTATCCGGCCTTCCTGCGCCAACTTGACGAAGGCGTTGGCAATTGCATACGCTGAATAGGCCATTGGCGTGCCTGCGGAGGATAAAAGAAGGATAACTGTATGAACATACAGTTATCAGTTTGTCTGCGGGATAGTAGCAAAAAGGCCAGCGCCCCCGCATGGGGTTTGCGCTCCTTGCGCATCTTGCCCAGACTGCGCGGCATGGCAAAACAGGATATCGACTGGGAGCAAATCGAGCTGGATTACCGCGCGGGCATCAAGACACTGCGCCAGATTGCCGCCACGCATGCCATCTCGCACGTAGCCATTGCGCACAAGGCCAAAAAGCTGGGCTGGACGCGTGACTTGACGGCGCGCATTGCGGCGCGCGCTGATGAGCAAGTTACCGCCGCACTTAACAAAACGGATTCTGGTAAGCGCCTGGAGGCCGAAAACGAAATCGTCGAATCGGCCGCTTTGGCGCTGGCAGCCTTGCAGATTGCACAAAGGCGCGATGTGGGAAAAGCACGCGAGGTGGTGCGCGCACTGTTTGATCAGTTCGAGCAGGCGCAGTCAGGGCTGGGCGAGTCGGTGCGGCTGGTCAAGCAGCTGACGGATTCGCTGCGCGGCGTGGTGGAGCTGGAGCGGCAGGTGTACCGCATGGACGCCAAGGAGGCGGCGCAGCCGGGGCAGCCCGGTTTTGTGCCGCCGCTGGTGCAGGTGGAGTTCGTGCCTGCCAAGGGTGATGCATGAGCGCGCCGCTTTTGCGCCTGCCCGCGAAGTTGCAGCCGCTGTGGCAGCCCAGGCGCTACAAGGTGATGCACGGCGGCCGGGGCGGCGGCAAGAGCTGGTCGGTGTCGGGCGTTCTGCTGGCGATGGCCGCGCAAAGGCCGCTGCGCGTTTTGTGCACGCGCGAGGTGCAAAAGTCGCTGCGCGATTCGGTTCACCGGCTGCTGTGCGACCAGATTGCCCGGCTGCAATTGAGCGGCTTTTACACGGTGACGGATTCGGAGATTCGCGGGCGCAATGGCTCGCTGTTTCTGTTTTCCGGGCTGCTGGAGCACACGATTGATTCCATCAAGTCGTTCGAGGGCGTGGACTTTGTTTGGGTGGAAGAGGCGCATAGCGTCTCGAGAAATTTATTCTCAAAATCATCCAAAAAGTCTGACCATGCGCTGAATGCAAGCGATCTTCGCGAATGCTTCGGCTGAAGAGGGCAGTGACCGCGTAGTTCTTGCTCAGTCTTCTTGAGCATGAATAGCCTCACCAGCAAAGCCCTGGCTCCCATCCGGTCCTGAATGCCAGCCGAATGCACTACCACGGCCAGCAGCAACCCCGTTGTGTCTACGGCTATGTGGCGCTTGCGCCCTTTGATTCTTTTGCCTGCGTCGTATTCGCGCTGCCCCTTTTGAGATGGTCCTGACCGATTGGGAGTCGATGATGGTCACGCTGGGCTTGGTTCGCCTGCCCGCCTTGGCGCGCACCTGATGGCGCAGCAGTGCATCCACACGCCGCGCTGACGCCAGCGGGCAAAGGTGTTGTAGACCCGTTTCCAGGGCGGAGAGTCCTTGGGTAGCGCGTGCTATCGACATCGACAGCCTGTGGTTTGACAGGCCGT
>ERZ772971.1387-NODE-1387-length-14125-cov-5.846908_pt1 | contig 14125 bp, 10 predicted proteins | sample MGYA00511943_ERZ772971 | MGnify/ENA primary metagenome ERZ772971 (study PRJEB29015, sample SAMEA2737929) | human oral metagenome | biome: human oral; feature: human-associated habitat; material: dental | place: China | collected 2144 ... | reverse complement strand
TCACCGATAAGAGCGAAGGAGTAAACCTCATCACCCGCTCAGGGCAGTCTATCCCTATCATTGCAAGGGGCTGGAATGCTTTAACTAATGGTTAATTTGCACTCTATTTTGCAAATAAATCAAACTAAATGAAAGAAATAAATATAAAAATAGATAAAAACCTTGATAAGTTCAAAGGGAAAGTACTTTTCCCTAAGAAATTAGCTCTTGCAGAAGAACTCTTGCAACGCGCTAAATTTCCAGCTGAATTAAAAGAAAAATTAAACATTTTATAATACAGATATGAAAAGAAGAGCATTTTTTAAAAACGGAACATTGGCTGCATTAGGAGGGTTAGTACTCCCTTCTTTTGATTTACAAGCCCAAACACTTGGCGAAGCTAACAGAGGCAAACGCACTAAGAACATCATTTTTTTGGTGAGTGATGGAATGAGCACTGGCACTATGGTAATGGCTGACTTATACCTAAAACGCAAATACGGTCGCCCTTCAAGCTGGATGGATTTATACGAAAGCAATCTGGGGCAACGTGCGCTAATGGATATGGCCTCTGCAAGCTCGGTAGTAACCGACTCATCAGCAGCAAGTTCTTCGTGGGGAGGCGGTGTACGCGTGAACAACGGTAGCCTAAATATAAGCCCTAATGGCAAAGAGAATATGCCTATCTTGCAAAAGTTTAAAAAAGCAGGCAAGAAAGTAGGTTGTATAACCACCGTGATGATTAACCACGCTACTCCAGCAGGGTTCTGTACTTGGAGCAAGAGCCGCAATGCAATGGACGAAATTGCCCTTAACTACACCGAATTAGGTTTTGATGTGATGCTAGGGGGCGGTAGCAAATATTTCGACCCTGCCCATCGCAAAGATAAAAAAGACCTTTTTGATACTTTGAAGAAAAAAGGCTATACGGTAGCGCGCACCCGCAATGAAATGCTAAAAGCCCCCACTAACAAACCCTTATATGGTATGTTTGCTGAGGAAGCCCTACCCTACTCTATCGACCGCGCACAAAGTAGTGAAGACCAAGCAGCTATCCCTACTCTTGCCGAGATGACCGCTAAAGCTATCGACCAGCTCAAAAATCACCCTAATGGCTTTGTGATACAAGTAGAAGGAGGAAAAGTAGACTGGGCAGCACACGGCAACGATATAGGGGCATTGCTCTACGACCAAGTAGCTTTTGACGAGGCTGTGAAAGTAGCCTTAGACTTTGCTAAAGCCGATGGCAACACCCTTGTAGTTATCACCTCAGACCACGGCAATGCTAACCCAGGGCTTATCTATGGCAAAGAGTGCAATAACAATTTTGATAGATTGCAAAACTTCACTCACTCTAACGACTGGATATTGCAACAAATTAACCCTAATGACTCTATAGACAAGGTAAGAGAACATATCGCTCAGCACTGTGGTGGAATGAATATCAATGAAGAACAGGCAAAAGAGCTATTAGCTTATTATGCCAAGACAGAAAGAAAAGAAGACGGACTTTACAACTATAAACACCTGCCTTATCGACTTTTTGCCGAGATTCAAAAAGCACATACCTCAGTTGGCTGGATTAGTATGGACCACTCGTCAGACTATACCGAATTAGGAATGTACGGACCTGGAAGTGAAAAGCTAAAGCCTTTTATGCGCAATACCGATATGCACAAATTCTTGTTAGAAGTAGCCGAAGTCAGTCTTTAGTGAGTAACCAATGAAGACGTTTCAGTTTCAGAAGCTCGTTACTTTTGTAGGGATAATACTCTTCATCGTGAAATTGATAGCATGGCGCATCACCAATTCTAACGCTATCTTTTCGGACGCAATGGAGAGCATCGTGAATATTATTGCTGCTTTTATGGGGTTGTACTCCCTCTATTTATGCAATAAACCACGCGACACTGACCACCCTTACGGACACGGCAAGGTAGAGTTTGTAACTGCAAGTATTGAGGGAATGCTCATTGCTATTGCGGGGATACTTATTCTCATCGAAGCCTTTTCATCACTTATAAAAGGAATACATCTCGACAAATTAGACTGGGGGATTGCCCTTTTTGGGTCGACTGCCATAGTCAATTACGCTATGGGGTATATTTCCTACCAAAAGGGGAAGAGAGAAAACTCTTTAGTACTGATGAGTGCAGGCAAGCATCTGCAGTCGGATACTTATGCCACCTCAGCTATTGTATTGAGCTTACTATTGGTGCATTTTACCGGCTGGCGATTGCTCGACCCTTTAATTGCCATCGGTTTTGGTAGTTACATTATAGTAATAGGCTGGAAGATAGTGCGCAAAGCCCTCAGTGGTATTATGGACGAACGCGATGAAGCCCTCTTTGCCAACGTAGTGGAAATACTCCAAACCTACCGACATATCGAGTGGATAGACATACACAATATGCGTATACAGCAGTTTGGGGCGCATCTACACATCGATGCTCATATCACTCTGCCGTATTACTACCCCCTACAGCAGGCACACCAAGAAATGGAAAAGGTAATACACCTATTAGCAGAAAAAGTAGATCGCTCTATAGAGTTTAATTTTCACTTAGATTACTGCAAAGACTTTTCGTGCGAGCTATGTAGTATAAACTGCCCCAACAGGCGCAAGCCCTTTGTAAAGACAATAGTGTGGAACAAAGAAAATATAGGAGGCATATCCAAACACAGAATTAACAATTAATACATAAAATGAAAAAGATATTGTTTTTATCGGGCTTAGCCCTTAGCACTCTACTCAGTGCGCAAGAAGCCCCTAAAGAAATTAAAACCACTGTTGATGCGGTAACCGTTTTTACTAACGGAGCACAAATTACGCGCAAAAAGACCATTATGCTACCTAAAGGAGTAAGCGAACTCAAATTCACCGACTTATCTCCTTATATAGCTCCTGAAAGTGTAAATGTAAAAGCTGTAAAAGGGATAACTATCCTATCAGTAAGTCATAAAATCAACTTTTTAGACAAGTTAAAGCCTTCTGCAGAGGTAGAAGCTCTCGACAAAGAGATAGAACAGCTGAAAAAGCAGATAGAAACAGAGCAAACCTACTTAGAAATTATCAGGGATAACATCGACCTATTGCAAAGGAACAAAGAGCTAAGCGGCAAAAACGCTCCTATACAATTGGCAAACTTACAGCAAATAGCCGATTACTTTCACAAACGACTAACAGAGCTAAAGTTTGATGCAAACAACCGAATAGCAAAATTAGAAGATTTAAATGCTCAGCTCAAAAAATTGGAGAATCAAAAACACACCGTTATAGGCAAAACCAATACTGAAAAAGGAGAAATATACGTGAAAGTAAATGCCGAAAGTGCTAAGAACTATCCGTTAGAGCTACAATACATAGTCGATAATGCTCGCTGGACACCCTCATACGACCTTAGAGCAACTGACATTAGTCAGCCTATCAACCTCATCTACAAAGCTAATGTACAGCAAGATACTAAGGAAGACTGGAACCAAGTGAAGCTTACCTTCTCATCAGCTGACCCTAATATCTCTGGCGAAGCCCCTACCCTACAGACTTATTTCCTAAATTACAATACTATAGACCCTAATTTCGCTAAAAAACCTAAGATAAAAATAGGATTAGGCAATAAAAACATACAGGGAGTAGTAGTAGACGAAAAAGGAGAGCCCCTACCTGGCGCTACTGTATTAATAAAAGGTACTACAATAGGTACTTCTACTGATTTTGATGGTAATTTCCAACTGAATATGACTAATTATGAAGACAGAATGCTTGAAATATCATATCTCGGTTATCAAACAGCTACTTTATCTCCGCAAAAAACAATGACTGTAAGGTTAAAAGATGAACCTCAGCAGTTAGAGGAAGTAGTGGTAGTAGGCTATGGTAATAAAAGAAAGAGTAGTGTAACAGGTAGCCTCAGCGGTCATATCAGCGGTCTTAAAGTAAGAGGTAGTAGTACTGCTCAAGCTGACCTCATCCCTGTAAAAGCAGCTGACATCCAAACTAATGTACAGTTTGAAATAGCTACCCCTTACACCGTAAAATCTGACAATCAAGTATATTCAGTAGATATGAAATCAATACAAGTACCTGCTGATTATAACTACTACGTAGTGCCAAAAGTAGAACAAACGGCCTATTTAATAGGCTATGTAACCGACTGGCAACAGTATAACTTATTAGAAGGAGAAGCTAACATCTTTTTTGAAGATACTTTTGTAGGAAAAACTAATATACAACCCACCCAAACTGCTGACACACTGAAACTCTCATTAGGACAAGACAAGAAAGTATCAGTAACTCGCGAAAAGGTAAAACAATTTGCTTCTCGTCAGTTTATGGGCAGTAAGAAAGAAGATGTTCGCCTATATAAAACTGTGATTCGCAATAACAAACAGCAGCCTATTCACCTAACCGTCCTCGACCAAATACCTATTCCTACCCTCAAAGAAATAGAAGTAAATGTACTAAACAGTTCAGAAGGGAAGTACAATAAAGAAACAGGAGAACTTAAATGGGAATTTGGGTTACAACCTACTGAAAAGAAGGAAATTAATGTAGAATTTTCAGTTAAATACCCGAAGAATAGGTCAGTATGGTTAGAGTAATAACGTTAAAAAAACTATAAAAATGAGTTCAAAAGAAAGATAATAGTTGTTATTCAAAGTTTTTTTCTTACTTTTGCTGAAAATACCACACACAATAAGATGATATGATTACTAATTTATTTTCAGAGAACCTATGGTTCACGGCTGTTTTTGTGTTTTTACTATCGTTTTCAGTAGCTTATTTTGCACTTCCTAGCATAATATATGTAGTGAAACGAAAGAACTTGATGGATAAGCCTAACGAACGAAGTTCTCATAAAGAGAGAACTCCTACCTTAGGAGGCATCTCATTCTTTGTAAGTCTAGTTTTTACCTTAATGGTGTTCCGCTCATTCGACTTCGACAAGGTCGGTATTAACATTTTATCAGGGGTAGGCGTACTCTTTTTCGTTGGACTTAAAGATGACCTTGTTGGGGTAAACCCCAGCACTAAAATGATAGGTCAAATCATAGCTACCTTTATGCTACTTTTTGGGACAGGGCTGAAAATAGGTACTCTTGATGGCTTTCTAAATATCACTGATATTCCTTATGGAGTATCTGTATTTATCAGCTGTTTTATAGTGATGGCTATTGTAAATTCTTACAACCTTATAGATGGTATCAATGGGTCTGCCTCGATGGTAGGAATGGTTATTTTTTCGGCTTTTGCCTATGTATTCTACGATGCTGAAATGTACTATTATTTTCTGTTGTCTATATTGTGTATAGGTTTTTTATTAGCTTTCCTACGGTACAATCTATCTAACAAAAAACGTGTATTTATGGGCGATACAGGCTCTATGATTGTCGGTTTTATCTTAGCCGTATTAGCAATCAAGTTTTTTGCTTTAGATACTACCTCTTTAGAAAGTGCTGTTATCAACCCTGCTAATAAAGTTTGGGTATTGCTTAGTATTATTTTTATACCTTTCTTTGATACTACTCGGGTATTTACATCGCGTATCATACGGCACGGCAAACCTTTCAAAGCTGACCGCAGCCATATACACCACGTTATCATAGATTACCTAAAACTATCGCACGCTAAAGCTAGTATACTGTTAGCTAGTATTAACTTAAGTGTTTTTATTGTTATCTTATGTTTAAATACTTACCTATCTTCACTATGGTTAGGGGTAGTATTCTGTGCTATTTTTGCAGGACTGGTCTGTATATTATTCTATATCAACAGAAGCTATTATACACGAAAAAACAAACAGAAAATACGACATATATTAAACTATATCGGAAAAAAGAAATAAAATTTTCGTACCTTTGCGCCCTATATAATAAGAAATGCTAAAACAAAATTTACAACTTAAGCTCTCTCAAAAGCTCTCTCCTCAACAGATACAGCTAATGAAGCTCGTACAGCTTCCTACTCTTGCTTTTGAGCAACGCGTAAAGCAGGAAATGGAAGAAAACCCTGCTTTAGAGTCAGGGCGTGAAGAAGAAACTCTTGACGACTTTCACGATGAATTTGACAACTCGGCTGATGAATATAACGATAGTGACATCATTGATATGAATGACATCAATATTGATGAATACCTCAGCGATGATGAAATACCCGACTACCGATTGCACGCCAATAACTATAGCGATGATGATGAAGAACGCGAAGTGCCTTTTAGCGCAGAGGTTTCTTTTCACCAATCGCTTATTAACCAATTAAACACTTTTACTATCTCAGACGAAGACTACCTTATAGCTGAGTTCCTCATAGGTAGTATAGATGATAGTGGCTACATACGTCGCTCTATACAAGACCTCACAGATGACTTGGCTTTTACCCAAAATATCTATACCGAAGAAAAACACGTAGAGCAAATACGTGAGCAAATCATCTTTCAGCTCGACCCTGCAGGTGTAGGTGCTTTTGACCTACAAGAGTGTTTGCTCATACAACTACGCCGCAAAAAACAAACTCCAGCAGTAACCTTGGCTATAAAAATGCTTACCGAAGCTTTTGAGTCTTTCACTAAAAAACACTATAGCAAACTACAACAACGCTTCTTAGTTAGTGAAGAGGAGCTAAAAGATGCAGTACAAGAAGTGGAGCGGCTAAACCCTAAACCTGGTAGCTCCTATGCTGGCAACAATGTACATATTGAGCAAATCATTCCTGACTTCACAGTAAAGGTTGTTGACAATGAATTAGAACTCTCATTAAACGGACGTAATGCTCCTGAGCTACACGTATCAAAAGAGTATAGTACAATGTTAGACACCTACAAGAAGAGTAAAGAGAAGAGCAACTCGCAGAAAGAAGCGGTACTATTTATTAAACAGAAATTAGATTCTGCTAAATGGTTTATTGATGCTATACGCCAGCGACAACAGACCCTGCTTATTACTATGGAGGCTATTATGGAGCACCAGCGCGAATACTTCCTCACAGGTGATGAACTAAAAATAAAACCGCTTATCCTTAAAGATATTGCCGATAAAGTAGGAATGGATATTTCTACTGTATCGCGTGTAGCTAGCAGCAAGTATGTGACTACACCATACGGTACTAAACTCATCAAAGATTTCTTTTCAGAGGCAATGAAAAACGACCAAGGAGAAGATGTTTCAACCCGAGAAATCAAGCAGATACTGCAGCATATTATCGCTAAGGAAGACAAAAGCAAACCATTACCTGACGACGAACTTGCCCAACTACTCAAAGAAAAAGGCTACCCTATAGCAAGGCGTACTATCGCTAAATATCGCGAACAATTGGATATACCTGTAGCACGCTTGCGCAAAGAATTATAGCTTTTACCCCAATATATCAATAAGGAAATAATCTGAAGAGAATATAAAAAGAGGAACTACTCAATAGAGTGGTTCCTCTTTTTAGTTATAATCAATAACCTATGAAAACATTTCTTTTACTTTCTCGAAAAATGACTTGTCATTTTTGTCGGGTTTGGGCGTAAAACCATCGTTATCAAGCATTTCTTTGAAAAAGGCTTTCTGCTTGTCGGTTAGGTTTTTAGGCGTCCAAACGTTTACGTGTATGATAAGGTCGCCAGTGTAGTGCGTGCGAAGATTAGGTACCCCCTTGCCTCGCAAACGAAGTATCTTGCCTGACTGTATACCCTCATCTAACTTAATACGTACCTTTCCGGTAACCGTTTCTATCTCTTTAGTAGCCCCTAATACTGCTTCAGGTACACTAATATAAAGGTCGTAATGCAGGTTGTCGCCCTCGCGTTTGAGGGTGCTATGCTCTTGCTCTTCAATAATAACCAATAAATCGCCTGCTACCCCATTTTTTACCGGAGCTTCGTTCCCTTTGCCATTGACTTGCAGTTGAATACCATCTACTACCCCTGCAGGGATATTGATTGGTATGGTTTCTTCTACCGTTTTAAGTCCTTGTGCATCAGTATCGGCAGCACGTTTGTCTATCACCTCGCCTGCCCCTCCACAAGTGCTACAAGTGGTGGCCGTCTGCATCATTCCGAGCATAGTGTTCACTTGTCGTACAATCTGCCCTTGTCCGTTACAGGTAGGGCAAGTTTTATAGGTAGTGCCTTCAGCTTTTACTTTACGACGTACTTTTATCTTCTTCTCTGTTCCTTTTACGACATCTTCGAGAGTGACTTTCACACGTATGCGCAGGTTATCGCCTTTGACATACATTTGTTGCTGTCTGCCTCCTCCAAAACCACCAAATCCACCGCTAAAGCCAGAGAAATGTCCGCCAAATATGTCGCCGAATTGGCTGAAAATATCGTCCATTGAGAAGCCTCCGCCACCCATACCACCTTCGAAAGCTGCGTGACCAAATCGGTCGTATTGGGCGCGTTTGTTTTCGTCGCTTAGGACTTCGTAGGCTTCGGCTGCTTGTTTGAATTTTTCTTCTGCTTCCTTATCACCTGGGTTCTTATCAGGGTGATATTTCAATGCTTGTTTACGATAGGCTTTCTTTATTTCGGCTGCACTGGCCGTCTTGGATACTTCTAAAATTTCGTAGTAATCTTTTTTCATTTTTTAGTTAGTTATTGTGCTACCACTACTTTAGGAAAACGGATAATCTTATCGCCCAACTTATACCCTGTTTGTACTACATCGATGATTTTGCCTTTGGCATCGGGGGTAGGTGCAGGTATTTGGGTAACAGCATCGTGGTGCTCGCTGTCGAACACATCATTAGGTGCTACCTCCATTTTCTCTAATCCTTTCTGTTTGAGGGTAGTCATAAGTTTGTTATAGATAAGCTCAACCCCCATCAGTGTATTTTTGTCGCTTGACTTAGAAAGTTCTGCCAAAGCGCGGTCGAAATCATCGACTACGGGCAGCATAGCTGACAAAATGTCTTGTCCGGCAGTTTTAAATAACTCAACACGCTCTTTAGCAGTGCGCTTTTTGTAGTTCTCGAACTCGGCAAAAAGTCGCAAGTATTTGTCTTTTTCTTTTGCTAATAGGTCTTCTGCCGTCTCTTCAGCAGGTGTGTTGGCTTCTGCTGTAGCTTCAGCAGTTGTTTTTTCTACTTCAGGAGTGTTTTTCACTTCCTCGTCTTTGATATCTTCGGTATTCATACTATTTTTCTGTTATTGTTCCTTTTATTATAGCAAATTATTTGCCATAGTGTAAAAACTGACAAAATGACAGAAGCGGTTATTGGGAGAATGAGAGGATTGGGAGGGCTGAGAAGGCTGGGAAATAGGATTTTTTTCTGGTTTTGAGATGATAGTTAGACGTTTATACTTTGCTCATCGTTCGCTTATTGTTCGCTCATCCTAAAGGGTAGCTATATCTAAAGTAAAGGGTAGGACTATAAGTAGGTTTTTTCTTTAAAATTGGAAAATTAGAGAATTAGCAAATTAGCAAATGGGAAGAATGGGAGGCTTGGGAGGGCTAGGAAAGTTAGGAGGGCTGGGAGGTTTGGGAAATTGGGGGATTATTATTATCTTTGCGGCATAATTTTGTATTATAGGAAGTATGGGCGATTTTCTAAATATGTCGGAAGAAGATATAAAACTCAAATTCATAACTCCCAGCATAATGGATAAAGGATGGGGTTATGATAATATTTCTATGGAAAAAATGGTTAAATTTACCGATGGTAAAATTAACCTTCGAGGTAATCTTTTCTCTCGTAGTAAAGCAAAATATGCCGATTATATGCTTTACTATAATAAGGCTACCCCTATTGCTATTGTAGAAGCTAAAGATGCTACTCACTCTATAAGCTACGGAATGCAACAAGCAAAAGAATATGCTATGATGATGAATATTCCTTTTGCTTATAGTTCTAACGGGCAAGGTTTTCAGGAATATGATTTCCTTACAGGAAAAGAAAGAACTCTCGCAATGGATGAATTCCCTACTAAAGAGGAGCTTTACAAACGTTTTACGGGTGAAAATCATAATGGAGAAGGATTATCGGAAAAAGAACTTAAGGTTATCAATCAACCGTTTTGTGTAGGTCAGGACATCTTCCCTCCTCGATACTACCAGCGCAATGCGGTTAATAATACGGTAAATGCCGTCGCTCAAGGCAAAAAACGACTTTTATTAGTAATGGCTACTGGTACTGGAAAAACGTATACGGCTTTCCAAATTGTTTACCGACTATTGAAAGCAGGATTGGTAAAGAAAGTATTGTATTTAGCAGACCGCAATGTATTAGTAGACCAATCTATTCAGCAGGATTTTAAACCTCTTCAGAAAACGATACACAAGGTTGATTATCAGAAAGATTTAAACAGCGGCATCACAGCGTATGAGGTTTATTTTTCACTTTACCAACAACTTATAGGACAAGGAGGAAAACAGCAGTACAAAGAGCTGTTCAGACCTGATTTCTTTGATTTGGTAATTGTAGATGAGTGCCACCGTGGAAGTGCCAAAGACGATAGCAACTGGCGTGAAATTTTAGAATATTTTGATAGCGCAATACAGTTAGGGATGACCGCAACTCCTAAAGAAACTAAATACCAATCCAGCATCAATTATTTTGGCGAGCCTGTTTATACCTATAGCTTAAAACAGGGTATTGAAGACGGATTTTTAGCTCCTTTTAGAGTTGTAAATATTACCACTAACATTGGTGATGAGTGGAGGCCTACTGTGGGGCAAGTAGATGTTTATGGCAATGAAATAGAAGACCGCATTTATAACAATTCGGACTACGACTATAAGATTATTATAGAAGACCGCATTAGGGAAGTAGCTGAACAAATTACTCATTACCTGAAGCATACTGACCGAATGGCAAAAACAATCGTTTTTTGTGCCGATGAAGACCACGCTGAGAGAATGCGCATAGCCCTTGTAAATGCGAATTCGGATATGTGCCAAAAAAATCCTGATTATGTGGTGCGTATTACGGGAAGCGACCCTTATGGACAATCGAAGCTCGATTATTTTATTTCGGTAGCTGAAAAATATCCTGTTATTGCCACTACCAGTAAGCTTTTATCTACAGGAGTGGATTGTAAAATGGTGAAGCTGATAGTGCTTGACCAGCGTATCAGCTCTATGACCGAATTTAAGCAGATTGTAGGGCGTGGCACTCGTATTCGTGAAAAAGAGGGAAAAACGCACTTTACTATAATGGATTTTCGGAATGTTACCCGCCTATTTGCTGACCCTGATTGGGACGGTGAAGCAGAGATAGACCCCGATTATCCTCCTGATGAAACAGTAATTACTCCTGCCGAACCCTGCCCTGTATGTGGGCAATTCCCTTGTGTATGTCCGTGTCCTATTTGTGGGCATTATCCTTGTGAATGTAAGGTTACAAATAAATCGCCTAAACCTATTGTAGATAAAAACGGTTGTTCTGTGACAGTGATTAACAAAGTAGTATCGGTGTATGATACGAATGGCAAACTTTTGCGAACTGAGAGTGTTACCGATTATACTAAGAAGAATATCAACGACAATTATACAAACCTTGATGACTTTATCCTGCATTGGAATAAAGCAGAAAAAAAAGCTGAGATAACTGATTTGCTGCGCGAAAGTGGTATTGATTTGCAAGCCCTAAAAGAAGACCAAGGAATGGCTGAAGTAGATGATTTTGATTTTATCTGCCATATAGCTTACGGCAAAAAGCCTCTTACACGTAGAGAACGCGCTGAAAATGTAAAGAAACGAGATGTTTTTAACAAGTATGGTGCTGAAGCCCGAAAAGTATTGGAGGCTCTGCTTGAAAAATATGCTACTGATGGTATCACACAGTTAGAAAACACCACAGTTTTGAAACTTGACCCTTTCCGACAAATGGGAGCTCCTGCCCATATAGCCAAATTCTTTGGAGGTAAAGAACAGTATTTTTTGGCGGTGAAAGAATTAGAAAAATTGATATATAACATAGCTTAATATATGGCACTTAACAACTTTGTAAAAAGCATTCGGAATATTATGCGCAACGATGCGGGTATCAATGGCGATGCCCAACGCATTGAGCAAATTGCGTGGATGCTTTTCCTTAAAATATACGATGTAAAAGAGGAGGATTGGGAATTTAATGAGGATAGTTATCAATCGTTTATCCCTGAAGAATGTCGTTGGCGTTCGTGGGCAACAGACAAGGGTGATGGCAATGCCCTAACCGCTGATGCCTTGTTGGATTTTGTAAACAATACTCTCTTCCCTACGCTAAAAAGTTTGGAAGTTACCCCTGATACCCCTATACGCAGTAGCATTGTATTTACGACATTCCAAGATGCTAACCAATATATGAAAGATGGTGTATTACTTCGACAAGTGGTGAATGTAATAGACCAGCTGAATTTTTCCGATTATAAAGAGAGCCACGCTTTTGGAGAAATTTATGAAGCAATCTTGAAGGAAATGCAGTCGGCAGGTTCAGCGGGTGAGTTTTATACCCCAAGGGCACTTACGGATTTTATGGCAGAAATTATAGAGCCCAAAATAGGAGAAAAGATGGCTGATTTTGCGTGCGGTACAGGAGGTTTCATCACAAGTTGGCTAAACACTCTTGATAAAAAAGCTACCACAGCAGAGGCTAAAGAAGCTTGGGCTCAATCTATCTATGGAATAGAGAAAAAGCAATTCCCCTATATGCTTTGTGTAACTAATTTGTTACTACATAATATTGATGCCCCTGCGGTAGTACACGACAATTCACTTACAAAAGATGTACTTAACTATACCGATGACGACAAGTTTGATGTGGTGCTAATGAATCCGCCTTATGGGGGTAGTGAAAAGAATGATATCAAACAGCATTTTCCGTCAGACCTTTCTTCCAGCGAAACTGCTGATTTATTTATGGTACTGATAATGTATCGCTTAAAACAAAATGGACGTGCTGCGGTGATTCTTCCTGATGGTTTTCTCTTTGGTGCTGACAATGCTAAATTGGCTATAAAAGAAAGGCTTTTGAGAAAGTTCAACTTACACACTATTATCCGTTTGCCAAGTAGTGTATTTTCTCCTTACACAAGTATTGCTACTAATATCTTGTTTTTTGACAATGTGCAAGCAGAAGGAGCTGAAGAAGGTTTTTGCACCCATAAAACGTGGTTTTACCGCTTGGATATGCCCGAAGGATATAAGCATTTTTCAAAAACCAAACCTATGCAAGCTGTACATTGTCAGCCTATTAAAGACTGGTGGCACAACCGTGTAGAAATTGTTAGCGAAGATGGGAAAGATGAGAAGTCGAGAGTATTTACCGCACAAGAGCTCTTAGCGATGGATTGCAACCTCGACCAATGTAAATTCCCCAAAGATGAGGAGGAAATACTACCCCCTGCAGAGCTTTTGGACAACTACTACAAAAGACGCGCTGCTCTTGAGCACGAAATAGATAAAACTCTTTCGGAAATACAACAGATTTTAGGAATAGAAAGATGACAGCAGACCAATTACGCAAATCTATACTTCAGCAAGCCATACAAGGCAAACTTGTGCCACAAGACCCTAATGATGAGCCTGCCTCTGTACTTCTTGAACGCATTCGGGAAGAGAAAGCTCGGCTTGTGGAAGAAAAGAAAATTAAGAAGGAAAAGAACCCTTCTGTTATTTTTAGAGGAGAGGATAATTCCTATTATGAGAAGTTCACCCTATCGGGCGAGGTAAAATGTATTGATGAGGAAATACCTTTTGAAATACCTAACGGGTGGGAGTGGTGTAGATTGGGAATAATAGGAGACTGGGGAGCGGGAGCTACTCCTTTACGAGGAAATATAGAATATTATGGAGGCAAAATACCTTGGCTTAAAACAGGAGAACTCAACAATGGGTTAATTATATCAACAGAAGAATATATTACAGATAAAGCCTTAGAAGAATGTTCTTTGAGACTTTGTAATATTGGAGATATTTTAATTGCGATGTATGGGGCAACTATTGGAAAGTTAGGAATTGCAGGAATTAAATTAACTACAAATCAAGCTTGTTGTGCTTGTACTCCTATTTTTGTATACAATAAGTTTTTGTTTTATTTTCTAATGGCAAGTAAGCAAAGTTTTATAGAGCAAGGGGAAGGAGGAGCACAGCCTAATATATCTAGAATAAAGTTAGTAAATTATCTTTTCCCTTTACCCCCTTTGAAAGAGCAACAACGTATTGTAGAAAAAATAGAAGA
>ERZ772971.1385-NODE-1385-length-14150-cov-4.034693_pt1 | contig 14150 bp, 6 predicted proteins | sample MGYA00511943_ERZ772971 | MGnify/ENA primary metagenome ERZ772971 (study PRJEB29015, sample SAMEA2737929) | human oral metagenome | biome: human oral; feature: human-associated habitat; material: dental | place: China | collected 2144 ... | reverse complement strand
GCTTGATCTGGCGCGCGACCTTGACCGCGCTAAAGCCGCTTGGCAGCAAAAACAGCTCGCAAAATTTGCCTTGCTCGTCCATAACGGCGACCTTTGACGACGCACCGCCGATGTCGATACCGATAAAATGCATACTCTGATCCGTAAAAAATATCTCCGACACGCGGAACTTTGTTAAATTTGAGCGCAAATTTGGTCCATCGTTAAATTTGAGTCGTTCGGCAAAATTTGAAAGAGAGAAATTTGAGAGTTTAAAAAGGATAAACCCCGAAAGGTCGGGGTTTATCGCGGAGATTAGAGTGTTAGCTGTAGGTTTGTACCTGCATCGGCAAGCGTAGCGTTGGCTAGGTCTACTATACCGGTTAGTTTTACCACATAGTCGCTGGCGGATAAGCCAGCGGTAGCGTCTGATCTTACTAGATAGGTGTCTGTCGCATTGCTATCAGGATCGGTGTAGGTGAAGTAAGCTAGTTTGTTGCTTGCAGCCTTTGCGACGTCTAGTGCTCTAGATAGGTTGTTTGCAAAGTCTAGCGATTTGGTTGAATCGTATCTTGCGATATTTTGATCAATAGCAGTTGCTGGTGGTGGTGTTGTTAAATTTGCGCCTATTTTGAGTTTGTCGCCTTTAGAAAAGTCCGTGATAGTAGCCGTTTTTGATGCAGGGAATGCTGCGCTGTCACCTACGGTTCCTAATACAAACGTATCGTCGCCCGCTCCGCCCGTTACGGTTGCGCCTGATTTGCTACCGAAGGTTATCTCGTCGTCTCCCGCTCCGCCTTTGATTACCGACTTTTCATCAAGGTGACCGCTAGCGTCAAATGTAAATTTTCCTTTAAGAGTGCTTGCATCTACGGTTTTTACCTTTTTGAAAGTCGCATCTAGGCCCAGCTTCGTATTTGCGTCGCCTTTTATTACTACGTTTGTTAGCGTACCTTTAGCGTCAGCGGTAGCTTTTAGATTGACGATATTTGTAGCCGTATTTGTTTTATCGTCATCCAAATTTGACGCTATATCGATGTTTTCTATATCGTCTATTACAAAACCGCCTGTATTATTTAGACCCGCGTGTGTGTCTTTTGGATTAAATACTAAATTTAACTTATCGGCAGTGCCGGTGTCTGCGTCTTTGATCCCTACTACAAGGTCGTTTGTTAAAGCATTTTTTTCTACCGTTATAGTAGAGTTATTTAAGACTTTTGTAAGACTTTGGCCTGCATTTGCTCCTTGGGCTAGGGTGATATTATTAAATCCCTCCCATTTTGACATATCTATACCATTTGCAATAGTATTGTTGATCCTTATACCTTCGAAATTTTTAAGCGTCACCTTATCCGCTCCGGCACCTGCGATTGTTGAAGCTATAGATATTAGGTCCGTTCCCGCTCCGCCGTTGATCGTTTGTTCGGCATTTGTATTATCTATGTCTACTACGTCGTTTCCTGAGCCTAAAAGTACTTGTGAGCCGGCGATGTTTTTGACCTTTAGTTCAGCGAAATTTCCGGTAAAGGATGCTGCGTTTACGTCTTTGAGCGCAGTTTCTTGTTGCAGATTGATTTTTAGATCTTTTGCGTTTCCGTCAAAGGTTACTTTTTCTAGCTTATTATGAGGGGAAGCAGAAACGAACTCGATAGTAGACTCTTTGTCGCCGTTAGCGTGGATGGTTAGCTGAGTGGCATTGTTTGCTTGTAGTCTAGCCAAGCCTTTTTCCGTGTAGTTTGTAGTTAGATCCACTTTTTCTTCGTCGGTTGCGATTTGGGCGCCGGTAAAGTCGACGTCTTTTACGTTGATTTTAACTAGCTTATTCGCGGTAGTAAGTGGTGCCGCTAGTTTTAGGTTTGCTAGGCTTAGATCCTCGACTTTATCTAGTCCGTTTGCGCCTACGGTTAGGACTTTTGTTTTGGTGCCTAGATTTATGCTAGCTTTTGTAGCCTCTTTTGCGGATATAGCGCTATCATCTCCGCCTTTTACGGATATCTCTTTTGCTTTATCTGCTGTTAGAGTGGCGATTTTATTCGTATCTATCGTTACTTTTTCTTTGGTATCGGTTTCTAGCTTTATGTCCCCAGGTGATGTAATGCTTAGATTATCAAGACCTTTGTTTAGTTTACTCAAGGCCGGTGCTGTTGGAGCCTTTATTGTTACCTCTGATCTTATCTCTAAATTTTCTATGTTGGTTACGCCTCTCATCGCGTTATCTAGGTCGCCTAGATCAAGCTCCGACTGTGCGCCGTTTTTTAGTACGGTTACTTTTAGCGTATCTTTACCGCCTAAGCCGTCTAGAGTGTCTAGAGAGGACAAAGTAGAAGTCTTATCGCCGTTACCAGAATAGTAAACGGCACTAAAAGTATCGTCGCCTTCGGTACCCTTAAGCGTATCGACTCCGGTAGTGAAAATTTTGCTTCCCGGTTTTGCAGCGTCTGCTAGTTGATCTATTTTAGCTTTTTGCTCCTCTAGGTTGGTGCTGTTTGTGGTCTCGATAATCTGCTGGAACGGAGCATAGTTAAAGTTGCCAGATCCGTCGCTTTCTATGTCGGTTATCTTTTCAGCCATATATGCCGCGATAGCGGTTTTGTTTGCAAATACCGCTGCTGCCGTAGGATCTGCCGCGATAGCCTCAGGCGATCTTGCTACTTGGAAAAGAGTAACTAGAGTCTCGCCTCTTGAGTGTCCTAGCTCTAGGTGGCGTACCCAGGCATTTATGCCGTCTGGATCTTGAGAGTAGTCTTTACCTAGGATATTTTTATAGATATTTTCTACGTATCCTCTGTTTGTATCTATTCTGCCGTTAAAATATGCTGCGATAGCAGGGCTTTGTAGCATAGCGTCTGCGGTTTGCGCTTGATCTCTAAAAACGCCTGCCGAAACCCATGCGTTTAAACCCGCACCTTCGGGTGCTCTGTTAAATAATGCCACATAAAGTTGGGCTACTTGTGCTTTTGTTACTGCCATAAAAGGCCTCCTTTGGGTAAATTGGGATTTTGTTTAACTCCGTGGCGATTATAGCATTAAATTCCTGATTGTCGATAAATCGTAGATAAAAATAATGAAAATTTAGGCGGCAGAACCGCACTGTGTCGGCCTGCCGCTAATGAAGGATAAAAATGAATTTAGGCGAAATTATAAAACGATATTGTGATCGCTATCTACTCTCGCGCCGCTTAGATCTACCGTGCCGGCTAGCTTGGTCACGTAGTCGTCCTGCCCTACGCCTTGCACGCCGTCGGACGTAACGATGTAGGTGTTTGACTGATAGGTGAAATACGCACTCTTTGACGCGTGCTGAGCGGCCGCCTTTTCGGCTTCGCGTAAGTTGTTGGCGAAGTCTAGCGATGCGTCTGAGTCGTATTTGGCGATAGAATTTGACTCCGCGGCGGCGCCTCCCGTGTATAGTTTGTCACCTTTGCTAAAGTCGGTGATAGAGCTTAGCTTATCCGTGCCAAAAGGCGAATTCGCCTCCGCTCCCAGTTTGCCGACCTTAAAGACGTCGTTGCCCGCTCCGCCCGTTATTTTAAGGCCCGCCACCGAGCCGAAGCTTAGCGTATCGTCTCCGCTGCCGCCTTTTACGACGCCGCCCCTTTCGACGTGATTTCCCGCGTCAAAGGTAAATTTGCCTGTTAGCGAGCTTGCGTCAACGCCTTTTATTTTTACGATATTCGCGCCTAGTTTTAGCTCGGTATTGCCGTCGCCGCTCACGTAGACGCCCGATAGCGCGCATTTAGTCGCGTCGCTAGCGTTTAGGTTTATTACGTTTTTGGCTGCGGCGGTTTTTGCCGTATCGGCGTTTGAGACTATGCGGACGTTTTCTATGCCGTCTATGACGAAATTTCCGGTGTTGTCCAGTCCTGCCGTATTTGCTTTAGGATTTATCTTTAAGATTAGCGTATCGTCTGCGCCGCTCGCCGCGTCTTTGATATTTACGGCTATATCGTTTGCGATCGCGGCGTTTTCGACGACTATCGTAGAGTTGTTCGCTAGATTATCTATCTTTGCTCCCGCTCCCGCTCCGCCGGCTAGCGTTATGGAGCTCAAATTTGCCCATTTAGTCATATCTACGGCTCCGCTTAGGGCGTCGGTTATCTTTAAATTTTCAAAATTTAAAAGAGAAAGCTTATTTGTCGTCGCGGTAGCTACGGCGGAGGTTACGACCACGGTGTCTTCGCCCGCGCCGCCGTCGATACTATGGGTATTTGCCGCGCTATCTATCTCTACGAAATCGTCCCCGCCGCCTAATTTTGCGGTAGCGTTTTGGACGTTTTTGAGTTTTAGGTTTGAGAAATTACCCTCGTAAGCGCTAGAGTCAAAATTCGTAAGATTTGTTTGAGCCGACAAGTCCATAGCAAATTCTCTCATGCCGCCGTCTACCGCAACCTTGGTTAGCGACGTGATATTGCCCAGGTCTAGCTGGCCTTTTTTACCCGCTTTAGCGTGTAAATTTAGCGTTTTTACCTTATCGGCCGCACTTGAAGATAGTTTAGCTAGGCCTTCGTCCGCGTAAGACATCGTAAAATCTACGTCTCGTTCGTCGGTTCGGATGGAGTTGGCGCCAAAATCGACGTCCGTCACGCTGATCTTTTTGGCGCCGTATGCGATGAGTACGTTATTTCCGGACGTATCGTTTATCTTTAAATTTGCAAGTGTCAAATCGGCGGCTTGGGTCGAGAAGTTTTTAAGAGCGTTGGTTTTGCTTTTTAGATCGATATTTACGGTCTTTGCGCTCGTTGCGACTTCGGTTTCGCCGTTAGCTTTCAAATTTAACGTCTGTGCGGCGGTTGCGGCGATATTTGCCTTGCCTTCGCTGTTTACGTTTACGGTTTTAGCGTCTTGCGCGATCAAGGTTACGTCCGATTTTGCCGAGATATCGATGCTTTGCGCATTTTTTGCGTTTAGCGAAACTTTGCCGGTCGTATTTACGGAGACTTTGTTCGTCGCGTCGGTCTCGGATATGCTCACGTCGCCTATGGTAGAGATGTTTAAATTTTCCAGCCCGAAGTTAAATTTGACTCCGCCGGCGTCAAACTCAGTCTCCGAGATCAAATTTAGATTTTCGACGTTGCTTACGCCTTTAAAGATATTTTGAAGTTCGGTCGTAGTCAAATTTTGCGGAGCGTCGTTTTTAAACACGGTCAAATTTAACGTGTCTTTGCCGGCGCCGCCGTCGATTTTATCAAGCGGCGACAAAGTAGATTTTTGCGTGCCGTTGCCTGCGTAGTAAACGCCGTTAAATACGTCGTTGCCCGCGGTGCCCGTTATGTTGTCCAGACCGTCGGTTAGGCTCTTTTCGACGCCTTTGCTGGCTAGCTCGTCTATTTTGGCTTTTTGCGCTTCTAAATTTGACTCGTTCGTCGTCCTGATAATCTCCTGAAACGGCGCGTAGTCGAAATTTCCGCTGCCGTCTTTGCCGATATCGCCTATTTTTTCCGCCATATAGGCCGCGACTGCGGATTTATTTTCGAAAATTTTAGCAGCCCTAGGATCGGCCGCCTTAGCCTCCGCCGACGCCGCTACCTCGAAAAGCTTCGTTAGCGTCTCGCCTCTGGTATGGCCGGCTTGTAGATGCCTTACCCACGCATCTATGCCTGCCGGATCTTGCGAGTAATCCTTGCCGAGGATGTTTTTATAGATATTTTCGATATAGCCTTTATCGCTATCTATACTGCCGTTAAAATACGACTGTACGGCCGGCGCTTTGAGCATATCGTCGGCTATTTGCGCTTGGGTTTTAGCAGCTCCGGCGCTTACCCACGCGTTTAATCCGGCTCCCTCCGGCGCTCTGTTAAACAATGCCACATAAAGCTGGGCAACTTGTGCTTGCGTTACTGCCATATTGGCTCCTTAGAAGTGAATTTTAGTACTACGTACTAATGATAGTAAATCACAAACATCGTATATTACGATATCTAGGCTAAAAAATCATAAAATACAACGAGCATTTACAGCAGAATTATAAGCAATAACTATTCCATAGAATTTGTAGCTTAAAAAATAAAATTAATTACTCTGGCACTTTTTAATATTTATTTAAGCATAAAAGGATTACAATCACATTCTTGATGTTTTAGTTACTGGTTAAGGTAAATTTTGGGTAGAGCGGTTAGAGAAATAAAATCAGAAATGGTTTTGATAAAACAAAAGGGCAACTTTTTTGCCGATCAAAGCGAAAAAGACCTTTATGTTGAAATTTTAAGTTCACTAACCCAAAAATACGATATGGAAATTTTAGGCTACATTTTGGAGTCTAATTCCATATCGCTATTTTTGAAATCCTTAAATATACCTAAGATCATGCAAGAGCTAAATAGCACCTTTATAAGAAATAGGAATAAAGCGCGGGGTTATATCCAAGAAAGCGACATCAAAAGATACGAAATCCGAGACGTTTTTATAAACGAATTTGAGGATGTTTTGGCATTTTTGCAGCAAAACGGCGGATATACCTTCAGAAGCATCGACAAAAACTTAAGTTTAGCAAAAAAAATAGAGATTCAAAATTTTAAAAAAAGGACTGAAATGAAAATAGTTGCTTTAAATTCAGAAGTACATAACGGAGTGTCTTATCACCAAGATGCGTTACCAAATTTCCCGTTTGCGGAGATAGTGGCGAGCGAGGCATTTTTCTGCGAGAAAGATCTACCTATAGTTTTCACGAACGACGTAGTGCCTAAACTGCTAGTACTGCTAGGTAGAAATGAAAATTTAATAATAGATAAAAACTACAAAGGCTACGTACCTGCGATCTTGCAAAACTATCCTTTTACTCTGGCTAAAGTCGAGGATAAAAATATCCTTTGTATAGACGAGGATGCGCCTCAGCTAAAAGGTAAAGGCGAAAAATTATTCAAGAAAAACGAAGAGCCGAGCGAATTTTTGCAAAACACCATAAACGCTATGCAAAACTACAATGCCCAGCTAGAAGCTACGCAAAAAGCGTTAGAAGAGATCAAAAAGGCTGGAATTTTGATAAACAAAGAGCTAACCGTATCTGATAACGATAAAAAAATCACCTTAATCAAAGGCTTTTCTGTCGTGAGCAGAAAAAAACTAAACGAGCTTGACGACGCTACTTTGGCCGATTTTGTTAGAAAGGGCTATGTTAGCCTAATAGATGCGCACATTAGAAGCTTAACGAATTTGGAAAATTTGGCGGGTAGAATTTTAGAAAACGAAAGTAAAAAAGAAAATGAAAGTAAATGAACTAAAGGAGAGTATTAAAAAATCCAAACACGCTATGATATATGCTGGAATTTTCAGCATGTTCATAAACGTTTTGATGCTAACTTCTCCTCTATATATGTTACAACTTTACGGTAGGGTCGTAACGTCAAGAAGCCTTGATACGTTATTTTTCCTTACGCTGATAGTTATATTCTTATATCTATGTATGATGTTTTTCGAAATTTTACGTTCGAGAATTTTGGTAGTTTTTTCAAACCAGATAGATTTAAGGCTGTCCGAGAGAGTGTATGATGCGATCTTTAAACTCTCGGCTAGGCAGCCTGGCAGGGTATCTTCTCAGCCGATGAGAGATCTAAATACCATAAAACAATATCTCAGTACTAACGGCGTGTTTGCGTTTCTTGACGCGCCGTGGCTACCTTTTTATATATTGATACTGTTTTTCTTTCACCCGTATTTTGGATATTTTAGTATTGCCGCTGCGATCGTTTTGTTTATTTTGGCTCTTTTAAACGAAGGCGCGACTAAAGACGGACTAAAAAGGTCAAATGACGCTTTTGGCGCCGAAACCCGCTTTGTCGATCTAAATTTGAGAAATTCCGAAGTCATCCAAGCCATGGGTATGAACGGAAATTTAAAGAAAATTTGGCACAAAAAGCATAATGAATTTCTAGAAGCTCACTCCGAGTCTAGCGTAAAGGCGGGAATGTACGCAAATATCAGTAAGGTATTTCGCGTCGTTTCCCAGTCGCTTATGCTGGGCCTTGGCGCGTATCTGGTTGTCTTGCAGGAAGTGAATCCGGGTATGATGATCGCAGGTTCCATCATCATGGGTCGCGCGCTAGCCCCGCTTGATATCTTGATCTCAAGCTGGAAAAGCTATAAAAACACCAAAGAGAGCTATGCTAGACTTTCGCAGTTTTTGGAGGATTTCCCTGCCGACAACGAAAAACTTAAGCTTCCGGATCCAAAAGGCGATATTTTCCTAGAAACCATAAGCCTAGTACCGCCTCACGGTAAGGCACCTACTTTGATGGGCATAAATTTCGAGCTTAAAAGCGGAGATATGTGCGCGATTATCGGTCCGAGCGCTGCAGGTAAAAGCTCACTAGCTAGAGCGATGCTGGGAGTATGGCCGGTATTTCACGGCGTAGTGCGCGTGGACGGAGCCGATATTACTCAGTACAACAGCGACCATTTGGGTCAGTTTGTGGGGTATTTGCCGCAAGACGTCGAGCTTTTCGAAGGAAATATTGCGGAAAATATCGCGAGATTCGGCGAACTGGATAGCGAGGCGATCGTGCGGGCTGCAAAGCTAGCTAACGTTCATGATATGATATTAAATTTGCCGGACGGATATGAAACTAAAATAGGCATAGGCGGAGCCAGCCTAAGCGGCGGTCAACGTCAAAGAGTCGCTCTTGCCAGAGCGCTTTATAAGGAGCCTAAAATAATCGTACTGGACGAACCTAACGCTAGCCTAGACGAAGAGGGCGAAAGAGCGCTATTTGCCGCGCTTGCGTCCATGAAGGGCAAGGCGACTATAGTACTAATAACGCACAAACTAAATATCTTAAATTTGGTTGATAAAATCGCCGTTTTAAATGCGGGAAGATTGATGTACTTTGGCGCCAGAGATGCGGTATTGGCTGAGCTCGGCAAGGCAAATGCGCAACAACCGCAGGTTGCAGAACAACAAAAAAGGCATAGTATAAGCCTAGAAGATGCGGAGGGCTAAGATGATACTTAAAAGTGAAAAAGGCACCGTAAATTTTGGGTTGTTCGTTATATTTTTGCTAGTCGGAGTTTTTGGAATTTGGCTCGGTATGGCGCCCCTTAATAGCGCCGCCGTTGCTACTGGTAAAATAGGCGTAGTTAGTAACAAAAAAATCATCCAACACCTTGAGGGTGGCGTCGTAGATAAAATTTTCGTTAAAGACGGAGATATGGTCAAAGAGGGCGATCCGCTAGTCGAGATCAAAAATGTCGCTTTGCAAAGCGAGATGAGCGTAGTTAGAGCAGAATTTTTAAGAACCAGCGTCATAGTTTCTAGATTGGAAGCCCAAAAAGACGATGCGACGGAAGTCAAATTTAGTGACGAAATAAAGCAAATCGAAGGCTATAAAGAGGCTATAGACGGGCAGTTGAGTATATTTAATGCGCAAAAAAAGCTTTTGGATGAAGAAAAATCCATCCTAAAGCAACGCATAAAACAGCTTGAAAATCAAATCAAAGGCGCAAATGCGATAGTAAGCGCCAAACAAGACCGTATAAAATCTTTGAACGAAGAGATTAAAGAGTGGGAGAGGCTATTTAAGGAACAGTTGGCAGACAAAGTCAGGCTACGCGACCTAAATAGAGAAAAAACGGCGGTCGAGGGCGAAATAGCTGCGGGTAAGGCCGAGATAGCAAGACTAAACGTCCAGGTTACCGAGACGCAAGCTCAGATTATATTAAGAGACAGAACCTTTAAAGAGGATGTATTAAAAAAGCTTGAAGACGCTAAAACTCGTCTTGTGGATCTGCAACAGCGTTATAATGCTTTAAAAGATCAATCCGAGCGTACTATCGTAAAATCTCCGGTCGAGGGTAGCGTCGTAGAGCTAGCCTTCCATACTATCGGAGGCGTAATAAGGCCCGGCGAGAGAATAATGAGTATAGTGCCGAACGAGACCGACTATGTCGTAGAGGCTAGACTAAACGTAGTAGATATTGATACGGTGCATGTGGGACAGCTTGCCGATATTAGATTTAGCGCATTTCAGCACAGGCCGAGCTTCGTTATGGAAGGTAAAGTAACGTACGTATCGGCCGATAGTATTCAGGATAATGCAGGTCACTCGTTTTACGATATTAAAGCCGAGCTTACGGAAGAGGGCATGAAAGAGTTTAAAAGAAATGACTTTTTTATAGTTCCGGGAATGCCGGTCGAAGTAATGATCAAAACCGGCGATAGGACGATGCTTGAGTATGTCTTAAAGCCGTTTATAGATATGTTTAAAAGGGCATTTAATGAAGACTAAAATTTTACTTTCGGCCTTGTTGGCTTCAAATTTAGCTTTTGCTCAAAGCGTTAGCCTTTCTCAGGCATACGAAATGGCGCTCGAAAATAATAATGAGCTTAAAATGACCATGTATAATAGTATGGCCTCTCAAGAGAGGCTATCACAAGCTACGGCCATGTTTTTGCCGACTATTAACGCCGAAGCTGCATATGTCGGCGAAAAATACGACAGAATGGATAGGCGAAGAGTATCAAAAATAAACGAAAGCTATAAAAAAGTAGGCGTTAGCCTTAGTCAGAGCGTATTTAGGCCGGCAATCTGGTATCAAAGAAATCAAGAAGAGATCAGGGTGCGCGGCAACGAGCTGATGTATGAAAATACCAAACAAGAACTGGCAAAAAGGGTCGTAGAAGCGTATTTTAACTACACCTTCGCATCCGAGACGCTAGCTCTTGCTCAAAGCTACGAAGAAGCCAACCGCGCCAAATATAACCAAATGCAGAAGTCTTTGGAATTCGGGTTGGTAAATAAAATGGATATGCTCGAATCTAAAGTTAGATTAGACGAGGCGTTGCTGGGCGTAAATAAAGCTAAGCTAAATATCGAAGTAGCAAAGCTAGAGCTAGTAAAGCTAGTCGGGCAAGAGATCGAGGTGAAGGATAGCTTTTCAAACATCGATACCGAATTTTTCAAAAAAGTAAATTTGTCGAATTTTAGCGACGTAGCAAGAAATTTTAAATTTCAAGATAGCGTTTTGGCCGTCGAAATCTCAGAACAAGAATACAAAAAGAGAAAAAGCGAGCATCTCCCTACGCTTGATTTTAGTATCAGCTATGCAAATTTATACTACATAGACAACGACTATTCGGGCGACAGAAGAAGAAAGCTGGATACTATGTTGCGATTTACTCTGCCTTTATATACAGGTGGTGCGACCAGCTCAAGAGTAGAGGAGGGTAAACTACTAAGACTAGCTAGTGTCGAACAACAAAAAGATATTCAAAAAGAGATAGAGATCAGCCAAAAAAGAGCGATAAATAACTATCTTAATTATATCGACGAATGCGAGTTAATGAAGCGCTCTTTGGAAAATGCGGAGCTTTACGTAAAATCAATAGAAAGAGGCTACGAAGAGGGCTTGAAAGATGCGGTAAATTTATTTGACGCTCGCGCTAGAGTTTTTAAAACCAGAAACGAAGCGCTAACGGCATCTTATAATTTGGTTCTCGCATATTTGGAAATCCAGTGGCTTAATTCTAATATATCGGTTGATATGATGCGGGACTTGCAAAGAGCGTTTAAGTAAAATTTATTTTTTAAATTTTTACGTTTTAAGTGATTTTTTATGCTATAATTAGCAACAGTATTCTGTAAAGATACCCAAAAACTCAAGAAACACACTAAAAAGGAGTCCTTAATGGCAGTAACACAAGCACAAGTTGCACAGCTTTACGTAGCGTTATTTAACCGCGCACCCGAAGGCGCGGGCTTTAACGCATGGGTAAGCGCAGGAGCAACTAAAACTCAAGCGCAGATAGCTAATGATATGCTAAAATCGGATGCGGCTATAGCGTATTACGGCGGTAGCATAGATCAAGATAGAGACTTTGTAGAGATGGTCTACAAGAACATCTTGGGCAAAGATTATTCTCAAGACCCTGACGGTATTAATGCCTGGGTAAAACACCTTCAACTCGGAAACTCAAGAGGCGATATGCTCGTAAAACTTTTTGACGTAGCTACTTCTGCAATAGCCAAAGCAGCAGATCCTGTAGCGGCAAAAGTATTTGAGAATAAGACCGAAATTTCTAAATATATGGCGGAGAAAATTTCAAATATCAGTCAAAACGGTACAGGCGATTACAACTATACGCCATTCCAAGAGATAATTAGAACTACAAATTCTACAAATTTAGCTGAGCAAAAAGTCAAGGTAGACGAGATGGCAAATGCTGATTTTCATACGCTTACTACTTCAGCGGATACTGTTAATGGTACAGCTAAAACTGATGTCATAAAAGCTGTCGCAAGCTCTGTATTTTCCGAAAATACTCTTAATCCTGAGGACAAAATTGACGGTGGCACAGGAAACGACACTCTAAGCGTTACTATGAATACAAATTTTAATGGATTTACTACAGGCGAGCTAAAAAATGTAGAAAATTTAAACCTAATAAATAACGGTGGAGCGCTTAAAGAGTTTAATGCTAACGGCGTTACCGGTCTTAAGAGCGCCAAACTTGATGGAAATAATGCTGTTAGAGTTATCAATTTGGCCAATATTATTGACTTTAGCGTAGCTGACCTCAGAAATGACTATATAACGCTAACATATCAGTCTAACACTATATCTGGTAATAGCGATGTTCAAAATTTAACACTCGATAATGTAGGCGCAAGCACCCCTATCGGTATGCTTTCAAACTCTATTTCTACTACATTTAGTGGTATAGAGACTTTAAATATCAAAACTCAAGGTCGAGCAAGTTATATTAAAGATGTGAATACTGAAAATGTTAAGGTTTCTGGTGATGCTAGTTTAGATGTTGCTGTTGCTGCAAATACTAAGAGCTTTGATGCTTCTGAATTGAAGGCCAAGTTGCTTGCTGATTTGGTTAAATCAAAATCAGTGTTGGAAAATATAAAAGGCGGTAGTGCTGACGATACTATTAAAGCAGACATTGATGCAAGCACTATCGGTGTTTTACGCGTTGATGGCGGAAAGGGCTATGATACTTTAGAATTTGATAACTTAACAGGTGGTCTTGATACTGCAAGAAAGCTTGTTACGACTTCTGTTGAGCATTTGATATTTAAAAATGCTACAGTTACCAATCCTCTTAACCCGGCTGTTGTTGACTTGGAAAAATCGCCTGATGTAGTTAGACTTACTATAGGTCTAAAAGATACTCAAGCTCCTAATACAAAAGTAAATATTATAAATTCTAAGGTGGATACTTTAGACTATATAACAAACACTAAAGGCGGTAATCTTATTACAATAGACTCTACTGCTCTAAAAACTATCAACTATGTTAATGACAACCAATACGATACGCAGTTAGGAAGCATTAACGCTGCAGAAGCCACAAGTCTTAATGTTAATTTAAAAGGTATTATGTCTGGAGAAGCAACGGTTACTGCAAATAAAGCTACGTCTATAAATCTTAACATAGACTCTTTGGATGTTGTTTCTAAAGGTCTTAGCTTTGAGGCGGAAAAAGCTACTGCCATGAAAATTGTGAGCGTTCAAAAAGACAGCGTATTTAAAGCTAACGATAATAACATGAAAGCGTTGCAAAATCTTGATATTACTACGGCTGGTAGATTTGATTTCACAGGAGACTCCGAAAAACTTGAGTCGCTTTCTACTATTAATCTAAAAGGAACGTCCGAAAAATCATCAGCTACCGTAGTTGCTGGCACTGCTTTATCTATCCAGGATATAAACTTGACAGCAGATCATTTGCAGGCTACCATGGAGAAACAAGGATACCAATCTCTAAACGCTACTTTAAATACGCAAGGTACAATTAATGCGTTTTTAAACAACAACACTCAAGGTGAAGTAAAGTTTGATATCGAGCATGCGGGATCTGTAAACATTGTTAACAATAGCGTCAATATTCAAAAATTTATATTAGGCAGTGGAAATTCGATTGAAACTCTCGTAAAAGATAGTTTTGTTATCAAAGGCGGCACTGCACATCAAACGGTGCTTGGCAATATCTATGCAGATAAAATGAATGTAGATTTTGGCCAAACTCTTGGACTAACTGATTTGCAGGGGATTTTAGCTGCAAACGATATTACCCTTAAAATTTCACAAATAACAGGAGCAAATGGCAATATACAAGTTGCAATGGCTGGGGCTAGAAATTTTAAAGCGGATATAGAAGGTTCCGTAAAAGGAAAGTACCCGCCGACATATTTTACTTCGGTTGCTCCGGCAATTTCCACGGCAAACATTTT
>ERZ772971.1384-NODE-1384-length-14151-cov-7.778022_pt1 | contig 14151 bp, 14 predicted proteins | sample MGYA00511943_ERZ772971 | MGnify/ENA primary metagenome ERZ772971 (study PRJEB29015, sample SAMEA2737929) | human oral metagenome | biome: human oral; feature: human-associated habitat; material: dental | place: China | collected 2144 ... | reverse complement strand
GGAATCACGCTAATCGACCACATCGTCGTCACTAAGAGTGAGCATCGGAGCATAGCAGGCCAGGGGTGAACTTGGTGGTATGAAACTTATATTTAAGGAAGTGTGGTATGAAGAAGAATAAAGCACAGAAGTTACCGTATGTGACACCGGATAGCTTTAATGATTGGGATAATATAAGTGTTGCTAGGGCGATTCAACTTTCGTTAGTGCAGTCTATCGCTCGGCATCTTAGCGATAGGGAGAATTATGATCCAGAACTAACTGATGCTGAGATAGATAAGTTTCAGAACTACTTATACAAGGAGTGTCTAACTACGACTGAGCAACGCCGAGTATCGTTTGACGACTTTATCGGTGGAAAGTCAGGCCAGGGAAAGGCCAATGGGCAATGATGGGACACCTGTTCAAGGATGTCCTTGGCTGGCTGAGTCGTGAATATATAGCGATTTATCGTAAGGGCGATAGGCGTCTTATTGATGCAATTATTCAGACTAACACACAAATTAACCAGATAATTTTAGCCGTGTCGGTGGCTTGTTTGACAGCGATTGCTACGCTAAATCATCAAGTCTTTCGTATCTCTGCCTTATTAGCCTTTACTTCTATAGCAATATTTATCATGGTTATTTTGCTTTCTGTAATAAACCTTTATTTATCTATAAAGGCGTTATCTGACCTTCAAAAACAATTATCAAAGAGCTTCTTTAGATTATGTTTTACCAATAAGATGAGTAGAGTACCATATGTAAACATAATAGAGAGACTGAGCCTCACGATACTTTGTTTATTTTGCCTGGGACTTGTGACATTTTTGGTTTTGCTAGGTTTATATATCTTTGGGGCTAAGTTATGAGAGAAGCTTTGTTCGGTGGTGCTAGTGGTGCCTCGTCGTTATTCGACGAAATTGCTAAGAACGTTGTTGTAGATGTGTTTTCTGGTATTACTGGTCCTACCCCCAATCCAAAAGTTGACACTGGTTGAACCGGCTACACTAATTTAGACAACTTTTTTAGAAGCTTCTTGCTGTCATACAGTAGATAACAATTATGAAAGAGACAATATTAGTATGACTGAATCAGACAGCGTAACTTGCATTAAGAGTGATAAAGGGTTCCCTTGTCGTAAGCGCCATCTGCCGGGTACTGCGCATACCACGAGCTACGGTTCAGAATGTAGTGAGTTTAGTACATTGCACGCATTATGATTATGCTATAATGTATGTGTCAAACGATTAGTCTGCATATACTCAAATAATGAGCTCTATGATGTAGATTTCAAAAGATGGCCTAGTGTAATTTATGTATCATAAGAATTCGAGTGTAGCATGTATTAATGACCTAGACGTTAGAGTTATTTATGTTTACTGGAGGGAGTACTTATGTTTGTTCCGGTTGGAATAATTGTACGGACTTTAATTAGAGAATCAATAAGGGGCAGGCAGGAGTCTCTCAGAGAAAAACAAAAGCTTGAAGCTCAACAAAAAGACCTGGCCTTATTTAACGAAGTCTTGCGTCAGGCTGGCATGAACTACAAATTTGATAATAAATTTGTAGAATGGTTCAGGCAACTTTCCTCTGAATCAGATGAGCACCCTTCCTTCCATGCGCTGGTTAGTGCAGCTCAATCCTGCTTAGCTGGTGATAATATGGATGCGCTAAGATATGATTTAGCTGGAATCATAGTAAAGTACGAAGCAGATAGCTATCTTGATGCATTCAAAAAGTTAAACAAGGCACAGCAAGCCCATGAGCTTGAGATGATAAAGACCAAGCCATCTGGACTAAGATCGTTTGCTAAATATATGGATCAGTTTGAGCCAGGAAGTAAAGATCTATTAATAGACGTTTTGGAGTTAATCTATCTAAAGTAATTGTCAATACATATCGTATATCTACGTTAACAGTATGTAAGTTGATAGCATTTGTAATGCCATAACATTTGTGAGCAATGTCAGACTCGTTCGTTTAGCGCTTCATATTTTTAATGCAATACCATCATTCATTCTTGAGTTATGTGGTAAGGCTGGTAAAGTCGTAATCTTAAATAACACATTGGTTACATTATGAAAATATCCGCCAAGGTCAAGTCCAATTCTCGCTACTGCGAAGAGGTGGTGGCGGGCGATGATGGCTCGCTGGTCGTCTATACCAAGGCGCCGGCCATTGAAGGGCGAGCTAATCTGGCGGCGGTCAAGCTGGTAGCGAAGTATTATGGCGTGGCGCCATCTCGGGTCAAGCTGGTGTGTGGTGTGGCATAAAGAAACAAAGTGTTTGAAATCGCAGATAAGAGCCCTGATTCACTTCGTTAGCCTTCTCGGCGATACAGGGTAACCGAAATTATGAGCTAACGACTGACGAGGTGACATGAGGCCGATGATTAGCGCACTAGAGGGGTTGCTGCAGCTAACTTATCGTGAAAAGATACACATATATACTCATTTTCACGCAGAGTGTGCTATGATGAATCTATGATAAATCAGATTACGAAAGATAAGGTTGAGCTACTCCATCGGCAATATACCCGGTTGGCGAAAGGCAAGGAGCAGGCTCTATATGAGATAGCCATGAGTGAGCTGCCGGACATGGTCTATAACTCAAACGCCATTGAGAATTCGACCTTAACCTTGCAGGATACGGAGGCGATTATCATCCATGACAAGATTATCAAGGATCATGAGATCAGAGAAATATACGAGGCGAAGAACCTCGCCCGAGTGACAACCGAGCTGATGAAGAACTCAAATGAGCGTATGTCAGTGGGTCTTATATTGTCTTTACATTCGCTCTTGATGAGCGGTATCCGTGACGATATCGCCGGGCGATTTAGATGTGGCGATGAGTGGGTGCGTGTCGGTACGCACCTAGGGGCTAATCCGGCGTTTGTGTCCGGTCTTATTTTTGAACTGGTCACTTCGTATTATGACAACGATTCATACTTCTTGGATAAAATCGCTCATTTTCACGCAGAGTTTGAGACAATTCATCCTTTCTCTGATGGTAATGGGCGAATGGGGCGTGTCCTTATTAACCACCAGCTGGCACTGGCGGGCTACCCACCAATCATCATTCAGAATAAGAGTAAGCACACTGATTACTACCCGCTGTTTGATGAATATATAAGGACCAATCAATGTGACGGGTTTGTTGAGCTGTTTGCCCTGCTCCTGATGGAGTCTCTGCATAAGCGCATAGCGCTATTGTCGTCGCCGAAGATCGTCAAGCTTTCCGAATGGGCAAGGCAGAATGGTATTGCCGGCAATGTCGCCGCCAATAAAGCTGCTCGTCAGACCATACCGGCCTTTCGCAGGGGTGGTACCTGGATGATCGGCAGCGACTATAAAATGGACTGATTTCGCAACTTATCTTAAGGCCCTATCTGTCACTGTTTTTATTGTTTCTGATTTAGCTTATCTCGTTCGTTTAATCTCCAGAAGAAATTAACTACGGTAATGGCTGCGTCAACAGCGAGTTGCGCCTCAATCTTTGACGGTGGAGGTATCTTTGTTGTGTGGGAATGGCCGCTCCCCTTGTGATTTCTTAGCTCAGCAATTCCGTTTACTACATTTGATACTCCGCTTATTATTTTTTTAACTTCCGTATTAGTTGAGTCATTCAAGTTAAACACTGTTCTTGCTTCTCTCAGCAATTCTGCAAGCTTAGCTTTATCTAGGTTGAGCTGCGTCCTACCCTGGAGTACGGTGTGGAAGCATGCTTCTATATACTCTTTTGCCATGCCTATTGCTCGTACCTGGTCCTTTTCCGCCATTGATACTAATTTTTTCGCTTGCTTTGTTTGATATTCATTGTCAAACTTAATATCTAATTTTCCAGGGCGCTTCTCACTGATTACGCCCGATACGGAAAATACCGGATCGTATTCTATTATAGAGATTTCTATATTCTCGGGTATCGTGCTACCGCCACTTGGTTGTAAAAACGCCTTGCATTCATCCAGGAATTGTCTGTAGGTTTCTTCTATTCTCACTTTAATGCCAAGCTTAGATAGGTTTGCAGTGAATTTCTCCAGGTCGTTTATTATTTCGATAAGTTCTCTACTCTCTGCGGCTGTGAAATAAAGATCGTTATTGTCTTTTCTACGCTTCATGGAAGCCATAAGCTTGTTGAGTCTGTCATGTAGACAGGCAAATATTGCTCCGTATGTTCCTGGGTAATCGGAGTATATGGTCAATATAGTTTCGTCTGGCTCGTATTCGACTCTCTTGGGCATAGGAATTGAACCGCCAGGCGTAAATAAGTCGTCAATATCAAATCTATTTTCAAGACAATACTTTCTGTAATAATCATTAAGAATAAGTTCCTCTTTATCCATATGGTTATTGTACTACATGAACATGTAAGGGTTAGCTCGCCTGCGTTAGTCAGTGCAAGCTTATATGGGTATACTTGTGAGCCCGCAGGGATCTGGCATAATATGCATAGTTAAAAACTGTCTACATACAGCCTGGCATAGATACTGTACATAATCCTAATAAATCCTCAAAAATTAGAATTGCAGTATTGCCTATGTTTTGTTAATATATTAGGTATGCAGAAAGCTGGTACATATATCTCGCATGGCTCGTATAAGTCATTCTTGCCGCGCTTGCTAAATGAGCCAATTGATGTTGATTATAAGAAGCTCCAGTCGCTGTTCGCTGAGGCGATGTTTTTCCTGGGTGAGCTAAATGCCCATTCGCAATTAGTGCCAGATGTTGACCACTTCATCCGCATGTATATCGCCAAAGAGGCTGTTGCGTCTAGTAGGATTGAAGGTATACAGACGAGTCTGCGAGACGTGATTGACAATAACCAAGAGACTGTCGGCAGGCTGAGTGATACTCAACGCAATGATCTGGAAGAGGTGCAGAATTATATTAGGGCGGTTAATATGGCTGTCGATAGCCTTAAGCGATCACCTCTCGCCAGTGAGCTGGTATGCGAGATACACAAGGTATTGCTCTCCGGCGTGCGAGGTTACGCTAAGGCGCCGGGGAAGATTCGTCACACGCAGAATTGGATCGGTGGTGGTGATATCGGTTCAGCAGTATTTATCCCACCGTCACCGGATATTCTATCTGATTTGCTGCTTGATCTAGAGGGCTACTGGCGTATTGACTTGACGACCCCGCCACTTATCAAGAGCGCTATTGCTCACTATCAGTTTGAGACAATCCATCCATTTCTAGACGGCAATGGACGCTTGGGTAGGATAATTATTTTGTTGCAACTAGCTAATGCACACATGCTCAGCAAGCCTGTGCTATGTATATCTGACTATCTCGAGAGGCATCGGAATGACTACTATGATGCACTAGAGCATGTACATGTTACTGGTAATTATGGCTATTGGGTGTGGTTCTTTCTGGAAGCGGTAGTAGCTTCGACACAGGATGCTAGAGATACGCTGTGTAACATAGTTGATCTCCGGTCATCTTATAGGCGTCGAGTACGAGATAGCGCCCTGGGTACAGTGCGTCAGAAAAATGCTCTTAAGCTCATTACTGATATGTATACTCAGCCTGTTTTATCCAAGAGTCAAGCGAAGGAACTATTAAACATGAGTACCCAGACGGTGAGCGACCTTGTTGATGATCTAGAAAAAATTGGTATCCTGAAGGAGATTACAGGTGACGGGACTAAGCGTCGTTACGAGTTGTATGAGTATTTTGCGTTATTCAATGGAGGAGATGAGCGCTAGATGTCTGATGTAGTGCAATCAAAAGCAAATATCATCTGGCCGCTTGCCGAGTTGTTGCGAGGTGGGTGGAAACAACACGAGTACCAAGACGTTATATTGCCGATGGTTCTGATTAGACGCATTGACACTGTCTTGGAGCCAACACGTGGCGAGGTGAGGAGTAAGTACCGTCAGTTCGCTGGCAAGACAGATGTCGATCCGATTCTACGTCGGGTGGCTGGTGTCGATTTTTATAACACTTCGGAATACGATTTTAAGACACTGCTTGACGAGCCTTCGCAGATAGCCAAGAATTTTCAACGCTACATTGACGGCTTTAGTGCTAATGTGCGAGAGATTATCGACAAATTTGAGTTCGACCGGCAGTTAGAGCGTCTTGAAGGCGGCAACATTCTCTACGAGATAATCAAGCAGTTGAACTCTGTTGATCTAAGTCCTAATGCAGTGGATAACCACGAGATGGGTACGATATTTGAGGACTTGCTTCGACGTTTCTCCGAACAGTCTAACGAAACTGCCGGAGAACACTATACGCCACGTGACGTTGTGACCTTGCTGGCGGAGTTATTAGTCGAACCGGACAAAGCGGAGCTAAGTAAACCATATGTTGCTCGGCGCATCTATGATCCGACGGCGGGAACGGGAGGTATTCTATCCATCACTAAGGAGATAATTAAAAAAGAGATTAATCCCAAGGCTGACATCTATCTCTATGGTCAAGAGCTCAACCCGCAGACTTATGCTATCGCCAAGGCGGATATGTTACTTAAGGGTGAAAACGCTAATAATATTCGGGGCGGGGACAAGGATGCATCGAAGGCCAGTACGCTGAGTAACGATCAGTTCTTCGGTGAGTCTTTCGAGTATATCGCAGCTAATCCACCATATGGCGTAGACTGGAAGAAAGATAAAGCGGCTGTTGAGCGTGAGGCGGATCGTGGTTATGCCGGACGTTTCGGGGCGGGAACGCCACGTATCAGTGATGGTCAGCTACTCTTTGTCCAGCATATGATTAGCAAGATGCAGGCGAGGGTGGACGGTGGGGCTCGTGTTGGGGTGGTGTTAAATGGCTCGCCGCTCTTTACGGGTAGCGCTGGCAGTGGCGAGAGCGAGATTCGTCGCTGGATCTTAGAGAAAGACTTACTAGAGGCGATTATCGCCTTGCCGGATCAGCTCTTCTATAATACCGGCATTAGTACCTATATCTGGATCTTGAGCAATCGCAAGCCTGGGGAGCGTAGGCGTAAAGTTCAGCTGATTGATGCTCGCAAGCAGTATGGCAAGATGCGTAAAAGTCTGGGTAACAAGCGCAAGGAGATCAAGCTTCAGGACCGTCAGCAAATCTTGAAGTGGTACCGGGAATTCAAAGAAGGCTCAAGAGTCAAGATTTTTGATACTGAGGAGTTTGGCTATCGGCAGATCACCATAGAGCGACCGCTGCAATTGTCACTCACTGTTACTGATGATGCCATATCGTCATTTACTCAGCATAAACTCGTGGCTGGGCAACCTCCTAAGAAGATACCAGCCTTCTCGCCTGAGTATACTGATGAGATTGTGGGGGTTCTGCGTCAGCTAAGAGGTAAGAAATATATGAGCTGTCGGTCATTTCTAGGAGCGGTCGACAAAGCGATGAAGAAGAACAGGCTCGATACAAGGACGGTGAAGCTACTATATGAAGTGTTCGGTACACATGATGACGATGCTGAGGCGGTCACTGATAGCAAAGGTCATTTAGAGCCAGACAGTAATTTGCGTGATACTGAGAATGTGCCACTGGGTGAAAGTATTCAAGAGTATTTTGGGCGGGAGGTTTCGCCATATATGTCCGGCGCCTGGATAAACACTAAGGTTACTGACCATAAAGATAGCGGGCTAGGTAAAGTTGGCTATGAGATTCCATTTACTCGTTATTTTTACGAATATAAGCCACCACGTGATATCGACGAGATCCGTGCCGACATAGAAGCAACGGAGAAAGAACTGGCGAGATTGTTCAAGGAGCTGAGAGGATGAATAAAGTAAGACTTAAATACATTTTCAACATTCAGAAAGGTCGACTTACTAATGAGGATGTGAATGGTGCGACTCTCTTGGACGTGGAATATTTGAGAGGCGGTGGCAATCCCAAAAAAGTAAGTCTAGCAAATGCGGTTTATTCTAAAGGTGGTGATTTGCTAATGTTGTGGGACGGGTCTAAAGCAGGCGAATTATTATGGTCGAAAGAAGGTGTTGTCGGTAGCACTCTTGTTTTGCTTGAGCCCATAAAGGACATAAACACTGGATATGCTTATTATTTTTTAAAGAGTAAACAGGGTTATATTCAGGACCTATCTACCGGTATGGGTATACCGCATGTTGACGGCGAGATTTTGAGAAACCTTCTGATTGATCTTCCGGGCGTTGATAAACAGGAAGCCGTAGCTGTGTACCTTGACCGGATAACTGCTGTTATTGATAAAATAATCACCGCCAAGAATCACACACACACACACCTCCTTGAGCTCCGACAGGCAATTATCACTGACGCCATTCTCGGTCGTGGGGGTGTAGGTGTGAATTATCGTCAGACGAATATCCCATGGATAGGTAAAATCCCTGCACACTGGCAAGTGAGGAAGATAAAGCATGTTGCTAATATCGTACTTGGTAAAATGCTTCAATCTACCGAAAAAGAGGGTTACCAATATAAGAAGTATCTAAGGGCGCAGAATATTCGTTGGGAAGAAGTCAGTATAGAGAGCGTGAACAAAATGTGGTTTTCGCCCAGGGAGCTATCGTTTTGCCGTCTTAAAGAAGGTGACATTCTTGTGAGTGAGGGCGGCGAGGTTGGGCGTGCGGCAATGTGGCGCAATGAACTTAGTGAGTGCTACATTCAAAACTCAGTCAATCGTTTGAGAGTTAGCGAAAGCGTAATCAACCCGAAATATCTTTTGTATGTTATTGAGGGGATCGGACAAGCCAAAGTCTTTGAAAATACTGTTAACCGAGTCAGTATTGCTCACTTGACTCGTGAAAAACTAAAGGAGTATAGCATACCGCTCCCACCGCTAAATGAACAGCGTGCTATCGTTAAAGGAATTGAAGAGTCGTTACGGAAAATAGATAAGTCTGTCAATGGACTACAAAAATCAATTGATTTACTAACGGAGTATCGTTCCTCGCTAATTTCTAATGTGATAAATGGTAAGGTTAAAGTATGAGAAGTGACGACATAAATGAAATACTTAAAGAACAATGCGGTAACTACATTGATACATGTCCTCATTGTGGATCAAAAGCTCACTTGCAGCTAATTCATAATGACTCCTTTATTGATGCTGCTGGTCACCAGCATAACTACATGATGTTTCGTTGTGTGCCATGCAAAATGCTATGCATAAAAGAATACCTATCTAAGCAGAATCAATATAGTGACGAACAAGATTTGAAAATGAAAGGGTGGTTGTCAAAATATCCAAACTTGGACACGAAACTAAGCCAAGAGTTTGCAGAGTATGTACCGAGCTCCGTGCTTGAAGACTATCAAGAGGGGGCTGTATGTATGTCGGTATGTGCTCATAAAGGAGCCGTGAGTATGTTCAGGCGTGCTATTCAGGACTCCATGATAGACCTCGGGGCAGATCAAAAAGATACACTTGTGCAGCAAATAAACTCAGTTGACAGACTGACAAAAGATATTAAAGACTGGGCGCATAATGTGCGAATATTTGGAAACTGGGGAGCGCATCCACAGGATGATCTTTTAAATGATATTACCGGGGAGATCGCTCAAGAGGTAAAAAGCTTCGTTGAGGAATTTATGAATTATGTATATGTCATGCCTGGAAAAGTTTCTAAAAGTCGCCAGAAGTATGCGAGGAAGGGTGAGAATGCTAGGAGTAAACTATAGATTGATTGCTAATCAAATCGGCGATCTACTGAAATATGACACTACATTAAACGAAATCAATCGTGCAGCAAAATCGGTATTTCAGTTTGCTAAAGATACATACCCTAATGAATCAATCACGTCATTGCGTGCTAAAGAAATTTATGACTGGGTATTAACATTGGCATCACAGAAAATGAATAACGATTGTAGAAATAATCTACTGATACAGTTTATATTATTATTGACACCAAAAAGTTTAGAACATGATGCGGGCAACCTACTTAAAAAAGCAGGCATTAGCTCGGAGCTTAGTGATTCTGATATGAATGATTTCTTGAGACGTAATTTTCATGAATCTGTGCACAAACACTGTAGGGAGCTTTTTATTCAAGGAAACTATTTTCATGCTGTATTTGAGGCTGCAAAAGTATACAACAAGATGGTTCAAGAAAAAGCGCATAGCGAGAAAGATGGGCAATCTTTAATGCTGGATGTTCTTTCGGTCAACGGTGTATTGAAATTGAACAAAAACGAGACTCAGACCGAACGTAATGTTCAAGATGGGGTGAAGTTCTTATCGGCTGGATTGATGCAAGCAATGAGAAATCCCACTGCCCATGAGCCAGCTCTGGACTGGGTTATCAGCAAAGAGGATTGTTTGGATATGCTTAGTTTTATATCTTATCTATTTAAGCAGCTAGATAAAGCAGTGTATTACAATGAGAAGGATTATGTCTAGCTATAAAGAAATAGACTTCGAGGATGCTGTCGAGAAGCAGCTCGTAGATTTACATGGCTATCGCCAGCGCAATTGGCGCACGGACTACGACCGTCATTTAGCCATGGACAAGGAGCTGGTGCTGGACTTTTGGCGCAGCTCACAGGGCGAGAAACTGACTAGATACACTGAACGTTACGGCACCGAGGCGATAGACAGCTTGCTAAAGCGCCTTGACCAGGAGATTTCATCGCGTGGAGTATTAGATGTGCTTCGTAACGGCATCGAAGACCGTGGCACGAAGCTTGATATGGCATATTTTGCTCCGGAAAGCTCATTTAACCCGGAGACGGAGCGGCTATATAAATCAAATATCTTTAGCATCATTCGTCAGTTACGCTACGGCGATAAGTCAAACGACTCTATAGATACGGTACTCTTCTTAAACGGTTTGCCAATTTTTACCGTGGAGTTAAAAAATCCGATGAGCGGACAAACGGTGGCACAAGCGATGGAACAATATCGTGCTGATCGCAATCCGGACGAGAAGCTGCTGAGTCATATGCGCTGTCTAGTACACTTCGCCATGGATCCGGATCTGGTCTATATGACAACTAAGCTAGCTAGAGCCGGTACACGATACTTACCGTTTAACCGTGGCAATGATGGCGGTGCCGGCAACGCTCCTAATCCCAATGGGTATAGAGTCGCCTACATGATGGATGACGTTTGGTCGCCCGACAGTGTACTGGAGCTAATCGGGAGGTTCCTGACTGTCACCGCCAGGGAAAGTGAGGACAGTTATGGCCGTCACAAGGTCGAGAAGACACTGATCTTTCCACGCTATCATCAGAGAGAAGCTGTCCGTAGGTTAGTGGCAGACGTGCGCAACCGCCAGGTTGGTCATAATTACTTAGTGCAACATAGCGCCGGTAGTGGCAAGAGTAATACTATAGCCTGGACGGCGCATCGTATGAGCGAGCTGTATGATACGAGTGGTAAGAAGAAGATCTTTGATAGCGTTATCGTCATTACTGACCGGCGGGTGCTAGATAAGCAGCTGCGAGAGACGGTTGATCAGTTCTCGCAAGTGCGTGGTGTAGTGAAGAAGATTGAAGGTAGCTCGCAACAGCTTAAGGTTGCTTTAGAGAGCGGTGAAAAGATAATCACTACAACTATACAGAAATTTAGTGTGATCATGGATGCTGTGGATGGGTTGTCGGGGAGACATTTTGCTATCATCGTGGACGAGGCGCATTCATCGCAGAGTGGTGAGGGGTCAAAGGCGGTGCGAAAGACTCTAAATGCTACCAGCTTGGATGAAGCTGTCCGTAGCGATGAGCGGAGCGAGGTTGATGATGAAGATATTGTCAATAAAATTGCCTTAAGGGAGCAGCGGTCAAGGCTGGCAAGGTCTAGTAAACTAAGCATCTTTGCTTTTACAGCGACACCGAAGAGCAAAACGCTTGAACTCTTCGGCGAGAAATACGATGACGGTAGGTACTATCCGTTCAGCCTCTATAGTATGCGTCAGGCAATAGAAGAGGGCTTCATTCTTGATGTATTAAAGAACTATACGACATACCGTAGTTACTTTGAGATTGTGAAGACCTGGCAACAGGATGATAAAGAGTACGAGAAAAAGAAGGCGCAGAAGCTGCTCTTCGGTTATGTTGACAAGAATCAACATGCAATTAATCTCAAAGTAAAGACAATACTCAAGCACTTCCAGAATAGTATCGAAAACCTAATAAATGGGCAAGCCAAGGCGATGGTCGTAACTAAGTCACGGCTACATGCAGTGCGTTATAAGATTGCTTTTGATAGATACAAGCGTGAGTTCGGGATGAAGTACGGTGCAGTAGTAGCTTTTTCGGGCGCAGTAGTTGACCCGGATGGTGGACGAGAGTATACCGAGGCCGGTATGAACGGCTTTTCTGAGAGCCGGACAGTTGAGGAGTTTAGGAAGCCCGGTTGCAAGTTCATGATTGTAGCAAATAAATATCAGACGGGCTTTGACCAACCACTACTTGCGGTGATGTACGTTGACAAAAAACTGGGTGGCGTTAATGCTGTGCAGACACTGAGTAGGTTAAATCGCATTGCGCCACATAAGGAAGAGACATTTGTACTGGATTTCGTTAACAGCGCTGATGACATGCTGGAGGCATTTCAGCCTTACTATACGACAACTATCTTGTCTGAGGGGACTGATCAAAACATTCTTTATGATCTGAGGCGAGATATCTTGCGGTTTAAGGCGTTCTCGAAAGAAGAGGTTGAAGGCTTTGCTAGCATGTATTACCTGGGTGAGAAGCATGATAAGCTAAATAGCTCACTTGACGTAGTGGTGGAGCGTATTGAAGAAACGATGCCGGAGGAGAAGCGGGACTTCCGTGCGAAGGTGAACGACTATCTCAGACAATATGGTTTTGTATCGCAGATACTGTCATTTGAAGATACCTCCTTTGAAAAACTATATATATTCTTAAAGTTCTTGTTGCGCAAATTACCTGTTGCTAAGGAAGATTTGCCGGTAGAGATTTTGAGACAGGTTAATCTTAACTCGCTAAAGATTGTGAATAAAGGTACAGTGAGCGTCAGTCTGACGAATGAGGCTACTATGCTTGACCCTCTTGGGGGTGGTTCGCTAACTAGTGATACGCCAATTGAGATGGATTTACTATCGCAGATCGTCAGAGATGTGAATAATAAGTATGGCACTAACTTTACTGACCAAGATAGAATTATCGCAGATAAATTAACTCAGAGATTAATACAAGACAAAGAGCTGGGTGGATCAATCTCAAACAACGGGCGTGACGTAGCCAAAGTGAAGTTTGATGAGATATTTGAAAAAGAGTTAGTAGATATGGTGAATAACCATTTCGACTTTTATCAGAAGGTTAATACTGATAGAGACACGCATCGGTATTTTAAGGACAGAATCTTTGATCTGGTCTATAGAAATTCGGTACCGAGAAAGCAAAGCGTCAAAATAGAGGATGGGCGATGTTAGTTTTCTTGGATGACTCTGGTGACCCAGGCTTTAAGCTTGACCGTGGCTCTAGCGCATTCTTTGTTATTGCCTGCGTTATTTTCGAGGATAAGCTCGATGCTGAGGAGGTGTCTCTTATTATGAAACGCTATCGTCGTGGGCTGGGCTGGGCGGATAACCACGAGTTTAAGTTTAATAAAACCAAAAAAGTATACATAAAGGAGCTTTTATGCAAGGTGGCTGTATTCGGCTTCAAGATTCGAGCTATTGTTGTAGATAAGTCTAAGATATATAGTAACGAGCTGCGTAATAGACAGGATTCATTCTACAACTACACCATAAAGGAAGTTCTTTCGAAGAGCGAAGTTCTACGCCAAGCAGACGTAAGACTGGATGGTCATTCTGGACGACAATATAAAAAGCAGGCTATTACATATTTACGTCGTGAGATAAATGCTAGATCACATAAGATTGCAAAAGTTAGGTTTGTTGATTCTAGGACTAATAATTTAATTCAGCTAGCCGACTTGGCCGCTGGCTCTATCCATAGGCATTACCAGGTCAACAAAACAGATCATGATGAATATCTGGAGATAATTAAGGAGCGAATAGATGATATATGGTACTTTAGATAATGTTTACTACAGAAAAGTCGAAGCCAGTCCCTATCCCAGATGTCCTAGGCACGCTCGCCATGACGGTGACAGTTCGGGACTGACCTCATTTGTACTTACATTATAGTCTATCGTACTTGTGCCGTCAAGCTGTGGAGCTGTGTAGTGTTGGTCTAGTCTCTCTTGTCTGCGGCGGAGAATAGTCCGGTCAAGACGGCGTGGTCGAGAGTGATATCTTTGATCGCTTTCT
>ERZ772971.1383-NODE-1383-length-14156-cov-4.745621_pt1 | contig 14156 bp, 16 predicted proteins | sample MGYA00511943_ERZ772971 | MGnify/ENA primary metagenome ERZ772971 (study PRJEB29015, sample SAMEA2737929) | human oral metagenome | biome: human oral; feature: human-associated habitat; material: dental | place: China | collected 2144 ... | reverse complement strand
CTTGTCGTAGATAAACAATTACGCCGCCATGTTTTTGAATATACTGCATTGCAGAGGAAAGCTGCTGTCCGCATTCGCATTTTTTAGAATGGAAAACCTCTCCTGTAATGCATTCTGAATGAAAACGGACATTCACCACGCTGGATAAGTCCGTATTTTCTGCTATCAAAGCAAGGTGCGGCATCCAATCTTGTTCCTTTTCAGAGAAAGCGATGATTTTGAACTTTCCGTACTCTGTAGGGACATTGGCTTCGGCTTGGATTTTTATCATCTTTAATGTTATGGAGTGTCTTTTAAAGATTCTATCAAGGAGATATTTGTTTTTATTTTTACTAAAAACCGATTGAGTATATCCTGCTCTTCAGGGTTTAATTTGTTTTTTAATTTTTGAAGTTTTTTATAAGATTTTTCGTAATTGAAAAAAGATTTTTCTTTACCTATCGTGTTATGCTCTTTTACAGCATATAAGTATTCAGAAATGGTAAATTTCAATGCTGAAACCTCTTCATTCACTTCCTTTTTAGAAAAAGAAATTAAGCTGTTTTGAAAAGCATTATTAAGCTCCGAAGAGTAATTTATAAATTCTATTTTGGTTTCTATACCATCGGCAGCATCCGCAAATGTATCATATGAAACCTCTGATAATAATGCTGTTGCAGGAGATACACTTACTTTTTCTACGCTGCAGGATACCAATAACAAACAAAAACTAATTCCTAAAATCTTCATTATTTTCCTTTTTGGTAAAGGATAGGGTTAAGGGACTCATCATTATACATTTTCATCTGTTTGTAAGTTTTTATCTTAACCTCTCCTTCTTCTATATCTTTGAGCAGCTGGTCTATTGCCGAACTCAAATCTTTTTTTTGTTCTAAAAGGATATTCAACTTGTCTTGGCATTTTTTCTTGTGTTCCTCACTCGCTGACTCTCTGCGTGTTTCCAATTCCATATGGTACACTTTCAGCGCCAAAATAGAAAGCCTGTCCACAGCCCATGCAGGTGTTTCTGTATTTATTTTAGCATCAGGTTTAGGAGTGGTGTTTTTGTATTTGTTTAAAAACCAACCGTCTATAAATTCCACTAAATCAGTTCTTTTCTGATTAGAAGCATCTATTCTTCGTTTGATTTCTAATGCTTTTACAGGATTTATATTTTCATCTCGGATAATGTCCTCCAAATGCCATTGAACCGTATCAATCCAGTTTTTGGAATACAAAATCTGTTCCAAACTGCCTTGAGCGTAATTGTTAGGCTCGTTTGCATCTACATTATCGGTAATGTGATAATCGTTGATAGATTTATTAAAGATATCCCATGCAAATTCAGAGAATGAGTTTTGATTCATTTTTCTAAAAAATTATTTTGTGTTACTTTTATCTTCTTCTTTATCTTTGGTATCATCGTCTTTTACAGACTTTTTGAATTCTTTAATTCCAGAACCAATTCCTTTCATCAGTTCGGGAATTTTTTTTCCTCCAAAAAGAAGCAAGATAATAACAGCGATGACCAATATTTCTTTTACTCCAAGTCCCATAAAAAGAGGAATCTGCGCTATGTTGTTCATAATATAATTTTTAATAAAACAAAAATACTAATTCTTTTGCAATAAACATAAAGATTAACGGCTAATCCAGCCCAATGGGTCTACAGGAGTCGTTCTTTCCCAAATCTGAAAATCTAGTGTGTGGGTTCCATCAAAGTCTAAACCAACTTCTCCGATAGTCGCTCCAGCACTTATATTCTGATTCTTAGACACATTGGTGCTTACCAAATTACCATAAATCGTGAAATAATCACCATGTTTTACCATCACTGTTTTTGCTCCTCCGCTGGAAAGGACATTCACCACTACTCCCGCGAAAACGCTTCGGGCTTTTGTACCAGCATCTACAGCGATTTTAATTCCGTTATTTTCAACGATTACATTTTTATATCTAGGGTCTGGTCTTTTCCCAAAGAGATGGGTAACCTGCCCTTTGCTCACAGGGAAAGACATTTTGCCTCTGTTGGCCACAAAACTGTTTCCAGTAGCACTGCCAGGACCAAAGGTGCTCATCACTTTTTCATCTACAACTTTCTTCTCCGATTCTGTTTTCTTTGCTACAGCCTCGGAATTTGCTCTGGCTGCTTCAGCTTTACTTGCTGCTATTTTAGCTTTTTCGGCCGCTTCTATTCTTGCTTTTTCGGCCGCTATTCTTTTAGCTTCGTTGTTGGCTTCTATGGCTTTTCTTTCTTCTTCTGCTTTTTTTCTAGCAATTTCGGCTAGTTTTCGTTCTTCTTCTTCTGCTTTTCTTTTTGCTCTTTCGGCTTCTTCACGGGCTTTTCTGTTCGCCTCTTCTATCCGTGCTTTTTCCTTCTCAGCTTCTATTCTTGCCAGTCTTAGTCTTTCTTCACGGGCTTTTCTTTCAGCCTCTTCTTTCGCTTTTGCGATTCTGATTTCTTCGGCGATGATTTTTCTAATTTCGCCTTCTAATCTTTTGGATTCAGCTTGTTTTTGTTTAAGTTCCGCTACTAATTTCGCCTCATTCTTCTTGAAATCTTCTAATAAAATTTCTTTCTCTTTACGCTCCTGATTAATGGTTTCCAGCTCGCTTCCCTGTCTTACCAAGAGAACTTCTTTGTCTTTTTTAGATTTTTCTCTCAGGGCTATGGTCTTTTTTATCTGATTGGCTTTATCGGTAATTTCTGCGGCTTTCTTATCCTGATATTCACCATATTTTTTTAGATACTGCACCCGTCTGAGGGCTTCGCCTAAATTTTTAGAAGAAAGAATGAAAGTAACCTTATTTTGGACACCCTTATTTTTATAAGCATTTACTAAAACTTGGGCATAATCTTTCCTAAGAACCTTCAGTTCGCGGTTGTATTTATTAATTTCCAGCTGACGGAGGTAGATTTCGTCCTCCAAGAATCTTTTTTCTTTCTGTGTATTGCGGTAGACTTTCTCCCGAAGAGCTATTTTTCTATTAATATTATTTAAGTAAAAAATAGATAGTTTTGCTTCATTCTTTGCTTTCGCTAAGTTAGAATTGATGGCCGCTATCTGCCGTTTGAGTTCGGCATTTTGCTGCTGAAGTTCTTCCTTACTTCTTTGTGCAGAAATAAGATTAGCAGCGAGTACTGCGGTTATGATAACTATTTTTCTTAATATCATCAGAAATCTCGTTTTTTATAATTATTTGGAACCGAATATGGGGTTTCCATTCTAGAAAAGTCAAATTTCGTGTTTTCTATTAAAATTTGGTCAGTTTTCTTACCTTTTATAACTATTTTAACATTTTTAGGGAGTTTTACACCATTGATATCTACCCAATTATCATAGAATAATTCCAAATTATCCGCAGTTTTTGTGTCTTTTAAAGAAACTTTGGTAAGGTTCAGATCATTAGAAAAACGAAATTCTGTAAGGTATTCGCTGGTTTTTCCATCGATGTTTACTTTCTGTGCAGTAATCGGTTTTAGGATGTATTCTTCGGCTTCTTTGGTTAAATTAAAATCTTTTTCATTGACAGGAAAGAAAACTTTTCCGACCAATAAATTTTGAAGTGAAGAATAATCTAAAAAATTGACTTTCAGCAAATTGTTTAGATAAGAAAAATCAGAATCGATATAAGTTCTGCTCAGTTTTTCATAGGCTTTTAGCCCTTGTGGAGTTGCTATTCCACGACCTACATTCATAAACAGAGCAGACATATTCATCCATATTTTCTGGTTGTTTTCTATGTAGATAGTTGCATGAATGGTAGGAACGAATTTCCCTACCTCTGCATCTATTTTAGAAGTGATTTTAAGGGCATCAAAATCAGATTTTTTTGTGATAGCATCATAGAAATTTTTGTTGCTGGAAACGACAGGAACTTCTGAGTTAGCAGCGATGCTTTTTTTAGCACCACAAGAGGCTAAAAACACCATAATGGCGGATAGAGCTATTAATTTCTTCATTTTGTTAATCATTAAAATCACTTCTAAAAAATTTTTTATTCAGAGAAATCCAATACGGAAAAATCTCCCAAAGAAAGATTGATAGAAGTTCCGATATACTTCGCTGAGTTCCCAATCATGGAGTTGCTCAGGTTAGCAGACTGGATTTCTGTTCTTTCTTGGATTAGAGAGTTATCTATATTAGAATTTTTTACTACCGTGTTATTACCCAGAGAAACTCTTGGTCCGATGATAGAATTTACAATTTTCACATTCTCTCCGATGAAACATGGAGGAATTATCAAACTGTTTTCTATCTCTGCAGAAGCGGGATACTCGGAAAGATTTTCTTTTTCGTATTCTAAAATTTTACCATTGGTCTGTACGGTGATGGTTTTGTTTCCGCAGTCCATCCAGTCATTTACCTTTCCTAAAGAGAATTTTGCTCCCTTTTTTCTTAGGTTTTCTAGTGCGGTTGTCAGCTGGTATTCGCCTCCATCTTTGATGTCATTACTCATGATATAGTCTATTTCTCCCATGAGTTTTTCTGCGCTGTTGAAATAGTAAATTCCAATAATCGCCAAATCAGATACGAATTCTTTTGGTTTTTCTACAAAGTCCGTGATGAAACCATAGTCGTCTAATTTTACAACTCCGAAGGCACTCGGGTCATCTACTTTTTTTACCCAAATCACTCCATCAGAATTGGTATCTAGATGAAAATCAGCTCTAAATAATGTATCTGCAAAAGCGATGATTACAGGTCCCTGCATGCTTTCTCTTGCGCAGTTGATGGCATGAGCTGTTCCCAAAGCCTCTGTTTGGTGGTATATGCTTCCTTTTGCGCCTAATTTTTCTGCAACAGCCAATAAATCCTGCTCCACTTGACTCCCGAAATCACCAGTGATGAAGGCAACTTCATCTATTTTCTGATTTACCACCTTTGCGATGTCCTCTACCAATCTTTGCACGATAGGTTTTCCTGCGATAGGAATCAAAGGTTTTGGCACAGTCAAAGTGTGCGGTCTTAATCGGGAACCCTTCCCCGCCATAGGTATTATTATTTTCATAATAGTTGTATTTATAATTTAGGTTTTACAATTGTTATTTCGTTCCAGAACTTCCGAAACCTCCAGCGCCTCTTTCCGTTTCGTCAAGGGTTTCTACTTCTTCCCACTGGGCAGTTTCGTGTTTTGCGATGACCAGCTGGGCAATTCGCTCTCCATCATTGATGACAAATTCATCTTTGGACAGGTTTGCGAGAATCACACCGACCTCTCCGCGGTAGTCTGCATCTATCGTTCCAGGGCTGTTCAGACAAGTAATTCCATGCTTGGCAGCCAGTCCGCTGCGAGGTCTTACTTGGGCTTCGTATCCTGCTGGCAGGGCTATAAAAATACCTGTCGGGATAATCGTTCGCTCTAAAGAACCTAACCGAACAGGCTCTGTGATATTCGCATACAAATCCATTCCAGCTGAAAGCTCGGTCTGATACTTTGGAAGTGGGTGTTTGGATTTATTTATAATCTTAATTTTCATTTTTTCAAAAATTTTTTCAAGAGTACTCTTTCCTTAAAAACGACAAATATCAGAAAAATTACAAAAATAATGTTACTGATGATGTAATTTTCTCTAAAATATTTAAAAGAAATCATCCCCAATCCTATGGAAAGAAGCAGGTAAATGATTATTTTAGTCGTGTTATAAGGTATCGGATATTTTATTTGTCCCCAAATATAGGAAATTATCATCATAGACATGAAAGTCAGCAGCGCTGCCACTGCACTTGCCCAGTATCCATATTCAGGCACGAAGAAATAATTGACAGACACTGTAATCGCTGCTCCGATGAGCGAAATATACAGCCCTACGATGGTCTGGTCAGAGAGTTTGTACCAAATGGACAAATTAAGATATATCCCCAAAAACACGGCTCCCAGCATAAGGCAAGGAATCAGTTCTATGCCTTCGTAGTAGAGAGGATTGTTGATATAAATTTTGGAAATCCAAGAAATATTAGTGATAAGTCCTAGGAAAATCACACAGCTGCATATCACGAAGATGTCCATCAGCAGGGTGTAAGTTTTCTTTGCATTTTCATTTTTAAAACTAGAAAAGAAATACGGCTCTATCCCTAATTGGTAGGCCTGCCTAAAAACGGTGATGAATGTCGCTATCTTGTAAACGGCTCCGTATACGCCTATTTGGTGCTTGCTTTCTTCTTCAGGAAGGAGGTATTTTAGGAATTGTCTGTCCATTGTCTGATTGATGATGCCAGCCAGCCCTGCCACCATCACAGGCCAAGAGTAGTTCATGATTCTTTTCCATAAAGAAAAATCAAAACTCCTAAAACTGAAATTTACAAACTCTTTGGAAACGATGAGCAGTGAAACGATGCTCTGAACCAAATTTGCCACAAAGACATATCCCACGCCAAATTCAGCATCGTATTTCAGTCCGAGGAATCCATTGGGTAAATTAGGGAGAATATTGATGAAAAATACTACCAACCCAAAATAAATCACGCTTCCTGCTACCTTGGATACTACATACCGCAGCGGTTTTCCCTCTAAACGAAGAACTGCTGAAGGAATCGTAGAAAAGGCATCAATAGAAAGAATGAACAAAAATAAAATCAAGAAATGCACTTGGTCTGGCGTATGGAAATATTCCGTAATCTCTCGCCGAAACACCCAGCCCAAGACCAAATAAATAAAAGACATCGCCAAGATGCTCATGGAACAAGTAGAAACCAGCGTCCTCCGGCTGATGTTTTCCTCTTGAGCAAAACGAAAAAACGAGGTTTCCATGCCGTGCGTCAGAAAAACAGTAACCACTCCTGCGATGGAGTACCAATCCACGAAGGGTGCAGACTCTGCTGGCGAAAATGCCCTCGTGATGATGGGTGCAATGAGGAAAGGAAATATCCTCACCAATACCGAACTGATGCCGTAGAGCGCCGTTTGTCCCAATAGTTTTTTAATCACCCCAAAAATTTTTGCAAATATCAAGAGAATATTTCGCATATCCATATTGTTTTTCTCTTTTTTTCTCAATATTTTTACAGAGTTAAAGAAAAGAAGCTCAGAGAATAAGAACGAAAAAAAATGTTTATCGGCAGAATTTCTGACGACAAGAATGAAAAAAAATTTAGCTCAGCAGAATTTCTGACAACGAGAAATAAAAAAATATTCGCCGGCAGAATTTCTGACAGCAAGAATAAAAAAAATTTTAGCTCAGCAGAATTTCTGACAACAAAAAATAAATTTAATTCTAAATACTATTTAATATGAAAAACTTAAAATTACACAAACTAGACTATGTTAGGCTGCACAATGCTGAATTCGGGCAGTTCATCGCCAGATTTTTTGAAGATTTAGACAAAAGCGGAAAGACGCTCTCCCATGATGCAGACCTCTCCCAGCTCGCCCAAGACCTGAAAACACAGCTTCCGGAATACGAAAAGGCGCTGGAAAAAATAAAAGCCAGCGAAGAATCCAAAAAAATAGCCGAACTGGACAAGGACAGAGACAATGCCCTCCAAGCCCTGAAAACCAGCATAAAGGCCTACCGGACTTCCAAAGAAGAACCCGAAACCAAAGCCTACAACGCCCTGAAAATAGTCTTCGACCAGTATAAAGGCGTGGAAGGAGACTCTTTCGAGAAAGAAACCAACCGTATCAATACCTTGGTGGCCACATTGCAGTCGCCAGAATATATGGATGATATCACGGTCTTGGCGGTTAATAAATTTGTAGACCGGCTGAAGAAAGCCAACATAGATTTTAATGACCTTTTCTCCCATCGTTCCGTGCAGAATGCCCAAAAAGGAAGCTACGATGTGAAAGAACTAAGAAAAGTGATGATAGATAAATACAAAAAACTGGCAGACTATGTCCTCGCCTTAGCAGAAGTAAAACAAGACCCTTTCTACCGCGAGCTGCTGGAAATCACCAACAACAGCAGAAAATACTACGCCGATATGCTCGCCAAAAGAAAGAAAACTCCCACTAAGAAACAGCAGTAAGTCAGCAGAAAAACCTTCCCAGCCCTTCATCTCCGCATGCAGGGCTGGTTTTTGTGTTTAACTTTTACTGAAAATGATTTCCCGTGCATGGGATTATTTATAAAATTAAAGTTGTATTTTTGCTCATTATGAAAAACATTGCAAGACTTTTAGGAATTTGTTTCCTTGGGCTCAGTGCTGGACTTTCCGCTCAGTTCGCTCCCAAAAATTTCACCAAAGATTTGGATAAAAAAGCGGTGAAATATGCAGACAGCTTGTATGCTAAACTCAGCATGGATGAGCGCATCGGGCAGCTCTACATAGTGGCGCTTTATACCAATAAAGACCAAAACCATATCTCAGGAGTAAGGAAACTTGTAGAGCAGGAGAAAATAGGAGGCATCATTCTAATGCAAGATGATGCTGAGCAGGAAATAGCGCTGGTAAATGAATTTCAGAAGAAATCCAGAGTGCCGATGCTCTTTGGTATGGATGCCGAATGGGGACTTTATCAGAGAATAAAAACTGCGCATAAATTCCCTTGGGCGATGACCCTTGGAGCTATTCAGGACAATAATTTGGTTTATGAAATGGCTTCTAAAATAGCAGAAGATGCAAAGAAAATGGGAATTTACTGGAACTTTGCTCCTGTGGTGGATGTGAATACCAATCCCAAAAACCCGATTATAGGCAATCGCTCGTTCGGTTCGGATGTTCAGAATGTAATCGCGAAAGCTCTCGCTTATGCCCAAGGTTTGCAGGACAATGGCGTGCTGGCAGCGATAAAACATTTTCCTGGGCATGGGGATACAGATGTAGATTCGCATTTGGATTTGCCAGTGGTAAAACATAGTCTGGAGAGGCTGAATAAAATAGAATTGGCGCCCTTCAAAGCCTTGATGGACAAGAAAATAGGCGGAGCGATGATAGCGCATCTCTATGTCCCACAGCTGGAAAAAGGGAAAAATATCCCTGCTTCTATTTCTTATGATATTGTAACGAATTTGCTGAAAAATAAATTCCGATACGAAGGGCTGGTCATTACCGATGCCCTGAATATGAATGCTGTTGCTAAAAAATATCCTGCAGGGGAATTGGATTTAAGGGCGTTCAAGGCAGGGAATGATATTTTGCTTTTTAGCCAAGATGTGCCGACAGGGAAAAAGTTGATAAAAGAGGCGATTCAAAAGGGAGAAATCGGTGAAAAAAGACTGGAAGAAAGCGTGAAAAAGATTTTGAAAACGAAATATCTTTTGGGACTTCAGAATCTGCGACCACTTAGTTCAGAAGGAATTAATAATGCTCTGAATAACGATTCTCACACGAAAATTTCAGAGAAGTTGTACGCCAATGCTTTGACTTTATTAAAAGATGAAAAACAGCTTTTCCCACTTAGAGAAAAGGAGGTTTATTATCTTCCGTTAGAGGAGGCTTCGCACGAGGCGTTTTTACAAGAATTGTCCAAAGAAATTAAAGTTAAAAAAATATCTTTCAAAGAAATCCAATCTATCCCTGAAAATGCAGTGGTAATCATCGGTCTTCATAAGGATAATTCTACGGCTTACAAACCTTACAAAATATCGTGGGAGAGCAAAAGGCTCATTAACCAAGTGAAATCAAGGAATAAAGTGATTCTCAATGTGTTCGGAAGTCCATATGCTCTTCAGGATGTGGATATTAGCGGAATTTCATCAGTTTTGGTTTCTTATGAAAATAATCCTCTCTCGATGAAAGCTACAGCGGAAGCTTATTTAGGAAAACAAAAGATAAACGGAAGACTGCCAGTGGTAGTAAATGAACAAATAAAATACGGAATGGGAATAGATGTCCCAAAACAGAAATAAACAAAGAAAATGTTAAAAATAGGAATATTATGTTACCCTACTTATGGGGGAAGTGGAATAGTGGCGACAGAACTTGGAATGAACCTTGCCCGAAAAGGCTACGAAGTGCATTTCATCAGTTCGGAGCTTCCAGCAAGGCTGGATATGACCAGACCTAATATCTTTTTTCATAAAGTGAATGTGCAGGCGTATCCCTTATTTAGGCATCAGCCGTATGATATCGCGCTGTCATCTATGATATATCAGGTGGTGTGTATGTATCAGCTGGATGTACTCCATGCTCATTATGCCATTCCGTATGCCTATGCGGCTTTTACAGCGAAACAAATGCTGAAAGAAAAAGGCAAGGATTTACCGCTGGTGACTACGCTTCACGGAACGGATATTACTTTGGTGGGGCAGCACCCAAGTTATAAACATGCAGTAGAATTTTCTATCAATCAGTCTGATGCGCTGACTTCGGTTTCGGAAAGTTTGAAACAGGATACATTGGCTTTTTTTGATATTAAAAAAGAAATCCATGTGATTCCGAACTTCATCGAAGAAAGACACTTTGAGCAGTGTTCGGTTTGTTTTAGAAATCAGTTTGCGGAGGATAACGAGAAGATTTTGGTGCATATTTCTAACCTTAGACCAGTTAAAAGAATTCAAGATGTTTTGGAGATTTTTGAAAAGGTAAATCAAAAAATTCCGAGCAAACTAATCATAGTAGGCGAGGGCCCTGAGATGGAAAAAGTAAATGCTTTCTTATCAGAAAAACCAGATTTTATTGACAAAATAAAAATCATGGGAAAAGTAAATGACCTTCGCCCAGTGCTTACCTATGCAGATGTGTTCCTTCTCCCTTCGGAAAAGGAAAGTTTTGGTCTGGCGGCGCTAGAGGCTATGGCGGCAGGAACGCCCGTGGTCAGCAGTAATACAGGAGGAATTCCAGAGGTTAATATTCATGGAAAGACAGGATTTTTGGCTAATGTAGGCGATGTGGATAAAATGGCTGAATATACACTTCAGATTTTGTCTGATGAAGCTCTTTTAAAGGAAATGAAAACAAATGCCACAGAAGTAGCAAAGACTTTTGATTATAAGAAAATCATTCCAATGTATGAGAATTTATATCAGGAAACGATAAAAGAATTTAAGGGCGAAAAATAAAATGGATAAAGAAATTTATTTTGCTGGTGGGTGTTTCTGGGGAACGGAGCATTTTTTCAAACAAATCAACGGAGTAACGGCTACGCAGGTAGGCTATGCCAATGGAAATATAGAAAATCCCACTTATGAGCAGGTGTATACTGACAGCACGGGCTTTGCAGAGGTGGTAAAGGTGGCGTATGACCCAAAGGAGGTAAGTCTGGAAATGCTTTTGGATTTGTTTTTTAAAACAATAGACCCTACAAGCCTTAATCAGCAGGGAGGAGACATCGGAACGCGTTACAGAACGGGAATTTATTGGGTAAATTCAGAAGATGAAAAAGCAGTAAAAGAGGCACTTTCGGAGCTTCAAAGAAACTATGAAAAACCCATAGTGGTAGAAAATGAACCTTTGAAAAATTTCTACAGCGGAGAAGAATATCATCAGGATTATTTGGACAAAAACCCAAGTGGATACTGCCACATCAATCCAGAATTATTCGAACTCGCGAAAAAGGCTAATCTGAAATAAAAAAAGCGGAAATTATTCCGCTTTTTTTTGTTTTTCTTGTTTTGAACGAAGTTTGATGTTTAAAAACTCTACTGTTAAACTGAATGCCAAGCAAGAATAAATAATATTTTTGCTAATGTGCTGGTGGATACCTTCCGCAACGAGTAATACACCGATTACAACCAAGAAAGAAAGCGCCAGCATCTGCAAACTCGGATGAGCGTTTATAATGCTGCTCACCTTTCCAGCGAAGAGCATCATTATCGTCATAGAGATAATAACCGCCGCAATCATAATCGCTACATTATCAACAAGTCCCACCGCCGTAAGGATAGAGTCCAGCGAGAACACCATATCTACTAAAATAATCTGCACGATAACCATCGTAATCGCTGCAGAGGCTTTGGATATATTAGATTCTTCATGCTCGTCACCTTGCATTTTGTGGTGGATTTCCATCGTACTTTTCACGATAAGGAAAAGCCCTCCACAGAGTAGAATAATGTCTTTCCAGCTCAAAGCCAATGCATTGCCTTGGTTTTGTGGATCATTGAACCAATCCAATGTGAGAACAGGGTCGCTCAGCCCGATTAACCAGCTGATAGTCAATAATAATCCAATACGGAAAATCATTGCAAAGAACAGCCCGATATTTCTGGCTCTGTTTTGCTGCTGAGCAGGAAGTTTATTGGACAAAATGGAAACGAAAATAATGTTATCCACTCCCAAAACCACCTCCAAGAATGTCAATGTTAATAAACTAATCCAAATCTGCGGATCTGCAAAATCTGGCATTGATAATGATAATAGTTCCATAGATAAAAGTTAAATTTCTCAGCTGCAAATATAGAAAAATGTTTAATCTATAATGATTATTATCGGTAATTCTTTACAAAATCTTTCAACTTCCACGAATTAGAGGAGAAGGTAAAAGCATCCGCTACTTTATAATAGTTTTCTTGGTCTATGCAGTATGGATAGGCTTCTTTGGCAAGAACAAGTTTTTGGTCATCAAAACTCATTTCTTTCATCAAGCTGATGATTTGTGCCGTGCTGAAGGCTGTAGAAAGATTCTGCATTCTAAAAGTTTCCAATTTCTCTTTATCAAAAGTCTGTTTTTTAAAATGAGAAAAAAACTGGCTGAAATCATTGGAACTCATTACACTTTTCCCAAAAGGGGAAAGATAATTTCGGCCGCGGTTTTCTCTTTTGTCTAATTCTGTGATATTATTGAGATTAATGTCTTCTAACAAAAATAAGCCATCATAATAGAAAAAATCAAAAACTAAGCGGTGGTTATTTCTCAGGTTGATGCGGGTTCTGTAAATGGTAAAATCATCCTCCAAAATAGAAAGAGTGTGGCTGCCTTCTTCCAAATCAAAAAAACGGAACATGCCGGTAGAAGATTCTATCTCCTGCTCATTGATAATGATGCGGTATCTACCTCCCTCAGGGATTCTGATGAAAACTTCGGCAGTGTTACTGCCCATAAAATTATAATTGAAGTTCCGATTGGTTTTCAGTGTAGGCCGAATTTCATTTGGAAAAATTTTACCTATTCTTATCTGTTGTGCAGAAACGCCTAAACATGCAGATAATAATGAAATTAATAATGTTTTTTTCATTGGTTTGTAATGTTTATGTCAAAAAGAAAAGCAATATGCTTGCCATTTTTTATCTTTGCATCAGAAATTAAATAAAATGCAACGAGAACATAATTTCATCCCAGCAGAAGGCGAATGGAAGAAGAAGCTTTTCCGCATCGTTTATTTCGCAGACACACCTCTGGGAAAGCTGTTTGATGTCACGCTTCTGTTCATGATAGCACTCAGCGCCATGATTGTTATATTGGACAGCGTAAAGCACATTAGGTTCCATGAAACTTTTCTAGTGATAGAGTGGATTATGAGCATCCTATTCACAATAGAATATATTGTGAGAGTGGTGATTGTAAAGAATAAAAAAGACTATATTTTTAGTCTAATGGGAATAATAGACCTTGTCTCCATCCTTCCTTTTTACATCAGTTTATTTACTCCTGAGGCTAAATATCTAATGATTATCAGGCTGTTCCGGATGCTTAGAATATTCCGGATTCTAAACATGATGGACTACATGGATGATGGCGAATATATTTTGCAGTCGTTAAAACATAGTTCAAGGAAGATTTATATTTTTCTTTTGTTTATTACCATCATTGTATTAATATTAGGTTCGCTTATGTACATTATTGAAGGAGGGAAAAATGGCTTTACGAATGTGCCTGTCAGTATTTATTGGGCAGTCGTTACAATTACTACCGTGGGCTATGGAGATATCTCTCCAGCAACACCTACGGGGAAACTGATTTCTATGTTGCTGATGCTCTGTGGTTACAGCATCATTGCGGTGCCTACGGGGATAGTTTCTTCACAGATGAAAAGATGCATGAATAAAGGAAAAGGAAAAGTAATATGCAACCGCTGCGGAAATATAGACAATGATGATAATGCGCGATATTGCAAAGATTGTGGGGAAAAATTGGTAGAATAAAAAACACTCCTTAGCTAAGGAGTGTTTTTATTTATTATCTCTTGATTTTAAAGGCATCCATCCCAGGGAAAATAGCCGTTTCACCAAGAGCTTCTTCTATTCTTAGTAGTTGGTTGTATTTCGCCATTCTATCCGAACGGGAAGCCGAACCTGTTTTGATTTGTCCACAGTTCATCGCTACAGCAAGGTCTGCTATGGTAGAATCTTCCG
>ERZ772971.1381-NODE-1381-length-14163-cov-3.874043_pt1 | contig 14163 bp, 14 predicted proteins | sample MGYA00511943_ERZ772971 | MGnify/ENA primary metagenome ERZ772971 (study PRJEB29015, sample SAMEA2737929) | human oral metagenome | biome: human oral; feature: human-associated habitat; material: dental | place: China | collected 2144 ... | reverse complement strand
GTCGCGGCTAAAATTTTAGCTACGTTAAGCGGCGATATTTTGGAGCTCAAATCCCCGCAAATGCTAGCTCCTAGCAGGGCCGAGAAATTTGGCGACGAGGGCTTTTTAATCAAATTAAATCAAACTTACGTAAATTTACTAAAGGCCGACGCGAATCAAAAACTACCTGCCATAGATATCAAAACGCAGCGAGATTTTGGGTATTTTCATCTGGTCGATATCGACGAGGAGAGCGCGAAAATCCTGCTCGAACCGCTGGCAAAAACTTACGAAGTACAAATTTATTCGTCTCAAATTTTATCAAATTTGGCGCTAATCAGAGTGGAAGCAAATAAATTCGGCCAAACGAGCGGCTTTATAAACGGCGCTAAAAATCTTTTCTCAGGCAAATTTTTTGAGGGCGAGGATGTTTTTCGTCACGTTGCGAGCACGCTTATAGCAAGCGGGCTAAAGCTCACCTTTGCCGAGTCTTGCACGGCGGGGCTTGCCGCGGCAAAATTTGGCGCTTTTGCGGGGGTTTCGGCGGCGTTTAACGGCTCGCTAGTGACGTATGCAAACGAGATGAAACGCGACTGGCTAGGCGTTAGCGATGAGATTTTGCAAACCTACGGTGCGGTGAGCGAGCAGTGCGTGATGGCGATGCTAAAAGGCGCGTTAAAGGCGAGCGAATCGGACTTTTCGCTAGCTATCAGCGGGATTGCGGGGCCTGACGGCGGTAGCGAGGCAAAGCCGGTGGGGACGGTATTTGTAGGAGCTTACGCAAAGGACGGCGAGTGCATCATCGAGAGGCTAAATTTAAACGGCGACCGTAACTATATAAGAGAGCAAAGCGCGCTGGCGGCGTATGTTTGCTTACTAAAGCTAAAGCCGAGACTGTTTTTGGCGTAAATTTTGGTCAAATTTGGTTAAATTTGCGGCCACTTAAAATTTAAAGCGATACGCTTTTGTTTTATTAAATTTTGTAAGAAACGGTGACGGTTTTTGCGTTAAGTACGGCGGCGAGTTTAAATTTACCGCCGTCTTACGCGCGAGTGGAGCACAAATCAGCTCCGCCAAGCTTAAAATTTAGCGCAAATTTAAGCCTGACGGACGAAATTTATAAAGCAAAATCGCGGACTATTTTTGATACGGCACGGTTTCGTAGCCTTGATTTATGAGGCTACCCATGCCGCCGTCAAGATTTATTATATTTAGCTCCGGCGAATCTATCGCCATAGCCGCCGCAGCGCTTCTGCGCCCGCTCCTGCAAATTAGCGCGACGGGCTTTTTTAGATCGAGATTGGCTTTTAGTTCGTTTAAAAAGCTATCTTTGTCGGCGGGGTTAAAAGTGATGGTCTTTGCGCCTTTTATCACGCCTGTTTCCGCCCATTCAGAAGGCGTTCTGATATCTACGATCTGCTCGTAGTTTTTTATCGCCTCGGGACTAACTTGCACCGTAGTAATCTCTGCAAAAGCCATCGCTGCAGCCGCTCCTAAAAGTATAAATTTTCTCATTTTCTCTCCTTAAATTTGACGGCGTGAATATTAGCACTCAATTTTAAATATTTTGTCATTCTAAAATCACTCCGGCATAAATTTTTCTTTTTTAATAATTAATATTACTTTCATCGGCCAGACGCTATAATCGCAAATACATATCGATACAAAGGATAAAAATGAAAAAAAGTTTTTTCGCGCTTAGTTTGCTTTCAAGCTTTTTGTTTGCCGCAGAGGTAAATATCTACTCTGCGCGCCACTACGACGCCGACAGCGAGCTCTATAAGCTTTTTGAGCAAAAGACGGGTATCAAGGTAAACGCCACGCAGGCAAAAGCCGGCGAGCTAATCAAAAAGCTAGAAGTCGAGGGCGATAGCTCCGCGGCGGATATCTTTATCACCGCAGACGCTGGAAATTTCTACACCGCAAAGACTAAGGGTGTGTTGCAAGCGGTCAAATCAGAAACTCTAGAAAAAATCGTGCCTGAGCAGTATAGAGATAACGACGGTCAGTGGTTTGCTATCTCAAAACGCGCTAGAGTCATCGTTTACGACAAAAGAGACTTCGATCCTAAAGGCATCAAGGACTACGAGGATTTGGCAAAACCGGAGCTAAAAGGAAAACTGCTAATCAGAAGCGCGACGGCTCCGTATAGCAAGTCGCTGCTAGCTGCTATCATCGAGGCTGACGGCAAAGACGCGGCTACTAAATGGGCGGAAGGCACGCTAAAAAATCTAGCCCGCGATCCAAAAGGCGGCGATAGGGATCAGGCTAAGGCCATCTACGCAGGCGAGGGCGACGTAGCGGTTATGAACACCTACTACATAGGCCTCATGCTAACCTCTCCGAAAGCCGAAGACGTCGAGGCTGCGAAAAACTTGGGCATCATTTTTCCGAACCAAGATAACCGCGGTACGCACGTAAATATCAGCGGCATCGCGCTAACCAAAGCTGCTAAAAATAAAGAAAACGCAGTTAAATTTATGGAGTTTATGGTGAGCCCTGAGGCGCAAAAGATACTTGCGGGTATAAATTTCGAGTATCCGATCAACGCAGAGGTCGAGCCTAGCGACATCGTAAAAGGCTTTGGCAAATTTAAAGAAGACTCCACTCCGCTTTATAAAAGCGTGCAAAACACGAACGAGGCTATTAAAATTTACGACGTAGCCGGCTGGAAATAATGAAAGTAAAATTCGGGGCGATCTTTATCGCCCTTATCGTTTTGATCCCCATTTTTAGCATATTTTTCGAGATCGCTTTGGGCGACTACTCCTTGCTCGAGCATTTTTTTAAGTATCTTTTTATGAGGTATATCCAAGGTACTTTTGCCGTCGCGGCGGGCGTTTTGGCGCTTAGTCTGGTTATCGCCGTGGTTTCGGCGTGGCTGGTGGCGAACTACCGCTTTGCGCTATCAAATTTCTTTGAATATGCCCTCATCCTTCCGTTTGCGATTCCTGCTTATATATTTAGCTTTTGCTACGTCGGGATTATGGATTACGGCGGATATTTTCATCAAATTTTCGGCTTTAGGCTGGAGTTTATGAATATCTACGGAGCGATTTTCGTGCTGTCGTTGTCGCTTTATCCGTACATCTATATGTTTGCTAAAACCTCGTTTAAACGCAGTCCGCAGCGATTTATGACGTTTGTAAAATTTACAAGCTCCCCGGCCTTGCCGTGTTTTTTAGGGTTGCGATATTTCTGTCGCGTCCGGCGATCGTGGGTGGAGCGATGCTCGTGCTCATGGAGACGCTTAGCGATTACGGCACGGCGGCTTATTACGGCGTAGAGACTTTTAGCGCGGGCATTTTTAAGCTATGGTTTGACATGGGCGACTCGTACTCCGCGTCCGTGCTAGCGGGACTTTTGATGATGTTCGTGTTTGTTTTGATGATATTTGAGCACGTTAATAAAAACTCTAAAAAATATAGCTTTGCTACTCATGATACCTCTAAATTTACGCAAAAGCGTGAGCTTGGTAAAATTGGCTCAGCGGCGGCGTTTTTGTGGTGCGCGAGCGTGTTTTGTCTGGCATTTGTGTTTCCTTTTACCTGGCTTTTGTATTGGAGTATTCACGAGCTAGATAGCTTTAAATTTGAGTTCGTGCAGATGGCTTTAAATTCGCTTCTGATGGCTGCAGGCGCAGCGATACTCATCACGGCGGTGAGTTTTTTCCTCGTTTTTGCGACGAGACTTATAAAAAACAAAGCGCTAAACGCCTTTTTGCTAAAATCTGTCTCGCTAGGCTACGCGCTGCCTGGCGCTAGTATCGGGCTTTGCGTGATGATAGTTTTTGGTTATATTGACCGAAATTTTGACACCCATCTGCTCTCGTCGAGCTTTGTAGTGCTGATTTTCGGATACGTCGTGCGGTTTTTGGCGACCTCGATATATGCCGTCGAGAGCGGATATGCCAAGATCCCGGCAAATATCGACGACGCCGCGCTTTTGCTAAACGGCTCACGGTTAAATTTGTCTTTTAAAGTGCATTTTCCGCTGCTTCGCCACTTTTTCTTTCTCTCTCTCATCGTCGTTTTTATCGACATCATTAAGGAGCTGCCGCTTAGCCTCATTTTGCGGCCTTTGGGCTTTGAGACGCTTAGTATTAGAGCGTTTTTTTACGTGGCTGACGAGAGGCTTTATGCTGCAGCTCTGCCGTCGTTTCTCATCGTTTCGATGTCGCTAGTCGCCGTCCTTTGGCTAGAGATAATCTCCAGAAAAAAACAAGAAAGATAAAAATATGGCTGAAATTTTAAAAATCGTAAATTTAAACAAGAAATTCGGAAATTTAGAGGTTTTAAAGGACGTAAATTTAAGCCTTAACGAGGGCGAAATTTTAAGCGTGCTAGGCGATAGCGGCTGCGGCAAAAGCACGCTTTTACGCATAATCGCGGGCCTTGAGACGCCAAGCGGCGGTCAAATTTGCGTCAAAGAGGGCTGCGGCACCGCGATGATGTTTCAGAGCTACGCGCTTTTTCCGCATTTAAGCGTTTGCAAAAACGTGGAATTTGCGCTGTGGCGACTACCTAGCGCCGAGCGAACCCAAAGGAGCGCGCAGCTGCTGGAGAAATTTAAAATCTCCGAGCTAAAAGACAAAACTCCCGATCAAATTTCGGGCGGTCAAGCGCAAAGGACTGCATTTGCTAGAGCCGTGGCTAACCGCGAAAAGCTGCTTTTGCTCGACGAACCCTTCGCTAATCTCGATCGCAACCTAAAAAGCGCGCTAAGAGGCGAGCTAAAACAGATGATAAAGGCAAACGGCATCAGCGCGGTCATGGTAACGCACGACAAAGAGGACGCCTTTTTGCTAAGCGACAAAATCGCGCTGATAAAAGGCGGCAAGGTTTTGGCTTTCGGCGCTCCTAGGGAGCTGTATTTTCAGCCTGCATCTTACGAAATCGCCTGCTTTTTGGGTGATATGAATTTGATTGACGAGCGGGATGCGCAAAATTTGCCGGCTGAATTTAGAACGTGGCTGGAGCAAAGAAACTTTATGTTTCGTTCGGAGCTAATCATAAGCGGCGAAAAATACGAAGCAGACGTGATAGAAGCCAAATTTTTAGGTGCATTTTACGAGTTAAATTTAGACTTTTGCGGGGTTAAATTTAAAGCCGTCGTCAGCTCAAATTTGCAGATTTGCAATAAATTTAAATTTGACCTGGCTTAAATTTGACGAAAAGGAATCAAATTTTAAATTTGGCTTTCTGGGTTGCGGTTTTCGACGTAATCCACTCTCGACCAAGCAAGCACGTAGATAAACCCTAACGCCAGGTAGATGCCAAGCACCGCAAGCTCGATAGGGTAGGGATCGCGCAGGGCTTTGGTTAGTAAAAGCTTTAGCGCCGCAGCGATAAAAGTGCCGACTACGCAAAGCACCGCGTAGCCTGAAAATAGGGCGTTTTGCGTGACGGCACCGAGTTTTAAATTTATCTTTATCCAAAGCAAAAACGCAAGTACTGCCGTGCCGCAAATCACGAAAAATAGGACCTTGTGCGTGCTAGCTGGTGCGTAGTTGGTGCTAAAACTCAGCAAAATCATCGCGCTGCTAATAGCGATAAAAATGCGGTAAAGCTTAAACACGCCTCCGCCTGCGAGTTTGTTTACCTTTGATATCGCGCCGTAAAGGCAGATGACGGAAATAAACAACATCGCTACGCGCGCGCTCGTTGCGATATCAAAGAGGCTTTTTGGTAAAACCATCTCTTGCGAGAGCAAATTTAAAATAACCAAAATCCCCGACGTCATACCAAGCGCCCTTGCCGTACTTATGCGTTTTATAAAGCCTTCTTGCATATTTTGCCTTTTATTAATTTAGTAAAAATTTTACACAAACAAACTTAAAATTTTTATTAAATTTAACCCAACTAGACATGCGAATAATCGCGATCTAAAATACAAAAAGCAAAGTTGCGAGCCGTCGAAAAGAGATCGTTTGCGTCAAATTTGAGTGTATAAAATGAAAGATGATTTAAGGCCGCGAGCGTAAAAATAGAATTTACGCCTGATAAATTTGGGCGGCTTACATGTAGTTTAATAAACGTCGCAAAGCTCGCAAACCGCGTAAACAGTGATATAAAATTAAAATAGGCAAATTTCACGAACTCGTAAATTTCAAAATACATAAAATTTTACGCACAGCGCAAAAATTGCCGATTAATAACCTAAAAACTACTTTACCTGCGCGCTGAAAATCTGCGTTATGCTGGGTATCTGCTTGCCCGCAACGTCAAATTCCGCCGTTTTCATCCGCACGCGGTAAAGCGCGTTTAAATTTTCCTCATTCAAAACCTCGGCGCTGAGCCCGTAAACGTAGCTAAGATCGTCCTTTAAAATGAGCGTGCGGTCCGCCACCGCAAGGGCGTGGTTTGGCTGATGCGTGGTAAAAACGATGCCGGCGCTACTTTTTTGCTTCAAATTTACGATGAGGCTTAGCACGCGGTCTTGGTTTTTGATATCAAGCGCGCTGGCTGGCTCGTCCAAAAACAGAATTTCGCTCTTGCTCGCGATCGCTATAACAAAGAGCACGAGCTGCCTCTGCCCGCCGCTAAGGGCGTTAAAGCTGCGCTTTTGCAGATGGGCGACGCCTAGCGTATCCAGAGCGTCAAGGCAGATTTGAATATCCTTTTTGCCCGGTTTTGAAAAGAGCGAGATCTCGCGTACCCGCCCCATCAGTACGATGTCAAGCACGCTGTAATCAAACGCCACGCTAAAGCTTTGCGGCAAAAAGCCAAATTTTGCCTGCGTGTTAAGCTGTCCCTCTTTGAGGCCTAAAATGCCCATCATGCACGACATCAGCGTGCTTTTGCCCTGACCGTTAAGTCCTAAAATCGCTAAAATTTGACCGCGCTTAATCTCAAAGCTTAAATTTCTAAAAAGAAATTTGCCCTCTTCGTAGAAAAATCCAGCGTCTTTGATTGAGAGCAAACTACCTTCTGTTCGCATCGGCGCTCCTTCTTAAGAGGATGGCGAATATCGGGCTGCCGATGAGCGCGGAGATGATGCTAAGCGGCACTTCGCTAGAGCTGATCGAGCGCGATACGTCGTCGATGGCGAGCATAAAAACGGCTCCCGCGACGAAGCAAGCGGGCATAGAGCGCAAGTGGTCGCTGCCAAATATCATCCTAGCGACGTGCGGCACCACGAGGCCGATCCAGCCGATGTTTCCGCTGACGCTGACCTGCGCGGCGACTAGCAGGGTGCAGATGACGAGGATGACCGAGCGCAGCCGCACGATGTTTACGCCGAGCACCTTTAGATCGCCGTCTTCGAGGCTGAGTAGGTTAAACCGCCACCGCATCGCGATGAGCGCCGCGACGCAGGGTGCCGAAACGGCGGCGAGCATGACGAGCTTGTCGTAGTCTGCGCGCACGAAGCTGCCAAGCAGCCAGTAGATGATGTTTGGCAGCACGTCTTCGTTGTCGGCTAGATACTGCACGAGGCTCGTTAGCGCGGCAAACACGCCGTTTATGACGATGCCTGCTAAGATGAGCGAAAAGACGTCGCTGCGCGAGACGAATTTGGCGATAAAATAGAGCATAAAAAGCGCGGCGAGCCCGAAAAAGAAGGCAAAACCCACGATAAAGTAGGAGCCAAAGCCTAGCATGATGCAAAGCGCGCCGCCAAATGCCGCCGCGGTGCTCACGCCCACGATGTGCGGGCCTACGAGCGGGTTTTTAAACACCGCCTGAAGCGCAAGGCCGCTAAGCGCCAGTATCCCGCCGCAAAGGCTCGAAAGTAGGGCGCGCGGGATGCGGATATCAAGCACGACGCTCTTTGCCGTCTCATCGGCGGAGGAGCCGAGTAAAATTCTGCCCGTCTCCTCTAGGCTCACAGGATATTGCCCGATGCCAAGCAATACCGCAAATAGCAGGACCCAGAGTAGCAGCAGGGCGAAAAATTTCATTTATAGCTCGTGCGGTAGAATTTTTGATAAAATTCCTCTACTTTTTTGTCAAATTCCGCTTCGTCAAAGTGCGTTGGATAGAGCTTCATCGCTAGCCACCACTCGCCAAGCGCCATGGCTTCGGCAGTCGGATAGCCCCATGCTTTGGCGTATTCGGGCATCATGTAAATTTTATCCTCTTTGACCGCGCTTAAATTTGCAAGCTGCGGGTTGGATTTAAGCTCGGCGGGCACCTGAGGGTAGCGATCCTGCACGAAGATCATCTGCGGCGCCCACGCTAAAACTTGCTCTGCAGATACCTGCTTGTAGCCCTTGATACTCTGAGCCGCGACGTTTTGCGCGCCGGCACGCATAAACATTATGCCCGTGTATTTGCCGCTGCCGTAGGTCGTGAGGTCTGGATTTGCCATGTAAATTTTAGGCCTTTTATCGACGATGAAGTCGCTAAATTTAGCCTTTAGCTGCTCTTGCGAGGTTTTTACGAAGCTTATGAGCTCGGCGGCCTCTTTATCGCGGTTTGCGACCTTACCTAGAAGCTCTATGCCGTCGTAAAAGCCCTCGGTGTAGGCTGCCTCGTCATCTTTGAAGGTCGGATTTAGCTTGCCCTTATCGGCGGCGTCGCTGCGATGGAAGCTAACGGCGACGACTGGGATTTTGAGCTCCGTCATCTTGTCGATGTATTCTTGCGGGATGTAGTTCGTGACGATCACGACGTCGGGCTTTAGCTTAAGCACCGCCTCGTAGTTGATGACCTTTAGATCGCCCGGAGTCGGCATATCTTTTAGACTCGGCGCTAGGCGGATGTAGTTTTTGCCGAGCGACTTTTCCCACGACTCCTGCACGCCGACAACTTTATCCAGCGCGTTTAGCTCATTCAGTGCGTTTAGGCTTTGGTGCTGAAGCACGACTATGCGCTTAACCTCGTCCGGTAGCGTGACGTCGCGGCCTAGTTGGTCGGTTATAATGCGATCTGCAAAAAGCGAACTCGCGCACAGCGCAAGAGCTAGCGCGAAAGAGTTAAATTTGCTCATGTTTTTCCTTAAGTTTTTAAATTATATTTATTTATAGGCTACAAATAAGCATTTTTAGCTCATAAATAAATAGCATTATATTACAAAAACAGCGATGAATTTATCATAAAATTTGAGAGGCGACACTAGTGCCGTTTTCGATAAAATTTAGCAAAACGGCTAGTATGGCGGCTGTGATAAAACTTGAAGTTTTTAAATTTTAGGGCTACGCTAGAGCGATATTTTTGATCCTAGCCCAAGCTGCTAGTTCGCAAAGCGGGATCAAAAGCGCTATCGTAAGCAGCGCGTATGGAGATACCAAACCGTTAAGGGACGAAAAATCGATAAACTGAAGCGCTATGCACATAAAGGCTAAGCCTGAGTAGATGTAGAAAGCACTGCTCTGCGTATCTTTGCCGAGCAGATAGTACGCAACGCCGAGCATAAGCCAAAAGTAGATAGTAAGAATAGAGTCTATGGTAAGAAATATCGTAAGAGCTGAGCCTTGTATGTTTAAAAAATTACTTGCGACTGCTCCGATTACAGAATAAGCATTGTCAACAAAAGAGCCTCCAATCTGCGCCGCGGCATACTCTACCGCACTAAAACCGACTTGACTTACCGAATACAATGCCATAGATAGCCATAAAATCGCTATTAGCGCCGCCGCGATTAGCGCGGAGGAAATTCTCGTAAAAAGCTTGCTTGCAGAGAGTTTGGAGATTTGTCTAGCAACAAGAAGCTTAAAAATCATCGATGCAAGAAAAGTAAAGCAGATAAAAAACACGGCGGTCAAAAATCCAGCTAGCGAAACGCGGCTGCAAAATTCGCACAAAGCCCAAATAGATATGTAGCCTTCGATGATTAAAATATTAGACGCTATGCCGCGGAATTTTATCTCGGCCAGGGGTTTCTGATCTATCTTTGCGCCTTTGATTTTTCTTTAAATTTGGTAACGGGTTTTATTTGCCGATCCGCTATAAAAGAGGAGGGCTAAATTTAGCCCTCGATGTAGTTTTTGAGTTTTCTACCGACTTTTGGGTGTTTTAGTTTTTTGATGGCAGAGCTTTCGATCTGGCGGACGCGCTCGCGGGTTACGTTTAGCTCCTTGCCGATCTCTTCTAGCGTGCGGTCGCTCTCGTCGTCGAGCAGGCCAAATCTCATCCTAATGACGGCTTTTTCGCGCTCGTTTAGCTGATCTAGGACTTCGTCGATCTGCTCTTTTAGGTCGTTTTTTAGGATGTGATCCATCGGGCTTAGAGAGCTTCTGTCCTCGACGAAATCTCCAAATTTACCGTCGTCTTCGTTGCCGATAGGGGCTTCTAGGCTGATAGGCTCTTTGGTTATTTTGATGACCTGTTTTATCTTGTCCGCGCTTAGTCCGACCTCGGCTGCGATTACGTTTATATCCGGCTCTTTACCTTCTTCTTGTAGGTATTTTCGGTTGATTTTGTTTATACGGTTTATCGTTTCTATCATATGGATAGGGATACGTATCGTACGAGCTTGATCAGCGATAGCACGGCTGATAGCCTGACGTATCCACCACGTCGCATAAGTCGAAAATTTATACCCCTTTTTATATTCAAATTTATCGACCGCTTTCATTAGCCCGATGTTACCCTCTTGAATCAAGTCTAAAAACGGCAAACCACGGTTTGTGTAGCGCTTGGCGATGCTCACGACTAGGCGTAAATTTGACTTTGCCATCCTGGCTTTTGCTTCGTCGGATATCTTTTTGCCGCGCTTGATTTGCTCTAAAATTTCCTTTAAAAGTATCGGATCTAGGTTAAATCCGCTCTTGCTCGCTTCCTTGGTCGCAAATAGCTTTTTGATCTCCACGTAGGTTGATACCATCGTAGCCTCGGGTACTCGCGCGATGATATCTTCTTTGCTGAGCTTGATGATATCTTTTAGGATCGACTTGTGATTTTTCTTTAGTTCGTCGCTAAACATCGGTAGTTTATACTCAAGCCTTTTTAGCTCTTTGTCGAAGTCGTCATCGCTCTTTAGCGCCGTTTCCATCGACTTTACGATCTCGGTTATGAGCTTGCTGGTAGGCCCTAGATCCATTAGCTTGTCTTTTAAAATTTTCTTTTTAAACGCAAGCGTTATCTTTGCTAAAAACTCATCCTCAGTCTCTACTTCGTTTTGTTTATTTGCAGTTTTTAGCCACTCTTTTTTGGCCTTTTCGAGCGCTTTAAAACTCTCGATTACTTTTTCGGCTCGTTTGTCGTCTTTTTTATTGTGTTTTTTTGGCTTGGCTTCTTTCTCTTCGCCTTCCTCGACATCATCCTCGACTTCTTCGTTTTCTTCCTCTTCTTCGACCTCTTCGCTGCCTTCCTCACCTTCGTCGTCAAAGCTTCTAAAAAGCTCTTTTACGCGGCGTTCGCGGTTTATAAGCGGCTCTTTGTAGTCAAGAATAAAATCGATAAGGTATGGTACTGAGCAAAATGCGTCAATGATGATATCTTCGCCAAGCTCGATTTTTTTGCTGATTTCTACTTCTTCTTCTTTGGTTAGTAGCGCGATTTGACCCATTTCGCGTAGGTACATACGCACGGGACTATCCGAGCGCGACCACTCGAGCAGATCGGTTTCGCTGGCTAGGTCAAATTCTTCCTCTAGATTGTCGTCGGCTAGTTTTGCTAGCTCCTCGCGACGCTTTTTAGCGTCTTCGATATTGCGCATTTTAGCGATTTCAGCTGAGGTGATGAGCTGGACTTTATTTTCTTTCGCCAGCGACTCTATCTTTTTTGCTATCGCTGCGGTCGGCGCTTTGTCTAGGAATTTAACTAGTTTTTCGTAAGTGATATAGCCTTTGGCATTTTCTTTGAAAAGCTCTTCTATGAGCGACAATGCCTCTTTTTTTGCGGTACTCATTCGGGATTCCTTCTTTTTGTAGAAAACGAGGATTATACCCAAACTTCTTTAAATATTAATAAAAATACGATTATTCGGGCATTTTTACGTAGGCTAAATTTGCTGAAAATTTTATTAAATTTGAGTTGGAACGGAAGTTGCTGATCTAATCAGAAAAATGTGCTCGTCTGAAAGTTGCAAGCAAAGCGTAGCAAAAAAGACGAGTCGCCAAAATAAGGAAAAGTAAATGAACAACGGCTACTACCAAGCAACCGGCGCCATGGTGACGCAGTTTAACCGCCTAGACGTCATCGCAAACAACCTTGCTAACATAAATACTATCGGCTTTAAACGCGACGACGTCGTAGTGGGTGATTTTGAGAGGATTTTTAAGGAGTATCGCGACGAGCTACCGATAGAAAATCACACGAAAGACGCAGCGAAATTTCTAAACAGAACTATCGATAGAGTGCCGCAAATCTCGGAGCAATACGTGGATTTTAGTCAGGGCGGGCTTAAATTTTCAAACAACGACCTTGACTTTGCGATGAAGCGAGAGGATCTGTTTTTCTTAGTCGAGGTGAAGCCCGGCGACGTGCGCCTAACCAAAAATGGCTCGTTTAATCTCGACGAGGACGGATTTTTGGTAACAAAAGAGGGCTATAAAGTGCTGCCGAGCGATTATTTTACGAATAATTTTCAAGGTATCCAAATCCCGCAGGGAGAGCGCTTTTCCGCCGATAAAAACGGCAATCTCTACTCGAACGAGGAGCCGCTAGCTAGGCTTTATATCGCGCAGCCAAAAGAGATACGAAATCTAACAAAAGAGGGCGATAATCTCTATGTTTTGCCAAATTTAAAGGAGCTTGAAGACGTGGGCGGCGAGATAGACACGGTCGCGTGGAAATACACTCAAATCTCCAACGTAAACGCCGTGACTGAGATGGTCGGACTGATCGAGACGCAGCGTTTTGTCGAGATGTATCAAAAGGTGATGACGTCGCATATGGATGATCTAAATCAGGAAGCTATAAGCAAGCTCGCTAACACGAAAGTCTAAATTTAGCGTTATCTCTTTGACGTATTTGCGAGAGATTTAATTTTTACTCGCGGCGACAGGCTACGTGTCTAGTCTTGCTAGTAAAAATTTGCACAACTCGCAAATCCGTTCAAAGATATTTCCGCTAAGGTTTTTAAATTTTAATAAACATAAATCGCTATATATTAAAAACCCTATAGCTAATATAAATTCAAAATACTTCTGCCAAAATATTTTCAAATTTCCCCAAATTTGCAAATTTGGAACGCCTTTTGCTAAACAGTTAAGAAATGCGAGAAATCGCGCCGAATTTGTAAATTTTAGACGTTCGCCAGGCATAAAAATAGTCGGCGACGGTTTTATGCAAAAGCGTAAAATTTAAGACTGCAAATTTGGAATATTTTTTGCAAATTAAACAAATAAAGATAAGGCGCTCAAAGCTAAGGTAATGACTAAGCGGAAGCGATTTACGGATTAGACGAGGCGGGTTTTATTTTGACGAGGGAGCATACTGGGCGTATGTGACCGAAGTCAAAATAAAACACAACGACGTATAAAACCAAAGCGCGACGCGCCTGTAGAAAGAGGAAAATGAAATGATGAGGTCTATTTACTCCGCCGCCACCGGCATGATCGCCCAACAAACCCAGATCGACGTTACGTCGCACAACATCGCAAACGTAAACACCATCGGCTACAAGAAAAACCGCGCCGAGTTTGCCGATCTGATGTATCAGGTCATGGAGTATGCCGGCACTGCAACCAGCGCCACGACGAAAAGCCCAACGGGTATCGAGGTGGGTCTAGGCGCGCGTCCGACGGCGATAACGAAGATATTTTCGCAAGGCTATTTTAAAGAAACGAGCAATAACCTCGATATGGTTATAGCTGGCAACGGTTTTTTTCAGGTGCAGCTTCCAGACGGCACGACGGCGTATACTAGAAACGGCGCCTTTAAGCTAGATAGCGAAGGCACGATCGTAAACTCCGACGGCTACGTGCTTCAGCCGCAGATGACTATCCCGGCCGATGCCACGCAGGTTTCAGTCGGCACCGACGGCACCGTCTCAGTACTTCAGCCTGGCAACACCGAGATGACGCAGGTAGGCCGTATTGAGCTAGCAAATTTTATCAACCCGGCAGGCCTACACTCTATGGGCGACAACCTCTATCTGCCGACTGGCTCTAGCGGCGAGGTCGTAGTTGGTACGGCGGGTCTTGACGGTCTGGGTACGATCAGACAGGGGTTTGTCGAGATGAGTAACGTTCAGCTGGTTGAGGAGATGACCGATCTCATCACGGGTCAGCGTGCGTACGAAGCCAACTCAAAGGCGATCACGACGAGCGATGATATGCTCTCTATCGTAAATAGC
>ERZ772971.1379-NODE-1379-length-14167-cov-4.659014_pt1 | contig 14167 bp, 3 predicted proteins | sample MGYA00511943_ERZ772971 | MGnify/ENA primary metagenome ERZ772971 (study PRJEB29015, sample SAMEA2737929) | human oral metagenome | biome: human oral; feature: human-associated habitat; material: dental | place: China | collected 2144 ... | reverse complement strand
AACAAAAGAGGCATATCTTACATACGTTCTTGTATGTGAGATATGCCTCTTTATTATAGAACCTTAAAACGAATAAGCTATGGACTTCGCCACTTTGGTAGATTTAGAGTACGTATTCTACTGTTGAGCAAAAAAGAGATGGCCAATCTTCATTAATCAGCCACCTCTTTCTTATTGAGAAATGGTATTTCATTTCCCTAATGATATGCTATGATACATCGATTATTTTGTTTTTCCAATGCGAGATCCATAGCTATCTCTGTAATCGTTTTGGTCAACATCGTCTTTATCATTGATACGAACGCGTTCTACCTTATTGCGATCATTATCGCCGCCGGACACACGATCCACACGGAATCTATCGATATTTCTGATAGATTCAAGTTCGGAACCGAATTCATCAACAGAACGAGCCATGTTTCCATCTGCAGGAGCACCATTCTGTAATGCTCTATAGATGATGGCTGCATATTCATAACGTGTTAACGTACGATCGCCTTTGAATTCTCCATCAGGATAACCTTCTAAGTATCCACGTTCTCCCAATGTCTTAACATATTGATATGCCCAGTGATTTTCAGGAACATCAGGGAATACCATGGCATGACGAGAACCGTTTCCAGGTACCGGAACTTGACCGGATTCGTAAGCTTCTAATTTCTTAGTCAACATTTCTACTTGTTGTTTCAAGCCCAACACGTCTTTTGCTACGGAAACGCGTGAACGAGATACCGTATTATTTTGACTAAATTTCCAGCTTACCCCTACGTTAAGCATGTTTTCACCGCCACTGAAAGAACCACCTACGCTGACCATAGTGTCTTCATTAGGACGATAGTATGCACCAATAGCAACGGCATTTGTGCCTTTATAGTTACCATAGGAAGCCGCGAAATCCCATTTATCATCAGGATCAAAGTCTAGCGGATGTAAGCCGGCTAACGCAGCGGCACTAGCGCCTACACGGTTAATTTGTGTACCTAATTTAGAAACGCGACCACTTAAACCATATAATTGGCTACCGTTTACAGCATCTGTGCTGTTTGCGGAAACTTCGCCAGGTGCTACGTTTACAATCTTATTGCCACCGTTGTCTAAACCGTCTTTAGTAACAGAAACAGTCTTACCGGCTGTACCGTTTTCGATAGTCAAACCATTGTTAGTTAAGCTGCTGTCACCTGTTTTTACTGTTGTAGCATTTACTGTTGTAGCATTTACTGTTGTAGCATTAACTGTATTAGCATTTACAGTGTTAAGACCTTGCAAGTCTTTCGCCAAGCGCAATTTCAAGGTATCTGTGCCATCGGAAACAACACCGATATTAGCTTCATCCGTCAATTTACTTTCATCGGAAATGCCACCCTTAACATTGACTTGCGTGTTAAGCTTCTTCTTGATAACGTTACCGCTGTCACCACCGTATTTCATGCCGTCGTCTTTGGTTGCTACTTGGTGAGTCGTACCATCTTCATCTTTATACTTGATGCGAGTGATTTCTTTGTCATCAAGGTTAGGATCGCCTTTTTCAACGGTAATATCAGCACTGCGTCCATCTTTACCGTTTAATCCGATATGACCAATGCCGTTTTTACCGGAGATAGATACAGCATCTTTACCGTCTTTACCGGAAATGCCTACCTTGCCGTCTGTACCGTCAGCACCGTTAGGACCTGTAATGGAAACACCGTCTTGACCATCTTTACCGACCTTCACCTTATCAGTAGTTACGCTATCGGTTTTGATGTTCTTCGCCATCTTGATGGTGATGTTACCCGCTTGATCAGCTACGGTTTTAATATTTTCACCGGAATATTTATCATCCGCTTCGGTACCTTCGCCTTTAATAGTAACCTTTTGACCTAAATCACGGTGGAACTCGCCTGTATTACCTGCAAAATCCATGCCTTTCTTGGTGATTTCATCACCCATATTGGTAATCTTTTGATCTAAAGAGTCATGAGATGCTTTTAATTGATCTTCTGTGGCAGCTCGACCGCTAACGATATTCGCAGGATCAAATGTTTTATTTTCCAATCCGGTAACATAGCCGTCTTTACCGTTCACAGCGATTTTACCTGCATCAATCTTACCGTCTTTACCGTCAATTGTTACCTTATCTCCGGCCTTGATGATACCATTTTCACCATCGATTGCCACTTTACCTGCAGTAATATTACCTTTGTTGCCATCGATTGTAACCTTATCGCCGGCCTTGATCGTACCTGTAGTACCATCAAGCGCGATTTGTTTCGTAGGATCTGAACCCAATGTCACTTGATCTTTAAGACCAACTTCATAATTCGTGGAACCATTAGGATTAGTAGTTGGTGTAACAGTGATATTGTTGCCGGCAGTTACTGTAGTAGTCGCTGCATCAGTCGCTTTTTTCAACTGATTAACATTGACTGCATCATTAGGATCAGTACCCTCAGCTACATTGGTAATCTTTTTACCGCCGTTATTGAGACCATCTTTAGTGAGGCTCACCGAATTGTTACCAGCCGGAGTTCTTTCAGTAATGGTCATACCGTCACCGTTGATAACAGTATTAACATTACCATTTTTGAAAGTTGCAGATTTCAAACCTTGCAAATCTTTCGCCAAGCGTAATTTCAATGTATCGTTACCATCAGAAACAACACCGATATTATCTTCATCGGTCAATAGATTTTCATCAGTGATACCGCCCTTAACATTGACTTGCGAGTTAAGTTTCTTCTTAATAACAGTACCGGAATCACCACCGTACATCATACCATCATCTTTGGTTGCCACTTCATGAGGGGTACCATTTTCATCGGTGTATTTAATACGAGTGATTTCATTACCGTCAAGATCAGGAGTGCCTTTATCCACTATCATATCAGCATTACGGCCATCCTTGCCATTCAAGCCGATGTGACCGATACCGTCTTTACCGGACATAGATACCGCATCGTTACCGTCTTTACCGGAAATACCTACCTTACCGTCTGTACCGTTTGCTCCGTCAGGGCCTGTAAGGGTAACGCCATCTTTGGCATCTTTACCTTTTTTATTGACCTTAATGGAATCAGCTAGGAGACTTCTATTCATCTTCACGTTAATAGTAGTATTACCATCATTATCTTGGGTGATGAAAGTCTTGATATTTTCACCGCTGTAATCGTTATCGGCTGCGGTGCCTTCACCTTTCACAAGCACAGTGGAGCCTAATTTATTAGTTTTCACACCACCCACATTGGCATCAAACTTAAGGCCCGTAGCCGTTTGAGCCGCTATAGCATCTTTCACTTGATCTTCTGTGGCAGCACGACCGGATACAATTTTATCCGGATTCCAAGTCTTATTATCTAAACCTGTTACATAATTACCGGTTTCATTATCTCCGCCTGCATTAGTCACTGTTTGGCCGCCCATAACAGCATCGCCTGCTTTCACAGTCTTAGCTGCAGTTACGGAGTCGAGATTCTTAAGATCTTTTGCCAATTGAAGCTCTAATTTGTCTGTACCGTTCGCCTTTACGTTGATGTTGCCGGACGCACTTGCAAAATTATCAGAATCCGCCTGTGTCACACCTTCACCTTGTACTTTTACCAAGGTATTTAATTTGTGTTTATTAACGGTGTTTTCATTGTTACCTGTGAATTGCAAACCATCATCCAAGGTTGCTACGTCATGTTTCACTCCGTTTTCTTCAAGAACGAGACGAGTAATACCGGTACCATCTACAGCCGGTTTCGCGTCACCGCTCTTCATAGTAAGACCGTTTGCACCATTTGCACCATTAAGATCGATGGAACCGTCTTTACCGTTGATAGCAACAGCAGAACCATCTTTACCCTTGACTCCGATGGAACCATCTTTACCTGTTGGACCTTCCTTACCGATCGCTAGATTATCATTTAACTTCAAATCATAAGTAGCTTGACCATTATTGTCAGTCTTAGCGATGAGCAAGTTTCCGTCAGTTCTGTTTTCTTGTCCATCTACCTTCACAATGGTATGTTTGCCGGCTAATTCTTTTACTTCGTTCAATTGACCACCATTAACTGCATCTTTGGAGTTAGGGGCTACGTTGCCGTCGGCAACATTCGTAATAGGCGCATTATTGGCATTGATACCGTTCGGAGTAATAAAGCTCTTTCCACCAACAGTCAATCCATTATTATTGATTACCGTAGTACCTGTTGTTACGCTCTCTACATTTAGATCTTTAGCCAATTTGACATTCAACGTATCCGTGCCGTTAGATACCACACCGATATTGTTATCACTCAATTTAGACTCATCGGTCACGCCTCCGACAATATTAGTTTGAGAACCTAATTTTTGGGTAAACTTATTATCCGGAGCCGCAGCAGCTTTTACATCACCTGCATAAACTACGCCCTTATCTACTTCCGTAGTCACCGCATATAATTGGCTACCATTGATAGCATCGGTCGATGTAGCAGAAATGCGGCCTGCCGCCACATTAGTGATGGTCCGTTCTACACCCGCCTTGCCTACACTCACGGTGGAAGTCGGATTTACGCCAGCAAAATTATGAGCTACCCCATTAATCGTTGCGGATTGTGTCGCCACTGCTGCCGCTGTTTCAGAACCATTGCCGATAGCTACAGCATTTTCATTCGCTACCTTTGTATTGTTACCGAGAGCCACACCATTCTTTCCTGTTACGGATGCACTGCTCCCTACAATCATGGCACCATCAGCAGAAGCTATGGAATTATTACCTACCGCATATGCATTATCCGTTGTGATGGTATTCTTATTACCGAAAGCTCCTGCCGTATTACCTTTAACCGTACCGGCAGTAACCTTTTTAATCTTATCGCCATTAGCTTCTGTAGTTTCCGTAATAGTCGCGGAACCAATCGTATTGCCATCACCGATAGCATAGGAATTGCTTCCATACACTTTATTATCTACACCGAGAGCAGCAGATTTAGTACCCGATGTAGCGCCATCGGTCATATCAAAACCGACCGTATTCGTATCACCAATGGAAATGGCTTTATCACCATACGCACCTACCTGGCTACCTACGGCAAGAGAGTTTTTACCCCAGCTTCGTGCCATGACGCCGATACCAGTACTGGCAACACCTTTTGTCAATGAGTTAACACCGATTGCCGTGGAACCCGTACCAAGAGACTGCGTCATCATACCGATAGCCATACTGCCATGACCGATAGAAGCGGTATTTACATACTTTTTACTATCATTAAGTGCACCAGATCCCAATGTAGTTCCAGGGTATAGAGCGGCTAGTTCACGATTAAAGTTTTTTTGTGTACCAGCAACCGCCATATCAGGCACTACTGTATTCAAATCAGGCTTTGCCGTTTCAATATCATCCCCACCGATGGCAATAGAGGAATGACCAATAGCTCTTACATCTCCCCCGATACCTATAGATTGAGTGCCATACACCTTTGCCATACTACCGATAGCCGTGCCTTGAGAGTATTCAGGATTATCATCAGGATTGGTAACGCCCTTTCTAATGATGCTGGCTTCCGCTCCGGAACCAATAACCACATCACCACGAGAGCCATAAGAATGAGCTTCCGCCCCCATGACAACTGCACCAGATCCTTCTTGATTATGATATTTGGATACCGAGCTTGTAGCTTGACGACCAATAGTAATATCGCCATTTTCCATTGCATGTGCTACATTACCAATGGCAATAGTACTTGCAGAATAAGAATCGTTTGCTCTTTTTTGTCCCCCTGCATGAGCGCCTTGACCTATAGCAACACTGTTTTCAGAGTTTGCATCGGAATGGGCCTGACGTCCTACTACGACCGTTTGAGTACCTTCCGCATTTGCTAAGGAACCAATCCCTATAGCATTTAATCCTGTTACAGTAGATGTGTTACCCATGGCGATTGCATTTTGACTGTTTGCCTTAGCATCGGCTCCCACTGCTACACTGGCCAATCCGGTAGCTTGAGATTTAAGACCATATGCCGAACTGTCTTGACCCGTAGCATGAGCTTGATCACCAACAGCAAGAGAATGTAGTGCCGTAGATAGAGATAAAGAACCTATAGCCGTCGCCCCTTGACCTGTAGCGTTTGCTTGGTCACCGATAGCGATAGCATATATATCAGTTGCCTTTGTTCTGCTACCGAGGGCCACCGTATATTCTTGTGTAGTCGTAGCAGTATCCCCTACAGCAATACTGTTTTGATGGAATGCAGAAGATCCATTCCCCGCATTAAATGATGCTTCCACCACACTCGGCACTAAACATCCTGCCAAGGCAAAAGCGCATAAAAGTGCACCGAATGATGCATTTTTCTTTTCAGAAACGGTTCTGCTTTTTCCACCATTAGTAGCGATTTCGGAAACCACTACATAGCAATGCTTCACTCGACTCCAAATAACCTTATAAATGTGATTCATAATTATCCTCCCTTCGGATTGAAAAACACACTCCCTAAAAAAACAAAATGAGCTATGTCTCCTCAATACCACTATTATACATTCAAGGAGACATAACTCAAAGTTTTTTTACAAAGATTTTATAAAATTATAGGTTGTAAATGATATATTGACGTCCAGTCATTAACCGTCAACCCCATTACAAGGCATCGTATTGATAAACAATCTTTCCGGAGAAAAGTTTATTTTGGTTCTAATATTAAAAAGATTCTTTATCTTATTCGCTGCCAATGCTGTGTACGAACTGAATCATCAATACCGACGGAGAGGAGATAATCCCCAAAATGGTTACCCGTTGTCCCATAGGAACAACTGCACCATTGAGATCTACAAGAATAGTAGTCCCTTGAGCGGTACGGAAATTCATGAGTCCACCTTCTGCAGAGGATATAAGTCTACCAACGGTACAGATTTTAGTTCCCATCGGAATCCCGGATAAATTCCACGCAACTTGATAACCATCTAGCTGATCTATGCGTAAAGCGCCGGGATTGACTTGATACCAATTGTTAAGATCGCTCTTTACAGGGCCTTGAAAATAGCCTGCATCACGAGTTATCTCAACCTTAGAAGGTTTCCGTGTCATTATCTTTGAAGAAGAATCTTCAACATCTTTTCTGTAGCTCACTATGGGTTGATTTGGAAGGCGATCTTCATAAGCCACTTTTTGAATAATCAGTATAGATTGTTGAGCCTGATTATGGGCTATATAACCTGACGCCTGAAAAGGCGTGTAACTCATTATCTTGCCTCCATTTTCCATCATGGCAGGAATTTCTTGTCCTTCGGGAGTGACAAAACGATATATATTTTCCGCATAGGCCCCTTCAAACTGACCTCTTACGGTAATACCATTTGCCGCCGAGGCCATAGGCCCCGACAGCAATAGTATTGATAACATTCCAATCACAAGAGAACACAATTTTTTCATATGAAAGCCTTTCGCTTCGATTAACCGCGACCTTTAATAACGCGAACACGTTGAATATCAGGAGTACCATCTTTATGTTTAGAAATAGTATCCACTCTGATACGTTCAAGTTCTGGTTGGAACTCTTTAAGAGCTCTAGCCATTTGTTCATCGGCAACAGCACCGTTTTGAATAGCTCTGTAAATCAAAGCAGCCATTTCATAACGAGTCATCATGCGGTCTCCGCCAAACTTACCGTCTGGGTAGCCAACGATGATGCCATTACCTGCCAATGTTGCCACATAGTCATATGCCCAGTGGTTTTCAGGTACATCTGGGAAGAGTTGCATCTTATCCAAATCCAAGGAGTTAAGCTGTTTACCTTCGGATACTTTCATGAGTGCGCCCTTCATATTTTCAAGTTCCGCACGAAGATCCTTAAGTTCTTTCGCCATAGCTACTCTGGAAGTAGATACGTGATTGCCTTGACCAAGTTTCAAGCTAACGCCGGCGTTCAACATGTTTTCGCCACCACCGAAGGAACCGCCTACACTAAATAGAGTATCTTCGTTTGGACGGTAGAATGCACCGATTGAAACTGCATGAGCGTCTTTATAATTACCATAGCCTGCAGCGATATCCAATTTATCATCAGGATCGAAGTCTAGAGGATGAAGTGCTGCCAATGCCGCTGCACCTGCGCCAACTCTGTTCACACGGCTATCAATATTCTTGATATTGCCACCGATTTGTTTCAATTGGCTAACGTTAACGGCATCCGTATCAGCCGTACCAGCTGCAACATTAGTAATCTTCTTGCTACCTGCATCGATACCGGTTTCTGTGATGCTAGGGCCGTTCTTAATTGTCAAGCCACTATTGTTCATCACCGTGTTACCAGTTGTTACCGATTTAAATGTCGGTGTATCGATTACAGATACTTTGTAGTCTACACCACCATTTGCATTTGTTCCTTTAGTTACGCTAATATTGCTACCTTCCGATACAGAAGAATGTTTACCAACTTCGTTGGAAACCAATTTCAATTGGTCTTCGGTTGCCGCTTGTCCACTAGTGATGTTATCAGGATCCCAAGTCTTATTAGTCAAGTTATTCACTGTACCGCCTGTACCGTTAATAGTTACTTTACCTGCTTGGATTGTGCCTTCAGAACCTTTAATGGAGATTTGCTTATCAGGATCTGTTCCAAGAGTAATATCATCATTGAGATTTACTTTATATGTCTTAGATCCATCATTATTAGTTGTGGAGGTCACTGTTGTATTTTTGCCATTTTCTAGTTTTGTTGTAGCACCAGCTACCGCTTTACTCAATTGGTTAACATTTACTGCATCTGTTCCATTGGTACCTTCAGCAACATTAGTAATCTTCTTACCGCCGGCATCAATACCGTCCTTAACAATCTTAGGACCGCCATTGATAGTCACGCCATCACTGTTCATAACGGTATCGCCAGTAGTTACACTGTTCAAACCTTTCAAGTCCTTAGCAAGACGAACTTTCAAGTTGTTAGCACCATCGGATACAACACCGATATTGTCATCAGTAGTCAATTTATTTACATCAGTAATGCCACCGACTACATTAACTTGTTCATTAAGTTTCTTCTTGATAACAGCGCCTGTATCACCACCATATTTCATGCCGTCATCCAATGTTGCAACATCATGTTTTTCTCCGTTCTTTTCTTCGATAACGAGACGAGTGATGTTTGTACCGTCAACGCCAGGTTTACCGTCGCCACCTTTAATGGAGATGCCGTTAGCACCATCTTTACCATTCAAGCCGATAGAGCCGTCTTTACCATTGATAACAACAGCGGAGCCGTCTTTACCGTTAACTCCGATGGAGCCGTCTTTGCCGTCAGCACCCTTCTTACCAAGCACCAAATCGTCATTTACGTTAACTTTGTATGGATTATTAGCGGAACCATCGCCTTCAACGGTTGTATTTTTACCGTCTTTAAGGATAGTTTTACCTGCTGCAACAGCGTCTTTCAATTGACCAAAGTTAACTGCATCCGTGTTATCAGTACCGGCTGCTACATTAGTAATCTTCTTCCCGCCTGCATCGATGCCGTCCTTGACAATCTTAGGACCGCCAGTGATAGTCAAGCCATCAGTGTTCATAACAGTATTACCGGTAGTTACGCTAGTCAAATTTTTCAATTCTTTTGACAATTTAACATTAAGTGCACCATTTGCAGATACTACACCGATATTGTCATCAGATAATTTATTTGCATCAGCACCACCTTTGATATCTAACTGTTCGCCTAATTGTTTATTGATAACAGTTGTATCATCGCCCTTGAAGTTCAAGCCTTTTGCAATGGTGTTATTGATGTTTGTAATATCGGTTTTGTTATTTTTTACACCGTCACTAACATGTTTCAATTGGTCTTCTGTTGCCGCTTGACCATGTACAACTGTAGGATTATCGATATCCCATGTACGGTTAGTCAATTCGTTTACCGTACCTGCGCCGGTTATTTTAACTGTTCCGGCCTTAATATCGCCTGTTGTACCGTTAATAGTCACCTTATCTCCGGCCGTAATCATACCGGTAGTGCCATCTACAACAACTTTCTTATCAGCATCTGAACCAAGAGTAACCTTATCACCTAATCCAACTGTATATTCTTTACCACCAGCAGCGTTAACGCCTTCTGTAACGGTCACGTTAGCATCCTTAGCTTTTACGGTTGTCGCTTTGGATGTACCGCCAATAGCAGCATTTAATTGATCCACATTGACAGCATCCGTTCCAGCAGTACCAGGTGCTACGTTAGTAATTTTTTGACCACCCGCATTCAAACCGTCTTTATTGACATAAGTTTTTCCGTTAATAGTCAAGCTACCGTTAGGACCTAGGTTAACATCTTTTTTAAGCTTAACATTTAGTTGAGCACCATCAGATATTACACCGATATTGTTATCTGTCAAGTCCGCAGAAGCACCGCCCTTGATGGATAACTTCTCGCCCAATTGCTTGTTGATGTCTGCACCGGTATCACCAGCGAAGTTCAAACCTTTCGCAATGGTATTGTTAATATTTGTGATATTTGTTGTATTGGTATCTTGTTGCGCTTTCGATGCGATATCTGTCAATGTAACTTGTTTCTTATCGCCTTTATCATTAGCTACAGTCAATACCATGTTGCCGTCGCTATCAGCTTTATATTTACCTTGGCTATTTGGCTCAGGGTTTGCTACCAAACGATAGTCACCTTTTGCCACTTCGGTAAATACATTACTCAAATCGACATTAACTTTACCTGTATCATTACGTTCCAATGTCAACGTTTTACCGTCATTGGATACGCTGCCGCTTGTAACAAAGTTATTTTTAAGACCTGTCACATTAGCGGTCAAACCGTTTGTACCGGTTAGATTTGCAGTACCGTCACCATTAGCTTGGTACGTTGCAGTACCGCCGGTTACGTATTTGTCTTTTGCAGTAACGATGCGGTTGATATCGCCGATATTAGCACCGTTTGTAATTACATCTCCGCCACTGGCAACGTTTGTGATTTGTTTATTGCCCGCATTAATACCACTATTATTGATTACTACGTCACCTACGGTTACGCTATCGAAATTAGGGTTTTTGCTTACGGCTACGGTCAATTTCTTAGCAGCCGTATCGTATTCCACAATTGCATTGTCTTTTGCCGCAAATTCAAGCGTATCGCCAGCTTTGATTGGGCCTTCATTATTGCCGGCCTTTACTTTAAAGCCGGATTTTAGTTTTTCAACATCATCAGCACTAGCGATGTTATTGATTGTAACTGTGCTTGCCGGTGAAGTTGGATTAGCTTTATCCTCTACTTTAAGATCAACCTTGTTATTAGTTACTGTATAAGATCCATCTGCCGCAGCTGAGTTTTTAACTAGACGATAATCAGTCTTAGATGCATTGGCAACGGTAATAGCATCAGATACCTTCTTCAATTGGTCTTCTGTTGCCGCTCTACCATTTACAACTACCGGATTTTGTACATCCCAGTCACGGTTATCTAAACCGGTCACATAGCTCTTATGGTCTGTGGAGTCGACACCCATTCTAGCTGTTCCCGCCGTTACGCTGTTCAAACCGGTCAAATCTTTGGCCAATTTCACATTTAATGAGCCATTTGAGGATACCACACCGATATTGTTATCCGACAAGTTCGTTGCTGCCGCACCGCCTTTAATATCCAATTGATCGCCCAATTGTTTATTGATGACAGTTGCATCATCACCCTTGAAGTTCAAACCTTTTGCAATAGTGGTGTTGATATTTGTGATATTTGTTGTATTGGTATCTTGTTGCGCTTTGGATGCGATATCTGTCAATGTAACTTGTTTCTTATCGCCTTTATCATTAGCTACAGTCAATACCATGTTGCCGTCGCTATCAGCTTTATATTTACCTTGGCTATTTGGCTCAGGGTTTGCTACCAAACGATAGTCACCTTTTGCCACTTCGGTAAATACATTACTCAAATCGACATTAACTTTACCTGTATCATTACGTTCCAATGTCAACGTTTTACCGTCATTGGATACGCTGCCGCTTGTAACAAAGTTATTTTTAAGACCTGTCACATTAGCGGTCAAACCGTTTGTACCGGTTAGATTTGCAGTACCGTCACCATTAGCTTGGTACGTTGCGGTACCGCCGGTTATGTATTTGTCTTTAGCAGTAACGATGCGGTTGATATCGCCGATATTAGCGCCGTTTGTAATTACATCTCCGCCGCTGGCAACGTTTGTAATTTGTTTGTTGCCCGCATCAATACCGTCTTTTACGATTTTCGGACCTCCGGTGATAGTCACACCATCGGTATTCATTACGGTATTGCCGGTCGTTACACTAGTCAATCCTTGTAGTTCTTTAGCCAATTTAACATTTAGTGTATTAGATCCATTGGATACTACACCGATATTGTTATCACTCAATTTAGATACATCAGCCACGCCACCAACAACATTAGTTTGCGCGCCTAATCTTTGAGTAAATTTATTATCATTAGCCCCTGCAGCCTTTACATCACCTGCATAAACTACGCCTTTATTTACTTCTGTATTTACCGCATACAGTTGGCTACCGTTGACAGCATCGGTAGATGTAGCGGAAAGACGACCTGCTGCAACATTCGTGATAGTACGTTCCGCACCTGCCTTGCCTACACTTACCGTAGAACCAGGGTTGGCACCTGCAAAATTATGTACTTCGCCATTGATCAATTCAGATGCTGTACCAACAGCTGCTGCAGTTTCAGATCCGGCACCGATAGCCACGGCATTTTCATTCGCCACGTTTGCTTCATTACCAATAGCTACGCCATTCTTTACTGATACATTAGCCTTGTTACCTATCGCCGTACCATTTAGGCCCGTAACGGAGGTTGAAGACCCTATCGCAGTACCATCTACTGCATTAACCAAAGAAAGTCTACCGAGAGACGTTGCCCCTATAGCTCTTGCTTTAGCTTGATAACCGATACCCGTAGCTTGCCCCTTTGTCGCCTCTGACCAAGTACCAATTGCTACACTGGCATCTTCCTGAGCCGTCGCATTCGTACCCATAGCGATAGACCACTGACCTGTCGCCTTTGAGTTTCCACCGATTGCATAAGCATAATTATTCGAAGCTTTTGAATTATTCCCCACCGCCAAGGAGGCTTCTCCCGTAGCATCAGAGAGACTACCGACAGCAATGGCATACTTACTGTTCGCCTTCGCACCGCCACCGATAGCAGCAGCATATTCCCCATTAGACTCAGCCTTTGAACCGATAGCAACCGCATTTTCCTGTAACGCTTTAGAAATGGCACCTAAAGCAACCGCGTTTTTAGCATTAGCCACCGAGTCCCCACCGACAGCCATAGCATATTCTGCAGAAGCATTAGAGGTCGCACCGACAGCAACCGCATTTGCTGCTGTCGCCTTAGACCAAGGACCAATCGCTGCCGCATTTTGAGCGGTAGCATGTGATCCGCCACCTACGGCGGTAGAATACGCACCTGTAGACTCACTATGTGCTCCTAACGACAAAGCAACCGTGCCAAGCGCCTTAGCATAACCACCAATCGCCACATTGTGCTGATCGGTTCCACTATCGGTTCCATTACCCCAGGCTACACCTGCCCCTGTTCCGGCAGGATTTACCGCTTGAGCAACGTTTAGTGGCAGTGCTACGCTCCCCACTAATGCGAGTGCACATAAAATAGTGCGCACACCTGTGCCACCGCTTCCATTAATCTTTCCGCGGTTGTTAGCGATTTCCGAAACAACCACATAACAGTTTTTCACCCGACTCCAAATGACTTTGTAAATCCGATTCATAACTTTCCTCCTAAATTCCTCCTGTTATACTAAAATTACGCACTCTATATTGAAGTAAAAGATATATACCCTCTGTAAAAAATACCTTTTAAAAACAGACCAGTATTCATCTTAATAATCATTATCACATCATTATAGTAATAATTCAAGAATCGCTAAATCTTGATTATTTGTAATGTATTTGCAGTGCCAGGAAACAAAAACAAGACTACTTTGATTTATTATAGTTATAAAGAAAGACAATTTAAAACAAAGCAGACCCTTCTGATTGTGATTATAACAAAAAACAATATATCTGAAAAGAGTTATAAAATTATAATAAAAAGGGTAGCAACTTTGGTTCTATAATAAATGTTGGGGTGACACCACTACGGTGTCACTTCCAACATTATTTTTTTGCAAAAAAATAAGCATATAAGGCTCACATGCTTTACAATAAAAGTGTCAAAGTCCTAAAGAAAGGATG
>ERZ772971.1374-NODE-1374-length-14178-cov-8.212915_pt1 | contig 14178 bp, 18 predicted proteins | sample MGYA00511943_ERZ772971 | MGnify/ENA primary metagenome ERZ772971 (study PRJEB29015, sample SAMEA2737929) | human oral metagenome | biome: human oral; feature: human-associated habitat; material: dental | place: China | collected 2144 ... | reverse complement strand
GCAGCCCTGATCCCGTGGCTGGGTGCCGTCCGGCGCCGGGGGGCGGCATCCCCCATTACCGATCGGAGGATATGCATGGCGGACACGCCTGAAGAGGATGTTTCACGTGAAACCGAGCCGGACGAAGTTCCGGCCCCTGAGGAGATGGACGAGTCGGACGTCGTGGAGGCGGAGTCCGACGCCATCGACGCCGACCTGACGGAGATGATCTCCGAGGTGCGGCAGATTGCCGAGGAGGCGCTCGCCCAGTGCACGGAACTGCGTGCGATCGTCGAGCACTCCGCGATCGATGAGGCACCCGAAACGTCGGTTGCCGACGTCGACCCCGAATCCCTAACTCTTGAAGATATCATTGCGGAGGACTGATAGATGCCCGTACCCAACATCCCGTCCTTGAAGCCCGGCGTCTCCAACGGCGAGCTCTTGCAGGTCGCTATCAATGGCGCCAACATTGGCTACAAGGCGCGTATCCCGTCGCCGACGCAGGCCGGCGTGGAGACGACGGTCCGCTACCTGGACCAGCACCGTCAGCTGTGGAACCCAATCTACACGGCGCTGATGACGCAGATTGGCACGATCGTCGCCCGTCATAACTCGTGGACCAACCCTCTCGCGCGTTTCAAGCGCGGCCTCATCGAATATGGCAACGGCATCGAAGAGTACCAGACGGGACTTATTCGCGCCAAGGCGTACGACCCAAACCGATCTTTCGGTGAAAAGATGGCTTTCGGCACCCACCGCGTGCCGATCGACGTCTCTTTCCACGAGAAGAATCGCATGGACGTCTACCCCGTCTCCGTGGAACGCGCCGTCATTAAAAGCGCTTTCCTCGGCGAGGGTGACATGTCCGGCCTCATTTCGGACATCATGGCCGCCCCGAGCGAGTCCGACAAGTGGGACGAGTTCCTCCTCATGTCGCGGCTGTTCACCGAGTATGAGCGCCGCGGCGGGTTCTACCATGCACACGTCCCGGACATTTCGGCGCAGGATGTCACCGAGCGTGACGTCAAGTTGGCGCTGCGCAAGATGCGCGCGATGGCGGGGAATTTGAAGTTCCGGTCCCCCTACTACAATGCGGCGCATTTCCCGATTGCGGCTAAGCCCGACAACCTGGTGATGTTCATCACACCCGAGGCGAACGCAGCGCTCGACGTCGAGGGGCTCGCGGCGCTTTTCAACGTTCCCTACGCCGAGGTGCCCTACCATATCATCGAGGTGCCGGCCGAGTACTTCCCGCAGGGCGGCTGCCAGGCAATCCTCGTCGACTCTGATTTCTTCGTCGTCGCCGACACCCTTCTGGAAAACCTCAATTTCCAGGATCCGACGGAGCCGAGCCAGGAGAACATCTTCCTGCACCACCACGAAATCATCAGCTGCAGCCGTTTTGTGCCGGCGATTATGTTTTGGACCGGCGGCGAAACCGAACGCGTCATCGCCAAGGATCCTGTCACGGCCATCACCGCCATCAAGGCATACGGTGAGGGAGCGAAGGAGGTTCAGGGGCAGGATATGGTGCGCGGCGGTAGCTATCAGCTGGAAGCTACCTGCACCGGCGGCGGCACCGATCCGGACATCAACTGGACGGTGCGCGGCACCGACTCCCGCACGCAGGTTTCTCAGGCCGGCGTTCTCTCGGTCGGCCCGCGCGAGCTCGGCCCGATCGTCGTCGTCGCGGAGGCGGACGGCGCCAAGCTGGAGGCCGAGTTCACCGGCATCGGCGGCCCGAGCTTCCCGGAGTGGCCGGCGACGAAGTCCGAGTTGAAGGGCATCGACATCCTCGGGCGTCGGGTGGCGAAATTCGCCGAGGCGACGAAGGAGTACACTGTCACGCGCTCGCGCAAGGCTCTCCTGGCGGAGGACGGCGCCGAATCGCAGGTCTACCCGGTCGGCGTCAACGTCTTCGCAACGGCGGTCTCGATCGCCAAGGGGGAGGCTGGCTTCGTGGTGAAGCTCACAATCGCCGGACTTGACGGCAAGGCCTACGGAGAATATACTGTAAACGTCGTCTAAAGGTGGCGACGATGCGGAGTGAGGCGCCGGCCTGAGCAACCGGTGTTGGAGCGAGTTCTCGCCGACGGCCCCGGGGTTTTCGATCCGCCCCGGGGCTGTTCCTATAGGAGGTGACGATCATGCCGCAGTGGGCAGGCTGGGGGCCCGGCAGCGAGGTACTGCTCGCCCGCGTCGACTACGACGCCCAATACCGAAACATCGTCAAATGGCAAAATTTCAAGCAGATCGACGCCTACCTGCACCGCAAGGGCGGCAAATCGCTCACCATTAATAAATTCACTCCCCTCACGCAGCAGCAGACAGTACGGATGGACATCCCTTGGTCGCAAGCGATGCAATTCAACTATATCCGCGTGCGCGACCCGAAACTCTCCACCCTCCATCCGCAAGACGACGACGTCAGGGTCTACTACTATTTCATCAACGACATCGTACAGGTAGCGCCCGACACGATCGAGCTCGCCCTGCAGCTAGACGTATGGACCACCTACTGCTGGAACGTCCGGCTCCGCACCGCCTACGTCGAGCGCGGACACCTGCCGGTGGCTGCCACGTGGCGCGGCCGCAACCATGACGTCCTCCGCGAGACCGAGGGGCTCGACCTCGGCGCCGACTACATGGTGCAGTGGACCGAGCGCTACAACCTCGCCACCTTGCAGGACTGCGGCGTTATGGTTATCGCTGGCACCGATTTCACGGGGAGCCCTGGCAACACGCAAAACCCACACCTGGACACTGCCAAGGGGTCCGGTTTCGAGGGGCTGCCGAACGGCGCCGACATCATCATTTTCCGCAGCATCGCGGCTTTCGAGGTTTTCGCGCTGTCGTGCAGCCTCTATCCGTGGGTGGCGCAGGGCATTCAATCGATTCAGATTATGCCGTGGGGCGACAGTGGGGGGCAGCACCCGTTCCTCGACGTCGTCTACAGTCACGAATGCGAGCTTCCGGACAGTCATTTCATCCCCGGCATGGATCTCAACAACGTTGCTATCGTACGCGCACGTAAGCAGGGTGACCAGCATGCTGGTGCCGTCATGTGGGGGCGCCAGCAGACGTTTTTCCCTGACGGCATGCTCTCGGTGGCAGGGGCTCTCGCATACCCCGACTGGCAGCAAAATTATTCAAAACTCTTCACCTCGCCTTTCGTGTGGATAGAGCTTACCAACTATGCCGGCCAGTCCATGACTCTCAGGCCCGAGTACCTGCCGAAGGGCGGCGTTACGACGATCGCCTGTCTGCGGCATTTCGCGCCGCCGTCGCCTCGTGTCGTGTGCTGGGTGAAGGATTATCTCAAGGACGGCCCGGCGCAGAAGGGTGCGCTGGACGGCAGCTATCTGGACTGTAGTATCTATTTCACGAATTTCCCAACATTCTCCATCACCAATAACGCCGGTATCGCGGCGCTGGCGAGCCAGGCGCACTCGATAGCTTTTTCCCGGCAGTCCGCCGAGTGGGGGCAGCAAAAAGCACTCGCCGGCAACCAACTCGCCTACGACCAGGCCTCGCAGGCGATGGCGACGTCGACGACGACCACCAACCTCGGCAACGCTGCCCGCACCGCCCAAACCGACCTATCGAACGCTGCCAGGTCCCAATCGACGGCTATCACCAACGATGCCGCATGGGATCAGACGAAGCTCTCCATGGCCAACACAGGCCTCGGCGTCGTCGGGAACCTCTTGAGCGGCAACATCGGCGGCGCCCTGAAAGGGGGCGCCTCGATCGCGACCGCAGCAGCATCGAACAACATCAACACGAACGCCAGGAACGCACAAACCGAGCTCGCCAACTCGACGGCAGCCGCGTCCACCGGCATTTCCAATCAACTCGCGTCCCAGATCAACCAGGCCCAAAACCATCTCGCCGCCTACAATCGCGACACGAACCGCGCCTATGCAGACATGGTCGCCAAGGGCGATTATGCGAACACTATCGCCGGCATTAACGCGCGTGTCCAGGATACGCAGCTTACCCAGCCGTCGACGTCGGGTCAGATCGGCGGCGATGCTTTCATGCTGACCACGTCCGGGTGGGCGGTCTGGCTGCGGATCCGCGGCCTCAACTCGGGCGCCGCCCACCGTGTCGCTCAGTTTTTCGCGAGATACGGGTACGCCTGCAACCGGTACGTCGACATGGCTTCCTACCGACTCGACCTCATGACGCATTTCACGTACTGGAAACTCGCGGACGTGCACATCGAGGCGCCGAGGTGCCCGCAGATGTTCGTGGATACAATCCGCGGCATTTTCGAGTCGGGCACGACTGTCTGGGGAGACCCCGAGGAAATACCAACCATGAAACTCTATGAAAACGGGCCATATGAGGTGGTGCAGCTATGAAAGGCGCCGACGACGTCTACGATATGGTGACCGCGCGGGGGCGCTTCAAGAGGAACGAAGCGATGGCCCGCACCGGCATGAATTTCAACATCTACTGGCGCACCCTCCGGATGCTCGCCATGGCGAGATTCAAGTGGGAAGGGCTGCCGGATACCGTCGACGAGCGGTACGTGGAGATGACCCTCCACAAAAACGGCCTGGTGGTCTTCGGCCTCGACCCGCATTTCCGGATTTTCACGGCGCTGGCGGGCACCCCGAGCGGCGACCGCGACATCTACAACCGGCCCCTCGCCTACTACCTCAACGCCAACAGCAAGATCAACCGGTACGTCAAAAGCCGTGACTGCGTACCCATCTGGGCCAACGACATGCACGAGCCGGACAATGACGTCGTCACCGCCTACGCGGCGCGACTGTCGGAAATCGACCGTACGATCGACATCAACCTCGCCAACACGAGGAACCCCCTCATCTTGGCCGTCGAGCCGTCGGAGATGCTGACGGCCCAGAATTTCCAGCGGCAACTCGTCGAGGGGCAGCCGGTCATCTACACGATCAAAACTAATGGCGGCGAATCCATCGCCGAGAAGGTCGTCACCATCCCGAACCAGGTGCACCCTCAGGTCGTCACTGAGAACCTGGCAGCACGCCGGGCTATCTGGAATGACGCGATGATGATGCTCGGCATCCAAGCGGCGCCGCCCGGCAAGAAGGAGCGCATGGTCGCCGACGAAGCCAACAGCCTGGACGGGCAGACGATGGCCTTCCGCGGCATGGCACTCTCCCAGCGCGAGCAGGCCTGCGAGAAGATCAACAGGAAATACGGACTCGACGTCTCTGTCTCGTGGCGGCTCACCGACGCCATGGTCGAGGGATTCGTCGGCAACCTCGACGTCGCGTCCGAAATGGAGGTCTAATGGCTGCGGATTTCACCATGCTCCTCCGGGACGTCGTCGACGTCACCGGCGGCGACTGGGGCGTCGAGACCTACCCAATTTTCGACGAAGCCTACCGGAAAGAGCTTAATCAGACCCTGTACGAGGTTTACTGCTATCGGGAGATAGGTTTCGAGACGATCGATATTTTCCGGCAGCAGGTCGCCGCGAAACTGCGGCTCGTCATGCCCTACTACAATCAACTCTACGAGAGCACTCGTCTACAGTATGACCCGCTCTCCGCGGTGGACATGACGACATGGACCGACGCCAGCCAGTCCGGCAGCGGCAACCAGAAATCGACGTCCTCTAGCGAGTCCACGTCGTCCGGCGAGTCGACGTCGGCCGGCCGCGAGCACGCCTACCCCGGCAGTCCTATCTACAAAGAAGGCGACTACGCGACAACCGGCACGACGTCGGAGGGGCGAACCGCCGGCAAGAACGGTCAAAAAGCAACCTCTGACGCCAGCCACTCGGATATGGCGGAGTCGCACGCCAGGTCGGGCCAGCGGGGTAGGATGACCTCCGGCGCCGCACTCATCATGGAGTACCGTCAGGCGATGCTCAACATCGACCAGATGGTCGTCGCCGAGCTCGAACCTCTTTTCATGGGGATCGCCTCGTCCGGAGACGCGCACGTCGGGTCGGATGCGACATATCCTTTCGGCCTGTGGTATCCTTGGTGGGGGAGGTAACATCATGCCGGTAGAAAATGTACCGTTTTTCACAATCCAAGACACGCCACTGACGAATGTGACGCCGTTCACATTCCGTGACGGTATCACCTATGTCGAAAAACTAGAGCGCGTCGCTAGGAATTGTCAAAACCTGGTCGACGCCATCAACAAATGCATCAAAATATGCAACGAGCTTGAAGCTAACGTCAACAAGACGGTCGCGCAGCTGCGCGCCGAGACCGACCGTAAAATACAATACGCCATCGACGAGCTCTACAGGAAACTCGCCGCCCGCGGCGGGGAGAAAGTCTTCGTCACCGATCCCGTCGACGGCGTCACCACCAAAACCCTCTCCGAGGCGCTCGCCAGCATGTATAGCAACCTCCGCACCGCCGCCAGATTCGCTATCGAGGCCGACAACATCGGCGCCACCGCCAAGCAACTCGACGAAATCGGCTGGAAGGCGCGCGGCTGGGACCTCGACCCAGAGGCCACAACGCCTCACGCAGTACGAAAGGACATTTAATGAGCTCCACCGACAAAACGGAAGCCCTTGGGTTGTCGCAGTTCCTCGACAACGATAAGCCTACCTGGCGCGGCGACTACAACGGCGACATGCGCAAAATCGACCTGCGCGCAGCCGAGGATACCACGAAATTCAATTCGATGGAGATCCGCATCAAAAAAGCAGAGGACACTGTCGCCGGCGACCACAAGGTCGTCGAGCAGATCGATCAGAAAATCGCCGACGCCGAAGGTCGCGCCAAAGCCGAGACAACACGACAGGTGAAATCCGCCTACGACGACCTCGGACTGAAAGTTGCCAACCGCTACACGAAGGAAGAGTCCGACAGCCGGTATGTACTAAAAAATGCGGCAGCGCCCGAGTTGTGCGCCGTCATCGTCGGCACCTCCAACGTCGTCGAAGGCAAGTGGCCGACGCTCATGTGTAGAGCGATGGGCATCACTGAGAAGAACTTCGCCAAGGGCGGCACGGGCATAGCGCAGGGCGCCGACAATTTCCAAGTACAGATGAATCGCGCCATCGCCGACGGTTCGTTCTCAAACGACAACGTCAAATATGTCGTCATCGCGGACTGTGGCAACGACGCGATGCAGGAAATCGACATCTACAACGGGCTCGTCACCTGCATCTCCGACGCTAAGCGTGCATTCAAGAACGCTCGAATCGTCGTCTTCAGCGCCGTGTGGGCGTGGAGCAACCTCCATATCCTCACAAAATCGAAGAACGGTCTCGCAAACTGCCTCTCGGCTATGCAGGAGGTCTGCGGCAACTATGGCGCTGAGTACGTCGGGACCGAATACTGGTGCCTCGGGTATGCGAAATATTTCACCGAGGGTCAAATTCACTTAAACAGCACTGGGGATATCCGATTCGCAACACTCGCCGGCAACTATCTTCAGTACGGGAACGAACCGGTCCCCGTGTCGCAAAACTACAGGATCGGCCTCTCTGGGGGCGCATCCCACAGCGATACCCCCCTGACGCTGCGCCTGTCCGGCGGCCTCGTCTCGCTCTCCGGGATCATCACGGGCCAGTCGATCGCGACCGGCGCCGACCTCGGCATGATCCCCGAGTGGGCGGCGCCCCGCGCCACCGTCAACGGGAACGCCCGCGGAGGCGCCTCCGGCACCGAGGACATTCCGTTCCAGATCCACCCCAACCAGCACCTGCAGACGTGGAAGGGGTGGTCCGGGAACTTGAATATCTCGGCCACATGGTCTACACTGTAGAGTACACTGTTGTTTTATAAACTCCGCCGCTCACGGACCTGAAATCCGTGGGCGGCGGTTTCACGTGAAACGGAGGCCCTTGTGGCGTGGGATGCTAAGGCCAAGGCCGTCGCGATCAAAGCGATCGGCACTGTCGAGTCCGGCATGCGCTACGACGGCATCTACCACGTCGACCCGATCACGATAGGGATAGGCCAATGGTTCGGCCCACGCGCCTACGGGCTACTCAACCGCATCAAGCAGGAAATGCCCAACGAGTTCGCCAAGCTCCCAGCCCAGCTGCAGTCTCTCGTCAACGCCAATAACATCAACTGGGCTACCTACTATCTCCCCAACTACTGGGACGGCCAAGTCAAACCCGTCCTCCGCGCCGCCTATAAGGTGCAGCAAAAGCAAATGGCGGAGGACTTGGAGGCCTACGTGCAGGTGGCGAGCCGGTGCGGCATCGACAAAGACCAGCATACGCAGGCGATGATCATGTTCTTCGTCGCCTACCACCAGTCCCCGAGGCGCGCCCTCCGGATAGCAAACCAAATCGGGGGCGCCACCCTCGACCGCTGGCACGCGGCGCTCCTGTCCGAGCCCGTCCTCGGCAAATACCGCAACCGCTACAATACGGCATATACCATTATCAAGAACATGGACTCCTCGGGGGTCGATGGCGTCGAACCCGGCGCTCCTGCGCCCGGCGGCCCAACGCAGGGCGACGGCTCCGGCGGCAACCCCGGCGGCAATACCAACGCGCCCCAGCAGCAGGGGTCCACTGCCGGGACGCTCTCCAGGATAGAGGCCGTCGGCAACGTCGCCATCGCGCACATGGCCGACGGCAAAATCGTCCAATGCGCACCGAATGGCCAAGGCCAGTACGTCGCAGGGCCGGGCGGCGCCGGCACCCCGCCCCCGACCGACACGACGCCCGGCGGCCAGAACGGTGGGCCCGGCACCGGCGGCGGCGGCGGCCAACTTGCGCCCGGCACGTCGGAGACTCGCCAGAAACTCGTGTGGTGGATGGCGTCGCGCGAAAACAAGTTCCGCTACTCGAATGGCGCCGGCAGGCTCGACCCTGACCGGTCCGGCGTCGGCGACTGCAGTTCCACCTGCCGGAGGGCCTACCTCGATGTCTGCGGCATCGACATCGGCGGTAACACTGTCGCGCAGAGCGCCAGCGGGCATGGGACTTTCGTCATCAACTGGAACACGGCAAAAAGCATCTCGGCGCAGCAACTCGCGCTCATAAAGCCCGGTGACCTTGTTTTCTACGACTGGGGATCCGGGCGCGTCGGCGTCGACCATGTGGAGATGTACGCCGGCGGCGACCTTACGTGGGGACATGGCGGCGGTCTCCACGGCGAAGTGCCGGGCCCTCACAAGAACTCGTTGTCGAAATTCATCAGGGACACTCGGGGGATAGGCTGGTGCGTCAAGAGGTATCTCAATGACTAAGCAGGCCCTCAACTACTATAATTTCGGGCCCATCCTCTCCTATAATGCACCGTGGACCGTCATCACGGGCGCCCGAGGCACCGGAAAGACCTACGGCGCCAAAAAGATAGCGCTGCACCGCTTCATTGACAAGGGCTCCCAGTTCATCTACCTTCGGCGCCACAAGGGGGAGAAGGCGGCGTTCCAGACGTTCATGGCCGACATCGCCGAGCGTTTCCCCGACCACGACTTCACTGTGCGCCAAAACTCTCTCTGGGTCGATGACGGCACCAAAACCGGTGCCCTCGTCGGCAGGTGCACCGCCCTCACCCAAGCACGCCAGGCCAAATCTATGAACTTCCGCGAGGTAGGGACCCTCATTTTCGACGAATTCATCCTCGAAGAGGGGCTCGCGCGGTACCTGCCGAAAGAAGCTGACATTTTCGAGGGTTTCTATTCGACAATCGACCGCTGGGACGACCGCGTCCAGGTTCTCTTTCTCGCCAACGCCGCCTCGATCACCAACCCATATTTCATCAAATACGGCATTGTACCGTCGTCTGAGTTCGAGACGTACCACGACGGGTTTATTGCCGTTCACACCTCCGATGACGCCGTTTTCGCCAACCAGGTTGCCAAGACGAAATTCGGACGCTTCCTGTCGTCCGTCGGCGGCGACAACGCCGACTATATGATGAAATCGCGCTTCGTCGACAACAATGGCGTCCTCATTGGCAAGAAACCGTACTATGCGGACTATGCCTGCACCGTCGTCACCGAACTCGGTGAGTTCTCCCTGTGGATCGATCCCCGCCAGTCCGGATGGTATTGCCAAGAAAAACTCCCCAAACACCAGCTTCGCATTACGAGCGAAGTCAAGCTCGTCACGGAGACCACGATGTACTGCTCTCCGCGTGACTCGTTCCTGGCGTCGGCCAGGCGCATGTACAATCGTGGCGAGCTCTATTTCGACAAGCCGCAGACGAGAAATTGTTTTATTCAGACCTTCAAGGGGGTGTGACATGGATAGCTTCATCGACGGGTTGACAGGCCTCGGCCTCGGTAGTATCATCGCCCTCGCGGGGGTGGTGTGGAAAATCATGCCGAATCTGAGACGAATCTCTCATTTCCTGGACGATCTCATGGGGGAGGCGGCACGCCCCGGCGTCCCTGCGTCCCCGGGGATCCTCGAACGCCTGGCTGACGTCGAGACCAGGCTCGGGAAAGTGGAGGAAACATTGAAGGGATGTGACAAGAATCACAGCGACGACGACTAGAGCCGCCATTGTAGCATGGATGGCTAAACATGAGGGCGCCTTCGGCTATACCAATGACTGGCGACGCAGAGATCCCGAGCGCTACGGCTGGGGCGACTGTAGCTCCACCATAGCACAGGCCTACCTGCAGTGCGCCGGCATCCGGCTCGGGGAGCGGAGCTTCAACATCGCCACCGAGGGACGCGGCATCGCCTACGCGCACACGTGGCGCGACCTCGACCTCGACGCGCTCCGCCCCGCCGACGTCATTTGCATGGGGTGGGCGACCGGGCCTTTCGCTGGGCGCATCTCCCACGTCGAGCTCTACGCCGGCGGCGGATACACGTGGGGGCACGGCGGTCCAGGCCGCGGCCCTCGGTTCCATCGACTCTCCGACCCGAGCCTCACCGGGTCCGCGAGCATCATCAGCGTGAGGCGATTCATAGAGGACGATAGCGAGGAGGACGATTTGACCCCCGACCAAGCCAACAAGCTGGACTGGATATACAGCAACCTTAAAGTGCCCGAACAAGCGTTCGGATACCCTCAGGCTACCCAGAATTCTCTCGGCGACCTGCAGGAGACCGTCAACAAGCTGACGGCCACCGTCGAACAGCTGCGCGGGTTCCTGGAGGTGCCCGGCTATGGCTTCGGATACCCCGCCGCCAGCCATCACGCACTCGAGGAAATCATCAACAAGTTGGATAACAATGGCAAAAAGAATGCCTAACTGCCGATGCGCGGGATGCGGCGACCCTATCCCGCTCATCTGCATCACCAACGATCCTGACGTTGCCCACTACCATCTAGACTGCCACAGATATATCTACGGAGGATAATGAGTACCCCCAAACATCTCGACACCGGCGTCACTGATACCGCCACTCTCGCAGCATTCCAGGCCGCCAAGCACGCCGTCGCCGACGGCACCCCCGCCGCCGCCGGCGACATCGTCGACACGACCGGCACCGACCGATGGCTTCCCTGGCGCAAATGGGCCTACCGGGCCCTCACCGGCCTCATCCCCCTCGGCGTCGCCGCAGGCTGGGTCACCGGCGAAACCGCCGCCCTCATCGGGCCCGCCATCGCAGGATTCCTCGGCGTCGGCCTCGCAGCCGCCAACACCAAATGAAAGAAACCCCCCGGAGACTTACTCCGGGGGGTTCCACGTGAAACATCCTTTCTATATATCCAGCGCCAGCTGCTCGGGCGTGGCGCCGTCGGCCTCCGCCGCAGCCCGGGCGGCCTCCATCCACTCGGCGAGCACCGGCACCGGCGACGTCCACCACGACTCCGAAGAACTCACCCAGTGAGTGCACTGCTCGGCGACCCACTCGCGCCACCCGGGCGCCAGGTCCGTCAACTCGCCTGCCAGCGGCACCCGGAGCAGCCAGTCGATCGCCTCCTCGCGGGAGCGGTGACGCTCGGCGCCGATCCGTCGGAAAATCCCATGAACCGGGTTCCAGGGCTGCTGAGGGTCGTCCAAAATCGGCATCAGCGGCACACCAGCCTGTAGTCACGGGCCACGTCGATCAAGACACGGCCCCCCAGGTCGTCACAGCCGGCACACCAGGCCAGTCCGGCGTCCGCCAGCCAGTCACCCAGCCAATCGCGCAGGCAGGCGCTCGACCCGACAGCCTGCTCGGGCGGCAGATTCAGTGTCATGAGACGGTCCCGGTAGTCGACCGAGGCAGCGATTCGCGAGTCGATCCCGTCGTCGACCATGAGCCAGCCGGTGCGACCACCCGTCCAGCAGGCCCAGATCGGCTCATCAATAGCCTCACCGACCAGATCGGCGAGTTCCTCCAATGCTCGCGCGAGGCGAATTTGCGTCATATGGGCCCTCCTAGCCATTATTGCCCTCCCTGATAATCCGAGCCCTCCCGTAAGAGAGCCGCACGAGGATGCTCGTGCCGTAAGTTTCGTCGAGCACAGCCTCGGTCACGGCCGGCTCAGCCTCGACCGCCTCCACCAGGCGCTCCATGCACCAGCGGCGATGCTTGCGCAGCGGCTCGGACGAGTCGGGGGACCAGATCGCGGAGATGACCGCCTGCGAAACGCCGCCAACATTGGTCGTCAGGGCCAGCCTCATGCCACCCATCCATCGCATCGCCTCGGCGACCGACAGGACTGCGGTGTAAGGACCCGTCGTCTCCACCCTCACGGGCGGGACACCCTCGGCGCCGGCGCCCAGAGCAGCCAGCACAATCTCCGCGAAAAGCGAGGTACGCAGATCGGGCGCCATCTTCACAGGGCGGCCGGTCACAGGACCACCACCTGAGCCAGGGCGCCGCCCACCGAGACGACGCAGACGCCGGCGACCGCCCACAGCGGCACGAGAAGCCCGGCGCGCACCTGATCGCGCAGAGCCAGGGCGCAGGCCCCGGCGGCGGCCGCCGCCAGGATCTGTAGGACACACAGGGCCATAAGGAGCACGACATCGGCGATCACGAGTCGGCCCCCTCGGAGCGGACGGACGCGAAGAAGGCCTTCGGCCATGCCGTGTCGGGCCACACGCTGTCGACCTCGGGGATCGCGGCGACGGCGCGAGCCACACGCCCCAACTCTCGGGCATGCACCCTACGGGTGAAGCCACTGGCCTCGTGGTCATCGAAATCAAGGACGACCACGCGCACATCGGCACCCTCCTCGCCGACCACTGACGTGACGAGGATGTTCAACCCTCCGGCGGGCCCGGCAAGGACGACCCTGTTAAAATCCTCGCCGAGCCACTCGCAGCCCATCTCCACACTCTCTACCGGGGACCGGAATTCGTCCACGAGGGTTTTGTGCAAGCCGGTCGCGACCCACTCCACCGCAGTGATTTTCTCTTCTTCCATCGGAATGATCCTTTCTCTCGATCCGATGTATCCAGTATAGCCCGAGGCGGACACCACCGTCAAGCCAGAAAGTGTGAAACACCTCACACGGGCGCGCTGGGCATGAGAAAGCCCCCTCCCGAAGGAGGGGGCGGCCAGGGACTCAGAGAAGAGCGTCCTCGACGGCGCTGCGCAGAGCGCTCACACAGGCGGTGCCGAGCTCGCCGTAGCGCTCCTGGTAGGAGATGAGCGTGGCCCCCTCCTCGATCTGGGCGACACCGCGGGCGTCGAGCTCGTAGAGGGTCTCGAACCGACCAGGCTTGGCCTCCCACTCGATCGTGAAGCCGTCACTGCGGGGGTTGATGTTCAGGCCGGCCATCTGGTAGAGGGGCGTCCCTGCGAGGGTCTGGGCTCCGAGCGTGGACTCCATGACCTCATCGGCGATCCTGGCGTTCTTCCTGTAGCTCATTTTCGATCCTTTCGAGCCATCCCGAGGGCCTCTCCCTCGGTGATGTATCCAGTATAGCCCGAGGGCGGAGGCGGAGTCAAGGGCAGAGAGAGTGACGTGGGACACATTCCTCGGGGGTGAGACACGAGATACCACGCCTCACGAGGGGCGTCAGACCCGCCAGCAGCAGCCAGGACCGCGAGGATCGATTCTGAGAGCCCCAGGGAGGGCCACCCAAGCAACCCTAGCAACGAGGGGGCGAAAGCGCGCGAGAGGGGCCATTACGGGACGATTTGAGGCATGCCAGCGGAGAGCGCCCGCCGGGGGATGCCGAATGGACGAGAGGCCGACGGCGCCGAAAAGGGCGAGACACGAGATATCACAGCCCACGAGGGAGGCGTGAGGGAGATCACTCGATTTGTGCTACTCATGGTAGGATATAAAATGCGAGGGAGCTCACATGTAGGATAGCTTGACACGAATGGACGAGATGGGGTATACGCGCGGGCGCCCGCGC
>ERZ772971.1372-NODE-1372-length-14204-cov-3.047495_pt1 | contig 14204 bp, 17 predicted proteins | sample MGYA00511943_ERZ772971 | MGnify/ENA primary metagenome ERZ772971 (study PRJEB29015, sample SAMEA2737929) | human oral metagenome | biome: human oral; feature: human-associated habitat; material: dental | place: China | collected 2144 ... | reverse complement strand
GGGAGGCGGCGGACAAAAGAGCGAGTTTAGTTCCATTGCCGAGCAAATCAACAAAGGAACGAGAGAAATTGTAGAACAACAAAACAAGTAAGACAAAATGGCAGCAGGATTTAAGTATAACATCCCTCCCAAGGAAGTGCAGGTGGAACGCTATGACGTTTCTACGGGCATCCGCAGGCGCGGCCCGTTCGTCCTTGACGTAGCGGGACTTCCCGATTGTAAGTACATCCCATCTTTCGTCCCAATCGCAGCCGACCTCAAAACGAGAACGGCCAAAATTGTGGTGAATGTCCTTGTCAAGGAGAAAGTCGAGGCGACTGGCACTAAGGTGAAAATCGCCAAGAACCCTTTTGCCAAGGTGGGGATGATTTTGGGAAACGGAACGGAGGGCGCAACCGTCGACGCTATTGACAAGTCTAAGGACGAATATGACGAACTCACCATCTCCGCGGCACTGGGTGTAGTGGAGGCAGGCAGCGTTCTCTTCGAGGCGGCCAATGCCGACGGCAAAGACCCTAAGAATGTGGCGAACTCCGCCCTGTACGAGAAACACCTCGTTACGGACGGCATCAACAACGTGGCACTTCTTCGCGCCGCAGGTGAGATAGAACCCGAGAAGTTGGTTGTTCCTTTCTCTGAAAGGGATAAGGCTAACCTCGTGGGATGGTTTCAATTTAACGAATAAGGAAAGGGCGTAATATGCAATTGACAATTCAGAACCTCTTTAACGAAAAAGAGATTGTAGGAGCAATCATCTTACGTGTTCTCCAAACCCGTAAGGACACTATCTATTGGCAACAATACCTTGATTGGCGCAGGACTACCACACGTGTCTTTAAGGACTACATTGGCATGGTGCAGGGCGTTACCGCTGGTAGCATCAACTCGCAGTTCGGAGAGAAACCCATTCGAGAGCGTATCGAGATGGGTGACGGCATAGGTGAAATCGCCTACCTTGGCGACCGCTACCAGATGGACGTAGCGCGACTTTCGGAACTGCAAGACTTGCTTGACAAGTACAACGCGGCCAACGCAGCAGGGCAAGTGTCGGTACTCAACGAAATCATAGCTTTCGTCTATGACGACTACCGACAGGTGATGCTTGCGGCACATAAGCGTATGGATTTGGTTGTGGGCAGCCTTATCATGACTGGAAATGCCGTCGTACGCAACAAGGACAAGGCGCAAAGCGAGCATGGGGCTAAAGAACTCCTCAAAATCACGTTGCCCCTCAACTTCATTAAGCCCTCCACGTCAGACGTTACGAACGGCGGCAAGAAGAAGATGGTGACCTACCTCATGAGGAAACTCAACGAGATAGCTCCCGACTATGGTCGTTATGACCGCATGTTGATGAGCCGTGGAACGTTCGTAAAACATATTCTCGGCTCGTCGGAGTTCGGTGACATGTTCAAGATGCAGCTTGGTCAGAACCAAATGTATCTCTCCACAGGCCTTGTGACATCCGATTTGGCATCGCAGTTGTTCACGGGCATCGGTCTTCCTGCAATCGAGATTAAGGAAGATTTCGTAAAGGAGCAGAACGGCAAGAACGCGCAGGTGTACGCTGACGACCGCATTACCCTTCTTCCTAGCGGCAAGATAGGCTACATGCGTTTCCACACTCCATACGAGCAGACCGACCCCGTTCCTGGCAGGAGTTACACGCAGACAGGCGAGGGCGACATGTTGGTTTCCGCCAATCGCGACGACAACGGCCGTTACATTGAATATACGGCAGAGTGGGTGCCGCAAATTGCCAATCCCACCCTCATCACGAACTTTGACCTCACTGGTTTGTAATGATAGTTAAAGAGTACATATCGCAGAGGTTTCGGACGTTCGGCATCCAATTGACGAATGCCGACCTCTTGGATATGTGCATGTCTTCTGACGTTGGGATGGAGGACGAGATGGACAAGTGCCTGATGAAAAGGGTGAACGTGTCTATGGCGGACTTCATCCCAACGCTCCTACTTCGCGCCACCTCAATCAACGAAAGCGGCTTTTCCATGTCGTGGAACATCCAAGGCATCAAGGAGTACTATGCATATTTATGTAAGAAATATGGGTTGAGAAACGAGCTGGACACCGATAAGCCAAAGATACGCTACCTATGATGTTCTGTCCACATACACTTCAAGTAAAGGTCGTTACGTCTGAAAAGGTGGACGAGTACGGCCGTCCGCTTCCGAAGTCGGGGGAGGAAAGGTGGGTAACGCTCTGCAAATGCCGTTGTGACGACAATGCAACGAGGGAGTTCACATCCGCCAACGGAGAGGTGTTCCGCCCCAATTACCATGTCGTGTGTGAGGGAAAGGCAGACGTCAAGGCAGGCGCGGAAGTTCGGTGCATGGACGACAACAACGTAAGGGGCGAAGGTCGGGTGTACATCGTAAAGGAAACCAATTACTTCAATTACTCTGAGATATGGATGTAGAGAGTGACTTCTCCGATGTCGAGAAATACTTCGAGGATGGCAAGTGGGAGGTGCAAAAGGCAATGATTGACGTTGGTGATGCAGCCGTAAAGGACGCTGAGGAAAACGGAACATATCAAGACCACACCCTCACGTTGAGGACATCCAACGCGTTTGACGTGGACGAAGATGGGTTGGCGTTGCAAAATACCGCAGAATACGCATCATATGTCGAGGCGAAAGGGTTTGAGGTGTTGAGTGGCGCAGCTTTAAGGGCGGAGAAGAAACTGAGGGAAATGACACGATGATAGTGACGACAGACATAGCGAACATACTTTACCGAGATTTCAAGGTGTTGGGCATTGACATCGTGCCTTTCGGGGAAAGGCTCACGGGCGAACTCGACAAGGAACGCATAACGATACACGTCAAGAAACCGACATCCGAGGATTATTGGGTGAAACGTTTTGCCGAGGTGAACATCTGTGTTCCCGACATCCGTCCGAACGTTGCCGACACCATCCGCCTTAACGAATTGGAAAGGCTCGCCAACAATAAGTTCCAAATCGTGACTGACATCCAAGACGGCACGAGGTACAAATACGAGGTGGAGACCTCCATCGAAGCGGACACAGCTTTGAAGTGTCATTTTGTGAATTGCAAGGTATTGTTTAACGTATTAAATGTAAGATAATTATGGGACAGATTACAGCAGTGGGCATCAAAAAAATACTCTATGCCGACACTTCCAAGATAGCGGCCGACCTGACGCCCGATTTGGCGAAGACCCTCATCAAGGCAGCCATCGCCGCTAAGGACGAGGTTCGCAACGTTCACCAAGAGACGTGGAACGTTGAGGAGGCGGAAGCTTCTGTTACGGGGTACAAGAACCAGCTCAATGGTCAGACATACCGCTACGAGACGAACCCAGGCGACATGTCCGTGAATTTCACCATCGGACAATATGAGTACGCCACCAAGGCAGCCCTCATGGGGTGTTGGGGTAGCAGGATGAGCGACGAACTCACCACAACTGTGATGTTGGTTTTGCTCTTCCCCTCGTGAACAACGGTGGTAAGTTCGGATGTGGCCGCAACATTTCCCTCGTAGGCCTTCATGCTCAGGATGTTAGATAGCTCGCTGTTGGCACTTGTGCCGAGATTGATGAGGTTGAACACGTCATTCAAGCTGTTGTCCTTACCATTGAACAGGTCGGTGACTTTAACCACTACCGAGGCAGAGTCTTTACTCACGCCCTCTACCTTTAAACTGGCAATAAGTGGGTTGATGTAGTTATCGTTTACCGATAAAGCCATTGCGTGCCACTCTTTTACTTCGGGCGTGGGACGTTGTTCGCGAATGTTCAATCGGCCGAGTTGCCGTTCCCACTCAAACACAATAGTCTTGTTTTCGTAGTTTATGCCCTTGTTTACGCCCGCCTCGTTTAGTTCGGCTGGCACTTGCAGCAGTTTGTTTGATACTAAGAATTGTCTGCCAAGCAGTTGTTTCGGCACTTCAAGATAATACTGGTTGTCTTTCTTGATGACGTTCATCACGCCTTGCAAAGCCAATGTGTCGCGCCCAGTGAGCTTGTGATAGTCTGATGGGGCTGATGTTTCTTTTTTCTTCTTGCGCGAGAACCACGAAGGCTCGTACAATCCGAATGTACTTGACAAAGCGGGGATGGAGATACTAACTGCTAAACATGCAATTAAAAGCGTTTTTTTCTTCTTCATTTCTATAATAACAGTTTTTACTGTTCAAGCAGTTTCTGCCGAATGTGCTAACAGAAACGTTATCCGTTAAATGCAAAAGTAATAAAAAGTAAACAAATAACCGCACTAAAACCAACAAAAGTAAGGATTATGCGCATTTCTTTTCCTAAATGTTTCTAATAGTAGCCGATTATAGGACGTGATGATAAGAAAAAGCGTCATTTCGGCAATGTGTACCTTCCCGCATCTGCTTACGCTTACAAGCATAAACCTTTCAACAAGACAATTAAAAGTGGACTAGCCCGTACAAACTCTGTGCAACAATTAAAAAGCAAAGGCTTTCTTTGGCTAGACAGCACCTTTTTATTACCTTTGCATGGATAACAAGAGTTGTTCGGGACAATAGCAAATAAAGGGAGTTCGGGGAATTTTAGCTGTAACCAAATCGTTACCCTTTCCTCATTCCAGTTTTATAAGTATAATCAGAATGATACAGAACCTACTCTTTTACCCCTTCAAAAACATTATAGAAAGAAATGAAATCATTAAAAGAATTGTTTAGGATAGGCAAAGGTCCTTCGAGTAGCCATACTATGGGACCACAAAAAGCATCACAGATATTTAAAGAACGCAATCCGCAAGCGGCTAGCTTTGAAGTTACCCTTTATGGTAGCTTGGCTGCAACGGGTAAAGGCCACATGACCGACGCCATCATCGTTGAAACGCTTGAACCCACTGCGCCTGTTGAAATCGTTTGGCAGCCTTCGGTGTTTTTGCCCTTCCACCCTAACGGCATGAAGTTCGTTGCAAAAGATGCCAATGGAAACCCCGTTGACGAGTGGACGGTGTATAGTATTGGCGGAGGTGCGCTCTCTGAGGGAAAGAAAGAGGGCGACTTGTTCGACACGAAGGACATATACAACATGAATACGCTAACGGACATTATGCGATGGTGCGAGAAAAGCGGCAGAAGTTATTGGGAATATGTGGAACAATGCGAAACGGCCGACATCTGGGATTATCTTCACGAGGTGTGGACCGTTATGCAAGCAGCCGTTGAACGCGGACTTAATCGCGAGGGCGTGCTGCCTGGTCCGTTGGGCTTGCCTCGTAAGGCGGCTACCTATTACGTAAAGGCCAGCGGGTATAAGCAAACATTGCAAACACGCGGCTTGGTTTATGCCTATGCCTTAGCCGTGAGCGAAGAAAATGCGTCGGGCGGAACCATCGTTACTGCGCCCACTTGTGGTGCTAGTGGTGTTTTGCCTGCGGTTCTTTACCATTTGTCAAGGGGTCACAACTTTTCCGAAACGCGTATTCTACATGCTTTGGCCACGGCAGGTCTTTTTGGCAATGTTGTTAAAAAGAATGCCTCTATCTCTGGCGCCGATGTAGGTTGCCAAGGCGAAGTGGGCGTGGCTTGTGCAATGGCTTCTGCGGCATCGTGTCAGCTCTTTGGCGGCAGTCCTGCACAGATAGAGTATGCGGCGGAGATGGGTTTGGAACACCATTTGGGCATGACTTGCGACCCCGTGTGCGGTTTGGTGCAGATACCTTGCATCGAACGAAACGCCTTTGCAGCCACGCGCGCATTGGATTCGAACCTATATTCAGCTTTTTCAGACGGCAGACACCGCGTTTCGTTCGACCGCGTGGTCGAGGTTATGAAACAGACAGGCCACGATATTCCTTCGCTTTATAAGGAAACAAGCGAAGGAGGACTGGCCAAAGACTTTATGATGGGAAGTTGAGGTTGTGAGGTTATGAGTTCTTGAGTTAAAAAATAAGTTCATGGCTTGACTATAACATCAGTACAAGGTGCGGTCTGCAAATCTGCTAACACGCTTTCTTTCACAATTATGTAATCATCAAAATAGATATATATATATGACAAGAGCAACAACAAAGACGGATCTGACAACATCTGCCAACGGACAATTCGAAAAAATGTGGAAGATTATTGACAGTATGAGTGAGGAACTTCAGACGGCAACTTTTTCCGAAGAAATGGCTGTGGCAGGTAAGGAGGCACATTGGGGAAGGGACAAGAACCTGCGAGATGTGCTTGTGCATCTGTACGAGTGGCATCATCTGTTGCTGGATTGGGTTCAAGCCAATAGTAACGGCAAACCTAAACCCTTTCTTCCCGAACCATATAATTGGAGGACATATCCGGCAATGAACGTGGAGTTTTGGAAGAAACACCAAAGCACACCGCTGACGGAAGCAAAGGCAAAATTGAAAGAAAGCCATAAGGATGTAATGGTATTGATAGAAAATTACTCCAACGATGAACTCTTTGCCAAAGGTGCTTTGGATTGGACAGGAACTTCTCCACTTGGTTCTTACTGTGTTTCAGTAACGGCGAGCCATTACGATTGGGCGATGAAGAAGATAAAAATGCACATAAAAACATCTAAGAAATAATGCAAAAGAAATCATGATTATTGCAGTCCGCTAAAAGATTTGAAACAGCAAATACGGTATTCAGGTTGCCGACAAATAGAAAAATTGGTTTCACCTCTCACCAAAAGTAAGCCCCTTTCTGTTTTTCACAAGCGCGATATAGCGGACAGCCGATTGGGGTTAAAGGCGCAACTGGCTGAAACGTGATCGCCATACGCGTTTCGTCGCCCTATATCATTACCTTAGTAAGGACTTAACACCCTTCACATCATTGCGCCCATCATGTTTAGTCTTATCGCTTATGCCGATATATAGCTGTTGTCCTTATCTTGGAAAGTGTCTGTTTGCGATTTGTTAATATGATAAATATATTTTACAAACTGCGCTCCTCGGACAAACCATTCTAGAAGAAAACAACCGCCAAAAGCTATATAAAATGCGCCCAAACGATGAAATTTCAGCATTTTTTTCGTGCTTATCCCCTCCGCTCTTGGCCATTTACTATGCTTTTACATTTCTCTTTGAAGAAAAATTCTCCAAAATTTGCATCCGCAACTACAAGAAAATGGAGTCTAATCGCTAGTTGTTGCAACGTATTTTGCACCAAAACACATCGCAATATGCAGCAAAACGCAGTGCATTTTGCACCAAAACGCACTGCAATATGCACCAAAATGCAAGGTAAAATGCAGCAAAACGCGAGGTTAAATGCAGCAAAATGCAGCCAAAACCCATAAAAAGCACCATTTTAAGCGTTATTTATAGGCATTTTGACCATTTGGGATGAAAAATTGCTTGGTGGCGTTTTGTTGAGCACTTCATGTTGTTTTGCACCTCTAATACATGCTAAAAGGCATGTATTTGTGCTTTATTTTTCGTAAACGTCAATAAATCAAATGGTTACAAGCTTTAAAAATACGCGCGAAAATCCGACCGATGCCTGGAAATTTTACGACGAGGGCACTCATAATGTTAAATTTCGGTACAAATGTTTTACAACCTTATGGCTGTAATTCTGCGTCATTGCGTGACTGTGTTGAATTTTACCCTTGTGCCAGTAAAAGGGCGCTTACACGGAATAACTTTTGGGATGAATGATTGTTTGAAAGGGGGCTTACCTTTCGAAAACGAAATCCACAACGCCTATTGATGGGCATTGCGGATAGAGAAACCGAGTCGATTTGAAGATTAGCAGACAGCAATAAATCATAATAGATTATTTGCTATTAAAAGGGCTTGTTCCATTAATTGGAACAAGCCCTTTTAATACTTAGGTCGTCTAATGCACATTTCAACCGATTTCTATCGTAAGTCATGCGCACTTACATACAAAATGTTTGTTGCAGCAATACACAACCGCCCCCTCTCCCCTTGAAGGGGGAGGAGGGGGTGAGGCAGTTGAGTGTGTTGGATTGTGGTTATAGGTGGGATAATGGGGGCTTAAAACCCTCCACCCATAGGGCGACCGCTGCCAAAAGGACGCCTTCCGCCAGGAGGAGTGCCGCCAGGTGGAGGACCAACAGGGCCATCGCCGTCGTTGTTGGGCCTGTGATTGCGCATCTGCTGACGTGCCTCTTTGCCACCGAAAAGATTTAAACGATAAACCACATGCAGCATGGCGTAGCTGTTGATGCTGTTATACTCGGTGTCGGTGCGCTGATAGGCGTTGATGGAGCGCGAAAAGTTGCTTTGTTGGCGTAGCAAATCGTAGAATTGAAGGCTCACGCTGAGCGGACTGCCTTTGAGGAAACTCTGCGATAGTTGGGCATTCCACACCAACTCGTTGGTGTTAAGTGCGCGGTCGGCATACCCACGACGGCTGTTTTGGTGTAAGTCGGTTGAAAGCTGCATGCCCCACGGAAGGGTAAAGTTGAGTGTGGCCCCGTAGGCAAACTGCCAAGTGTTGAGGTTGTTTTGCAATTGCAGCTGATTTTTTGAATGGGCGTATGTAAACGATCCGTCTAGTTCCAGTTCTAGCCAACTGTTGCGATAACTTGTGGCCAATCGTTCTGAAACACTTAGCGAACGCGTAACGTTGCGTTGCGAACCCGACGTTGGATTTAGGCTAACGTAGCCTACATAATTGTTGTAACCCAAGTTGCTGAACGTGTTGACGTTGAAAACACCTGCCGAGTCGATGGCCGTGTTGAACATTAGCCCTGCATTGGCATTCCAATTGCCATTAATGTTGTCGGGTTGCGTGGTTCTTCCACCCGTTTTTTCGTTGTAGGTTACGCGGTTGCTCACAGCGTTTCGCGTGTTGCTATAATCTAAAAACGACATGAAGGCCTGCTGACGACGCTCCTTGTAGGTGTTGTAGAAGAAACGAAGTGAGTTGGTGAACGAGGGTTTGAGGCCCGGATTTCCCCTGTGTATGTTCAAAGGGTCGCTGTCGTCTACGATGTCTAGCAAGTCTGACATTGCTGGTTGCGAAGTAGTTCCGCGGTAGTTTATGCGCAATTGGCTTACATCGCTGAACTTATAACGCAGTTCGAGTGTGGGCGAAACGTTGAAAACGTGGCGCGTGGTGTCGGCGTTTTGACCCAAATAGGTTTGCGTGAAGTGCGACGATTGGGGCTGAACCATAAAACCGGCATTGAATTTATAACGCTTTCCCACGAAACGAATCATCATTTCTAGCTCGTGCGTGTAGTTGGTGTAGGCCGAAGAGCGGCTCAATCGCTGGTCTAGATAGCTCTCGTAGGGATTGGTAAGCAAGGAAAGATAGCTGTTCCAACCACGATAAAGCGGCGATAAGGACGAGAAGAAACCTTCGCCAAGGTTGCTGAAATCGTATGTGGAGCGGTTGCTCGTGGTGCGAGTGTAACCATATTTGTACCTAAATTGCAGGTAGGTGCCTTGCCAAAGCGGCTCGCTGTAAGTGGCTTGTAGGCTATAACTCCATGCCGTTGTGGGCGTTAGGTTATAGCGGTTGGTTTGGTAAACGGAGTCTTGTCCGGCCTTATTCTTCAGTTGGAAAAGGTGTACGTCGGTTAAAGCGAGCGACTTGTTGTCGGTGTCGGCATAATCTACGTCGGCACGAAGGGTAACATTTCGTCCACTAGCACTTAATCGGCGGTTCAGTTGCAACATTCCGCCCACCTTTTTGTTCTGTGTATAGCTGATATTGTTTTGCAAACGCGTGTTCACCATCAGGTTTTGAGCCGCCAATTGGGTGATGGCCGACCGGGAAAGTGGGTCGGACACGTAGTTGTAGGGGTTGTCGTTGTAGGCGGCTGAGGTGCTAGACGACGTGCCATCGCTTGTGGAATAGCTGAACGAAGGGCGGAACATGATGTTGGTTAGCGTGTCGGGTTGCCACTCTAAACGTCCGCGCGCGTTCCATTGGTTGCCGCGTGTGTAGCTTTGGTTAAGGCTATTGGAGAACGAAGCGGCCGTACTAACGAAGTTTTCTGTTGCCACTTTGCTTTGCACATCGCCGTCGGAGTGGTTCCAACGCACGCTCCAATCAATCTTTAACTTGTTTTTCTTCTCATAGTTAAAGTTTGTTCCAACCATCTTCGAGGCGTTAAGTCCATTGCGATTGCGCCCAAAGTTGCCCCTGCCGCCGCCACCAGGAAACCCCATGTCGTTGGTATTGTTGGCGTTGGCGAAAAGCATTGCCCGATAATCGTCCTTGAAGTAGGCCCCCATAAGACGGTTGGCATACCGTGATTCGGTGCCAAGAGCGAGGTCGGCATTAGAGAAAACGCCCTTGTTCATGCCCTTCTTAATGCCGAAGTCGAGCACCGTTTGCTCGTCGCCATCGTCGATACCAGATACGCGAGCGAGGTCGCTGCGCTCGTCGTACGACTTAATCTTGTCTACAATAGACGTTGGCAGGTTCTTTAAGGCCGTTTTGGTGTCGCCCGTCATAAACTCTTTGCCGTCTACCAATATCTTTTTCACCTCCTTACCGTTGATGGTTATCTTGCCGTCGTCGCTTATTTGCGCGCCTGGCAAACGCTTAACCAACTCTTCTATGGTAGAGCCTTCGGGCGTTCTGAAAGCAGCCGAGTTGTATACAAAGGTGTCTTCACGCACCGTTACCTTCACGGCCTGCCCCGTGACGGTGGCTCCTTTAAGCATAATGGCATCGCCATTCATCACAATCTGGCCCAAAGCCAGGTCTTTACCGTCGATGTGCAGTTTCTTAAAATAGGTGATATAGCCCACACTCGATATTTTGAGCAGGTAATTGCCATCGGCGGGCGTGCTTAATGCGAACTCACCTTTCTCGTTAGAGATAGCTCCAACAACAAAAGTGCTGTCTGATTTTAACAATTGAACCGTAGTTTGTGTAACGGGGTCGTGCGTGTCGCGGTCGGTAAGCGTGCCGCTAATCTTACGTTCTTGTGCCTTTGTAACCGCTGCAACAAAGCATAACAAGATAATTAAACAATACTTATTCATAAACCAAATTCCTTTTAAGGCGCTCAGGTTGGCTACGCCTTTTGTTTTTATTAGTTGACAAGTTGACGAGCCACTAGCCACGTTAAGTGCAGCAAGGCCACGCTTTTTGAGTGCCACTTTACGATATGTGACGATGAAAAGGAGAAAGGGTTTAATAGGTTAAACGAAATTTCTACAATGAAATTTTGCTGGTTTGGCGGTTTGTTTTAACTTTGTGAGAAGAATAAACCTAACATGGACATGATGCAAGAAGTTCTTATTTCAGACAATTTGGAGCGAGATTTGGCGCACGCCATCGACGTTTGCGCGCCCGATAAGCTGTTTGTACTAACAGACAAGACAACAAGAGAACATTGTTGGCCAAAGATAGAAGGATTTGATTGCGTGAAAGGGGCTAAGTTGATAACCATTCCTTCGACAGACGAACATAAGAATATTGCAACGCTTGCAATGGTGTGGGAAATGTTGAGCGAACAAGAGGGAACACGCCGCTCGTGCCTGATAAACCTTGGCGGAGGAATGGTGACAGACTTGGGAGGATTTGCTGCGGCCACTTTTAAAAGGGGCATTAGCTTTATCAATATCCCAACAACGCTGTTGGCTATGGTGGATGCAGCTGTGGGAGGTAAAACAGGAATTAACTTTAACGGACTGAAAAACGAGATTGGCGCGTTTTGTAATGCCCGGTTTGTTCTGCTTAATACGTTGTTTCTCGATACACTTGACGACAAGAACACGCGTTCGGGTTATGCCGAAATGCTGAAACATGGGTTGATAAGCAACGAACGGATGTGGGCTGAACTGTTGCATTTCGACCTTGGAGAACCCAATTGGGGACGATTGCAGCAGATGGTGGCCGAATCGGTAAGGGTGAAAGAGGAGGTGGTTGCAAAAGATCCGCATGAACAGGGATTAAGAAAGGCCTTGAATCTTGGGCATACCGTGGGGCACGCATTCGAGTCGATGGCTCTACATAAAGGCCAACCGGTGTTGCATGGCTATGCGGTGGCCTTCGGTTTGGTGTGCGAACTGTACCTGTCGACGTTTAAAACAAACTTTCCCACAAGCAAAATGCGCCAAACGGTGCAGTTTATTCGTAGCTATTATGGTACGTTTCCGCTATCGTGCAACGATTACGACGGGCTTATCGAACTGATGCAACACGATAAGAAAAATACATCAGCCGGCATAAACTTCACGCTTTTAGAAGATATTGGTAAGCCAATAATCAATCAAACGGCTACTAGGGACGAGATAAAAGAGGCTCTCGACTTTTTTAGGGAGACGATGTAAAGAACGAATATGGACTGTGTGATATGAATAACGCCATTCTTTTTATTCTTTCGGGACTGCCTGCTGTTGGAAAATCCACGTTGGCGAAGTTTATTGTAAAAGAGTTTGGGGCAGTTTATTTACGAATTGACACCATTGAGCAAGGACTGAAAGACTTATGCCACATCCACGTTGAGGGTGAGGGGTATAGATTGGCATACCGTATGGCTAGTGATAATTTGCACTTGAACAACAATGTTGTGGCCGATTGCTGCAATCCTATTGAACTAACACGGAAAGAGTGGGAAGACGTTGCAAACAAGAATGGTTGTCGTTTTGTAAACATAGAGATTGTGTGTTCGGATAAGGTGGAACACAGGAAACGTGCTGAACAAAGGAGGTCAGACGTGGCGAACATGAAACTACCGACATGGGACGACATTGAGAAAAGAGCGTATCAAGCGTGGCAAACCAATCGCATTGTCATTGATACGGCAGGAAAAACCATTAGGCAGTGTGAAACGGAACTAAAAGAAAAGGTTTCAAAATTCTTTCTCCAACAGTAGGAAATAAAGATGTTGAAAGCATAGAATGCTGTTAGCAAGTTTTGATCATAGAAAAGCTTTGCTACACAGAACTTGTGTATGACAGAATAAACCGAAAACTCGGACTTCATCTTTCGCCACATGAAATTGAAAGCTTTGTTTCAGGAATTATCGAGAGTACGGACGATGCACATTTTCAAAAGAGAGGGAAGAATTATTATATTACCAACGATGCGGCACATGTCCGTATCACAGTCAATTCTTTTACATACAGAGTTATTACAGTAGATATAATATAAAGAGATATGGAATTACAAACAAAACGCCTGATTTTAAAGCAATGGCAGGAAAGTGATGCAGAATCACTTTATAAGTATGCGAGTAATCCTAACGTTGGTCCCATTGCAGGCTGGCCACCACATACCAGCGTAGAGAACAGTTGTGAGATCATAAAGAACGTACTCTCTGCTCCAGAAACCTTTGCAGTTGTATTAAAAGAAACGGGCGAGGCTGTTGGCTGCATTGGCGTAATGACCGCAAAAAGTGAAATCCATAGCGCAAGGATGGCAGACAACGAGTGTGAGATTGGTTATTGGATTGGTGAACCCTATTGGGGACAAGGCCTAATACCAGAAGGGGTAAACGAATTACTTCGATATGCTTTTGAGAACTTACAGCAAACTACGGTTTGGTGTGGGTACTACGATGGCAACGAGAAATCGAAACGAGCACAAGAGAAATGCGGATTCGTTTACAGCCATACAGAAGACAATAAGCCTGTTCCATTGATGAACGAGTTTCGCACAGAGCATTTTACCAAAATCACTTTAGAAGATTGGAAAAAACAACATCGGTAATTTGAAGTAAATAAAAAGGGAGGTTATGACAAAAATAAACTGTAATAGGCAAGACTTGTTCTAACTGTTGTTCTGCTATCGGAGAAACGATGTCTCAGATATTTGTTGCAAAGTTACGCTATTTTATGTTTGTAACCACGAAGTAGTCTATGTTTAGATTCACTCAAGGCCGCAGTGCGTGAGCATTGCGGCCTTTTTTTATCCCATCAGTGAGCCTTCAATGTCCCTTCAATGAGCCTCCGATGAATAATAGCTCACAAAATTAACCCATGAATTGAAGGGTTAATTTTTCCCCTGAACATTATTAAACCATGAATTGGAAGGCTAATTTTGCGACGCATTTTGATGTACTTTCCAACTCAAAGCAGCCAAATATCCGCCGTATCTGTTAACCCACTTTTAATTGGGTTATTAGATACCACGCACAATATTAACCCACTTTTAATTGGGTTATCATATACCACACATAATATTAACCTACTTTTAATTGGGTTATCAGATACTACACATAATATTAACCCACTTTTAATTGGGTTATCAGATACTACACGCATTATTAACCCACTTTTAATTGGGT
>ERZ772971.1371-NODE-1371-length-14207-cov-3.643301_pt1 | contig 14207 bp, 5 predicted proteins | sample MGYA00511943_ERZ772971 | MGnify/ENA primary metagenome ERZ772971 (study PRJEB29015, sample SAMEA2737929) | human oral metagenome | biome: human oral; feature: human-associated habitat; material: dental | place: China | collected 2144 ... | reverse complement strand
TTTCCGGGTTGCCGGGCCACGATTCTGATGGGATTTCTCCTATCTCTCCTCCCACGTCACCTTCGGGTTTTCCTCGGCAACGTTGAGCGATGCCGTCGGGAACCTTGCCCCCTTGCCGGACAGGAGTTTGCAGGGACCCGATCCTCTCGAATCGGTGCAGGTGGCGGTGACCTGAATCTCGCCGAGATCCCGGGCCGAGATGATGGTGGGCACCGAGGTGCCGGGTTTGGGAACGGCGTTTTCCAGCTTGGCGGCGTTCTCGGAGTTCTGGGTGCGTGTGACGCTGCCCTCGGCGACGGTTCCCCCGTTCTGGGTGGTGGCGCTGATTGCGATGTTGCACCCCGGGTCGAGGGCCTTGGAGGCCAGGCACGCCTTTGCCTCGGCCACGACTTTCTCACGGAACAGGTCAATGCCCGCCTGGCTCACCTTGAGCTTGAGATCCGACGATGGCGCGCGGTCATTCCCGCTGGTGACGACGACGGTGGTTTCCCCATCGACCTCGAGGTACTTGTTGGCGGAGGCGACGACATAGCTTCCCGGGAACACCGCATGGCTGCTCTCACCGCTCTTCGCCTTCACGCCGTTCACGGTGATGTCGACCCCCTTGAGGGAATAGAGCCTCAGGCTGGGAATCGACGTGAGTACCTTTCCGCTTCCGGTGCTCACCTTGTACTCGTCGCTGGCCAATTCGCCGCCAACCTTGTAGGTGACGGAAACATCGAAAGTGCTGTACTCCCCACTGGGTTCACCGACGTTGATGTCGGTGATCGGGGCCCGGGTCAGCGAATCCTTCAGCACCTCATCGGTGAGCAGTGAATCATCGTCCGAAATGGAATACAGGAGTTTCTTGGCGTCGGTAGCGCGCCCCTCGGAGATCGCGGTGAGGTAGTTCGTGGCGATGGTCTTGGCGGTTTCCTTGGGATCCGCCGATGCCTTGGAGTCCCCCGCCTCTCCATCTGCGCTGGTTCCTCCGTTACCTCCCGAGAAGACACCCGAAAACACCAGCACCAGCGCCACGACCACCACCACGGCGACGGCCCCGATCCCGACCCACAGACCGGTTTTCGAGTTCTTCGGGGACGTTCCCGGGCCCTGTTGGGAGTAAGGACCCTGCTGGGCGTAACCCGCAGTGTAGGGGGAAGGTACGGGCTGCTGCCCCTGCGCCGCCGGTCCCTGCGGGGCCTGCGGCGGCCCGGACCACCCCTGGGTGTACGGTCCCTGCGGCGGCATGTTCATGTTTCCCGGATGCCCCTGGGGAGGTCCTTGGTGTTCCTGGGGCTGCCCCTGTCCCGGGGGGATGAACTGCGGCGCCCCCGGCTGCTGGGCGGGCCCTCCGGTTCCGCCGGGCTGGTTGGGGGTTCCCGGCCCATTCGGTGTTGACATCGTGTTTCCTTCCTCACCTGTTCGTGGAGCGGTTCATTCGGCTCGCGAGAACCGATACGTCATCGAATCGGGCTCGTGCTCCGATCATTGCTCGTGTCCACCCCGACACGCTACAACGAACGACCCCCTCGCAGATCCGACCCCGGGATTTCCGAACGGTTCGGTCGCCCCTACCAGCCATGACCGGACCCATCCGGCCAGACAGGGTCGCCGTGACCACGGCGGCCCGGAACAGGATCTCGCGGTGACCACCCAGCGGAACCCCATCACCGGCCTCGAACGAACCCACGGGCTGACGAAACAAGATCCCGGCCGGGCCCGGGCCGAGTTTTGTCGGGGATACCCGATACCTTGTGGCGCATGCATTGGATCCCAAGCGGCACCGGACATGAACTGGCGATTCGTGACGGCGTGATCGTCGCACGGAACAGCAAGGGCAAGGAATTGGCCTCGGTGCCGCCCGCCGCGAGGAAAACCGCGGTGTGGGAGGACCTGGACGCGGCCCTGTCCTTCCTGCACACCCACGACGCCGAGGCCGGGGCGGAGGTGGAACGCTGGTTGCTGCGCTCCCTGCCGGTGCCGCGGGCGGTGCTGGCCGAGGTATGGCCCGATGAGGCGTGGCGTTCCTGGCTCACCGACCTGGTGGTCGCCGCCGACGACGGCAAGGTGGCGGGTTTCCTCCGTGCCGCCGACCCCGGCGGCCTGGGCGTGGTCGACCTGGACGGTGAATCCGTCACCATCACTGCCGAACGGGTTCTGCTCCCCCACCCCGCGCTGCTGGCCGATCTCGACGACCTGCGTGAGTTCGCAGTCGAACTGGGCATCAAGCAGCGTTTCGACCAGCTGTTCCGCGAGGTGCACCGCCGCCCCGCTGGCATCGCCCCGGAGGTCGTCGAACTCACCCAGTACGCGGGGGGCGAGTTCGAGCAGCTGCGTTTCGCCGCTGGCCGCGCTTCCTCCGCAGGTTTCAAGGTGTCGGGTGGCTACGCCACCTGCCTGTGCTTCGAGGATGGCGAACCGATCACGGCCCGGTACTGGATCGGGGCGGAGTCCCCGGAGTACGAAACGGTCACGGGGGACCTGCACTGGGTGCGCAACGACCACATCGTGCCCGTCGCCGAGGTCGGCCCGCTGGCCTACTCGGAGGGGGTGCGCATGGCGGCGCACATCTTCGCTGGCCGCAAGGTGAAGGCGGACAAGGACGAGCGGTGATCCCCGATTCCCGCATCGCCGGGCCCGGCGGCGTCGCCGCATCCCCCGCCGGGGGTCCGTCGCTCGCCACGCCCGCCGCCACATCCATCCCGGCCCGGTCCCGGTCGGCTGGACGCTCCAGGTGGCGGCCCGCATCCGTGACCTGGAGAAAAATTGTCAGTTCCCCACCCTAAGGTTCCCCGCATGATCACAGATTCCCGAGCCGCAGAACTGGGCGGTGTTTCCTCCGCCGCCGTCTCGGACACCGTGGCCCTGCAGGCGCGTCGCTACGCCCATCCCCAGTTCGAGGGCCGCACCGTGGTGCGCCTGGTCCGGGAGAACCTCGCCAAGGTGGAGGACCTGAGTCTCGGCGTGCTGGGTTTCACCCCGGACGGGGCCGCCGGGGTGGGGCACGTCCGCAACCGCGCCATGGGTTTCCCGGCCTGGCCGATCATCACGGACCCGGCCAATTCCCGGCACGCCCTGAACCTGGTCGGTGATCTCAACCGGGCCGCGAAACTCGCCCGCAGCAAGGCCGGCCCGGCCAAGGAGCTCCTCGACGAGCTGGCAGGGCGGCTCGGGAACTCCGCCCCGCACTTCCTCCCCACCTTCCTGGAGGAGGGCGCGCGGATCTTCCTGCGCAACGACAACCTCAGCTACGCCATGCAGTTCTTCAACAAGGCCCGCGAGGCCGAGCGGGTGCACGGTCTGGCCATCGATGAGGAACGCCACCGCCAGGTGCTTCTGGAGTTCGCGTTGGCGGGGGCGCTGAGCGCCAAGGAGCTCACCAACGAATCCAAGACCCTCCTCGAACGTCACGCCCCCCGCGGACGCCCTTGAGTTGTTCCTCAAGTTCAACATCGACCGGGTCCGCGGCGGCCTGCCGCCCTACGCGGGTCTCCCGGCGGACATGCGCCGCCTGATCAGGGCCGCCGGGGCCGACCGGCTGGAGGTGGAGACCGGGCTGCTGTCCGCGTTGCTCGGTTCCCCCGCCATCGAACACGCCCCCACCGTTTTCTGGGACGGCTACTCCAAGCCCCTGATCCAGCTGGCGAAACGGGACGAGTCGGTGCGCCAGAGGCTGCTCGGCCTGGCACCGGACAGGATGCGTCCCGACATGTGGATCGACGTGCTGGAGGCCACCGGCGTCGCTGACGAACTGCGTTCCGGAAAACACGACGCGGCCGCCTGGGCCGAACGCTACATCCGCATGCTGCAGGACCAGTGGGACACCGATTACCCCAGGAAGCTGTGTCTGCTGCTGAGGCAGCTGCCCGGCCTGCGGGGAACCACCGTCACGTTGTCGAACAACCTGTGGAGACTCGAACCCGAGGTGCTCGATGCGCTGCTGGCGGCGGGAGCCCGGGTGGTCTTCGAGGAGGACCCGGGTTGGAGGAAACTGGACTTCCGCCGCTGGGCCGCGCAGCAGGAACGCCCCGATCTGGAACACCTGGCCCGCAGCGAACACGCCGCGCTCGGGCTCGACAACATGGGACTGATGATCGGGCAGGGGCACCTGCACCTGCTGCTGTCCCATTCCGGCACCCGGGAGATCCTGGGCCGCTGGGCCGCCCCCAGGCTGGGGAAGGACGCCACCGCCCTGGAAGTGGCAGCGGAACTGAAACGGCTGCGGCCACTGTTCACCTCCGAGGGGCGGGCCGCCTATCCGGACCAGTTCGCCGCCTTCGTCTCGCACCTGGACGCCCCGAGGCTGCTGGCCGATGCACTGCGCGACGGGGTGCTGACCGAATACACCTGGCCCGAGTTGGAGAAGGCGGCCGCGGAACTCGGTGACGACGTGACCCTGCACGAATCCTGGCCCGCCGTCGGTGTCGCGAGGAACGGCCACGTCATCTGGGTGGAGGGCGACAGGCGCGTCGCGGAGGCCACGTTCACCATTCCCAAGGGCTTCCGTCCCGAGGACTGGCGCTACGTCCTGGTCGACGGGGTGACGGGCTGCTACTACCGGGACAGTTCCTACGACGAGTGGTTCGTCTGGTCCAATGATCCGGCCCACCCGCACAAGGCATCCTACGTCTGGCGGATTCCCCGGAGCGCCCAGTCCTTCCCCGTCGCCTCCGGACGCCTGATCGGGCAACGGGTGCTGCGGGTCGGGGACCAGGAATCACCGTTCAACCAGCTGAAACAGGTGTTGCACGACGGCAACACCTACTGGGTGGACGGCGACGGGATCCGGGAGGTCGATCCCGAAACCGGGAATCCGGGACGCGAATCGCTGCCGAGCGGCCTGGCCGAGCTGGTCGAACCACACCTCCGCGACGGCTGGAAACTGTTGGCCAGCACCCTGCTGTGGGCCCCGGTGACCGTTCCCGGTTCCCCGCTGCCCCAGAAGGAGGGCGTGCACGGCTGGGTGGTGCTCTCGAGGGAGGGCGATCGGCGTTTCCTGGGAATCGACGGTTACCGGCTGGATACCAACACCGGCGAGGGTTTCTTCACCGCCCGGGTGCGCCGCCCGGGCGGTGGGTACTGGCTGGTCGACGAATCGAACGGTCTTCACCGCGACCCCACCGGCGAGCGTTTCCTGTCCACCTCCGATGCGCTGGGGCAGTCACATCTGCTGTCGTGGCTGCCCCGGGTGGGGTGGCACCATCTCCGGGTGCGCGACGAGGCCGCCAGCGCCAGGCTGCGTTCGGTGACCCCGGAGATGGCCACGGCCCTGCTGGCAGCCACACCCGCCGCGAACGAGCAACAGGGATGCGATGCCGACGACCTGAACTTCCTGCTGGAGGACACCGACGCAGAGGTGGATGAACAGTTCATCACCGAGGAGGCCCGCGCCGCAGCCGAGACCCTCCTGGGAACGGCCGACCCGGCCTTGGTGGATTCGGTGATCTGGCTCACGGGCCGCGTCAAGAGGATCGTCGATGAGGGCCGGGCCCTGGCCCGGGAAGCTGCGGAGGAGCCGGCGCCGGGCACCTTCGCGGAGTGGGAACCTTCTGACGAATTGGCCGTCTGGAACGTGCTGGGGTGGCGCAGCGGGGCGACCACGTCGCGTTCCACCGTGCTGGCCCTGGCCCGCCGCCTGGCCGGCGAGCAGGTGAGGGTAAAGGCGGTTCATTCCCGGCTGCACCTGCTGCTCACCCACCCGGAGGTGCTGCTGGCCTGCGCCGCAACTCCGTTCCGGGAACGCGACAGGATCGGCGGGGCCGCCGCGGCCGTCGCCGCCGTGCTGGACGCGGGCCTCTACACACCGGAGGGTTGCGTCTTCGATTTCCCGCATCCGCGGAACGACCCGTTCCGCTGCGAGACGGGAACCCTGGTCGAGACACCCACCGGTGCCGCGATCGCCCTGGGCCTCGACGACGACAGGACATCGGTGTTCTCGCCGACCGCCCTGGGGCTCGATGACAACAGAATGCTGGTGTTCTCGCCCACGGGCGGGGTGCCACCCCACCTCGGCGGACACGAAACCACGCCCCGCCACCGCTCCCGGGGGCTCTCCCCCGAGGCACTGGTGGCCGCCTTCGAGAAGCTGCTGTCCGACGGTCCTGCCCCGTGGGACCCGGCCCGGAGGGACCGGCTGGCCGAGGGCCTGGGCTGGTCGCCGGCGGCGGCCGGTGTGCTGCTGGCGGGCCTGCCGAACCTGAACTGCTGGGGCAACAACTACCTGCCGAAACCCGTGCGGGAGCTCCTGGGCCTGAAGGTCACGGAGGCGGCCGGTGCGCGTGAGTTCCTGAAGGGCCTGGGCGTGTGGGTCCTGGTCGAACTGCTCGCGGCCGGGGCCCAGGATCCGGTCAGGACGGTCCGCGAGGGCCTCGACGTCGAGGCCATGATCGAATGGTGGAAAACTTGGCGGGGTGACCGCATCCAGCTTCCCGAGGAGCTGCTGGCCGCGGCCGCAAAGGAGTTCCGCTGGGGCGGGGCAAATAGTCTCCGCGAACTGGCGGAGCAGGAGGAACTGGACGAGCGCCACCTGAGCACCTGGCTGTGGGCGGCCACCAAGGTGGACCGCTCCGATGCGCTCGGCCCGTGGCTGGCCGACCGTTTCGACGTCATCCGGGCCGGCTGCGGAAAACCGTCGCCCGGCTGGAACGACTACACGAACGACGGGAAGATGCGGGTCCTCCTGGGCCTGTCGAAACGCACCAAACAAACCCCGGAGGGGTCGATCGTCTCCCAGGGGGCCTGGACCATCACCGCCGCCCGCCGCTACGACACGATCTCCTGGGATCCGGCGAAGGTCACCGACTGGGAAACGGAGGCGACCCTGGCGGCGGGCATCCCCGAGGACATGGATTTCCGGGACAACCTGCTCGGCCGGATCAGCGTGTTGACGGGCGGTTTCGACGCCATCCAAAAGGATTTGCGTTCCGGAATCCCCGGGCCCCAGCAGGACCCGCTCGTCTCCGCCCCCCGGGTGGTCGCCGAGGTCTCCGAGACCCTCGGCCTGCCGGAGGCCTCCTCCCGTTACTGGCTGCAGCTACTGGCCCTCCACAACCCGACCGACAGGAACGTCGAAGGCTGGAACGCCTGGAAGAAAACCGCCCGGGTCGAGGCGGCGGCCCCGCTGCTGGAGAAAGGCCTCGTCCTGGAGGCCAAACGCTCCCGGGCGGGACGTACCCTGTTCCTGCCCGGGGGTTGGCAGGAGGCCAGCTCCCCACACCTGCCCATGGAGGTCTGGAAGGCCCCCTTCTACGACCTTTTGGATACCCTGAAGGTGGAGCCGAAGCAGGGCGTGGTGGTGCCGCTGGTCCCCTACCATCAGCTGTTCGTCGAAGCCTGGCGTCGCTATCGCGAGGGCGACGTCCCGGGTTACGAGGAGTTGCGCACGGAACGCCACCGCCGCCGCTGACCGGTCGGGTGGAAAGGAGACCATGACCACTGATTCCCGGATTATCGAGTTGGGTGGCATCGCCGCCGGGGCGACGCCGGGCACCGCCCCGGTCGTGGCCAGGACCTACACCCATCCCGCCATCGGGAACCGTCGAGTGGTGCGGCTGGTGGGTGTGGGGGCAGTGGCGGTGGAGGATTCCCGTCTCGCAGCCGCGGGATTCGCCCCGGAGGGATCAAGGTCCGTGGGGTTCGCTCGCGATGCCGCCATCGGTTTCCCGGCCTGGCCGATCGCCCACGACCCCGCCAACGCCGGGCAGGCCCTGGATCTCGTCGTGGAGCTCAGGAACGCCGAACGCAGGGCACGGAACTCGGCCGGGGACACACGGGATCACCTGACCCGGCTCGCCAGGAGGCTCGCGCGTTCGGTGCCGCATTTCGTACCGACCTTCCTCGAGGAGGCGGGGCGCATTTTCATCAGGGAGGGCAATCCCAAGATGGCGGCCTCTCTTTTCGGGAAGGCCCGCCAGGCCGAGCGAACCCACGCCCTGCCCATCGACGAGGAACGCCACCGCCGGGTCTTCCTGGAGTTCTCCCTTGCCGGGGCCGTCAACGCCAAGGAGCTCTCCGCCGAGGCGCGTTCGTTGCTGGAACGCACAACGCCGAGGGAAGCTCTGGAACGTTTCCTGCAACTCGCCCTTGACCGGGTTAGGGGCGGCCTGCCACCCCACACCCGGCTCGGCTCCGACATACAACTTCTCGTGCGGGCCGCTGGGGTGGACCAGGACGAGGTGGAGCAACGGGTGTGCGCCGGGCTACTCGCCTCACCCACCCTGGGCAGGGCCACCCGGGAGTTCTGGAAAGCCAACCTCGGGTTCTTCACGCGGGTGGCAGTTCGCCGCCCCGAGGCCCGGGATGCACTGCTGGAGCTGTCACCCGGCAACGTCGAATCCGATGACTGGATGCTCTTCCTGGAGGCCACCGGCATCGCCGACGAGCTGCGCACCGGAAAACGCGACGCGGCCTCCTGGGTGCGGTCCTACCTGGCCCAATACCATTCCCGCCAGCGCAGCGAATACCCGCGGAGGCTGTGCGGGTTGATCCGCGGGCTCCCCGGGCTGCGGGGCGCCCCGATCCACTTGGCCGTGGAGATGCGCCGGTTGGAACCCGAACTCCTCGACGCCCTCCTGGAGGCCGGGGCGCGGGTCTCGATCACGAGGACCGGGCATCAGGACCACCTGGAACTCGACCGGTGGCTGGAGCAACCCGGACGCGGTGAACTCAGTTTCCTGGCCCGCAGCGAACACGCTGACCTGGTCATGCGCAGCCTGGAACGGCGGCTGCGGCGCGGCGATGCGGGAACGCTGCTGTCCCATGAGGGAACCCGGGAGCTGGCCGCCCGCTGGGTCGAATCCGATTCAGCGCCCCCGGAGTTGAGGAGCGAGGTGACCCGGCTGATCGGGCATCTCGGCCAGCCGCAGGGAACCGGCGGAGACGAGTCCGGGCCCACCGGGCCATTCGAGCGGTGGGAGCCGTCGGCGAAGCTGGCCTTCTCGGCGAGTCCTTTCGGTTCAAACCGGCGCATTTCCCGCGCGGACATCGACGCGCTCGCCAAGGCGCTCCGGGGTGATGGCCCGGCGCCGCTGCTGGATCTCTCCGCCCTGTGCCTACCCCTGACCCGCCCGGAGGTTTTCCTGGCCCTGGCGGCCAGCCCCCTGGTTTCCCGGGACCAGGCGGGCGGGGCGGCCAGCCTGCTGGCCTCCATGTTGGACAACGGGCTCTGCTCGCCCCGGAACGTGCTGTACGAATTCGAGTCCCGGAAGGATTTCTCATACCTTTCCGCACGAGCTGGCCAGGAAATCGTGGAGCGAGAAACCGGGCGGGACCTCGTCCTGGCCGCCCGCGGCCACGCGCCCACAACCCTGCTGGTTTTCAGCCAGCAGGGCACGGCCCCCGACGAGGTGGCCGGGTCCCCGGCCAGGATCAGGGCGACCGCCGGCACGGTTCCGGGAGAGGCCGTGGTGGCCGCCTTCCAGCGGTTGCTGGCGCGGGGTGCGCCCCCTTGGGATCCGGCCCGGGCGGCGCGCCTGGCGGAGGGAACGGGCTGGTCCCAGACGGTCTCCTCCCTGATGCTGGCCGCGTTGCCGGATCGGCGCCCCTACCGCGACGAGAACCCGGGGTTCGAAAAGGAAATCCGGGAACTGGTGGGATGCACCGCGGCGCAGCTCGCATCTGCCCGCAGGTTCCTCATCGACCTGGACACCGACCTGCTGGTGCGGCTTCTCGTCGCCGGCGCCCGGGATCCGCAGCGCGTGGTCGAAGAAGGTCTCGACGTCGAGGCGATGATCGCGGTCTGGCGCAGCGAATCGGGGAACCGCGTGCTCATTCCGGAGGAAGCACTCGCCGAAGCTGACAAGGCCTTCCGTGCCCCCGGGGGCCACGAGTTGCTGAGGCTCGCCCGGGGCGAGGAAGTGGAGCCGCGGATGACCTCGGGCATGCTCTGGCTCGCCCACCACCTGGAGCGTTCCAACCCGTTGCGTCCCTGGCTGGCCGGGCGCTTCGACGCCCTGAAAACCGCATGCGCCGGGAGGGGTCACCGTTTCCCCCTCCTGCCGTCCGAGGCCGAGAGCGTGTTCCGCGCCCTCGGCCTGGACCCGGAAGGAGACACCCATCATGCCGGCGCCTGGCACCTGAGAAGGGGCAGGTCCGGTTTCGATCTTCACTGGCACCCCGCTGAGATCACCGACTGGCGGGCGGAACGGGACCTGATCTCGGGCCTGCCGGACCGGGGCGTCATGAGAAAACAACTGCTGGATGTGATCTGCGTCATCGACGGGATGTTCGACCCCATCGCCGCGGACCTGCGCGTCCTGGAACCGGGATACGGCTTCGATCCGTTCGTGACCGCCCCCGACGCGGTGGCCTCGGCGGCGGCTTCCTGCTGCATCAGCGAGGACGCGGCCCGTTACTTCCTCCAGCTGCTCGCGCTGCCGGGACCCACGGATCGCAACATCGGCACCTGGAACGGCTGGGGCAGGGCGCAACGCTCCCGGGCGGGCGCCGAGTTGCTGAAGCGGGGCCTGGTCGTGGAGGCGAAACGACCCCGGGCGGGCCGCTCCCTTTTCCTTCCGGGCGGGTGGCAGGAGGAGAAGGCCCCAAGTTTTCCGCTGGAAGAGTGGAAGGCGCCGGTGTTCGCCACCGCCAGACTCGGGGCCCTTTTCGGCCACGGCGGCCCCCAGCTGCCCCGGGTCCCCGGTGGGCAGTTGTTCCGCGAAACCTGGGAACGCTACGCCTCGGGTGACGTGCCCGGTCCCCGGTGATCACCGGCACCAAGGAACCGGAATGGTGGACGAACCCGATCTCATCCGCTTGAGCTTCCCGGCGCTTCACCGCCTGCCGGCAAACCCCGGAAGGGTGAAGCACCCGCGTGCCCCGGGGCGCCGGTTTTGTCGGGGCCTCCTGCTAGCTTGATCGCACACGTCAGGAAACCCGAGGAGGTCCCCATGGAGCAGGTGCAGCAGGTGCCGCCACCGGAGGTGCGTCACGCCGAGGAGCTGGCCCGGCTCGCCGAGGAGAAGGGACCCCGGCCACCGGGTTGGCTGCTCACCCCGCAGGCGGTGGTGGCCTTCGTCTGCGGCAACGACAGGTTGAAGATCAGCCGGAAGTTCGTGGGGGATGTGTCCCTGGTGGAGAGGTGCGTCATCACCCTGGCTGGTGAGCGGGCGCTGCTGCTGGTGGGGGAACCGGGCACGGCCAAGTCGATGCTGTCCGAGCTGTTGTCGGCCGCGATCTGCGGCACCAGTGGCCTGACGGTCCAGGGCAGCGCGGGCACCACGGAGGACCAGCTCCGCTACGGCTGGAACTACGCGCAGCTGCTGGCCAGGGGCCCCAGCGAGGACGCGCTGGTGGATTCACCGGTGCTGGCGGCCATGCGGACGGGACGGGTGGCCCGGGTGGAGGAGATCACCCGCTGCCTGCCGGAGGTCCAGGACGCGCTGGTTTCGGTGCTCTCGGAACGCCGCCTGGCGGTGCCGGAGCTCGGCGAGTACGCCGTCCACGCCGCCCCGGGTTTCTGTGTCATAGCGACGGCGAACCTGCGGGACCGTGGCGTCTCGGAGATGAGCGCGGCCCTGAAACGCCGTTTCAACTTCGAGGCGGTGGAGCCGATCGCCGACGCGGGCGCGGAGATCGCCCTGGTGATGGAACGCACCCGCCAGGCCCTCGCCGCGGCGGGCGCCGGATCCAAGGTCGACGAGGTGGTGGTCGAAACCCTGGTGACGGCGTTCCGGGAGCTGCGTTCCGGGGTGAGCCAGGAGGGCTGGGCGGTGGAGAAACCGTCTACGGTGCTGTCCACCGCCGAGGCCGTGGCCATCTCCGGTTCCATCGCGCTGGCCGGGGCGTTCTTCCCACACGCCCGCGACGGGGTGCGTCTGATCCCGGGACAGCTCCTCGGCGCTGTCCGCAAGGACGATTCGGAGGACGGCGCGCGTCTGCTCGCCTACTGGGATTCCGTCGTGAAACGCCGCGCCGCCGATGGCCGCCACACGTGGGTGCAGCTCTGGGAGCAGCGGCACGTGCTCGAAGCATGACCACGGAAACCGAGCTCGCGGAGCTGACCGGCTGCCGGGCTCCGTTCCTGATCGGGATCAGGCACCACTCCCCCGCCATGTCGGTGGCCACACCCCACCTGTTGGAGGGGTTCGCGCCGGACGTGCTGGCCGTCGAGCTGCCCGCGGAGGCCGCCGATTGGCTGGACTGGCTCACCCATCCCGAGGCCGTCGCTCCGCTGGCCATGGCCTTCAGCCGGGGCGAGGGGCTCAGCTTCTACCCGTTCGCGGACTTCTCCCCGGAGCTGGTGGCGCTGCGCTGGGCGCGGGCCAACTCGGTGCCGGTGGTCTGCCTGGACCTTCCGGTCACGGCCCCGGAACCCGAGGAGGCAACCGAGGATTTCCCCGGCGATTCCCGGGGCCGCGACGCCCTGTTCGCACGGGCCCGGGCAAATGACACCCAGGAGGCCTGGGACCGGCTCGTCGAGGCCCCGGCTCCCGGCTCCGCACCGGAACAGCTGCGGGTCGCGGCACTGGCCCACGGCTGGGCGCTCCGCAGGGCGGAGGGCCGGATCGACGCCCACACCCGGGCCCGGGAGGAAAGGATGAACCGGGTGCTGGGCCGGGAATTGTCGGCGGGCCGCCGGGTGGCGGCGGTGGTCGGTTCTTTCCACGCCGCCGCCCTGCTGGCCCCGGAACCCGGCCCTCTCGACGCCGCCGGCCCCGATGTGGCGGGCTGCCTGGTGCGCTACACCTTCGCCCAGCTGGACTCCCGTTCAGGCTATCCCGCCGGCATCCGTGACCCCGGCTGGCAGCAGGTGGTCCTCGCCTCGGAACTGGCCCCCGGCAGTCTCCGTGACGAGGCCACCCGGCTGATCACGGAAATCACCCGGCGGCTGCGTGCCGCCGGGCATCCCGCCGGCCCCGGGGAGGCGGCCGAGACGACGCGGATGGCCCTCGACCTGGCGGCCCTGCGGGGACTGGCGGCCCCGTCGCGCCGGGAACTGATCGAGGCGGCCACCACTGTGCTGGCCCAGGGGGAGGTGCTGGGGCGGGGCCGGGTGGTGGCCGAGGCCCTGGAGCAGGTGCTGATCGGGGATCGTTCCGGCCAGGTGGCACCCGGAACGCCCGTCTCGGCGCTGCGGGCGAATATCCTGGCAGAGCTGGAGGCCCTGCGGATTCCCCTGGAAAAGAACGAACAGCTGTATCTCGAACCGCTGCGCAACCCCCGGGACCTGCGCCGCCACGTGCTGCTGACGCGCCTGTTCACCAGCGGCATCACCTTCGCCTCCCCCGTCAGCCAGGGTCTGTCTCGCGGGGCGGAGATGGTGGGGCTGAGCTGGGATCTGAGGTGGAGTACGGCGACGGAGGCCAGCATCGAGCTGGCCGCGCCACGCGGCCTGACCCCCGAGCAGGTGGCGGCGACGGTGCTGCTCACCCGGAAGGTCGAAACCCCCCAGGAGGCCACGGCGCTGCTGACCGAGGCCGCCGGGTGCGCCCTGGAATCGGCGATGGAACGGGCCTTCCGGCTCGTGGGCCCGCTGGCCGGGCGGGTCGGTTTCACTGACGCCGTTGCGCTGTCGGTCGCCCTCGCGGATGTGGCATCGTCGCACATTCCCGGGGCCTCGCTGCTGCCGGAGCAGCAGCGGATGCGCGCCGCCGAGCTGCGCGACGAGTTCACCTCCGCCGCGGTGCGGGAACTACGCGGCATCCGCGGCTCCGACGATCCCGAGGACGCCAGGGCCCTGGCGGTCTTCGTCGCTCAGGGCGGTTCCCACGCCCTGAGCCTCGGGCACGCCCTGAAGCAACTCGCCGGGGACGGTTCCCCCCTCATGCAGGGGGCGGCCGCCGGGTTGCTGCTGGACGACGATTCCGCCGGCAGGGTGACGTCGTGGCTGGACGCCCCCACCCCGGAGGCGCGCCGGGCCCTGCGCCGGAGGCTGGTCGGGTTGCTGACCACCGCGCTGCCCCGCTTCGACTCGTCCCCGGCGACGATCGCCCTGGTGGATCGGGTGGGCGGCATCCCCGACGACGAGTTCGTCTCCCTGCTGCCCGCGCTGCGGGGCGGCTTCGATGTCCTGCCCGAGCAGGCACGGGAGGCCCTCCTGACCGACCTGGCCCGCGAACTCGGGCGTGCCCGTGACCTGGTGCTGAGCCCCGAGGAGACCCTGGCCGCCACCCGCTACGACACCGCGGCCCGTGACCGCCTGGCCGCTCTCGGGCTGGCCGATCTGGCCTTCCCCCCGGCGGAACGGTGGCGGCTGGTGCTGGGCACCGAACGGGAAAGGCTGTCGC
>ERZ772971.1370-NODE-1370-length-14207-cov-4.954282_pt1 | contig 14207 bp, 14 predicted proteins | sample MGYA00511943_ERZ772971 | MGnify/ENA primary metagenome ERZ772971 (study PRJEB29015, sample SAMEA2737929) | human oral metagenome | biome: human oral; feature: human-associated habitat; material: dental | place: China | collected 2144 ... | reverse complement strand
GAGATGCGGTTCATTTTATTGATGGTTTCAATCATGTGCACCGGGATGCGGATGGTGCGCGCCTGGTCGGCAATCGAACGGGTGATGGCTTGGCGTATCCACCAGGTGGCGTAGGTGGAGAATTTGTAGCCGCGCCGGTATTCGAATTTGTCCACCGCTTTCATCAGGCCGATGTTGCCTTCCTGGATGAGGTCGAGGAATTGCAGGCCGCGATTGGTGTATTTTTTTGCAATGGAGATGACGAGGCGCAGGTTCGCTTCGACCATTTCTTCTTTGGCGCGCTTGGCCTGCGCTTTGCCGATGGAGAGGCGCTTGTGGATGTCTTTGAGCTGGATGATGCTCATGCGGTAGCGCTTTTCGATGTCGAGGTATTTTTCTTGTTCGACCTGGATTTCGGTGATAAGCGGTTTGAGTTTTTCTGCGTATTTGCGCCGTTGTTTGCTTTGCGCGACGATCCAGTCGGGATTGGTTTCGTTGCCCGGGAATTCTTGCACGAAGGTTTTACGTGGCATGCCAGCGCGTTCGATGATGAGGCGCATCAGGCGGCGTTCGACGGCGCGGATTTCTTCGTTCGGGATATTGAGCTGCGCTTCCATCAGGTCGATGGTTTTTTGCGGGAAGGAGAAGGCCGCGATGTGTTCTTTGATTTCGCCATGCAGTTTCTGGATTTTTTTGTCATCCAGGGATTTGCCCTTGCTGAGCGCGGTCATGAGTTTTTTGTGCATGGCAGTGAGTTCGACGAGTTTTTCCCGCGCTTCGTTAAGGGTGTCCTGGTTACCAGCAGCCTCTTCCGGCGGGTTGCCGTCGTCATCCACATCTTCCTCGTCATCGCTGCCACCGCTGATGCTATCGTCTTCGCTGTCTTCGTCGCCGGTGTCGGCGGCGAGGATTTCTTCGGTTTTGTCGGCATAGGGGTCGCCGTAGCCGTTGACGAGGTCGCTCAGGCGGCTTTCACCCGCTTCGGTTTTGGCAAATTCTTCGAGCAGAGCGCTGATCGCCAGCGGGAATTCGGCCAGGGTTTGCTGCACGGTGTTGAGCCCCGCTTCGATACGCTTGGCAATGGCGATTTCGCCTTCGCGGGTGAGCAGGTCAACGGCACCCATTTCACGCATGTACATACGCACCGGGTCAGTGGTGCGGCCAATTTCGGCTTCGTTGAGCGAGGCAGCGCTGGGAACTTCTTCTTCGTCGTTACTGGCGATGACGTTGTCGTCTTCCTGTGCGCTTTCGACGACGTCAATGCCCATTTCAACGATGAGTGCAATCATTTCGTCGTATTTGTCGCCTTCGAGCGCGTGTTCCGGCAGGGCTTCGTGGATTTCTTCGTAGGTCAGGAAGCCTTGTTCGCGTCCACGGGCAAGCAGTTCTTTGACTTCGTCCTGGACGTCATATTCTTCGTGTTCTTGTTCTTGCTCAAATTCGCTCATGGTTTATCCCGTTGTTGTGGAAGTAGAAATCAGCCCTGTTTTATGTGGGCGGCGGTGAATTTTTCAAGGCGCGTCTGCTGACGGGCGTGGTTGTCGCGAATGCTCGCCAGCATGGCGGCAAATTCGTCACGCTGCTGTTCGCTGCTGAGACGGTCAAGCAGTTGCGCGGCGGAGGCAACGCTGTCATAGACTCCGTGTGTGCGCAGGAAGGTAGCGACGCGCGCCTCGCTTGCGCCATCGCTTTGCAGGGCGTAGCACAGCAACCAGAAGAGTTGCAGTTCGCCGTCTTGCGGCGGGTATTCCCAGCGGCGCAGCGGCAGGGCGTTTTGTGGTTGCAGTAGCAGGTGCGCCATCAGGCGGATGCCTTTGTCTTTGGGTTTGGTGATGACGGTTTCGCGGGTAGGACGGTAGGCGAATGCACCGCGCTGTATGCTGTGAGCGGGGGAGTTTGCTACGCTACCAAGGGTAAGTACTGGCAGGTCAAAGCGTTTCTTCACCTGGTCGCGCAGGATTTCGCGGTAGTCACCGGCAGGTAGCAGGTTAAGCCAGCGTTGCGCTTCGCCTGCCAGTTCGGCCTGTGCTTCGGCGCTGCGTTGCACGCCTGCGCCGTCGTCCAGCACTTGCATCAGGTAGGTGGAAGCGGGCAGGCTGGCGTCCATCAGCTGGCGGAAGGCCTGCACACCCGATCTTTCTACCAGCGAATCGGGGTCCTCGCCCGCCGGCATGAACATGAAGCGCCATTCGTGCTGTTTGTCGTGCTGGGCGAAGACGGCTTCCAGCGCTTTACGCGCGGCCTTTTGTCCGGCGGTGTCCCCGTCGAAGGAAAAGTAGGTTTTGTCAGCGCGTTTTTTCAGCTGGCTGATGTGACTGTCGCCGATAGCAGTGCCAAGGGCAGCGACGGCATTGGTGACACCGTGCTGCCACAGCTTGATGACGTCCATATAGCCTTCGGTAACAAGCAGGGTGCGTTCACGTACCTGCATCGCCTGATACAGACCATAGAGTTCAAAACGTTTGTTAAACCAGGTAGTTTCCGGTGAGTTGAGGTATTTCGGCTGGGCGTCACCCATTGCACGGGCGCCGAAGGCGATGATTTTTCCTTTGCTGTTGTGGATGGGGAAGATGACACGCTCACGGAACCAGTCGTAATAGTGGTCATCTTTTTTGCCGATCAGGCCGACATCCTGCAATAGCTGCTGCGGGTATTTGCTGCCAAGATGGGTCAAGAGGGCATTATTGGCCGGAGCATAGCCGAGCATGAAGGTATCAACCGTCTGTTTTTTCAGATGTCGCTGGCGCAGGTAATCACGCGCAGCCTTGCCGGTATCGCTGTAAAAGGCTTCGTGAAAGAACGCCGCCGCATCGGCGAGGCATTCCAGGCCGAGGTCGTAGTGGTCTTTTTCCTGCGCATCATAGTGGCGTCCATCATCTTCGTAGGGCACATCCAGCCCGTTAAAGGCAGCAAGTTGTTCGACTGCTTCGGGGAAGGGCAGATTGTCGTAATCCATCAGAAAACGGATAGCATCGCCACTGACGCCGCAACCAAAGCAGTGATAGAAACCTTTTTGGGTGTTGACGCTGAACGAGGGTGTCTTTTCTTGATGAAACGGGCAGCAAGCCCAATGGTTGCTGCCCGATTTGCGGGTGAAGCTAATCCGCGTAGATAGCAGCGCAAGTAAATCGGTACGCGCTGCCAGTTCGTCAATAAAGGGTTTGGGGATGCGTTTTGCCATCGGCAGCCGCCGGGCGGCCTCCGGCTCAGGATTGTAATAATGTGCGCAGGTATTGGCTGACAAAAGCCATATCTGCACGACCTTCCAGTTTGGGTTTAAGCTCCGCCATCAGCGGTTTCATGGACGCCATTGTGCATGGCAATCCGGAAGCGGTTAGCACGGCGTCCACTTCGGTACGCACTTCATCTTCGCTGAGTGCTTGCGGCAAGAATTGCTGGATGATGACGATTTCCGCCTCTTCATGCTCAGCAAGATCAAGGCGCGCAGCATCACGGTATTGTTTCGCTGCATCCTGGCGCTGTTTGACTTGACGCACCAGCTCGCGCAGGGCGATGTCATCAGTAATCTCAACGCGCTGATCAACTTCAATTTGCTTAAACGCCGCGCTTATCAGGCGCAGCGTTTGCAGGGTAGCTTTGTCCTTGTTGACCATCGCCGTCTTGATGGCGGCATTGACGTTTTCCCGGATGCTCATCGTGCTAGGGTACGCTTAGTAGAGGCGTTCGAAGCGGCCGCGTTCTTTTCTCAGGCGACGGGCGTTGCGTTTGACGGCGGCGGCGAGCTTACGTTTGCGTTCCTGGGTCGGTTTTTCGTAGAACTCACGGCTGCGGACTTCGGCAAGCACTCCGGCTTTTTCTACGGAACGTTTGAAACGGCGCAGGGCGATGTCGAACGGTTCATTGTCGCGTACTTTTACACTTGGCATTAGTTTCCTCGATTAGATGAAAAAATTTACATAAGAAAGGCGCGCATTATAGTGTCACCATCTTAAAAATCAACGCACTTTTCCCGCCCGGCGCGCGGCTTTACGCGCCTTGCGGCGGCTGCCGTCGTAGTTGTGCATAATCGTGCCGATTTGCAAAGAAATAGCGCAAAAGCAAATGGCCGCGCCCCACCACGGCTGCCCCCACAGCCAAATCACTCCGCCGAAAAATAGGTGCAGCGGGGCAAAGAGGGCGAGGACCGCGAACGCCTTGCCCTGCCGCCGCCAGACGAACGGCAGCCAGTACACAAGCGGTAGCAACGTCAGCAACACGCCGAGGAACATCTGCAATACGCTCGCAGTACGGAAAAGCAGCAATGCCGCCGCATAAATCCCGATCAGCGTCACAAGCGACACCAGCGTTAAATAAAACCCTTTTTTCTGCCGCGACATCGCTGTTTCCTCCGCCAACACAAGGCGGCGCATTATGGCACAAGCGACTATAATCCGCGTCCCGACCTCCTTGCCCTCCTTATGCTTACCGCTCACGCCCCTGCCGGTTACATCGCTGCCCGTCTGCTTATCCGCCTCAAACCGCCGCATCTGCCCGCCTGGCAATGGTCACTTATCGGTATCATCGGCGGTCTGCTGCCCGACGTGGATATGCTCTGGTTCTATTTCATCGACCACGGCCACGTGCACCACCATCGCTACCCGACACACTGGCCCGTACTCTGGCTAACCCTGCTCCTCATTGCCATCTGTTACCACCATTATCGCCGTAATACCGCTGCCGCTGCCCTACTGCTCACCGCCGTGAACGGCTGTGTCCATATCTGCCTGGATAGCATCGTCGGCGACATCTACTGGCTGCTGCCGTGGCACGACAGCGCTTACTCTCTTTTCACCGTCACCGCACGCTTCCAGCCGTGGTGGCTGAACTTCATCCTGCACTGGACCTTCCTGCTCGAACTCGGCCTGTGGCTGTGGGCGGGCATCCTTTACAACCGTACCCGCCGCTTATGACCGACAACATCATCCGCGTCCGCATTCTCGCCGCCGACACCGCCACCGTACAAATCGTCCCCGTGGATGACATCCGCGAATGCAAACGCTGCGCCGAAGGCAACGGCTGCGGCGGACGCCCGTGGTTTCGCGGCTTTGCCCGGGGCCGAGCTATCACCCTGGCGAACACTGCCGCCTGGCGCAGCGGCGACATCGCCGAACTGCACCTCAGCTCCGCCGGCCTCAACCTCAGCGCTGCGCTCACCTACGGCTTGCCGCTGCTCGTCTTTCTCGTGGCACTTGCCTGCACACAGACCTGGCACGAAAGCCAGCAGCTGCTCGCAGCCATTACCACCGTCCTCATCACCCCCATCCTTACCCGCCCGCTGCGCCACCGCATTATCGCCCGTTGCCTGCACCTCGAACGCACCAGTGGCGGCGCCCGCCCCTGCCGTTACGACACCGCTCACGAAAGCCCCACCCTGCGCGGGCGGCAGCGATAAAATAGCCGCCCCTCGTGGCACCTCCGCCAAACGGGATAACCACGCGCCCACGCACCGCGTCTCCAAACACACAACCGGAACCCCCATGCTCGACAAAATCTTCCAGCTCAAAGCACACGGCACTACCGCCCGCACCGAAACCATCGCCGGCATTACCACCTTTCTGACGATGGCCTACATCATCTTCGTCAACCCCAACGTCCTCGCCAAAGCCGGCATGGATCACGGCGCTGTCTTCGTCGCCACCTGCATCGCCGCCGCCATCGGCTGCTTCATCATGGGCTTTCTCGCCAACCTGCCGGTTGCTCTCGCGCCGGGTATGGGGCTCAACGCCTTTTTTACCTACACCGTCGTCCTGCAACTCGGCCATAGCTGGCAGACGGCGCTGGCCTGCGTCTTCCTCTCCGGCGTCCTCTTTATCCTCATCAGCCTGTTCCGCATCCGCGAATGGCTCATCAACGCTATCCCCAATTCACTGAAAAAAGCCATCGCAGCGGGCATCGGCGGATTCCTCGCCTTCATCGCTCTACAAAGTGCGGGCATCATCGTCGATGCCGATGGCGTCCTCGTCAAAATGGGCAGCATCATCAGCTTCGCACCGCTCATGACCGCGCTCTGCCTCCTGCTGATCATCGCCTTCGTCCATTACCGCGTGCCGGGCAGCGTGATGCTCGCCATCCTGATCGTCTCCGCCCTCGGTGTCCTTTTCCACAACCAGCCCCTGCCGCCGAGCCTTATCGCCGCCCCACCCTCGCTGGCGCCGACCTTCATGCAGATGGACTTCCGTAGCGCGCTGGATCCGGCCATGTACAGCATCATCTTTGCCTTCTTCTTCGTGGACCTCTTCGACACCGCCGGAACCCTCATTGCCGTTACCGAGCGCGGCGGACTTGCCCGCGACGGCAAAATCCCGAACCTGAAAAAAGCGATGCTGGCCGATAGCGGCGCGACCGTCATCGGCGCCACCCTCGGCACCTCCAACACCACCAGCTTCATCGAAAGCGCCTCTGGTGTCGCTGCCGGCGGCCGCACCGGATTGATGGCGGTTGTCGTCGGCATCCTCTTCCTCCTCGCCACCTTCCTCTCGCCGCTCGCACAAATGGTACCGAGCTACGCCACCGCCGGCGCCATTCTCTACGTCTCCGTACTGATGATGTACACCGTGGGCGAAATTGACTGGCACGACCTCACCGAAGCTGCGCCCGTCGCCATCACCTTCCTCACCATCCCGCTGACCTACTCCATCGCCGACGGCATCACCCTCGGCTTCATTAGCTACGCCATCATCAAACTCGTCTGCGGCCGTTACCGCGAACTCAATATCGGCGTCCTCACTCTCGCCGCTATCCTGCTCTTCCGCCTCATCTGGGTACACGGCTGAACCTGAGCAAAAATGGCGGGCATGACCCGCCATTTTTTTCGTCCGGCGGCACTATCATCCCGCCTGCCAAGAGCCATTTATAAGGAAGACACATGGAACAGGAACTCGTCACCCTCACCCAACCCACCGCTGACGACATCCCGCTCTTGGCTGGCGGTCGCCTGAGAATCGCCCACACCACCAATGCCGCGCATGGCGCTCATTACAGTACGCGTACCATCCGCAACCCGAATAACAACCTGCAAGACATCACCCCCAACATCCTGCACCACCCATTGACACCGACGCATAACACCTTGCCGCGGCCATTCACTGCTGCCAAATCACGCTACCGCGACATCCCGCGTCATAGTTGGCAGGCCATCCGCCTCTTCGCCACAGAGTGCAGCGATGCCCAATTCCCGGAAGCGGATAACCGCTTCCCGGCGGAAGAAAATGCCGCTGACTTCATTGCCACACTGCGGTGCACGCAAAATATCACCCGCGCAAACGACACCCACCGCTGCCCTATCAACATCCGCTATCTCTACCGCGTCAAAAATACCAAAGAAAACTGCACCTACGACCTGCTCCGCGACCATTTTGTGACGAAGCTTGGCATCGTCAGCACGCATTACCCCATCGAGGCATGGACAGGTACAGACGATGACATCTTTGGCAATGAAGAAAACACCGTGCATGACACGGCAGCCACCCCTACATTTCTGCCAGGCGGAGAACGTACGGGCGACAAATCCCCTGAAACCCTGCAGGAAAGCAGCAGCCGGGACAAACGCATCAGCAGCAGGGATGATGCCCTTCTTTACGGAAACGAAAATACCACTGACCTCGCCATTGATATTCTCCCAAGTGGTCTCAACGATAGGCGAGAAAAATACCATTTCACTGCCCGTGGCAAATTCAGGAAATACCGACATGAATAATGCGCCCAATGTCTGGCAAAAAATTGCGGATCATATTGACTACTACTATTGGAACCCGCCGCCCGGCTATCCACCGCGCTGGCTTAACGTTCTGATATTCTCCATCTCGCTCTTCTTGTGGCTAGTTGCCTGGACGCCCATCAAAGTAAAAACTGCCGAAGTCTTGCCACTATCGCCGGATAATGGCGATGAAGTCTATATCATAGAACGCACCGGATTTGGCACCGCCTCTCGCGGAAATATGCAATACTCGGAATGGGTAAAGCTCAGAATTAATAATAAAAGATACTGGTGCATATGTAGTTCTAATTTCTGTTCCTTAGATAGAAAAAATATTTTTCCTACTGAAGCTAGAGAAGTTATTAAAGAAGATGATATTAGCGAAGTAATTATTATAAATCATAAATATTGCCTGGTTACAAAACGGATACGAAAACATCCAGTTAGTGGCAAGGTAGAAGGTGATTTCTCTTTGCCAGCGGAAGGTATAAAACTTAGACTTAGATTTTTTGCCTTTTATTGGCAGATAGTCTGGCAAATGTCATTATGGTTTGTCTTTATGTTTTTCTATATACATTATGTTTATAGCAGAAAAGTAGAAGAGATCCAATAATCTTGTATTTTAAATCTAGGAGTTAGTTATGAGTGTTTTCCTTATTCTGGCACGCAATCCCGGCGCAACGGCAACGAATATTGATTACCCCGTTCTTTTTATAAAACAAGCGCAGAATGAATACAACTTATTGCCCACGCGGATAAAAAGACTATAAGAATCGAGAATTTGCAATGAATAGCACTACCTCAAACATCTTCCGAAAAATAGCGGATCATATTGACTATTATTATTGGAACCCGCCGCCCGGTTATCCACCGCGCTGGTTGAACGTTCTGATATTCACCATCTCGCTCTTCTTGTGGCTAGTTGCCTGGACGCCCATCAAAGTAAAAACTGCCGAAGTCATGCCACTATCGCCAGACAATGGTGATGAAGTCTATATCATAGAACGCACCGGATTTGGTGCTACCTCGCATGGTATGCAATACTCAGAATGGGTCAGATTTAAAATTAATGATAAAAAATACTGGTGTATATGTGATTCAAATTTTTGTCCTCTATATAGAAAAAACATCTTCCCTACTGAAGCAAAAGAGGTTATCAAAAGAGAGAGTATTACTGAAGTTATTATAGTTAATAAAAAGTATTGTTTAGTTACTAAGAGTGCTTATAAAGATTTTCATGGGGAAAGTAGAGAGTTTTCAATACCAAAGGAAGGAGTCGTTCTTATGCTTAAGTATTTTGCCTTTTATTGGCGTATTGTCTGGCAAATGTCACTGTGGTTTATCTTTATGTTTTTCTATATAAGCTATGTTTATAGTAGAAAAGCAGAAGAGATTCAATAATCTGTGTTTTCAAATCAAGGAGTTAGTTATGAGTGTTTTCCTTATTCTGGCACGCAATCCCGGCGCAACGGCAACGGGTGTCAATACCATCCTGTCCTTTTTACAGAGTACAGGCTACGTGAATCCCGGAAATAACAATTCATGGACTGCAGTACCGCTGGCAACAAGTGCAGCCGCTACTTTTGGCGCAATGAGCGATTCTCCGCTGGGTAAACTTCTGGGAAAAGTTGGCATTGGTGCCGATGTTCTTTTTATGCCTCTTAACTGGCTCTCTTATACTACCGATGGCATGAAAATTACGAATACCATGAATTCGTAGACTACCGGTGAATTTTTTGCGTCGGCAAGCACGGCATTCGCTGCGGGAGGTTTTAAAGTATTGGCTGGTGGCACTTCTGTGTTGGGAGGAATCAATTTCCTCTATCACAGCCGCGACGATACCGATCAGACCAGTCTGGACGCGCTTATCTGGGACTATGAGAAAAGCGCGATGGCTGTCTTCACCAATGATCTCTGGACAAGAGATGATGAGCGGCAATATGAGCGCATGATGCAGGAGATGGGCGGCCAGCAGATGCTGAAATGGGTGATTGCTGCCATAGAGGATTTATCCACGCTGGATAAAGAAGCTGCCTTTGCCAATGGCAAGATCAAAATCGATGATATAAAAGGAAATAACTATCTACAATATATAAAAGAATATGCTTACGGAGATGTAGAATCAGGTTATGGAAAAATTCACTCTAAATCCAAACTATTTGGAGCAGATGAAAAAGAGGTTAATTCTTACAGGCTTAGTTTTATCAATTATTCACCTGTAGATCTGTGTGGCTTCCTTGAAGGAAGACAGAATACCGAACCTGAATTGGTCGCCGCGTATCTGCACGCCCTGAAGAGGGGTAATCCCGTTGTTATCCATAATCCGCACAAGTTTTCCCATGAGGCGCTGTCGCTGAGTGATTTTTCCAAGACTTGGGTCATGGCGCGTGCCTGGATGCTGATGGAAATGCGGACTAAAGCTGGTATTCGTCACTATAATTTCAATAAGGGCTTATTTGAGACCTTCTATGAAGAGAATATAGGGGAAGAAGATGGTGTAGCCCTTGGCAATAACCGTGATATTCGCTACATACCGCAAAACAAGGACTATCTGAAGGCCTTGATAGCTAAAACACAGTACGAGCGGCATAACTTCGGCTTTTCCAATGATGACCGCATTACCTTTATTGATCAGGAAAGTAATCTGGAATTTACCAAAGAAGGAAAAGGGAAGAACCGTCATGTCGTTTTTGTTGACAAGAATTATGCGGAACTAGGTGCAGAAGGTGATTTATTAATTGGCAATAATCAGGACAATATTATCTCTGGCAGTTTCGGTGATGATGTCATCATTGGCGATAAAGGCAATGACTATCTGGAAGGCCGCACAGGTTTTGACAAACTGGATGGTGGTGAAGGCAATGATACCTATGCTTTTTCCAATACGGCAGAGATGCGCGGTATTATTACGGATAGCGACGGGCAGGGAAAAATCACGCTCTCCGGCAAACCATTAAGCGAGGCGGTACAGTTTGAACGGGTAGCGCCCGGCAGCGATGTCTGGCAAGGTGAATATCAGGGCGAGATATTAAGAGCTGTCCTTAATCCTAATGGTGATTTGCATATTACCGGCACGACATCGAAGGCTGATTTACTCATTGAAGGTTGGCACTATATGAGGCATGACCAGTTAGGCATTATCCTGGATGATTTTAATGACAAGGCGCCGGGTGATAATTATACCCTGATTGAAGGCGATTGGCGTACTCGTATTATCGGCGTAGAAACACAGCGCAATGCACCGGCATCACAGCATGGTCAATATGAGTTGGGTGCTGAACGCAATGCCAATGGAGCCATTATGAGCCCAAAAGGAATTTATGAAGAAGGCTTTGATGACGTTATATCCGTTCACCATTGGCAAAAATCTATTATACATGGCCGGGGTGGCAACGATGCCATTCAAGGTAGTGAAGAGAAAGACTGTATTTATGGTGAATCCGGCTCGGATTTATTGGCCGGCAATGGAGGCGCGGATATTATTGATGGCGGTGACTGTGATGATTTTATTTTTGCCGATGCCAAGCTGACTATAACCAGGAGGAATACACAAACTGATCAATGGCTACCTCCGGAAGGTATTGATACTAAGCAAGTTATTTTTGCTGGTAGAACTTGGGGAGTATATAGAGGTCAATCAGGAGCCATTATTCATGATGGCGTCAAGCGTATAGATATTTTTGACAAGCTATCTAATAAAGACAATAAAGACAATAAAGACAATAAAGACAATAAAGACAATAAAGACAATAAAGACAATACGGACAATACGGACAATACGGACAATACGGACAATACGGACAATAAAAATAACAAAGAGGGTGCCAACCTGTATGGCGGCAGCGGCAGTGATCATATTTTCGGCAGCAACCGCAATGACTTTATCTCCGGCGATCTGGATACGCAGGAAGCGCATGTGGATAAGGACGCCGGTAATGATCTCATTTTTGGTCTTGGCGGAATGGATACTATCCATGGCGATAATGGCAACGACATTATCCTTGGTGATGGCAATACTTCCGGCGGCATACTTGGCGTGACGGAAGAAAGTCAGCACGGCAGCGATACGCTTTATGGCGGCGGTGGTAATGATTCGATTTACGGCGGTGGCGGTGATGACACGATTCATGGCGGTGCCGATAATGACAGTCTCTATGATGATGAAGGTGACAGAATTGACCACAGTAATCAACTGCTCAGCAATAACGCTCATGGTAAGGATAAAATTTTTGGCGAGGACGGCGATGATTATATTGTCGGCGGCGGCAAAGAGGATGAATTGTATGGCGGCAATGGCTCGGACCGTATTTGGGGCGATTATCACCGCAGCAATAATTACACGGAAGATGACGGCGATGACAAGATATATGGCGACGCCGGCAATGATTTCCTTTTTGGCGGCGGCGGAAGCGATCATATCTGGGGCGGCGATGACAAGGATCAGATTATCGGCGGCACCGGTAATGACAAAATCTTTGGCGATGCCGGCGATGATGTTATTTGGGGAGATGATGACCAAGGGAATACAACGAAAGATCACGGCATGGATACGGTTTATGGCGGAACCGGCAATGATGTCATTTTTGGCAATGGCAATACCGATTGGCTTTATGGCGAAGATGGTAATGATAAATTGCAGGGCAATCAGGGAGGGGATTTCCTGTTTGGCGGCAATGGTCATGATGTGCTGTGGGGGCAGGAAGATAATGATGAATTGCATGGCGGCGCAGGCAACGACAAGCTCTATGGCGATGACAACAAAACCGCCACGCTGGCACAGCATGGTCAGGATACTCTGTATGGAGATGAAGGCAACGATGTGCTAGTCGGTCACGGTGATCGTGACGAGCTCTACGGCGGCGACGGCGATGATCAGCTTTTCGGCGAAGATGTCGCGTATCCCAGCCAGCATGATCCTGCCTATAACACTTCCGCAAACGCACGACGCGGTGATTATCTTGAAGGCGGCAAGGGCAATGATTATCTCGACGGCGGCTTTGGCGGTGATGCGTTGTTAGGCGGCGAGGGGCATGATTATCTGTGGGGCGGCAGCGGCAAGGATTATCTTTACGGCGAAGACGGCAATGACGAAATCTCCGGCGATATTGACGAGCCCGACAAGCTTGATCCGCAGGAAAACCACGATGACACCATTGATGCCGGCGCCGGAAATGACAAGGTTTCCGGTGGTGCCGGAGGCGATACCATTTGGGGCGGCTCGGGCAATGATGTCATCCACGGCGACAATCTGATCAATGAACGCGACGAAAGTCAGGTGATCGGCAATGACATCATCTATGGCGGCTACGGCATGGATTATCTCTATGGCGACGGCGGTAACGACACACTCTATGGCGATGATGGTGATGATCATCTCCTCGGCGGCAGCGGCAACGATGTGCTGCAAGGCGGCGAAGGCGATGATTATCTGCACGGCGGCAAAGGCACCGATTATCTCTTTGGCGGGCTCGGCACCGATTACTATTACTTCGCCCGGGGTGACGGCGAGACGTATATCGACGATCCTTTCGGCGCGTCGTTATTGACGCTTGATTCATTCGCCAATATCCGCTTGGGGACTTACGCGGAAGGGATGGTGATTTATAACGGCATCGAAGGTGACGCGGTTTATCTGAAAGGTTATTTCCCACACGACACTGAGCATTCCCTGCCCTGGAACAATCTACTGCTGCAAGCGGCCGATACCGGGCAACGCATGACGCTTGGCAATGCCCTGCTACAGCAGTTGCAGCAACAGGGCGGTAACGGAAGTGATACGGACGATGTGCTGACCGGCACGGAAAATGATGATTTCTTCTTTGCCGGTGACGGCGATGATCTGCTCTTTGCCGCAGGCGGCAATGATGCGGTGGATGGCGACAATGGCGATGACGTGCTGCACGGCGGCGAGGGCAACGACACTATATATGGCAAGACGGGTGACGATGTGCTGCATGGCGATGGTGGCGACGACCGCCTGAGCGGTGGAGCGGGTAGCGATCATCTGCACGGCGATGCCGGGCGTGATGTCTTTATTTTCGACGTGTTGGAAGCAACTTCTTTCGACACGATTTACGACTTCACGGCAGGCGAAGACAAAATCGCCTTGCAGCGCGAGGTTTTCACCGGCCTGCAATTTTGGGTTAAAGAGGAAAACTTTGCTTTCGGCAAGACGGCTACGACTGCCGAACAACGTTTGCTGCTTGACAAGACAGACGGCAAGCTCTACTACGACGCCGACGGCAATGGCGATGCCGCCGCAATTCATATTGCGACGCTGCAAAACAGTGCGCTGGAGCAGATCAATCACAGCAGCTTCACACTGATTTGAAGCCCTGCGGATCGTGCATTCTTTGCTGGGCGGTCAATCCTAACGCTATCGTCCAGAGACTGCATGGGTTTACCGCCGTCACATCCGCCGTGGTCGGCGCACCCCAGTCACCGATGGCTTTGCCCCGGTAGATATAGTTAAATAGCAAAAAAACAGTAACCATCAAAATCATGACCTATCCAGCCCATATCCGTAAAAAAA
>ERZ772971.1369-NODE-1369-length-14211-cov-5.408731_pt1 | contig 14211 bp, 14 predicted proteins | sample MGYA00511943_ERZ772971 | MGnify/ENA primary metagenome ERZ772971 (study PRJEB29015, sample SAMEA2737929) | human oral metagenome | biome: human oral; feature: human-associated habitat; material: dental | place: China | collected 2144 ... | reverse complement strand
TTTTAGCGCAGATGGTACTACGCAAGTGGGAGAGTATGTCGCCGCCTTCTTATAAAAAGAGCAATTCAGTAATGAGTTGCTCTTTTTTTGTTTCTTAATTATGATGAAAGACTTGATAGATAATGCAGTATGCTTTGAAAAACATAATTCTACTTCTCCTCAAACAAACTCCTAACTTCAAACTCCGTTTTACACTCTGTAATCAGCTTGCGTAACAATTTACTCTTATGCCTTAGATTCTTTTTAGTACAATAAAAAATAAGGCTATCTTTTCAAAAGACAGCCTCATTTTTTTTGTTTGTTATACAAGGTTAGAACTGATAGCCTACACCACCTAATACGCTGATAGTAGCTGCTGGCATAATACCTCCCCAAGCATTGTGGCGCGTAGTGAAGTATTTGCGATTGAGCAAGTTAAGGGCATTGAGGTTGAAGTTCCACTGCTTGTAGCTATAGCTAGCCGTTGCATTGAGCAAGAAGAACTTAGGTATTAAACCTACATTGCCATTAGCAGAGCCTTCAAAAGTATTGGCAAGGTCTGAAAATTGTGAGCTCACAAAGTTGCCATATACATTGGTAGTAAGGGTGCCCTCGCCTACCCCACATTGGTATTTAGCCCCTGCGGTTGCAGTATAACGCGGTGCATAAGGTACGCGGTTGCCTTTGTTCATTCCGTACTCTATAGTAGCTCTTTGTATAGCACCACTACCGTAGAGTTTTAATCCTTCTACCGGATAAATAGCACCACTTACTTCTATCCCTCTGTGTAGGGCTTTTCCTCCGTTATTAAGCAAGCCACTTTCGCGGAATATTTTATGATTGAAGTCTAATATATAGGCGGCTAATTCCACTTCTAACCATTGGGTAGGCTGCGTGCGTAACCCTATTTCGTAGTTGTCAGAAGTTTCGGCATCGAGGTCGCCATTGGTTTCGAATGCTGAACGTATCTGCGGCATCTTATACCCTTTAGAATAAGTAGCATAAGCGCGATACTGCTCAGAGAATTTGTAGAACAACCCTAATGAGTAAACAAAAGCATCTTCGTTGCGGTTATCCCAACTATTCTTGTAGTAATCTTCTTTGTCGTAATTTACAAAAGTATAGCGCACCCCTGGGTTGATGTTTAGCTTATCGGTAAGGTGAAACTCATCGAATATATACCCCTCTACCACGGCTACGGTATTGGCTGAATTGGCTGTGGTCTTGCCTGCTTTCTTGCCCATTTCATCGCCAGCTACTGATACCTCGTGGGTAATGTCAGTATGTAGGCGGATACCTGCTAACAGCTTATTCTCTTTGTCGAATAGGGTATTAGTACGCTCGTAGTCTGAGAATAAGCCCACTGTAGGGATATCGCGCAAAGCAGCGATAAATTTGCGTTTGCTAGCGGTAGCGTTGCGGTTGTCTAACCACCAGTCCCTTTTTAGGTAACTACCATATATAGAAGTGGTTAGGCTATTGGTTTCATCAAAACTGCGTTTGTATGAAATAGCGGTACTGAAGCGTCTTGCCTCGAAGAAATCGTGCGGATTTACAGACTGCTCAGGGTCTTGCTCCCATTGCGCTTGACTAAGCCCCCCTGGGGTTTCAGAGTATTCGGTAAAGCCGTTTAAGAAGAAACGCCATTCGTTTTTGTCGCCTACCTTAGCTGTTACGTTGGCAGTAAGGTCGTTTACATTATAGCGGCTGCGCGACTTTCTAAAGCCATCGCCTTGTCGGCGGTGGAACCCAGCATAATAATTCATAGCCCCTTCATTAGTATTGCCTACAGTTTCTACCCCTACATTCAGGGCGTTGTGATTGCCGTATTGTAGGTTGATGCCTGTATAAGGGCGAGCGGCTCCTTTCTTAGTGATGATATTTACCACTCCACCTATACTACCACTTCCGTAGAGCGCAGGCGAAGCCCCTTTTATCACCTCTACACTTTCTATAGCTCCTACGGGCATCATATAGTAGCCGCCCATATCAGAATAACTCTGTCCGATAGGTATTTTACCGTCTATTACCACTAAAGTATTGCTATTGCGGTTGGGCTCTATACCGCGCAAGCCTATACCTGGGCGCAAGCCACGACCGTCTTCATCTATGTAGTTCACCCCTGGCATAAAGCGTACCGCATCGCCCACTGCTGGGATAGCTAATTCTTTTATTTGTGAGGCCGAAATAACATTTACAGTCCCCGCAAAATCTTTTATCTGGCGTTTGATACCGGTAGAAGTAACGGTTACCTCGCCTAACTCTTGTGTAGAGGCTTTCATCTGTACGCTGATAGACGAACGCCCATTTAGGGCAATCTCTTGGGTTTGGTAACCCAAAAATCGGAATACAAGTACTGTCGTATCTTGAAATAGGTTTACACTAAAAACATATGTACACATCTGTTGCCTATTGTAGAGATTTGTATAGCAGATTTGCCTATATGCTAACTATTTTCTATTTTTGCACTATCAAATGAATGATTTATGAACACTTCAGAAAATTCTAATGCTCCTTTTTCTTTTCAAAAACGCGAAGATACCTTGGTAACTACCCTAGGGGTAATTGGATTGGTATTGGCTATTTTGACTTTTATTCTAGCATTGGTACCTTGTGTAGGAGCTTTTGCTTTTTATATTGGTCTTTTGGCTATGTTTTTGTCAGGGATAGGCTTATATTTGGCCTTTCAGCGGAAGGTAAATAAAGGTTTGCTAATTGCAGCTCTTATAGTTTCGATTGTAGGCAGCTTTTTCTCTTATCTCCAGTTTGCTTTGATAACTTCAGCCAACAAAATAATGATTGATGAAAGGCATATAGAAAGAACGCTGCCCTCCGATGATTGGGATGATGACTACGACGATTAAAAACTTGTCTCCTGCCTTACGAAACTACTTGCTCACCAATGGAATACTGATTTGTTTTCTGTTGGCGGGCATTGTTTATTTTAAATACTCTTCTTTGCCTGTCCGATGTTACTACCAATCTTATTATGGAACGCTATGCCCTTCCTGTGGGCTTTCACGCGACTTCTCTCGTTTCCTTTCTTCTGATTTTCATACTGCTATCAACGTTCGCTCGTATGGCTACTTTGTCTTTTTCGTTTGGCTGTTTGTAAGTAGGTGGCTCCATAGTTTTATTGCTTACTGTTGGCCGCGCACTTTGTGGTGGTTGATAGGGGCAGATATAATAGGATTGGTAGGAATTTCTTTTTTCTTGGAACTTGATTTTTTTTTCGTACCTTTGCAGACTTTAAGACTTTAAAATGATATGCCAAGGATCTATTATCGCGAACGGAATTTGCACGACTCTTCCTTGAAACACGAGGTAATTACGGCCACTTTATTCAATGAAATAATGGGGCTTTCTTCGTTTATCACAGAAGGAGATTTGCAAGTTTTCGAACTACCACAGCCCTCTCGTTCTTTGTTTTTTTGGAAGAACGATAGGCCTTTTAAGTTTGCTGTGGTCTGGAATTCGGAAAAACCTCATACTACCAATGAGTACGGCGATTTTTTCTTGCCTAAATCTGTTGTTTTTTTTGATGTGCGGGATGCTTATTTTCCATCCGATTACTATTTTGTAGTATCGATAGATGATAAGTTGGAATTAGGGAATAGTAAGGCAGGAGCTCAGACAGCTTGGTACGAACAGCCACAACTTTGGACTAAGGTAACTCAACCTAAACTTGTTAAACGCTTTGAAAAATCGTTACAAGCGCTTAAAACAGTATTAAAATTAGCAAATTACTAAATTGGCTGTGCGGCTAATAGACAGATTAAGGAATTAGAAATGTTTACATCGGAATACGACTTGATAGTAGTGGGAGCGGGACATGCAGGTAGCGAAGCTGCTGCTGCTGCTGCCAATATGGGGGCTAAGGTACTCCTCATCACTATGAATTTGCAGCATATTGCTCAGATGAGTTGTAATCCTGCCGTAGGGGGGATTGCTAAGGGGCAAATTGTGCGTGAGATTGATGCGCTCGGAGGCTATATGGCTATTGTTACAGATAAAACGGCGATCCAGTTTAAAATGCTGAACCAGTCCAAGGGGCCTGCAATGTGGAGCCCTCGTGTACAGTCGGACAGGATGCGTTTTTCCGAGGCTTGGCGTTTGCAGCTGGAGGCACTTCCTACTCTTGATTTTTTCCAAGGGATGGTGAATGACCTCCTCATTGAAGGAGAAAAAGTGGTGGGAGTACGTACTAGCTTAGGAATTCCGATTAAGGCCAAGAGCGTCGTGCTTACCAATGGTACGTTCCTCAATGGGGTGATGCACATTGGACTGAAACAGTTTGGTGGAGGGCGTGCTGGTGAACCGGCAGCTTACGGACTGACGGAGTGTTTGGTGCAACACGGCTTTGAGTCCGGACGTATGAAAACAGGTACCCCTCCCCGCGTAGATGCTCGTTCTTTAGATTTTAGTAAGATGATTCCGCAGCCTGGCGATGCTCATCCGCAGAAGTTTTCGTTTTCAGACCAAACGCAGCCTCTTTCGGTGCAAAAAGATTGTTATATGTCCTACACAAGCGATAGGGTGCATAACATTCTGCGAACAGGTTTTGACCGCTCGCCTATGTTTCAAGGGATTATTCACGGGGTGGGGCCGCGCTATTGCCCTTCCATTGAGGACAAAATCAATCGCTTTGCCGATAAGGAACGACACCCAATATTTGTCGAGCCAGAGGGATGGAATACGGTCGAAATGTACGTGAATGGTTTTTCTACTTCCTTGCCCGAAGAGGTGCAGTATGCAGCTCTTTCGCAGGTGGCGGGCTTTGAGCGAGTGAAGTTTTTGCGCCCTGGTTATGCGATAGAATACGACTACTTTCCGCCTACACAGTTGAAACATACTTTGGAGACAAAGTTGATTGAGAACTTGTACTTTGCTGGGCAAATTAATGGAACTACGGGCTATGAAGAGGCTGCAGCACAAGGGCTAATGGCGGGAATTAATGCTATCCTGAAGGTGCGCGAGCACGAACCTTTTGTGTTGAAGCGCGATCAGGCCTACATTGGGGTACTTATTGATGACCTTATTACGAAAGGCACTGAAGAGCCTTACCGTATGTTCACCTCGCGTGCTGAGTATCGCACATTACTGCGCCAAGATAATGCCGACAACCGTTTAACTCCGTTGGGGTATGCCATAGGTACTGTAGACGAAACCCGTTATCGTGCGTGGCAAGCTAAGGAGGAAAAAGTAGGCCGTTTTGTAGCCTTTCTTCAAGGGTTGAGTGTTACCCCTCAAGAAGTGAATCCTATTTTAGAACGATATAATTCGGCACCTATGCGTCAAGGAGATAAGCTTCAAAAAGTGCTTTCGCGTCCTGACCTTACATTGGCAGACTTTGAGCAACTGCCTAAAGTGAGTCGTTATCTTGAGGAACAACAACTTACTGAAGAAGAAAAAACTTCTGCAGAAGTAGAGGTAAAATACGCAGGCTACATAGAGAAGGAGAGAAATCAGGCAGACAAGTTGCATCGCTTGGAGAATGTGCGCATTCCTGAGCATTTTGATTACGACAAGGTGGCCTCGCTTTCGTTTGAAGGCCGAGAGAAACTCAAAAAAATACGCCCCGCAACCCTCTCGCAAGCCTCACGCATCAGTGGCGTATCGCCAGCAGATGTCAGCATTCTGCTGATTTATATGGGGAGATAGGGAATATTAATTATTGACAAAAACTTATGAACAGACAAGAGATTATTGACCGTACAACGCGCATTTTTGTAGAGGAATTTGAGGTAGACGCTACTCTCATTGCTCCAGAGGCTAATTTTCGCGATTCATTAGGCTTAGATAGCCTTGATTATGTAGATTTGGTAGTACTCATAGAGGAGGAGTTTGGGGTGAAATTGGTGGAAGCCGATTTTAAGTCTATTGAAATCTTTGACGACTTTTACACTACCTTAGCTCAGAAGATGAATGCACAATAGTTCTACAGAAGCGCAACGATGGGAGGGGAAGTCTAAAGGAACAGTCTTGGGCTACCGTATTTTCGTCTTTTTGATGAAGTATTTGGGCATTAGGGCAGCCTATACGCTCCTCGTATTCGTAGCTTTCTACTATTTCCTATGCGAGTGGAGTACCAATGGGTGTATGTATTATTATTTCAGGCATCGTTTGGGATATGCGCCCTTGAAAGCTGTACGGAGTGTCTACGAGAGTTACTTTAGCTTTGGACAAACGATTATTGATAAGATAGCCATCTTTGCGGGCTTAGAGGACAAGTTTACATACGAATTTGATGGCATAGAGCATTTGCAGGCGCTTTTGCAAGCCCAACAAGGCGGTATACTAATATCGGCACACATTGGTAATTTTGAAATAGCAGAGCCTTTTTTCAAGAAGATAGATTTGCAGTTGCAAATTTGTACAGTAGTTAGCGACCGAGAGCGTTCAACTATTAAGGACTATCTGCAAAGCATTAGCCAGTGTAGGCCATCGCAGCAGTTTATCTATGTGCAAGAAGATATGTCTCACATCTTTGAAATCAATGAGGCGCTGCGCCAGCGCAAGGTTCTCTGTTTTACCGGCGATCGTTATATGGCAGGAGCAAGAGCCTTGGAGGGTAGCCTTTTAGGACAAAAAGCAAAGTTCCCTGCGGGGCCTTTTCTAATAGCTTCACGACAAAAAGTACCGGTGCTTTGGGTGTATGTAATGAAGGAGAGAGGACTACACTATCACCTTTACGCGCGTGTAGCACAAACAAAGGCACGCGATGCAAAGTCAGTTTTAGACGCGTATACCCAGCAAATGGAGCTGATGCTTAAAAAGTATCCTTTGCAGTGGTTTAACTATTTTCAGTTTTGGGAAGAAAACTGAAAAATCCTACAAGTGGCAACGCTCCAGCGGCAATAGCAATAAAACTTCAAATATTTTTAATGATGACTTTTCCTATTACTCATCTCCCTGATATACTTTCTCTTATTCCACAGCGAGACCCTATGTTGATGGTGGATAGCTTATGGGAATACACCCCCAGCAGGGCTGTTGCAGGGCTGACAATTAGCTCTAAGAATCTTTTTGTTCAAGAAAACTATTTGCAGGAGGCAGGCCTTATAGAACATCTTGCCCAAAGTATAGCTTTGCACAACGGATACTGCTATTATCTCAACGGACAGCCAGCTCCTATGGGCTACATTGGAGCTATTAAGAAAATAAATATCGAGGCACTGCCTGCAGTCGGACAATCGCTGAGAACACATCTTACTATTGTACACGAGTTTATGGGCGTTACATTGGTGAGGCTACAGTCTTTTGTAGAGGAAAAACTTATGGCAGAAGGCGAAATGAAGACTGTCTTAGCCTCGCTTGCGGAGCAACCTTAGCACAAGGTAGGTAAGGCTTCCTAACAGAAAGGCAACCGAGAAAGCCAATACAAAACTACCAATGAGGTATTGTAGTAGGTTAGTTTTTACAAAGTCGAGGGTGATATCCCCCTCAGGGAGCAGGTTGTCACCTACGAAGAAAGCTCCTATCTTGAAAGAGGCGAATAGTAGCAAAGGAATCATTGGGGGAATACTGATGTTGGAGCAGAGGAATGCCAAACTCTTGTTTAGGTTCAACAAAACAGCCAAACTAACTGTCAGGACAGTTTGAAAACCCCAAAAAGGAGCAATACCTAAAAATAGGCCTAAGGCCACCGAGCAGGCTTTTACTTCATTACTGCTCGTACTTTCCAGAATATCTTCTTTGATGAAGCGCCCTAAGCTTTTCTGTCTTGCTTTGCGGAAGAAATCCCGTGGCTTAATGTACAGCAAGGCGATCAGCACCAAAACACTGTTCAGTACGCTGATGCGAGCAAAATCGCGCAATGGTCGAAAGTGGGACACCCGTGTTGCAGGGTCGTACAATACTTTGATGGGCACACTTTTAATGCTAATACCACGCCAACTGCTGCGCACCAGTACTTCTATTTCAAACTCAAACTTCTTAGTGTAATACTTCTTCGGAATATGTTCCAAAGGATACAATCGGTAGCCCGATTGGGTGTCTGGTAGCTTAACTCCTGTTTCCAAATGGAACCAAAAATTAGAGAACTTATGCCCAAAGCTACTCTTTTTTGGCACATTCTCTTGGGTCATATCCCTATGGCCTACTAACAGAACGGGGGCTGTTTCGGCCGATGCAGCTTCTAGGAATACAAGAATATCTTCAGGGTAGTGCTGCCCATCTGAATCAAGCGTAAGAGCGTATTCATATCCCAAAGCACGTGCTTTTTCAAAACCCACTTGTAGGGCTTTACCTTTGCCTTGGTTTTTAGGGAGTGTAACAACAGTTACTGCTGGGTATTGCTCCAAAATAAGATCTGTCTGGTCAGTAGCACCGTCATTTACCACTACCACGTGGGGAGTGTGTTGTAGCACTCCTTCAAGTACGTGGGCAAGGGTTTTAGCGTTGTTGTAAGTGGGTATTAAAACGCAGTAGTTCATTGAACGCTTATTAGTTGAAGATAGCGCGGTACAAGTCATTGCCATTGGCGTAGAGCAAGAGAGATATGAGGATTACAAAACCTACCATCTGCGCGTATTCTAGCACTTTCTCACTTGGTTTGCGACCTGTTGCCATCTCAAATAGTAGGAATACTACGTGGCCTCCATCTAAAGCAGGGATAGGCAAGATATTCATAAAGGCCAATGCGATAGAAAGAAATGCTGTGATGTGCCAGAATGCCAACCAATTCCAAGAAGAAGGAAACAAGTTGCCTATGCTGCCAAAGCCTCCTACTTGCGAGGCTCCTTTTTTGGTAAAAATAAATTTGAACTGTGCCACATAGTCGCGAAGCACCCCATAGCCGTAGGCCACTCCGTGGGTCAGGGCTTCTCCTAAGCTGTAATCCTTATGGCTAACCGATAGTTCAGAGGAGGGAGTAACGCCGTTCACCCCTATTTTCTTTTCTTTGTTAGGACTAACGTACAAGGTCTTTGCTTCACCGTTGCGTTCTATGGCAAAGGCGATAGGTTTATCATCTGCGGCTTTGGTTAGGGCAGGGGTAACATCCGAAAAGTAGTAGATAGGTTCTCCTCCTATGCTTAAAATCTTATCTCCTTTTTGTAGTCCTGCTTTGGCAGCAGGCATTCCAGCCACTACAGTGTCAATGATAGGAGCTACTTTCAAACTAAAAGGCGTCATTTCTCCTCGTGCAAAGAGCATCTTGCCTAACGAGTCTGGCACCGAAAGAGTGCGAACAGCCCCATCTTGACTTTTCACAGTCAAGTTCTTCACGTTGCGCAAAAGCAGGTATTTGCTCAGGTCTGCTACACTTTCCAAAGTTTCTCCATCTACTGCTGTAACGATGTCGCCATCTTGAAACCCATAGCTGCGCATAGTAGGGCTCACTGCAAAACCTTCTTTGATGCTTTCTGGCTTCAGTTGGTCTTGCCCCCACGTAAAGAGGATCATCGAATAGATGAAAAAGCCTAAGAGCAAGTTCACAGTTACCCCTCCTATCATAATGATGAGGCGTTGCCATGCAGGTTTAGACCGAAATTCCCACGGTTGCTCAGGTTGTGCTAGTTGCTCCTTGTCCATACTCTCGTCTACCATTCCCGCAATCTTCACATAACCTCCCAATGGAAGCCAACCTATTCCATAGACTGTCTCGCCTATCTTCTTCTTAAAGAGCGAGAATTTTACATCAAAAAACAAATAAAACTTCTCCACTCGCGTCTTGAAAAGCTTCGCAGGAATAAAATGCCCCAACTCGTGTAGGACAACTAAAATTGAAAGACTCAGAATAAGCTGAGCTGCTTTGATTAAAAATACTTCCATAAGAAATGACTAACTATTAATTACTTACCACAGTCTTGTTCGCTAGCTGTCCACAAGCGGCATCTATGTCCTTGCCGCGCGAGTGGCGCACTGTTACTGTGATGCCTGCCGCCTCCAACATCGTTTGGTAGAGCGTCAAAACTTTTGGGTCGGCTTGCTGAAAGTCGCCGCCGTCAATAGGGTTATACTCTATCAGGTTTACTTTCGAAGGGGCAAATTTGCAAAATTTAATGAGGGCTTCTACATCCTTAGGCTGGTCGTTGATGCCTTTCCAAACCACATATTCGTAGGTGATGCGGTTCTTGGTCTTTTGGTACCAGTAGGCCAAAGCCTCTCGCAGTTCTGCCAGAGGAAATTGTTGGTTGAAAGGCATAATCGTTGTCCGCACGCTATCAATGGCCGAGTGCAACGAAACTGCCAATTTGAACTTTACATCATCATCAGCCATCTTCCTAATCAGCTTCGGAACTCCCGAAGTAGAAACCGTAATGCGCTTTGCCGACATCCCCAATCCCTCTTCCGAGGTGATTTTCTCAATCGCTTTGAGCACATTGTGGTAGTTCATCAGAGGCTCTCCCATTCCCATAAATACAATGTTAGAGAGCGGCCTGTCAAAGAAGAGCCTGCTTTGGGTATCTATCATCCGTACTTGGTCAAAAATCTCATCGGGTAGCAGGTTGCGCATCCTTTTTAAGCGTGCTGTCGCACAAAAGGTGCAATTTAGGCTACACCCTACTTGGCTTGATACGCACGCCGTGGTGCGTGTATCTGTAGGAATCAATACCGACTCTACCAGCAGCCCATCGTGCAGGCGCACTGCATTTTTGATAGTGCCATCGCTGCTGCGCTGCATCACATCTACTTTGATGTGGTTGATGCTGAAATGCTTGTCCAGCATCTCGCGGGTTGCCTTAGGCAGAGAAGTCATCGCTTCAAAAGTGTGCGCTCCTTTTTGCCACAACCATTCGTATACTTGGTTGCCGCGAAAAGCCTTGTCGCCATGCTCTTCAAAGAAGCGGCGCAGTTCCTCCTTGCTCAAGGCGCGTATGTCGCGTTTGTTATTCATAAGTGCGGCAAAGATACGGATAATTTTCAAAATAGCCAATTTGCGCTACCGCAAAAACACTGCCAAAGCGCTCAATCGGCCAATTTCTCAATTTCTTCTACAAGGCGGTCTACTTGCGCCTCGGTAGTGGCCCAAGAGGTTATCAGCCGTATGGCTCCGTGGCTCTCATCTATGGATTTCCACTCATAGAAGTCAAAATGTGCCGATAGCTGTGCCACTTGCCGATGTGTTAAAATAGGAAATAGTTGGTTCGTATAGCTGTCAGTTAGAAACTTTATACCCTTAGCCGCAAATGCTTTTTTAATCGCTTTCATTCGCTCGTTGGCTGTGCGGGCTAACGCTTCGTAAAGACCATTTTCAAACAAGGTTAGAAACTGAAGCCCTAAAACTCGCCCTTTGGCCAGCAATGCGCCCCGTTGCTTTAGGTGATATTCAAACCCCTTTTGCAAATCCGGATGACTGATCACAATCGCCTCTCCCAAAAGTCCCCCATTTTTAGTAGCACCAATGTAAAACACGTCGGTGTAGCGCGCTACATCTTCCCACCACAGGTCATTGTTTTCCGAAACAAGGGCAGACCCAAGGCGTGCTCCGTCCATATACAGCAGTAAGTCGTGTGCTTGGCAACACTCGTAGATAGCTTTCAGTTCAGCCAATGTATAGCAAGTGCCCAACTCGGTGGCGTTGGTTAGGTATACCAAGCGTGGCTTCACTTGGTGAGGAAAGTTGGTGTAGTTGGTAGCAAAAGAGTGAATACTTTCAGGGGTTATTTTGCCGTTTACAGGAGGGGCAAGGTGTATTTTGTGCCCCACGGCCTCTATAGCTCCGGTCTCGCTGTCGGCTATGTGCCCTGTTTCGAGGGCTATCACGCTCTCGTAGGCGCGTAAAGAAGCCGCTATCACTAGCATATTAGCTTGTGTGCCCCCACTTACAAAGTGAATCTGAGCTTCAGGACAAGCTATCTTTTCTCTGAGTAACTCCTTGGCCGCAACCGAGTAGTCGTCCCATCCATAACCGGGTTGTTGAAGGTGGTTAGTTCGCATCAAAGCCTCCAAAATGGCAGGATGTGCTCCTTCAGCATAATCGTTTTTAAATGAAATTTTCATTGGCTGTTTGGTTTTTATTTATAGCGGGTCGCTTGTATTGGCTTCCCGTCCTTGTAGATGATTTCTTCCGAGAGCTCTCCTGTCTCGGTATAGTATTTCCATAATCCGTTCCGTTGGTTGTCAGTGTATTGCCCTTCTACGCAAAGCTTGCCAGAAAGCGAATACTCTTTGTAACCCCCCTCTCGCCTGCCTTGGCAAAAGTTGATTTCTTCTGCCAAAACGCCAGCCCAATAGTATTGCCACAAGCCTTCTTCACAGTCTTTTGCGTAAGCTCCTTGGCGTACTATGCGGCCCTGCTCGTCGTATAGCACCGCCTTGCCGTCTCGTTGCCCATCCTTGTAAAATAGCGCTTCTTTCAGTTGCCCATTGGGGTAGAAAAGCTTTTGGTGGGTAGCATAGTCGTTCACATAAGTGGTTTCTTCTAGTAGCCCTCCCAAATCGTTGTAGCGTAGGTAAGAGCCGTGGCGTTTATTGCTCTTGTATCCGACACGCTCAAAAAGTTTGCCATTGTCGTGATAAAGCTTATAAACTGAACTGTTATCAGGCTTAAATTCTTTTTCAGAGACTATTGTCCCGTCCTCTTTTCTCTTCTCCCAAAGGCCTACCGGCACATCCTCCTTGTAGTATTCCGTTTCAAATACCCCAGAGCCACTATGGGCGTCCCAATACTTATGCCTCCATTGTTGGCCGTCCTTTTTGCCCATTTTGTAGTGTTCTATTGCTATCAGCTTCCCATCGTAGTAGTCTCTCCACTCCCCATTGGGGTTGTCCTCCTTGTATTGGCGGTCTTTGAATAGTTTCCCATCCCAAAATTCTCTGAATGAGCCGTCAAGCATCCCATTCTTGTAGTGATATTCGCGCCAAAGTGCCCCTTGAAGGGTGTATTCCCTATAGAAACCTGTTCTCAGCCCCTTAGTTACCTCCTCTTCAATTTTCAGCTTCCCGTTGCGGTGGTACTCCTTTTGTACCCCCGTGAGAGCCCCATTTTGGTAAGGATATACATAAGAAAGTTTGCCATTGCGGTTGTAGAAGCTAAAATCCCCATTAGGCCTACCGTTTGCAAAAGCCCCTTCATAGTAACTGTCATCGCTCAATACAACCTTGTAAACACCATTGAGCAGACGGCCGTCCGACCGAAAAGTTGATAAATTTTCCAGACCATATCTTTTCTCCTGAATTTCATTGCTGCTTAGCAACTCTTGCCCCCAGACACTCCAAAAAGTGCCTATGCCAAGAAGGAAAAGCCAAATATGTTTCATCGCAATTCAAAATCGTTTTTCTCCATTGGGCATACCGCAAAAAACAACTACGTCCAGAACGATAGTATAAAACCTATTGCGATGACTCCCAATTTCTGATAGTTGAATTGGTGATTCTCCGAAGTCTCAAACAAAATTACCGACGAGATGTGCAAGAAAATACCTATCACTATGGCACTCATTTGGGTGTGGTAGGCCAGTAGGGCAGGCACATAGTGGGCTAAGAAAGCACCTAACGGAGTCATTAGCGAAAACAGAAACAAGAACAAAACGGTGCGCTTTATCCCAATGCCCGAATCTAAAAAGAAGATAGTCAGAATCATAGCAATAGGAAGGTGGTGAATGAAGATACCGTACACCATATGGCTGTGCTCGTGCAGAGGGAAGCCTTCTAGCACCGAGTGGATACTCAAGCTCAGAAACAATCCCCAAGGAAAATGCCTTTGCAAACCGTGGGCAGGCGAATGGAAATGGCCGTGTTCTGCCCCGTGAGAAAAAAACTCCAGCACAATTTGCAGCAATACCCCCGACACAATCCAAACACCAATGCCTTTCCCCCCGTGGTGGTCAGCCTCCAACACCTCGTGATACACTTCGGGAACGAGATGGAAGAGCGTCATTCCCATCAAAAAAGCCCCACTGAAAGCCAAAAGCAACTTAATACGACTTTTGTTAGTAGGTTTCAGCCAAAGCACCAAAGCAACACCTATAGCGATAGAAAGAAAGGGGAGTAGATAATTTTCCATTGGTAAAATGTAAAAAAGCAGATTCATTTTCAAGCCGCAAAAGTACGCAAAAAAATCAATTCAGTCAAATAGCTCACAACTATTAGCTACCAGAGGTAGCATCGAGTGTCCCCCTATAGAGCCTCCTAACCAATTTCTTCTACTTTCCCCACCCCCTCACCATCCGAACACACCTTGGACAAATAGTGAAGACAAAGCGAAGACAAAGCGAAGGCATAGTGAAGACAAAGTGAAGACGAAGTGAAGACAAAGTGAAGACAAAGTGAAGACAAAGTGAAGAC